>Ga0163151_10002847_pt1 | contig 25864 bp, 13 predicted proteins | sample OliLakLV19MP5IB2_FD_145596 | JGI IMG/M metagenome (GOLD analysis project Ga0163151, IMG submission 145596) | Freshwater microbial mat bacterial communities from Lake Vanda, McMurdo Dry Valleys, Antarctica - Oligotrophic Lake LV.19.MP5.IB-2 | ecosystem: Environmental > Aquatic > Freshwater >...
CCGCCCGCTGGTGCATCTCGTGGTGGCGTCGCGGGCGGCGTTTCGCGATGCGCCCAAGGCCGGGGAGCGCGTGAGATTCGCCGCGGCGGGCGAATGGAATTTCGAAACTTGGGCGCAGGACGACCTCGTGTATCTCGTCGCAGCCGTCGCGCCAGGCGAGCGGCTCGCCGAGCTGGCCCGCCCGCTCTGAGCGCCGCCGGACGGCGCCGCGACTGCGAGGTTTCGGTACAGGGTCAGTCCCTTAGTTGTTAATTCAGCGACCGTCGCGCTGCTGCGACGTTAACGCCAATGCGCCTGCGGACGATCGAGGCGCCGCGACCAGACGTTGCGCGGGTACCGCTTGCGGGAAAATAACAACTAGCGGACTGACCCTGTACCGAATCCCGACCCTGTACCGAATCCCCCGGAGCTATGAGGTCTTCAGCCATGAGATTTTGATTTCGCCTTCGACGGACTTGAACTCGCGGTCGGCGGTGACGAGGTCGGCTTTGCGATATTTGGCCAGCGCGGCGGCAAAGGCGTCGGCCAAGGACAGTTTGCCGGCGGCCTTGTAGCTGGCGGCGAGTTCGGCGAGCACGGTGTCCACCGGAACGATGTCCAGTGATCCGCTGGCACCGAGCCGGCGCGCGATCTCCAATCCGGAATCACCCTGGCGCCGGGCAACACCGTAGAGCACCTCGGCCCAGTTTACGGCGGTGATGAGCGAGGGTTGGTCGGCTGCGGCGGCTCGGTGAAAAAGCGTGCGCATCTCCTCGACGCCGGGTTCGCCGAACAGCATCGCCAGCAACGCGGAGGCATCCAGCACGGCGGGCTTCACTTGCGCCGGTCTCCCGCCAGCTCGCGATCCTCGCGGGCGCGCTCCTTGGCGCGATCCTCCAAATGCTCCTGCACGGCCGATTTTTCGCCGGGCTTCAGTTTGAAGACTCCGCAAAAGGAATCGATGAACTCACGCGTGACCGGCTGCATCACGATGCGGCCGCTTTCCTCGGTGAAATTGACCCGCGTGCCGGCCTTGATGCCGAATTTTCGGCGGAGCCGCGCGGGCACGACAAGCTGCCCCTTGGAGGTGACGTAGGCGGATTCAGTGGTGGAGGCCATGATTGGAAAACAAGGACATTGGCAGGAATGTAAGGCAATAAATAAAAGTAAGACAATCAACCGATGGCGGTAGTTTTGCGCCGATCCGAGGGGGTCAGTCCGTTAGAAGTTGATTCCTCTGCGAAAGGTACACCCGCATCGAGGCTGGTTTTCCCATGCCACGGGTGAGCAAGCCAGCCGTAAGGGGGTGTCACGGTGGTGCGCAGCGTTCTTGCGAGGGCAATCTTCCACTCCGCGCCTTTCGGTGCGCTTTCAAGGTCAGCGTGGGATTTACCGCAGGTCGTCAACGCCGCATCCAACGCGTGCGATCAAGCCGAGCCGGAGCCACCGCAGCTTTACCCGAATTCGAAGGTGCCCACGCCCCGCCGGCTGCGTCTCCTTCCCTCCTTGAGGGAACGCTCGGTCTTGCGTAAAACTGTCTCCACTTGATTTAACAACGTGCGGACTGACCTTCTCGGACTGCTCCCATTCTCCGCGCGACTGGAGAGCGTCATGGGAAACCCATCACTCCAGACGACGCAGCGGATCGCCCTACCCTCATGCTCCGGCCACAAGATCTGGTTTGGACCCTTGTGGCCGGCCGCCTCATTGCCTTAGAACCGGAACGAATTACTGATGCTCCAAATCCGATGCGGCGGGATGCGCACCGTGCCGTAGCTGCCGTCGGCATTCGCGACGATGGGGATCAGGTCATCACTCGCGATCGCGTTGCGAATGTTAATGCCGAGGTTCCAGTCGACCCGGGTGCCAAGCATCTCAAGGCGCCGGCGATAGCCGAACGATATATCCACCTGCAGCTCATCCGGACCGAAATAGGGGTTGGCCAGATCCGCGACGTCTTTGCCGGTGGCATCGACCACGAACGGATAACCAATGCCCAATTTGTCCTGCCAGCGTGCAGCCCCGCCAATGCTGAAGCCGCGCAGCCGGCCTTGGCTGAACTCGTAACGCGTCACAAGATTCGCGCGCCACTTCCGGATCTCCGGCGCCTTGGTGCCGGACAGCGCCGCCGCAGTCTCGATCCCGGACACGTGCTCGCCCCGATATTGGCCCAGCAACGTGGCACTTTCCGAGGGCGGATTACGCCAGCCGCGGAGCAGACTGCCGTTGAACATCGTCTGCATGTTAGCGATCCAGGTGTTGGCAAACTCCAGTTCCTCCCGCGCGACACTCGATTTAACGGCTTCGTTTTTCGCTATATTAACTGCGATCCGCCAGTTGCGGGTCGGATTCCAGACGCCTTCGATCTCGAGTCCGGTTGATACCGTGTCGCTGACCGAAGCGCGATTTGTTATCGTGTCAGCCTCCCAGCCAAACGTATTGCCAGTGCCGATAAACTTGGGCTCGAAATTACTACTCGGCGAGATGTTTTGCTCCAAGCGGGCCGGCATTGTGGTATAGAATGCGCGGGCGACATCCTCGAAGGTGTTGAAAGCCGGATGTATATAGCCAAAGTCCGCAGGCCGCAGGTTGGTCTGATGCGCCGACACCATGCGGACGATCATGGCATTTAGATAAGCATAAGGATTGCCGATGCCGGCGATGGAGTCGGACGAGATTCTCGTCTCGAAGCGGTTGACGCGCAGATCAACCTTGCCCCGGAAAAGCGTGAGCATCGCGCCGTATTCCCGCGTCGACGCGGAGGGTGAACCGAGCTCCTCGTTCCATACGTTGCGCCGCTGGCCGACGGGGTTGAAATTCTCCGAGTCGTTCCAATAGCCGCGCAACTCCGTGCCGGCCGGCAAGGCGGGGAGAAACTTTTTCGGGTACTTCACTACGACACTCTTGGTCCAGCTGTCCACCTTCTGGGCGGCCGCGGGCTGAAGCTGATATTTCGACGTATCCAAATTTCCATTCGGAAGCCGCGGCAAATCACCGGAGGTAAAGGCGTTCGCCTTGTCCTTCCGCCAGCCGAAGAGCGTGGTGACGTGATCGTCCAACCAATGGCTCTGGAGCGTGACGGCGCCGGAGGTGATTTCCTCCTGCTGATCGCGGAGGTTGCTCAGGATGCGCAAGGGCGTGGTCGTGCCAGTGACGAAACTACGGGAGACCGGATCATAGACCCGCAACGTGTACGTCTCGCCAAACTCCGGACGAGCGCCGCTGATGGCCTGCAGGCGCACGTCTTCCAGGCGGTCCACGTTGAGCAAAGAATCGCCGAGGTAAAACCACGCGTTGACCTGTGAGGCGAAAAGGCCGGGCCCCGCCGCAATACTCGTGAGCGGGTTGAGCTGGCCGGCCGGATCCCAGGTGCTGGCGAAGGTCCGGTTGCCGCGAAGAATATCGGTTTTGAAGAGGAGTCCCGAAAAGCTGTGGCGACCGAGCCACCGGGCCACGCGGGAGCTGCTCTCCCGGAAATCGTGCTGATAAAACGCGGTGGCCTGATAGGCGTCGCGCTCGGTGGAGTTGAGCTGATCCCGGAAGGCGTCGCGCGAGATGATGAAGGGCCGGCCGAAATTCGGATTAGGAATACCTTGCGGATAAGCCGCGGAGCGAATGCTCAAAAACCTGGTCGTATCAATATAGATCTCTTCATCACCGGTGATGGGGAAATCGCGAGTGCGTTCAAAGTTCTGGTGATTATACGCAATCTCGAAACCGGCCTTCCCGCCCAGCAGCAACTGCTCGAGACGCACGTCGAGCGCGTCGAATTTCTGCTCACGGAAGTCAAAGGCTCCCGTCATGAGCTGATCATAAAAGTCGAAGATGTTCCGGTCCATCAAGCGGGTCCGAGCGTAACCGGCCCGAGCGCGAGTCGTGTCGCCCGTCGAACGCACATAGCCGCCCGGCCCTTGGTTGCCGCCGGGAATCGTGCCCATGAATCCTTGGATCGCGGCAAGATCCGGATCCGTGAAACCAACGCCGGGTTTGGTTGAAGTCGGATCGGCAAAGATGAGTCCCCAGTTCCGGAAGAGCGGAAACCCCGCCACGATATTATTCGGCGCAATCACCGCGCCCGCGCCATTGAAAATCTGCTGCAGCGCGCCATTCGCGCTCCACTTGTCAATGGCCGGATTCGCGTTGCCGAACCATGACTGCAAACTTGCGACCGGCGTCAGCATGTTGGGCGGCACGCCCTCGATGCGGCCGATCTCAAAGTTACCGCGGACCGTGGTGCGGCCAAGAAACCCACCCCGTTTCGGATCGCGCACGCGGTAGGTCGAAGCGAGATAGAGCCGGCGATCTTTCTCGTAGGTCGGCTCCTGACGATAGCCTTGGCGTTCGTTCAGCAGATCGATGCGCAGCGCCCAGCGGTTGGGGACCAAAACCTTGTTGAGGTGCAGCTCCTGGCGATGGGTACCGAAGTCGCCCACCCGGACCACGAGCTGATTGTTGTCTTTGAAACCGGCCTGGCGCAGCGCCGAGTCGATGATGCCACCCGCGCTGCCGATGCCGGCGAGGACGGCATTGGGGCCGCGACTAATGGTGAGCGCGCCGAAATTATAGGTATCGGACGGGATATCGGAAGCGAAGTAGTCTCGCGTCCGCGTGGCCGTGGCGAGTGCCCGGACGCGATTCACCCCGGATGGGTCGTCACGCGCCGCATCCGACGATTCGCCGGTGATGCCGGAAAAATTGCCGTTCACTCCGCCACCTTCCGTCGACGCGGTGTAGGCGAGAATGTCTTCGATGTTTTGCACCCCGATGTCGGCGAGAAACTCCTCCGTGTAAACCGAGACCGCCGCGCCCACATCCTTGAGACTCGTATTCAGCCGGGTCCCAGCGAGCGTGCTCGTCGCGAGATAGCCAATGTCCTGAGTGGTTTCGACCACGAACGGACTCAGCGTGACGACTGCGCTCGGCGAAGGCTCGGCGGTCTCGGGCACGACTTGAGCGTGCGCGATCGATGCCAGCATCAGAACGGAACCAAGAAATTGGGGAGGCAATGGGGTCATGGGCGAAAGGGTCGAAATCGCATGCTAACGTCGGAGACGACTGCAGCGGCAGGGAGAAGGAAGCGTGGGAATTTACGAACGAACGACGACGCCGACGAACGAATCGGCGCGCGGGGTTTACACTCTGGTGTGGGGGTGAACTGAGCTCTTATTAAACCACAAGCGTCGAACCTCCCGCAATCCCCCGATCGGGGGAAGCCCCAGGCTCAGGTCAGGTGGACAATGCCGTGCCGGATCGCACTGATGGCCGCGTCGGTGCGATCACGGACTCCGAGTTTCGTGAACAAGGTTTTCAAATGCGATTTGGCGGTCTCGTCCGAAATGCCGAGCGCGGCGGCTATTTCCTTGTTACTGCGGCCCTTCACTAACAACAGCAACACCTCACGTTCACGATTGGTCAAAGCCTGGCGCTGCAAACGCTGGCTCAAGCGCTCGGTCACGATCGTCGGAAGATCGACGGTACCTTCGTGCACGGCCCGGATCGTGCCAATGATCTCGGCGGTCGACATATCTTTCAGCAGGTACGACTTCGCCCCCGACTGGATCGCCCGGTAGATATCTTCGTCGGTATCGTAGGTGGTGAGCACCACGACTTTCGCGTCGGGATGACGGTTGAGCAGACTCAGTGTCGCCTCCACGCCACCGATTCCAGGCAGACGTAGATCCATCAAAACAACATCTGCCGGCTCCCGCCGATAACTCGCGATCGCTTCCTCGCCGGTGTCGACTTCCGCTTGCACTTCCATGTCCGGCTGCGAGTTCACCAATGCCGCCAAGCCCATCCGAAAGGTCGGATGATCATCGACAATCAGGATGCGCAACTTGGGTTTCATGGCGGACACGTCGGAGACCTAAAAGCAGGGGCACGTCAAGCGGCGGCGTGCGGTCCGCGATCTTTCGGCGATGCGACCTCTACCAGCAACTCGGTGCCTCGGCCCGGCTTGCTTGTGATCTGTAGGGTCGCGGCCAGCTGTTGAACGCGCTCCCGGATGCCTCGGAGGCCGAACCGACTCCTGGCGCGCAGGGAGGCGTCGACCTCGAAGCCTTGCCCGTTGTCGGTAATGCGCAAACGCACCTTCTCCGGCTCAAACTCGAGCCGTACCACGAGCCAGGTGGCGGCCGCATGTTTCAGCGCATTGGAGATCCCCTCCTGGCCAATCCGCAGCAATTCATTCTCCAGCTGCGGCGCGAGCCGCCGGCTCTCACCCGCGATTTCGATCTTCGTTTCCAGCGGCAACCCTTCGCACATCTGCCGCAGGACCCCGCCCAAGGCGCCGGGAAGATCCGTTCGCTCAAGCGCATGCGAACGCATATTCCAAATGGATTCCCGCGCCTCGGCAATGCAGCTCCGCACAATCGTATGCGCCGTTATCACATGCGGCAGAACGGCCCCGCTTCCGTTCCCGGCGTTATTTTTCGCCAGCTCCAGTTGCATCGAGACCGCATTCAAGCCTTGCGCCAGGGTGTCGTGAATATCACGCGCCACGCGGTTCCGTTCCCCCAAAATTGCGGCGAATTCCGCTTCCGCCATTTTGCGCTCCACCTCTCGTTGCGCGACCTGACGTCGGGAACGGGACCAAAGGACTACAAAAATCCCTACGAGTCCAAACGCTCCGGCGCCCCCGAGAAACGTCGTCCGGCGGGGATTGAACCACGGCGCCGTACGCATCACCACCACATCGTCCGCATCGCGCAACAACACTTGCAGCCGCTCGACCAGCCACAGTCCGTTCGCCGGCGCCGTCATATCAGGAGCCATCGCGCAGATACCCGTAAGTTGGAGATGACTGCCCAGTTCCCACGCGACCGGCGTGGAGCCTGCCACCGGCTGCGGCAGCAACGCCTCAAGCTTGGTCCCATTCCAATCAAGCGTCAGGAGAATGCCCTCCGGCCCGGTCCGCACCTCTTTAAGATACGCCTGAATCCGCACCAAATCGGCTTCGTGCGCGACCGCTTCCGCAAACGTTTCAATCGCGATCGGTTCCGGCGTGGCTCCGCGCGCGTGGCGCCGAAAAACCGCGTCGACCAAGCCGGGGGAATATTTGCCATGCTCCACAAAGCCCGCGATGTCAACTTCATCGCCCGGCACGACCTCCCCGGCTTGAGACGACACGACTCGCAGGCCCCGATTGCCATCGCGGATCCAGAGGGCGTTGCCCGCCTGATGCCGCGAAACGACACCACGCACATGGACCCGGTGGCCAGTAAAACCCGACGGATCAAACTGTAACAGTTCACCGGCCCGCTGCCGACGCAGGGCGAAGGGATCAGGTGCGGGCGGCTCGAGCACCACGATTTCCTCCACGCCGGAGACCCGCAACGCCGCGCGTACGAACTGCCGGTTGGCGTTATGCACGTTGAAACACACGCCCCGCACCCGCACACGTGCGTCAACCAGCGCGGCGACATCGAGGGTCGCCGCCACTCTAACCCGTAAGAGCACTTCACCGGCAGCGAGAGTCAGAAATGCGTTCTGCCGCTCGGACTGACGCGTTCCCGTCGCAGTCGATGGTTCATCGAAACCGGTCGGACCAATGTGAGCGTTGACACAACTGCGCACAATGCCTTCCAGCTCGACCCACTTGGAGTCGAAGCCCCCGCCGGCGAGATCCGTGATCGTCGTCTGCATGGGCGACGGCAGCTGCTTGGAGCCGAGGCGGCGCATCCTCTCCGCCTTGACCATGGGCGCAAAATCTCCGGGGCCTGTCACGCCCTCAACCACAACCCATTCCCCCGGCTGGAGTGCATCCGCAATCGGGACCGCGGCGGTTACATAGATGCCATCGGTTTCATCACGTAAAACGAATGCAGTCCGGTCCACGACCGTCAGCACGACACCCTCGATTCGCACCGCCAAAGGCCCGGCGGCCACGGCGGCGGAAAGAGCCCTCACCCCCGCAGCCGTAGTGATCGGGGTGAGGCGGCCCGGGTCACTCGCGCCCGCTCGTGGCGCCAACCCGACGATCCACGTCAGGAGCGTAATGAACGAGGCGCGGAAGGTCATCATCTTTCCACTCAGCGTGCGGCGCACTCCCGGAAATTCGAGGCGAAAAACGGTACCCCTTCGGGTCGCCCACCCGGCTGCGAACTCACCCTCGCCGTTCCAGGCAACTGATCGGGAATCACCGCGATGCGACTTCGACCGCACGCCAGCCGCTCACTCGACTGTCGGAGAAATCAAAACATCCCGCGAGAGGCGGATCCAGGCTGCCGATCACCCCATTGACCCAGCCCATAAAGACCATCGTGGTTCACCGTCTCAGTATATATTCTAAGGTTTATTCCTTAATACAGGTTTATGGATTGAACTCACCCCGCGCGCAGATTCTCCTCGGACTTGTCACCGCTTTCCCCTGCGCGGTGTTTCGCCTCCCAGGCTAGGTCGTAACCAATGATCTCAAGACCGTAGTAAATAGGTTTTAACCTTCTCTGCCCGATGGCCTGTACCTCCCGCCCCCTCAAATCAACGCGTCGTTCCGTTTGACGTTCTCCTGAAACGCCCGCCCGACCCGGCCAGTCTGTATCGGCCCTGCCTGACGCTCACTCTTCCCTCCCAACCGCTCCTCACCATGGCCCGCTCCCGCTCCTCCAAACCCTCCCGTCCCGCCGCTAAACGAACCGCGTCGCCGAAAAAGAAAGCTGCGGCAACGGCGGCCGGGTCGGCCCCTTCCATCAAACTTGATAAGTTGAACGCCCGCCCGGATCCCATTGATTTTCGCGATTTGATGTTCGAGCCCACTCTGGTGGAGGTTCCCCAGCAGATCACGCTCGCCGACTATAAGAAGCGATATCAAGGCCGGAAGTTGCCGGTGCTTGATCAGCTGTCGGAAGGCGCTTGCACCGGCTTTGGACTCGCGGCGGTCGCTCAATTTCTGCTGCAACGTCGCAAAGTGTTTCGCGATACCACTCCGGTGAGCCCGCGCATGTTTTATGAGATGGCACGCCGCTACGATGAGTGGCCCGGGGAAGACTACTCCGGTTCGAGCGCCCGCGGCGCAATGAAGGGCTGGCATAAACACGGGGTTTGTTCAAAGGAGGCCTGGCCCTACGTGGAAAACAATCCCGGCACGCTCACTCACGAGCGCGCTCGGGAAGCCGCCGCCCGACCACTGGGCGCGTACTTTCGAGTCAACCATCGCAATCTCGTCGCCATGCACGCGGCGCTCGCCGAAGTCGGGATTCTCTACGCCACGGGAACGGTTCACTCCGGCTGGTCGGAAATTAACCGCACCGAAGGCTTGATCCCCGGCCCGGAAGGCAAGGACGTCCTCGGAGGTCATGCCTTCGCGATCGTAGGTTTCGAAGCGCGCGGGTTTTGGATTCAAAACTCCTGGGGACCAACTTGGGGCAGGGATGGATTTGCCCTGCTGACGTACACCGACTGGTTAAAGTACGGCTATGATATCTGGGTCGCCCGGCTCGGCGCCCCGGTCGAGATGCCAGGCACGGGATTGGTCACTGTCACCGGCACCGTGCAGCAATCGCGGGCCAGTTATTCGTTCAGCGATTTGCGGCCGCATCTCGTCGGAATTGGCAACGATGGCCGCCTGCGTCCGGGCGGAGAGAGCGGCACCAAACCCGAGGATCTCGATACGATTTTCGCCCACGATTTCCCGCGTATTACCAAGGGATGGGGCACCAAGCGCATCCTACTCTATGCGCATGGCGGCCTCGTGAGTGAAAAGGGCGCCATTCAACGCGTCGCCGAGTATCGCTCCCATCTGCTGGAGGCTGAGGTCTATCCCCTGGCGTTTATCTGGAAGACGGACTTTTGGACCACCGTCCAAAATCTGCTCGAAGACGCCATGAATCGCCGCCGGCCCGAAGGTGTGCTCGACGCGGCCAAGGATTTCATGCTCGACCGTCTCGATGACAGTCTCGAGATCATCGCCCATTTACCCGGCAAGAAAATCTGGGGGGAGATGAAGGAAAATGCGCTCGCCGCCATGGACCCGGCCACGGCTGCGGCCCCCGCCGGGGGCGCCCGCCTCGTGTTCGAAAAGCTGGCCCAACTCGTTGCTTCCAACCCGGGTCTCGAAGTGCACCTCGCGGCCCATAGCGCCGGAAGTATTTTACTCGGTCCCTTGGTGGACGCGTTGCACACCGCCGGTATTCCAGTCCGCACCTGCACGTTATGGGCTCCCGCCTGCACCATGGCGCACTTCAACCGCTATTATCAGCCGGCGATTCTCGCGCGCAGTATCGAGCAGTTTATCCTGTTCACGTTGAAAGATGGCGCAGAGCAGGACGACGATTGCGCCAGGATTTACCGCAAATCCCTGCTCTACCTCGTCTCCCGCGCCTGTGAGGAGAAGTTCCCCGTGCCCTTCCGCGACGGCACCCCGCTGCTCGGCATGGAACGTTTCGTGCTCAAGGACCCGGCCTTCGGCATCGATGCCGACGCCGTGCGCCGGACCAATCCGGCCAGCGTACCCTTGCTCGGGCTCGCTCACGCCACGTGGGTGCGCGCGCCCAACGGACTGCCCGAGGGCTCACCCGAAGCCTCGAACGCCCGCCGTCACGGCGACTTCGACGATGACGCCGCCACGGTCAAGGCCACGCTCGCGCGAATCCTCGGCACCCTCGAAGCGGCCTCGATCGATCTCGATTTCGCCCCCTCCCGATCGGCCCTGGCGGATCGTCGCCGGGAACTGGATACAGCCCTCTGTTGAGTAGAAAACGCAGTTGAAGCCACAGATTCCACGGATGAACACAGATTACCAAGGCATTATAAATTACAGTCCCTTCACCTTGCGGGTGAATTGCGGCTAGGAGCCTCTTCATGAGTTAATCCTCTGGATCTGTGCTCATCGGTGTAATCTGTGGCTAAAATAAACTGCTGAATTTTGCCCATGGCGGCGGAAAGGCGAAGTACGCACAGACACGCGTTATCCAGGCGGAGGGAGGGCGTCCACGTCGTCCCTCCCGGCTGAAGCGGAGAATCGGATTCAACGTCGTTGCGTCCATCTTCGCCCAACCGCGCGGCTTCGGCTCCCCGCCCATCGGCCACTCCTTTCTCCCCTGCCCTCCCCGGCAGAGATGCCGGCGGACAGCACAAAGCGAAGAGAACCTGGCACGCTCACCGTGCGACCGTTTTATTCAACGCATCAAGCTCAGCATCGGTCCATGGCTTCTGTCGATCGGCGTTGGCAGCTCGAATTATCGCCACCCGCCCCGGATCAACCATCGCCGATTGATTGCCAAACTCGCGGCGAATATAGGTAATCACTCCGGCGACTTGCGTGTCATCCAAATGTTTCCACGGCGGCATAATCAAACCACGTCCGGGATTTTCCTTTCCCCCGAGGACGATCCGGATGAGCGAGTCATCATTTTCCTGCAACCAGCGTGAACCGACCAGCGTCGGCGCCAGCCCGAGCGTACCCTGCCCACTCTCCTGGTGACACGGCGCACAGCTGAGCGCGTACGCACTTTTGCCGGTCTCGAAAAGTTGCTGCGCTACGCGTTGCGCCGGGTCGTCCGAATGACGTTGCGCATAACTGGTCAAAAGAGACGTGAGGCGCGAGTCCCGGTGCCCCTGAATCAACGCCACGTTGCTCGTGCTCAAAACGCCCGGATCGAAGGTGCCCTGGTTCATCCGCTGGAGCATCGCGAGCGCCCAGCCTGGCTGCTCACTGAACATCTTCTGCGCGGTCGCTTTCAAGCGCGGACTTAAGGTCGGAAAGAGTTCCATTACCACTCCGGCACCCGCCTCGAACCCGGCCAGCGCCGCGAGATGCCGTGCGCGGCGAGCCTCATTCTTTTCCGGGCGCGCCAACTCCGCAATAATCGGCAGCGCTTCCGCCGGCGCCGTCGACGCCAGCAACTCAAGATAAAGCTGCTGATCCGGGTCACTCACGTTGCCTGCTTTCATCCGCGCGATCGCCTCGGACATCGCCTCGTCCCGACCCAGCTTGGCCGCCAACGTCACCAACGCGGCGGACCGCGTGCCGGCTGACCAAAAGCTGGCGACGGTCTCGCGGAGAATGCGCGGGGCCGACTCCACCCGCGGACCCGTCAAGCCCTCCGCCATACCGGCGAGCAACAGGGCCGCTTCTTCCTTCCCCGGAGCGGCTGCCAGCAGTCGGCCGCAGAACTCCAGATTGCGGCGTAGATGCTCTGGCGCGCGGTCGATCAACCACTCGGAATAAACCCCTTGCTTCAACGTATAATATTTCCGCGGACCCTGATCCGATGTATAACGCTTTCCGATCCACCCGGCGATCTGCGTGCGGAACACCGATGATCTCCACACGGCGGGATCCTTGATCATGGCCAGCAGTTCTTCGTGGCCGGTATTGGCCTGGCTCTCGATCGCCCACCAAATCAGCAACGGCAAATGCTTGTCAGTCGCGTCTTCCTCACGCGTCAGCAACGCCCGCACAATCGGCAACGCCTGGCCCGCGGGCAGCCGCTTCGCACTACTGGCGAGCTGGCTGCGGACTTCGACGTCCGGCTCCGTGGCCGCGAGGTTTGCGAGCTCCCGGCCGGTGGCCGAAGTGACGCGGTTGCGATCACCAAGCAGCCGCACGGCCCAGCGGCGCACGTGTTCATTCGGATGCTGCAACGCCTGACGGAAACCCGGCTCTTCGATTTCTCCGCGCAAATTAAGCACCCACAACGCTTCCAGCGCCGCCGGCTCGTTCCGGGCGAGAATGCCCTGCAAGGTCTCAGCAATGGCTTCGGGGAGATCCGCGAGCAGGCGACGCGCCTGTTCGCGATGCTCCCGGTTCGCGTGGGCGAGCAGGCCGATAAGTTCCGTCGTCGATTTCTGGCGTAGATCCATAGGGCGCGCCCGCGGGGCATCCTTCGCCCCGATGCGGATGATGCGGCCATTCGTTTTATCCCACGTATCCATGGGATTGAGATGGCTCAGCCGGACGTCGACCCAGTCCGCTATATAGATTCCACCGTCGGAACCGACTTCAATATCAACCGGGCGAAACGTTTTGTCTTCAGTTGTCACCAGCGGAAGCGTGTCGATCGTGCGAAACGTTGACGTATCCTTCAACACCTGGCTGGCCTGAACGCGATTCGTCAGAGACATCGCTACCACAATTTGGCCCTCCAAAGCTGGGATCGCGCCGCCTTCGTAATGAATAAACGCCTGGGGAAAGCGGGGCGAGTAGCCCTCGTGCGCCATGTGCAGGAAGAACCCAAAGATGAAGGGGTTCATCGCCGGCCCATGTTTCGTCCAACCTTTCACATAGGTCGCGCCCTGCGCATAATGCAGCCCGCGCGTTCCGCCGTTGTTGGTTCCTGAATACGCCCGGCCATGGCGATCGAACTCGAGGCTGAATGTATTGCCGCCACCTTCGGCGAAGACCTCAAACACCTTGGTGTCGGGATGATACCGCCAGATACCCTGGCCCAGGAGCCGGACGCCTTGAATGTCGAGCGTCGTCGTACTCCCGGTGGCGCCGTACAACCAGCCATCGGGCCCCCAATGCAGGCTGCTCGCCAGCGAGTGCGTGTCTTCCAGACCGAAGCCGGAAAGGTGCACCTCGGGATCGCCATCCGGCACGTCATCGCCATTGCGATCGGGATAAAACAACAGATGCGGCGATTGCAGCACCCACACGCCGCCCCGGCCAAACTCGATGCTGGTGGCGAGATTTAGTCCGTCGAGAAAGGTCTTGTGAGTCTCATACTTTCCGTCGCCGTCCTTGTCTTCGAGAATCGTGATCTTGTCGGCACCCCGCACGTGATTGGGCGGCGCCGGCGGAACCCGATCGTATTCCGCGCGCAGGTATTGATCATAGTTCGTGATCGTGACGCCCGCGGGAAACGGGTATTGCAGATATTGTATGACCCAGAGCCGGCCCCGCTCATCAAAGCGAATATCAATCGGCTGACGAATGACCGGTTCGCTGGCGACCAGCTCAGCAACAAACCCTTCGGGCAACACGAACCGCCTGACACTCTCTTCGGGCGACAACGGAGTGGTCTGGCCGGCAAAGTCCTGGCCACCGGGTTTGAAATTTTTCACGAACTCTCCGATCTCCGGAGTGAAGCGTGGCGGATGGGTCTCCTGCGCGTCCGCACGACTGGCACTGGCGAGCACGACAGCGCCGGCGGCGACCAACGAAAGCGTAATGTGAGATAACATGAGAAAAGGTTTAGTAATTACGGAACGGACCGCGTGGCTCCGCCGCCTCCATCGCCGCGCGCCATTGGGCAAAACGGGCCTTCACGGCCGCGAGCACCGCGGGCTTCTCGTTGGCCAGATTCCGCGTTTCGCTCAGGTCGTTCGACAGATCGAAGAGCTCCTCCTTCGGCGGACGATTGTCTTTATTGCCCCTCGGGACGTACGCGACCCACTTGTAATTATCCACCCGCGCGGCTTGATACACCGACGGCCAATCCCAAAACATTTCCGTTCGGGGTGACTTCCGGTATCCCTGCAGGACCGGCAGCATATTGAAACCATCGAGGTGCACGCCCGGCATCGCCGGCGCCCCACCGATCGCGGCAAAGGTCGGCAGAAGTTCCAGCGAGGACAAAAACTCGGGCGTGGTCTTGCCTGCAGGAATGACGCCGGGCCACCACGCGATCAGCGGGGAACGCAATCCGCCCTCGAACCCGGAACCTTTTCCTCCCCGCAGTTTAACGCCGTCGATCTGGCTGCCATTGCGACCATTATCTGAAAAAAAGATCACCAGCGTTTGGCGATCCAAGCTCAGCTCGCGCAGCGTGTGGAACATCGCTCCGATGGCCTCGTCCATCGCCGAGACCATGCCGGCGTATTTCGTCTCCCGCGCCTTCGGATCGCGATCGGGGTAGTATTTTTTCAGATCCGACTCAGGGACCTGCCACGAGTCCTTCTCCAGGTTGGACGCGCCGTGCGGTGCATTGAATGGAACGTAGAGAAAGAAGGGCCGCTCCCGATTATCCCGAATGAACTTTACCGCTTCCCGGCGAAAGATGTCGGTCGCATAGGTGCCCTTCTCCGCCGTCGTCAGCTCATTACCTTTGAACATTGAGGGCGCGCCGTAACGCTCATGTGTATAGTAATCGATGCCATTGTTGCCGTGTCCGTAAAACACATCGAAGCCCCGCTGCAAGGGCAGGAATCGCCGCGCCTGCCCCATGTCCCACTTTCCGAACACCGCATTGGTGTAGCCCGCCGTGCGCAGCACATCACCGAAGGTCTTTTCCCGAACATCCAGGCCCAGCAGCATTTCCGGTGACATCGCGTACTCCGACGCGGTGTAACGGTGACCATAGTTCACCATGTCGTTCCGGATCATCTCATAGGTACCGTTGCGCTGCGGATAGCGCCCGGTGATGAGCCCGCTACGCGACGGGGTGCACACCGACGCGGTCACATAGAAATTCGTGCCCCGCGTTCCTTCCGCGGCCATCCGATCAAGATTGGGCGTGATGAACTCCTTCGCCCCGAAGGCCCCGAGATCAAAGCCCTGGTCATCGCTGACAATCAGTATAATGTTCGGCTTCACCGCCGGAATCTCTGCGCCGACCAGAGCCGCGAGCAGAAGATGAAACGGGAGCACCCAGGTAAAAAAGCGACGGAGTGTTTTCATAATGAGAACGGCTGCAACGGACGATGAATCAGGGCGCGAAGGAGGTTTCCAAGTAAGGCCGGACGTTCACATCTAGGCGAGAATCCCCTTCACCACTTCGCCGTGCACATCCGTCAGTCGGAAGTCCCGCCCTTGCGAGCGATAGGTAAGACGCGTGTGGTCAAGCCCCATGAGGTGCAGGAGCGTGGCGTTGAGATCGTGTACGTGGACCGGATCGCGCGTTACATTGTAACTGAAATCGTCGGTTTCACCGTAAATTCCCGGCTTCACCCCACCTCCCGCGAGCCACATCGTGAAACAACGACCGTGATGGTCGCGGCCGTAATTCGTCGTCTCGAGTTTTCCCTGGCTATACGTCGTACGCCCAAACTCGCCGCCCCAGATCACGAGGGTATCATCCAGCAATCCGCGTTGCTTCAGATCGCGAATGAGCGCGGCGCCCGGCTGATCAATGTCCTCCGACTGCAGCCGCAAGTCGCTCGGCAGGTTGTAGTGCTGGTCCCAGCCGCGGTGATACAGCTGGATGAACCGCACATCACGTTCCGCGAGCCGGCGCGCCAGCAGGCAGTTCGCCGCAAAGGTCCCCGGCACGCGGGCTTGGGGCCCATACGCCGCGAAGGTTGCATCGGTTTCGTCTTTGAGATCCGTCAATCCCGGCACCGACGTCTGCATGCGAAATGCCATTTCATACTGTGCAATCCGCGTCTCGATTTCCGGATCAATCTGGTGATCGGCCTGTGCTCGGTTCAAGGCGCCGAGTGCATCGAGTTGGTCGCGCCGGGCTCCGCCATCGATCCCTGGCGGGTTCGACAAATAAAGCACCGGGTCTCCGCTGCTCCGGAAACTCACGCCTTGGTGGTTCGACGGCAGAAACCCCGAGCCCCAAAGTCGTGCGTATAAAGGATCCGCCGGCCGCGCCGCACTGCCGCGCGAAATCAGGACGACGAAGCCAGGGAGATTCTTGTTCTCGCTGCCGAGTCCATAGCTGGTCCACGCGCCGAAACTCGGGCGGCCGGGCTGTTGGTGTCCAGTTTGTAGATACGTGACCGCCGGGTCATGGTTGATCGCCTCCGTGTGCAGCGAACGCACAATACAAAGGTCGTCCACGATGCCCGCGGTATGGGGCAGCAACTCGCTGACCCACGCGCCACTGTTCCCATGCTGCGCAAAATTGAAAATCGATGACGTGATCGGCAGCGTCTTCTGACCGCTGGTCATGCCGGTCAGCCGCTGCGTCCCGCGCACGGATTCCGGCAACTCCTGGCCATGCAATTTTCGCAGGCCGGGCTTGTGATCAAACAGATCGAGCTGCGACGGCCCGCCATGCATGAAAAGATAAATCACCCGTTTCGCCTTGGGGGCAAAATGCGGCTGGCCCAGCGTCAACGCCGAGCCGTCGGCGCCGAAGAGGGTTGGCTTGAGCAACGAAGCGAGCGCCACCGTCCCGATGCCCATTGCCGAGCGGTTGAAAAACTGCCGCCGCGTCATCAAGGCATCGGCCGGCGGCGGATGTTTGAAATTATAAGCGTTCATGCGTCACCGCCTCATTACAACTTCATCCAGGTTGAGGATCGTCTGAGCCACGACGGTCCACGTCGCCAGCTCGACCGGATCAAGTTCGTGTCCGCGCGGTGACTGGCCGACACGGACGAGTTGTTGGGCGGCTGCGCGATCGTGCGCGTAACGCTCGTGTTGCTTGGCGTGCAAGGTCGCGAGGGCCGCGACTTCCACCGCCGCCGGTTCGCGCATGGTCGCGCGCCGGAAGAGCTCGCCGATGCGCTGGTCGCGCGAGGCGTCACCCGGTGTGGCCGCTGTCACGGCCAGAGCGCGCGCCGCTTCCACGAAGGTTTCATCATTGAGGAGCAAGAGCGCCTGCGCCGGCGTATTTGTGCGCGGCCGGCCCACCACACAGGTCTCGCGGGTCGGTCCATCGAACACCTGCACTCCCGGCGGCGGGCTGGTCCGTTTCCAGTAACTATACACCGAACGCCGCCACAACCCTTCGTCGCGATCCGGCTCATACGTCAGCTCGCCATTATAGGAAACCGCCTCCCACAAACCCGGGGGTTGATACGGTTTCACCGGCGGACCGCCAACCTTGTCCACCAGGAGACCAGAGACCGCCAACGCCTGATCGCGGATCATCTCGCCCCCGAGCCGGAAGCGCGGCCCGCGCGCGAGCAAGCAGTTGTCAGGGTCGCGCTGATACAACTCGGGCGTGGGAATCGAGGACTGGCGATAAGTCGCACTCGTGACGATCAAGCGCAGCATCGCCTTCATATCCCAACCGCTTTCGACAAAACGCACCGCGAGCCAGTCGAGCAATTCCGGATGGGTGGGGAAATCGCCTTGCGCCCCGAAATCATTGGGCGTGGCAACCAAGCCGGTGCCGAAACACTGCTGCCACAGCCGGTTCATGGCGACGCGCGCCGTGAGGGGATTTTCCGAAGACGCAATCCACTGCGCCAGTCCCAATCGGTTACGGGGCGACGCGGCCGGCATAGGCGGCAGCGAAGCCGGCACATCGGGATGAACGACCTCGCCGGGCTCATCGTATTGCCCCCGTTTGAGCACGTGTGTCGGGCGGGGATTTGCGACCTCCTGCATCACGAGCGTCTGCGGCAATTTCGCGCGGAATCTGTCCTCGGCGGCTCGTGCCAGCGCGACGCGCTGACTCGCCTCGCGGCTCGCCGCGTGACCGTGACGTTCTACATAGCAATCCAGGATGAATTTCTGCTGCCGTGCATCGCGTTTCTCCGACGCCACAGCGAGCACGCCTTGCAGGCGCTCGCTCCAATACCAGGTCCGCGCCTCCCCGGGATCGACCGTACGCGAAAGGATGCGCACCTCGTCGAGCTGCCCGTAAAACCCGAGTCCGCTATCGCGACGCCCGATGCGCACCGGTTCGCGGTTACTAATGGAACCACGAAGCGAATCCCGGCCGACACTCAGCGCCGTCGGCACCCCGTCGATAAACACGCGGACACCCGCTGCCTTGCTCGAGCCGTCATAACTCACCACGACGTGAGTCCAGTCCGCACGTTTTACGGGTTCCTTCGTACTCACTTCGATCGCGCTCGCGATCCACCGATCGACGATATTCACGTGCAGCTGGCCTTTTTGCCAAATGAGTTCGAAGCCACGACGATCGCCCGATGGTTCGATTTTTGAGAGCACGCAACTCAACGAGCCCGACGCCTTAACCCAAATCCCCACCGTCCAGGGCTGATCAGCCGCCAGCGGCAAATCAGCGGCCAACTCAAGATGCTGCATGCCGTCGAAACCGGCCGCTTGGCCGATCAGGCCCGGCTCGCTATAGAGACTGCCGCGCTCCACGGCGCGCGGAAGCCGCTTTGATCGTGACGAGGGCAGCGATGGCGACGTCGACTGCACCGAAGGCACCGGGACCGTCGCCGGTGTTTCCGGCTCCGGCTCAAAGTCAACGTAAGCGATCAGGCTTTCGCGCGGCGGTTGGAGTTCCATCGGCACGACCGACTCCCACGCCGCAATCAAAGGTTGGAGCGGGGCAGTGACGTCCGCGAAAACCGCCTCCGCCTGCTTGCGACTCGCACCCAGCCATTCCATCTCCGTGCGTTGGCTCGGCGTGGCCACATCCATCACAGGTGGCGGATCATCGGGAGAAATGGTCCCCTTTTCGACACTGCTGTTGAAGAACGCGAACAACTGGTAATAATCTTTCTGCGAGATCGGATCATATTTGTGGTCGTGACACCGAGCGCACGCGACCGTCAACCCCATCCAGACCGTCGAGGTGGTTTCGATGCGATCCGCGACATACTCGACGCGATATTCCTCGTCGATGATGCCGGTCTCTCCGCTCACCATATGGTTACGATTAAAGCCGGTGGCGATCCGCTGCTCGGGCGTGGGATTGGGCAACAGATCCCCCGCGAGCTGCTCTATCGTAAACTGATTATACGGGAGATTACGATTGAAGGCGTTGATCACCCAATCGCGCCACGGCCAGATCTGGCGCGTGTTGTCGCGGAAGAATCCGTTCGAGTCGGCGTACCGCGCCGCATCAAGCCAGTCGACCGCCATGTGTTCGCCGTAATGATGAGACGCCAGCAAGCGATCGACGGCGCGCTCGTAGGCATCCGGAGCCCGGTCGTCGAGAAACGCATCCAATGCCGCCATCGAAGGTGGCAAGCCGGTAAGATCAAGGCTCACGCGACGCAGCAAAGCCGCCTTCCCGGCTTCCGCCTGCGGGCGCACGCCCTCGCGTTCATGCAAAGCGAGGACGAACGCATCGATGGGATTGCGCACCCAGCCGGTGATCTTGGTTTGCGGCACCGCTGCGGCTACCGGCGGCACGAACGCCCAATGGGGCGCGTACTCGGCTCCCTCTGCGATCCATTGGCGCAGGATGGCAATCTCCTCCGGCTTCAGCCGCTTGCCCGTTTCTTCCGGAGGCATCGCATCAAACTCATCGGTCACGCGGAGGAGCAACATGCTTTCCCCGGGCTTTCCCGGCACGATCGCAATGTCTCCGGATTTGGCTGCCTTCAGCGCCTGCTCGCGGAGATCAAGCCGCAGACCGCTTTCGCGCGAGCCTTCGTCAAAACCGTGGCACTTGAAGCAGTTCTCCGAAAGGATCGGTTTCACCTGGCGGTTGAAATCAATCGGCGCCGCGGTCACTCCCGCCACCGCTACGGTCGCAACCAACAGCCAGGAGAGGGGGCGCTCTCTCTTCATCGGGCAGACGAATCCGATTTTGGCCGGTTGGCAAACAGCGGATCGTCATACTGACGCTGCCAGTCACCCAACCCGGCCTTCATCCCGGTCAGTCGCCCCTGCTGCGCCGGCTCCCCCGCGAGATCCCGCAACTCGTTGGGATCCGCGGTGACGTTGAAAAGCTGATACTTCTGCTGCGCTGGATACCAGATCAGCTTCCAGCCCGCCGCATCGCGCATCATCCGCTGGGTATCGGTAAAATAACCGAAGATTGCGTCTCGAACCTCCGTCCGTTCGCCGCGCAACACCGGCACGAGACTCAGTGCCTGCACCGAGGCCGGCACGGGCACGCCCGTCAGGTCACAGATTGTTGGATACAAATCACGCAGGTAGCACTGGGCAGCAAAGCGCTTTCCAGCCGGGATCCCAGGCCCGGCGAGAACCAGCGGCACGTTGATGGTGTGCTCGTATTGATTCTGCTTGCCCATCAACCCGTGGCTACCGAGCGCAAGTCCGTGATCGCTGGTAAAGACGATGATCGTCCGTGCGAGTTGTCCGGCTTCCTCGAGCGCACGCACGATCCGGCCGACTTGGAGGTCGAGGTTCTCCACCTGGCGGAGATAGAGCGCCCACTCCTTCTGCACGTCCTCTTGTCCGCGGGGCGCCGGCACGATACTTTCATCGCGGCCGCCGATGTTGCCGGTGTCGAACGGATGCTCCGGACGAAAGTTCGCCGGCAACGGAATATCCCGGGGCTCCCGCGTTGCGTGCTCTCCGGGTGGCCACAACAAGGGATCATGCGGCGCGGTGAAATTCACCTGCAGAAAAAACGGCTGATCGCTACCCCGGCGCAAAAACTCCACGGCGCGATCCGTCATAATCCCGTCGGTCTCCGGCGTGAGCCCCACGCCAAGTTCCGGGAGCGGCTGGCCCTTTTCATTCTTAAACGTCCACCCGCGATAACCGGTCACCTCCCGGCCGGTTGGAGTCACGGCAACCGTCAGCGGCACGTTGCCGGCACCGCCTCCGCTGTAAAGTCCCGCAGTGGCCACGAAACCTGCGGCCGCCGGCGAACCAGTCACGTGCCACTTTCCTGAATACACGGTGTGCCAGCCGGCGCGCTTCATCTGCTCGGGCCAAAGCGTCCAGGCCGGGTCGAACTTCACGGCCCCGCGTCCGGCTCCGAGCAAGACGCGACCCGAAAACATTTCGGAGCGGCTCACAAAGCAGATCGGGTAACTGCAGGTGGCACGGGTAAAGACCGCGCCCCGATTCGCCAGCCGGTCGATCTCGGGGGTGCGAACGAAAGGGTGACCGGCGTACCCCAACGTGTCAGGCCGGAGGTCATCCGCGAGAATAATGACGACATTCGGGCGACGTCCCGACGATGGCTCCGCTCCCGAGAGCGGCAGCGCCGCCCAGCCCAAAAGAGCGGTGAGGATGAATCGAAAGACGCGTGGCATCGAATGGTTCAGTCAAACTCCGCCAAGACCTGGTTTATCCCAAGTCGTGGCGGAGTGGAGTAATGTCTACGCGGCGCTTGATCGGGCGGGTCGAAGACCCGCCCGGAGTGAACGGCAGGACGCGCTACTGCCGGAAATTAACTCCGAAGAAGAACTGCGGGCTCATCAAGTGCACCGTGTTCGCACGGCCGAAACCAACCAGCCTCTCGCGGTCAGGTTCCATCAACACGTTGACCACATCAAGATAGACGCTGATGCGGCGATTGATGTTATAGAGCGTTTTGAGATCAAGGGTCGGACGTGCCGCGGCATAGCCCGCCCGGGACTCATTCGCATTGAAGCTGGTGAGGTACTTGTGGCGATAATTGAACGATGCCCGCAGATTCACCCGGCTCTGAATATAGGAAATGCCGATGTTACCGATGAAGGGGTTAAACCCGGCGACGCGTGGATTAGGAGCGAGAGCGATGGCCCCGCCCGCACCGTAATTACCTGCTGCATCCATCCAGGTGGCGTTGGCAAATCCACCCAGGCCCTTCCAGATCCCCGGGAGGAACGTCCACTGTTGACTATAGCTCACCTCGATTCCGCGAACCTTGGCCCGACCACCATTGTATTGGGTGGAGAGCGTAAAGCCGGCATATTCGCCTTGGAAGCCGTTATCCTGACCGGAGCCCACGACCTCTCCGCCGGCGGTATAGATGAACTTTTCCAAATCCTTTTGGAACGTACCAACGGTGAACAAGCCCGCAGGTTCGAAATAGAACTCCGCCGAAACATCCCAGTTTTGCGACCATTGGGGTGCCAAGCTTGGATTGCTCGTGGACAGCGTCTGGTTCTCGTAATTCACATTCGTTCGAGGGATGAGCTGACCAATATTCGGACGACCGATACTTTCGGAGTAGCTGAAGCGCGCCAAAATCGCACGGTTGAACTGGTACTTCAAGTGCAGCCCGGGGAACACACTGCGATAATCGCCCGTCCGACGCACGCGGCGACTAAACTCCTCAGTCGTGCGACGACGGATCTCGTCATCGGTGACGGTTCCGACCCAGGCAGCCCGGCGGGTGCGTTCTGCAGGCGTGATCACTTGCAATGCGCCCTCGCCATCGGTTTCGGTTTCTTCAATGCGGACACCTGAGAGAATTCCGAGCTTACCAATCTGCACATTGCCCATGATATACGCAGCCATAATCTGTTCGGTGAACTGCTGATTGTTCACCAACTCAGCCTGGAGATCATTAGCGACTTGCCGCCGCCAGTGAGTGGGGTTGGCGGCAATCAGAGGATCAAGATTATTGGGCTTGCCGTCGGCCTGTTGTGCCGGAAAGGGAAACGATCCGTACCGGCTGAGCTCGGTGTCGGGAAACGGCCGGTTGAAAAGTCCAAATTGCGCGAGATTGTCGTCGTTGACGCCACCGAGCGCCGGATTCGGTCCCATCACACCGTCGGGTCCAACGTAAGACGTGCGGTACGGCGTGTTGTCCAAGTTGCGCGTCTGCTCACGATAGCGAAGCCCGGTCTTCACATAGGTCGGCCAGCGCGTCGAGAATCGTTTCTTCACGTTTACTGCCGAGCCGAGATAGTTATCCCAACCCACCATCCGTGCACTCGTATACGCGTTCTCCGTATAGCTGGAAAGGTTCGACCAGTCCGGGCCGGCGGTCTGCGTAATCGTCGGGAAAAGCTTATCATCCTTGTGAATCGTGAAGCCAACGTTCCGCATCGTATAGGTGAATGTGTTGTTGCCGGGATAGTAAGCCTTCGACTTCGACGTATACAGATCGTAATCGAGGTCGAGCAGGGGATAGCGATGCACGCCCCCAAAATTCTGTGTCATCGTCGTGCCGAGCTTATAGGCGATCTGGGTGTTGATTACAACCGTACTGGCCGCCACTGGCCGGACCCGGGTCTCGTAGTCGGTAAAACCCGGAATGATACCACCGGTCCCGGTGAAGTTTCCTGCGGCATCAACTGTCGCCACCGCTTGATTGGTTTGAAACGTGACCTGCGTATGATCGGCATGCTCGATGTGCTTGTTGAATTGGAAGTTTGCGAAAAAACGCACCTGATCATTCAACTTGAAGTCCAGTTTCAATCCCGCACCAGAACGCGTGCGAACGTTACGAAAATCCTGCGGCGAGAGCAGATATTGATACGCGGGCCCTTCGATGCCGATCGGCAACAACTGGTGCGCTTGCGACGCCATATCAATGATGGAACCGTGCGGACGATAAGCGAGGTTCAGATTAACGCCCAGACGTCCGCCGAATACTTCCGAGTAGGAAAGCGAAGCATTGGGTCGGGCCTTGTCCCGAGAATCAGCAACCCGCCAGATGGCTCCAACCGAACCGCGAATGCGCCGATCCGGCGAGCTGTCGAACGCGCTCTTTGAAACCAGATTCACCACGCCACCGATCGAGTCGCCGTCCATGTCCGGAGTGGGCGACTTGGTTACTTCGATTCGTTCGACCGAATCCGATCCGACGGTTTGAAACTGAAACTCGCGCGTCGAACCTGCGGAGCCGGCGTCCGCCAGGCGATTTCCATCCTGGGTGATCGAACTCAGATTCTGGTGCAAGCCGCGGATCCGCAAGTAACGCACGTCACCGCCCACCGACTCGCCTTCGATCCCGGGCAGCCGCATCACGAGATCAGCGGGATTGCCCGCTAATCCACCATAGGCGTCGGCTGAGACAATGTTCTTAACCCCATCTGATTGCCGCTGAAGGGTAATCGCTTTGGCGTTTCCTTCGCGCTCACTTTCGACGACGAAGCTGCCCATCAGGTAGATATCGGACGTCAGTCCCACGTTCTGCCGGGTGGTCGCCTCACGAGAGACGTTTAAAGAGGTGTCCACCGGCTTGAGACCGGTATACGAAACGGAAATGACGGCCGACCCCAGTGGGACATCGTCGAAACGATAAACGCCAAGACTATCCGTGGTAACCTCGCGATTGCTGCCTTTCAAGGCGACTCGCGCGCCTTCCAAAACCGCCCCGGTAGCGGAGTTGGTGACGGTACCTGTGATGATACCTTGGGCAAAAGCCATGGAAGCAAACAGCGAACCGAGGATTAAAGTACACGCCCATCGACGAAAGCGTGACTTGGGAAAGAAGCAGACGAAGCGATCAGTGTTCATAGTTGGTCTCCGAGAACGCCAGCGCAGGGGTTGGAGTGAAGGCGCGTGGTAACTGTCTGGTGAATTCGCTTCCCTCGGCAAGGGAAATTGTATGTTCTGGCCGTATAACGTTCAGATTAATCAGCGCTCGCGCCGGGGCCCGTAATAGGTCTGGCCGACCGGAATCCCCACGACTCTGCCGCTTATGAACCGCCGCCGTTTTCTTCTACAAACCCTGGGGACTGCCGCACTTATTTCCACCACGCAGGCCGCCCAGTCCGACCGCCGCCCGCTTGTCACCAGGTCCGGCGAAGCGCCGACGCTGGTCGATACCAATGTCCACCTTTTCAGCTGGCCCTTTCGCCGGCTGAAATATGAACGCACCGCTGATCTTGTCGCGAAATTGCAGCGGCATCGCGTCGGCGCTTCGCCGGACCTGGTGACAAGCGGGCTACTCGCCAAGGACGTGAACGGAGCCAACGCCCGTCTGGCCGAAGAGTGCCGTAAGCACCCGGGTTTCCTCGTCCCGATCGGCTCGGTGAACCCCGCGTGGCCGGATTGGGAGGAAGACTTGCGCCGCTGTCACGAAGTCCACCGCATGCGAGGGATCCGGCTGTATCCGCGCTATCAGGCTTTCCCACTCAATGACCCCGCTTTCGCACGCCTGCTCCATCTCGCCGCGGAACGTGGCCTGCTGGTGCAAATCGCCCTCGAACTCGAAGACCCACGCGTTCACCACCCCGTCCTGCAATTGCCGCTGAGCGATTTCGCCGCTTTTGCCGCCGTCGTGAAGTCCGTTCCACAGGTGCACGTCCAACTGCTCGACTGTACAATTAACCTCCAGTTGCCGGTCGCCCAGCCGCTGTTCAATCTGCCGAACGTCACCTTCGACATCTCGAACTTCGAGAGTGTCGGCATCCTCGATCGTCTGTTAAACGAAGCCGGCGGCGCCCGCCGCGCTCCCCTCGCGATCGAGCGCCTCCTCTTCGGCTCACATGCCCCGTATTTTCCGGTCGAGGCCGCACTGCTCCGTCTCTTCGAATCACA
>Ga0163151_10002848_pt1 | contig 25862 bp, 20 predicted proteins | sample OliLakLV19MP5IB2_FD_145596 | JGI IMG/M metagenome (GOLD analysis project Ga0163151, IMG submission 145596) | Freshwater microbial mat bacterial communities from Lake Vanda, McMurdo Dry Valleys, Antarctica - Oligotrophic Lake LV.19.MP5.IB-2 | ecosystem: Environmental > Aquatic > Freshwater >...
GCATTAAATGAACCCACTGCAATAAGAAGATGCTCTCAACCAAATGAAAACTTGGAAAGCCTTTACCAAATGCTAAACTATAAATCTCAACCATTTGTCAAAAGAAAATCTGTAGTACACAATTATGAACTCAAAACAAAAGAAACCCTTGTTCACTGCCAATCTTCACCATAATAGCTGCAACTTGGGTCAATACTTACAATTGGTATTTTTTGAGTTAATCTTAAGTGAATGATTGCTTTTATTTAGGGAATAAAAGAAAAACTGCCGCCCTACAAGAAAATGAATCCCTTGCAAGGCTAAGCAGCAATCCAATCTAAACAAACAAGTATTATTCGGCTACATTATTAAGTTTCATCCACAACGTATAAGCACCCTTAGAAACAATTTCATCAACCCCCAATTTCAATCCTTCGGCCTCCAAAATTTCGGTCTGTTCGCCCGTTATCATGCCCGTTAAAACCTTTACTTTTTGGTAACGCCGCGCACCCTTTTGCACAAACACATAATGGTCTGCCCCATCATGAATAATAGCCTCTGTGGGCAATACCCAAGCCTTCTTAGACAAACCAATTAACTCGGCATTCATATACGTGCCTGGCACCAAATTTTTATCATAAGTTTCGAAATGACAATGCACATTCACACTCCTATCTGCACCCACATCTTTGCCAATTAAAATCACTTCACAAGCATATCGCTTTTCGGGATGAATATTGGTATATGCATACACGCGCATGCCATGATACAAGTACTCCAAATCCTTCTCAAATACATTTAAACTTAAATGAATATCTTCTGGATTAACCAACTCAAACAACACATCTGTGGGGTTTACATACTTGCCAATATTCACCAAAACCTTGCTCACAAAGCCACTCATAGGCGCATAAATAGGCACACTGCGCGAAATCGTTTTTTCAGATACCTTGCTTGGGTTCAGCCCTATTAATTGTAATTTCTCCGACAAAGATTTATACGTTATAGCCGCACTTTCATAGGCCTCTTTCGACTGTTGAAAAACCTTATCGCTACTTGCCTTCGAGGCATTCAAATCTTTCTGCCGCTCATACTCTTTCACCAACATATCTAAGCGCGTTTGTGCAATTAAAAAATCTTGCTGCAAATCAACATACTTAGCGTCTTCCATTACCGCAATTATCTCGCCTTTGTTAAAGTGCATACCGGGCAATAATTTGGTGTACTTTAAATAGCCCCCCATGGGCATGCATACAGACACAAGGTTTTGCGGCGGCACATCTATAATACCGTTCACTTTAAATACCTTAGAAATTTGTTCTTCTTTGGCCTGAACCAAACTCAAAGAAATGTTTTTTAACTGGGCCGTATCCAAGCTTACCTCATTGGCATTACCCGCATCTTCTGCCTCTTTTGGTGCTTCCTTATCTGCACCACCACACGATGCCAAGCTTATCACAAATAGGGCATATATTATTATCTTATTCATCTTTATTTTTTGTTATGGTTGATAGCTTTTATATTGAATACACAATTGGTTCAATTGCTGAACCGTTTCTAAATAACTGGTATTGGTTTGTAAGGTTTGGTTGTGCAATAACATCCATTCCATAAAATTGATATTGCCTTGCTCATACTGTTTCCATGCGGCCTCGCGGGCAACCTTAGCCATTGGCAAGGCATTTTTCTCATAGTAATCGCACAGGTCTTGCAATGATTTTATGCGGGCTTGCCAATCGCTCATTTGTTGGTTCAACATGCGTTTGGTATACTTATATTCGAGTTCACTGGCTTTTAACTCAAAGGCCAAGGACCTAGAACGCGCTTGGTTTGAACCGAAAAACAAGGGTACACCAATACCTACTTGCACCGCTTGAAATCGGGAGCTTCTTGCATAGTAAATTTCATCACTTCCCATACCGGTAATCGACAGGTTTTGATAGCCTACTTGCAGCTCTGGAAAATATTTGCTGCGCTCGGTTTTTAACTTGCCTTCCTGTATATCTCTTTGCTTGGTTAACCGCAACAAATACGGACTATTAGCCAATTGATTGCTATCTGCAAGCACATGTTGCATGCGCAGTTCAAGCACATTGGGCAAGAAATATCCTTCTATACCCAACAACAATTGAAAGCGAATTAAACTGGCTTTTTTCTCCAATGCAACTTGCTGCAACAAGCGCATAGACTCTGCCATTTGTTGCGCCGCAGAAGCATTCTCCATCACATTACTTTCGCCTGCCTTAAGCCGCAAATCGGTCATCTTAAGCAATTCATTGATTTGCTTTTGATAGGCCAATAACAACTTTTCGCGCTCATCTAAATACGCATAGGTATAAAATTGCCTGCTAATTTCTGCCCGCAAATTAAGCTTCTCGGTGGCATAATTTTGCTGTGCCAAACCATACTCTGCCTTCAACACTTTCTTCTGATTGGCATACACCGTTGGAAAAGCAAAAGCCTGACTCACCATAATTCTATCGTCTTGAAAATTAGAGTTAATTTGTCCGCGTTCATATTGCGCATTGGTGAGGGGCAAATTCCAAGCACTGCCCTGCAACTTCTGCGAAGCCTTGGTTTTATAGGCCTGCGCAGTTAACCCCTCATTGTGTAAATACGCTGTATCAATGGCCGCTTTTAAGTCAATTGGTGTTTGTGCTTGTAGGTCTGAACCAACTAATGCCAACACAAACCAAAGGGCAATTTTGGGATATTTTAAGTGCTGTTTGCGTTCAAACAACAAATACAAAACAGGCAAAACAAACAGTGTTAAGAGCGTTGCCAAAAGCAAGCCGCCTATAACCACGGTGGCAAGCGGACGTTGAACTTCGGCACCCGCACCATTGCTTAAAGCCATAGGCAAGAAGCCCAAAGACGCTACGCAGGCTGTCATCAATACCGGTCTTAATCGCAACTTGGTACCTTCTACCACAACGGTATGCAAATCTTCTACACCCTCATTTTTTCTTCGGTTAAACTCGGCAATCAATACAATGCCGTTAAGCACCGCCACCCCAAATAAGGCAATAAATCCTACTCCGGCCGAAATACTAAAAGGCAATCCCCTACTGGCCAAAGCAAAAATACCCCCCATGGCAGAAAGCGGAATGGCCGAGTAAATAAGTAAGCCATGTTTCATAGAATTAAAAGCAAAATACAAGAGCAATAAGATAAGCAACAATGAAACCGGAACCGCAATGGCCAAGCGAGATTTAGCCGCCTCCAAGTTCTTAAAGGCTCCCCCATAAGTGACAAAATAACCCGCTGGCAAATTCACTTCTTCCTTCATGTGTTGTTGCAATTCGGTTACAATGGTTTGCACATCTCTGCCACGCACATTAAAGCCCATTACAATTCTGCGCTTGGCATCTTCGCGTTGTATTTGGTTGGGACCATCTTGCACTTCTACAATGGCCAATTGATTTAATGGCACTTGGTTGCCATTAGGCAAAGGCACCAACAAATTCTGAATATCTTCTAACTGATTGCGCTTGTCTTTATCTAAACGAACCACCAATTTAAATCGACGTTCTCCTTCGTATACCATGCCCGCATTTCGACCTGCAAAAGCAGCATGCACAATTTGGTTCACCTCTAAAACATTTAAGCCATACTGAGCCAATATATCGCGCTTTAATGCTATTACAATTTGTGGCATGCCCTTTACTGGCTCCACAAATACATCTTTTGCCCCTTCAATGGTTTGCGCAATAGCGCCCATCTTAGCTGCATAAAGTGCTAGTGTATCTAAATCTTCGCCAAAAATCTTACACACTACATCTTGCCTAGCACCGGTCATTAACTCATTAAAACGCATCTGAACTGGGTACTGAAATCCGAATGTTGCGCCTGGAATGGACTCCAATTTTTCGCTCATTTTCTCTGCCAATTCGGGAAAAGTTTTGGCGCTTGTCCACAGTTTTTTATCCTTCAAAATAATCATCAAATCCTGGGCTTCCATGGGCATGGGATCGGTAGGTATTTCGCCTGAACCAATCTTTGCTACCACCATTTCTACCTCAGGAAAATTATCTTTCAATAACTTAGATGCCTTCTTAGAAACATCGATGCTCACATTTAAATTACTACCCGTTAACACCCTTGTTTCTACCGCAAAATCGCCTTCTTCCAAAGACGGAATAAACTCGCCACCCAAGGTAGTTAACACCCCAATAGACATTACAAACATGACCAACACAACTGTAATAACCATTTTGGGCCGATCCAATACTTTTAATAAATATTTTTTATAAAACAGTTCTACTTTCTCCATCCACCTATCGGCAAAATTGGGCGCATGTGAGATGTTCTTTAAAACCAAAGCACTCATCATAGGAATATAGGTAAGCGATAGAATAAAGGCACCAAACAATGCAAAGGCCACGGTTTGTGCCATGGGCTTAAACATTTTTCCTTCAATGCCTTCTAAACTAAAAATAGGCAAGTACACAATTAAGATAATTAACTGTCCAAACACCGCACTGTTCATCATTTTTCCAGCGGCATGTTTTACCTCCGAATCCATTTTACCTTGCGACAAATCGGCAATTTTTGTAAACCGTCGGCTATGCGTTATCGCATGCATTACCGCCTCCACAATAATCACCGCGCCATCTACAATTAAGCCAAAGTCTAAGGCCCCCAAGCTCATTAAATTGCCACTTACGCCAAAGGCATTCATCATAATTACGGCAAACAACATGGAAAGCGGAATCACCGAAGCAACCAAAAAGCCAGCTCTTATATTGCCTAAAAACATCACCAAAATAAAGATTACAATGAGCGCGCCCTCCATAAGATTCGTTTCTACCGTACCAATGGCATTGTTCACCATTTTGGTTCGATCCAAAAACGCTTCTATCTTAACGCCCTCTGGTAAAGTTTGCTCTATTTGGGCAATGCGCTCTTTTACCAACTTAATTACCTCGTTGCTGTTGGCACCTTTTAACATCATTACCACTGCACCCGCTACCTCTTGCTCATCGTTATATACCATGGCGCCATAGCGGGTAGCATGGCCAACTTTAACGTTGCCTACATCGCGTACAAAAATGGGCGAACCATTGGGCAATGTTTTCACCACTACCTTCTCTATATCGGCAATGGATTGAATGAGACCTTCTGTTCTAATAAATAATACTTGCGGACCTTTTTCAATGTATGCACCGCCCTCATTTTGGTTATTTTTTTCGAGGGCTACAAAAACATCTTGTATATTTAAGCCATGTGCATTTAACCGGTTTACATCCACCTCCACATCAAATTGCTTTAAGAAACCACCGAAGCTGCTCACATCGGCAACGCCTTCTACGCCTATCAATTGCCTGCGTACCAACCAATCTTGAAGGGTGCGCAGTTCTTGTGCGTCGTATTTGTTTTCATAGCCTGGTTTTGGCCTTAATACATATTGGTAAATCTCGCCTAAGCCCGTTGTAACCGGACCTAATTCTGGTACACCAATATTGTTGGGAATAAGGTCTTTTACAGTTTGTAAGCGCTCGTTTACTTGTTGTCTGGCCCAATACACATCGGTTTCGTCGTTAAACACAATGGTTACCAAGGAAAGGCCAAATCGAGAGAAACTGCGTATCTCTAGTTTACCCGGAATATTGCTCAATGCCTGTTCCAACGGAAAGGTAATGAGTCGCTCCACATCTGGAGCTCCCAACGATGGCGATACTGTTATAACCTGAACTTGGTTATTGGTTATATCTGGTACAGCATCTATGGGTAATTTGGTTAATTGATAGCTGCCATAGACCACCAAAAACAAGGTGCCTAAGGCAATGATCAATTTATTATGGACAGAAAATCCAATAATTTTATTTAACATTATTTACAATAAATTTAGGTGCGAAGCAGGTCTTCCAAACCTGTTCAAATTTTTAGCCCAAAGAAGGCTGGATCAAAACACAAAATATATGGTCCAATTTCGATAAACATCTTATTGTATTATTATTTTGTTATATCGGCATTTACCAGTGTAAAATTATCAAATAGCTTTGGGCTATTTAATAATTACAATGGCTATTAAATAGCTCGGGGTGGCTGAAAAATTCCTCCCAATTTTTGGAAGGAATAAGCTTGGCATTCAAAAGAAGGATGTTCAATTATAAGAGGCATTGGCGCTTGTAAAGTAAAGCTTGTAAATTCTTGAACCAAGACCAAAACTACAGAACCATTAATATGAAACAAAGGCAAATCGTCGTGGTTCTCGGCATGTTTGTGGTCGTTATCCTTACCATAATGCTCTTCAATAAACTCAGAAAAATTTACGGTGTTATGTACTATTACGTGGTGGCGATAATGGTGAACCAAGGATGGCAATTTATTTAATTGCTCGGTAAAACCAGGCAACAGCGAACTTAGGAGGAAAAATGCCCCGAAGAGTAAAAAAGCCCATTTTTTTGCACCTAATTTTATCACTTTTACAAAGGTAATCTTTTGTAGGTATAAAAATCTACCTATTATGTCACATATTTTTATATCTTGTACCAAACATTGTGATGACCATGATTCAAAATTCTTTTAAAAAACGTTTTGGTTCAGACCGTAATTTCTTTTCTTTTTTTTTGCTTGCATGTTTATTATGGCCAAACCAGACAGTATTTGCACAAAATAAACCCAAGAGTTTTCATGAGGTAAAATCGCTCAAGAAAAACTTTGTGAAGGTGGGCAAAACGCTTTATGCATGCAAATACGAAACCTCTAATTACGATTATGTTAGCTTTTTAAATGATGTAAAAATGCGCATGAATCCTGCTATTTATTTAAGTCTGTTACCCGATACGGCTAAGTGGCGCGACCCAGGATCGAATAGCGAACCGTTTGTTATTTATTATTTGCACCACCCTGCTTATGCAAATTACCCTTTGGTAAATATTAGTTATGAGCAAGCGAATTTTTATTGCAATTGGCTTACGCAGCAGTTTAATAAGGACCCAAAAAGGCCGTTTAAAAAAGCTGTTTTTAAATTGCCAAGCAGAACAGAATGGCAGCAGGCTGCGGCGGCTGGCAATATGAGAAATAAATTTCCTTGGGGAAGTACTTTAGATAGTTTGCCCAAAGGCATTGTGGTTAATTATTGTGAGCGAGATTATGTGCAAAAAGTGCTATTCGATAGCATGTATTCCAACGATGGCAAACGCATTAAACCAAAGGATTCGGTTGATATTAAAACCGAATGCAAACCTTATAGCAACAAAGAAAATTTTACGCAACCGGTTAACTTAAAAAAGGCCAAGCAAAGTAAAAACGGACTGTATCATGTATCTGGAAATGTAAGTGAAATGATTGCTTATAAAGGCGATTGCATTGGCGGAAATTTTCGCTCGCGTGCCGATTGGCTCAGAATAGATGCACCCAACGAATTTTACCCCGGCTATTTGGCTTGTCCGCTTATTGGATTTAGGGTTTTCTTGCAGGTTTTGGAGCCATAAGTTTATGATTTTGGTGATGGACTGAACCAGAATGCCTGAACCGAAAGAGTTTTTGGCTAATTTTTTTTGCCTAAAAGAGCTGATTTACTTTCCTTTTTCACAAATATTTAACATTAATTTTTCGTTTATTTAAAGGACATCGCTGTTAATTTTGCCAATTAAATTAACAAAAGTGGAGGCTTTATGCCAATAATGTGCTTTAATTGTGCTTATTTGCGATGAAATTAGGTTAGGACAATTACAATATGAATAAATCAAGCGTTTACTTACCACTTTGGCAAAAATACAGGCCAGCCATTTTAAGCAAAATGAAATTGGCCCTAGTGGAGCCTCAAGAATACCCGCTTTATAGACATGAATTTGAGGCAATTGGTGGAAAAAGAACCTCGGGTTACGGATTTAACATGGAAGTTAACAAAGGTATGATGGTTAACAACATTGCAGCGATCGCTGTTGCACGCGATTTATTGGCTGTTTTAAAGGCATCAGATACGGGTAAAGTGTTGATTAAAGAAAATTATTTCAAAATCAATTTAGGTTCAGACTATAAATTAAAAATTCAGGTGATTGTAAAAAAGCCTGTTGAAGTGGTGGTAGAAGAAGTCGTTAGCGAATAGGCTGTTAGGTTTTAGCTAAACAAATAAGAAAGAGCTAAACTTTTTAGTGAGATTCTTCTTTAGGGAAATAAGTATAATCCCAAACAAAAATAAAAAGGCCCTTAGCATTTGGTTCAAACCGAACAAAAGCTAAGGGCCTTTTCTGTGAATAAAGCTTATTTACTTACGCTAAATTTGCTTGTATAAATAATAGCACCTTCTGCATCTATAATTTGATAAAGGTAAATGCCTGTTTCAATATTACTTAAATCGATTTGGGTATTGTTAGAAACCATTTGAGTAGTGCTCAATAATTTTCCGCTCAAATCCATAACAATTATTTCCTTTGCATTTTTATAATCCATGTCAATGTTTAACACATTGTTGGCCGGATTAGGATAAACGCGCAAAGCAGCAATAGCAGCAGCCACTTCGCTTACAGGCAATACCACGTTGTTACATGAGTTGTTATTAACTTGATCTGGATCAATGGTAACATTGCCATTTTGAGCAAACATACGGCTGCAAAAAGGAACGGTAACTGGTCCAGTAGTGCCGTTAATGGTTAAGGTTAAGGTTGTTTTAAACCAAATGGTATCATTGTTATTCAAAACCCTGTTAGTAAAAAAAACTGGCGAAACACCTGGTACATTAAGTTGCTGGGTATTGTTTAAAATAAAAAGCACAATCATAGAGTCTGTAAGCGTGGTAGGCGTTGTGCCATTATTGGTAATTACATACTCAATATTAAAAGGTACTCCCGAGCTAATTTTATCACTTGGACCTGGCTTCACCAAGGTAATTTTCATGTCGGTTGTTTGGGCAGAAGCAGATAGGCCGCCAATTAACAAAATGGCTAGTAATAGTTTTTTCATGTTTTATATTTAATTTATAGAATAACAAATATACCTTTCTTTCCCTTGAAAAGGATGCATTTAAATTATATAATTTAAATGTATAAAATTATATAAAACAATAGATTCTGTTAATCCGAATCTTCCACTATTTTTTGTATCATGTTTTCGGTTAAATAAAAATGAACCACCCTAGGATCCATTACCAAATCGTTGCGCTTTACCGACTGCTTTAACACCAAGCCTTCCATGGTTCTACATCTGCTTAAGGCCGTATAAACCTGACCATTTACAAAGGCACCGCGACCTAAATCTATCACTACTTTATCAAAACTTAAACCCTGACTTTTATGAATGGTAATGGCCCAAGCCAGCTTAATAGGGAATTGCGTAAAGGTGCCAATAACCTCAGAAACAATGCGCCTTTTTAATGGGTCATATTTATACCTTCTATTCTCCCAAGTTACCGGCTCCAACTTATAAGCACTGCCATCTTGCAAACGAATCTCCAATAAATTTTGCGAGATAAAATCAACTTTAGCAATGGTGCCATTTACAAAGCGCCTGCCATTATCGTTCTTAATAAAAATAACCTGAGCAAACTTTTTTAACTCCAATACCAAACTGGTTGGGTACTTATCCGACCTAAAATCGCCCGTTATTTTGGCTTCAAATTTAAACGAAGTATAAGGCAAAGATTGTAATCGTTTTTTATTCTCTGCCGTGGCAATATAATTGGTGCTGGTTAAGTTAATTACAAACTCATCTATTCTAGGCTCATAGCCTGGCAAATGTCGAGAATTAAGGCGCTCCAGCGATTCATCACTCACCATGCCAATGCGCACCTCGTCCAATAATTTCACAAAATCTAAGTCAGATTTCTGCCTATACGATTTCTGAAATTCAAAGTAATTTGGGGCAATTTCTTTATACGCCAAAGAGTCAAAAAAGTACTCACTTTTATACACCTCGCTAAAAACAAATTTCTCTACTTCATCGGTCTGATCCAATACTGGAGGCAGTTGAAATATATCGCCAATAAACAAAATTTGCTTACCTCCAAAACGCTTCTCTGGATGTCCGCCATTAATCCTTAACGAATAATCTATGGCCTCCAATACATCCGAACGCAACATCGAAACCTCATCAATTATAAGCGTATCTATGCTTCTAATGATCTTATATTTTTCGGTATAATCCTTAAACTGAAACACCTCATCATCCTCTGGCAGCATGGGCTTTAACGGAAATAAGAAAAAAGAATGAATGGTTTGTCCGCCTACATTAATCGATGCTATACCTGTAAAAGCCAATTTCAAAACCCGCTTCTTAGAATGCGAAGCAAAGTATTGAATAAAGGTCGACTTTCCCGTGCCCGCTTTACCCGTTATAAAAAAACTATCATTGCTTTTTTCAATTTGCGTAAACAATTCTTGCACCACCTCATTGCGCTCATATCCATCTGGAAAAACAGAAAACCGATTATACAAATCGGGCAATTCTAGGTCGTCAAACAAATCCAATTGCGTGGCAATGGCACTCTCCTCACTGGCAATTCTTAACAAAAAATAAATATTACCCCCAATATCCTTAAAAGGCTTATCTATCTCGAACGAAGTTCCATAATGCGCCAAAGTTTTAAAGATATAATAACAGTTTCTACAAAACTTAGGATAGTCGGCCGGAAACCTTTCTAGATGCAAATCGAGCACCTCCTTCTCCAGCTCAATGCCAATAAAATGGAGGAATGTAAGCATTTTAGCTACCACCTCGGTTTGAACCAATTCGTTGCGCTTGCTATAAAAATAATTGAATGCATCTGGAAACTCCAAAGGATAAGAATCATCCAAACGCCCATAAAACAATTGATGCGCAAACCTAATTTGAAAAGCCCGCTCCTGCTGCTCCACCAAATGACACAGCAAAAACTTCTCCTTCCATTTCTTCTCCAATTTTCGGGTGCTAAGCGACATGCTGCAACTTACATTTTTCTTTTCGATTGTACCAAAAAATAATCATGCGCTACCCAACCCTTTCCTTTATTCCTTCGTTATAGCAAAAAAAGAAAAACATGAAAATCCAAATCCCTCAGTTTTTTGGTTCAGCCAGAAAAATAGGAATAAAAAAAATAGAGATGCGCATTAATACAAGGATTTCACTATTCATTTATATCAACTTGCTCTCCTTATCCTGTTTTGCACAAACCTGGAGTCCACTTCCAATTACAACCAATGAACACTTAAAAGCCGTTTATTTTGTGAATGAGCAAATAGGTTGGATTGGCGGCACTAATGGCGCAATTTTTAAAACATCAGATGGTGGACAAACATGGATAGACCAATCGCAAGTTACTACAAAAAGTATTCGATGCATGCATTTTACAAATGCGCTTTATGGCTGGGCAGCTGGTGACAATGGAATATTATATGCCACGGTAAACGGGGGTTTAAATTGGACGCCACAAATCTCGAATACAACCCAACAAATAAATTCTATTAAATTCACGAGCAATACAAATGGTTGGTTTGTGGCCAATAATTCTACTATTAAAAAGACAACAACTGGAGGGTCTAGCTGGAATGCAGTAAATAATGCAACCATAAACTCAAACTTGTGGGGCTTATCTATTCTTGACCCAAATAATATTTTTATTTCTGGTTCTTCGCAAAGAATATCTAAAACCTCCAATGGAGGAAGCAACTGGGGTAATTTTAGCTCACTTCCTGGCGGACCAATTACTATTTACAACGATTTACAATTAATAAATAGCACAAATGGATGGGCCGTTAATTCTATATTAAACAACAATGGAAATATTGCTTATTACAATGGTACAATTTGGACAGGCCAGCAAACTGCATCTTCTTCCGATATATTAAATATTCATATGATTAATGTAAATCAAGGATGGGCATGTGGCAGAAATGGTACCATTTTAAATACAACTAATGCAACAGGTATAAGTGGCCAAATTTGGAACAGTGATGTAAGCGGCACTGCAAAAACTTTATGGGATATTAAATTTGTTAATGACAGTATGGGATGGACAGTTGGTGATTCTGGTATAGTGTTAAAATATCAAAAGTTGAACACAGGTGCCCCAATAACATTATTTCAACCCAATGGAGGAGAAAATTACACCATTACAGGCGCGGGCCCAATTGTTTGGTATGCAAACGCTCCTGTAAATAATATTAAGATAGAATATTCATTGAATAATGGAGGAATATGGAATACCATTGTTGCTAATTTACCGGTTTCATCAGGAGTGGGAAGTTACGCTTGGACAATTTCTCAATCTGTTCAACCATCTTTGCAGGCATTAGTTAGAATTACAGATAATGCCAATTCTATTAACAAGGATGTAAGTGATAATGTGCTTAATATTTTACCCAAACTTGTTGGAAAAGAATATGCTGTTTTACTTACAGCAAATGCCACCAATTCGCCAGCACAAATTAATATCAACTGGAATAATGACCCAACTGCTTTATCTTATGATATTGATAAAAAACTAAAATCGGATACTACTTGGACAAATCTTACCAATGTAAATGGTACAACAAATACCTATTTAGATTTGGCAGTAAAATATGGAGAGGCTTTTGAATATCGGGTCAAAAAAACGACACCACAATTAACGGGTTATGGATATGTATATGCGGGTATAGATTTACCTGAAACCGATTTTAGAGGGAAAATACTCCTATTGATTGATCAAAATTTTGCCTCACAAATTACGTCTGAATTAAAGCAATTAGAACTAGATTTAATTGGAGATGGCTACTTGGTAAAAAAACAAATTGTTGATCCAACAGTTGGTGTTCCTGCTATTAAAAACATCATTAAACAAGAATATTCAGCTAGCAATTCACTCTTAAGCACGGTACTAATTATTGGGCATCTTGCGGCACCCTACTCTGGGAATTTTGCACCAGATGGCCATTCTGAGCGTGTGGGAGCGCAACCTGCTGATGGGTATTATGGAGATTTAGACGGAATATGGACCGACAATATATCTGTAGTAAATACGGGTGTAATTTACACCCCTAATAATCCCGGTGATGGCAAATTCGACCAAAGCTTTTTCCCTTCCTTACTCGAATTGCAAGTTGGAAGAATTGATATGGATAAAATGAGTGGATTTCCTGAATCAGAGGTGAATTTAATTAAACGCTATTTAAATAAAAATCACGATTACCGTTTTGCGGTAATATCTGTAAAAAATCGAGGCCTCATTAATTCAACCATGGACGCTTCCCTTCCAAACACCTCCGCTGGGGCATGGCGAAGCTTCTCTACCATGTTTGGCAATAACATTAAAAACATGAATACCGTGTACGCTGGAAGTACAGAATTTATTGATTCATTAAAGTATAACGATTACCTATGGGCACATATGGCTGGAGGGGGTTCAGACACAAGTATGTCTACAGATGTATTTACAAGCTCAAAATGCATATCAGGCAATATCAATGCTGTTTTTATGCAGATGTATGGAAGCTATTTTGTGGAATGGTATAAGGGAGGAATAAATACTACTACCAACCATTTATTGCGGGCCCCATTAGCCAGTAATGGTACAACATTAGCAACCATGTGGTCTGGTAAAGCCCCATTCTGGCATTTCCATCACATGTCGCTAGGCGAAACAATAGGCTATTCAACCCTTATCAATCAAAACAATAATTCTACTTACGATGGCTCATCTACCCATAAAAGAGGTGTGCACATGAATCTAATGGGCGATCCAACCTTAAAACAACATATAGTAATTCCTATTTCAAATTTACTTGTTCTAAAAACTGGAAATGCCATTTCAATAAGCTGGACAAGCTCGCCCGATAATGTGGCGGGTTATAACATCTATCGGGCAGATAGTATAAATGGAATGTTTACGAAAATCAATTCAAATTATATAACCCAAAATAATTTTATGGACAATAACCCTGCAATTGGCAATAATGTATATATGGTAAGAGCGGTGAAATTAGAAAAAACACCGTCTGCTTCCTATTTCAATATGAGCACAGGCGTTATTGATTCTATCAACATTCAATTAAACATAATGGAATTAATAGGTGTTAAATTCTCCTTTGACTTGTATCCAAATCCATCAAATGGGAACCTTAATCTAAAATTATTTAGTCATCATAATTTTACAACTAAGATAAAAATATTCAATGCTATTGGAGAACAAGTTTATTCAAATTCTTATGCTATTTTAAAAGGAAACAATCTAATTTCAATGGATTTTTCTTATTTAACAAATGGGATATATGTATTTTTAATTAGCAATGGCGAGAATGAGCTTCAGTATAGAAAACTAATGATAAACCAATAATTACTCAAATGCTAAAAAAGGAAATAATAATGAGAGCAAGCTGCTTTTATGGCACACTTTCACATTCTAAGGTTAAATCGTTATCTTAACCCAAGCATTTGTTTAAATAACACGTATACCAGACTGTATGGACATTGGTCTTGAACTAATAACTGCTTGCATAAACAAGGAACGGAAGGCTCAATATGAGCTCTATAAACGTTCGTATAGTTTATTGATGAGCGTTTGTCGAAGATATGCAAATGATTTGTACGAAGCGGATGATTTATTAAATATTGGCTTCCTAAAAATCCTGAATAACCTGGATAAATATCAGCCAAAAATCCCCTTTGAACGCTGGATACGAAAAGTAATGATTAACGCGATTATCGACGAATTTAGAAAAACTAAAATGCTGGCTCAAACAATAAGTTATGTGGAAGAATATCATGATTCGGTTGTAGAACAAGTTATAAATAATGCCTTGAAAAAATTAAATGTGGAGGAATTGTATAATTATGTAAAGAGGCTACCCAAAATGAGTCAGAGTGTGTTTAATCTATTTGCAATAGATGGGTATAGCCATAAGGAAATTGGCGAGATGCTTAAAATTTCTGAGGGCACCTCTAAATGGCATGTGAATTTTGCTAGAGAAAAATTAAAAGGAATGATTGCGATGAATGTTCATGAATCATTTAAAAATACCAATCATGAGTAAGGAAGATAATTTTGATGATATATTGAAGAAAAGATTTTCGGAGGAACCGACCCTTTTCTCGGAAGATAAATGGCTTAAAACTGAAGGGCTAATTATTGCACAAGAAAAAAAGATTAAAAGGCGTAGGGCTTTTTTCCTTTTCTTATTGAGTTTTGGCATTACCCTGCTTTTTTTAGTAGCATATTTATTAATTCCATTCAACGAAAACAACCAACTCAAAGAGAACCTTTTAAGCAAAGAGAACCTTTTAAGTAAAGAGAACCTTTTAAGCAAAGAGAACCTTTTAAGCAAAGAGAACCTTTTAAGTAAAGAGAAATTGAAATTTGAAAAAGTGGCTGAATTAGAAAAAAAATCATCTGATAAATCAATCATGAATCGTGTGCCAGATAAGGCAAAAATCTATGTGAATAATAAACCTGCTTTATTGGGTGACACCTCAAATTTATCAATTGTTTCTGGCATTTCTACTGGTTCAAAAAATGGCCATGCTAAAAAGACTCAAGCAGGTGTTCAATTTGAACCAAATAAGAAAAAGTTTGATAAAAAGCAAAAACCAGCTAATTCAATTGCGCCATTAGACAACCTAAATCCGCCATCATCTAAGCCAATAATTACAAACTCAATAACCCTAAATAATAGTTCGCCTGATATGAAACCTGATTCCTTGGTTCAGAAAACAGAACAAAAAAACAATGTAATCGTAAAAGATTCTAGTAATACGACTGTAGATTTTAAGACAACTAATATCGCTGGAATTGATTCTGTGAGTGAATCTGGTTTAGCTAATAACAAATTGGACGCTAACAAATCCATAATTTCAACCACAACAATTCCAGATTCTTCAGCGCCAGAAATTAATCAAGTGAAACCATTTGTAAAGTGGAAGTATTTTATACAAGCAGGCGTTGCTAATAACTTTGGTTATCAATCTCAAGGAACACAAATAATAAAGAATGGAGTTGATCCAATAGTTGTAGCTGGATTTGTGTATTCAATTGGCTCGCATATGAACATTTCATCTGGCATATTCTATACCACTTTGTCGGGGTTAAATATTAAAAAAGAGTCGGTTCGCAAGGAATATGATTTTGGCTCTAATAACCATACAACATCAGTAACCATTCACAAGACCCATGCCATTGGCATACCTCTAGTATTGGGCTATTCGATAAATCAAAAGAATGACATTTTAATCGGAACATATACTCAATACAATTTTTTAACAGTGGGGAATCGAGCCAGCTATGATAAGGACTATTTTACCATGAGCAATCAGTCGCAAACTAAAGCAAAAGGATATATTGGCATATTGAGTGTATTGGACGTACAAGCGGTTTTTGGATACAGAAGAAAGATATACAATAAATGGGGTGCAGAAATTCAGTTTTACAAAGGGTTTATAAGTCCTAGTAAAGGGTTAGCATTTCCAGAAACAAATAGCGGTGCAAGATTCAGCTTATTGTATTATTTTAATTAGATAAATATGAAAAAGTTAAACAACATATTGGTTATAATATCCATACTAGTTAATATAATTTCTTGTAAGAATAAAGAATTGCCAGAGCCGTTGTCTGGAACAAGTATCTTTACCTTTAACGGAATTGTTTCCAATTCGGAAATTTCCTTGGTTGCAGGAGACAATGACTATTACATGTATTCAGGGCTAATTACAAATCAAATAAATGGCGTTAATTCGTATTATGGCGATTTAAGAAAATTTAATTGTAATAGTTGTGGCAATTCTATTAAAGTGACTTTTAATGATTACAAAAGCTCTTTAGGTGGAGCAACAAATAAAGACACCACTTTTTATGTTGGCTATTATAACTTTGCCTCACTGGCTGGAGCACCTTCCTCCTTTATTGTTTATGATACTGCTTTTGTCTCTGGACCTGCTCCTTCTTATAAATGGAATTTTGGCGATGGGGCAACTTCTACATCACAATATGTGGCACATGTATATAAGCATCCTGGAAAATACACTACCTGTTTAGATGTAGAATTTGGTGGAGCTTGTTCTAGCAAAATTTGCAATTCAATAAACTTAGGCAATACGGGTCCAATTTGTGAGGCAAATTTTAATGTTTCTGCGCCAACGGGAAATTCTTTTACTTTTTTTTCTTCTCCAACTTCAGGTACTGCTCCCTATACCTATAGTTGGAATTTTGGCGATGGACTTACTTCAACTTTGCAAAATCCAACACATAATTATGCTTCGGCAGGCGTTTATCAAGTTGCTCTTACTGTAAAAGATGCAATTGGCAGCACAAATACGCGATATCAAAATATCCGAACACAAGGGTCAACCGTTTGTTTAGCACGATTTATTTATGCCATTTCACCCATAGCCAATCCAGATAATCTGGGGAATGTAATTGTAGAATGGACAGATGGTAATGGGATAATATATTCTACAGAAAATGGCATTCAGATAAAAGAAAATAATTTCCAAGTAATTTCTGTTGAAAACTATAAAGCGAATGAAAACAAGCAGGCAACAAAAAAAATACATGCTAAGTTTAGCTGCACACTTTATAATGGATCAGCCAGCGTTCAAATTAAAAATGCCGATATCGTTCTGGCTATCGCATACGAATGATAATTAACCATAATTAAAAAAACTAAAATTAATTTTTATGAAAAAAGATCTTTTATTACTTTGTTTTTGCCTCATAGCTACATTTAGCTATTCACAAAATTGCGGCGCACCTTCTACAGGGTTTACACCAATTAATGATTTAGGATTGGAAACCTTTAACGGTTCCACAGGGGGTCTTTACCCAGGTGGTTCAAACTTTATTCCTACCAATCACAAATTGGCAGGGTTACAAATGGCCTCCCAAATTCAATGTTTAGATACCAATGGAAAGGCTGATCCAATAAATGGAAAAATTGTTTGGCTCAGCATTGGATTGTCAAATACTACTTTGGAGACACAGCAATTTATTCCGATTGCAAATTCCTTTACGGGTAAAAATCCAAAGCTTTCTTTAGTTGATGGGGCTGTTGGTGCAATGTCTGCAAGCTATATATCAACTCCAAGTAATATTAATTATGCTACTTATTGGAATACGGTGGCAATGCGCCTTAAAAATGCTGGCGTAACGGCAAATCAAGTTGAAGTAATTTGGTTAAAAGAGGCCAACCCTGCTGGTACCGTACCTGTAAAAGAATATTATGATTCACTTGTAGTTCAATATAAACGTATCATGCATGAAGTAAAAAATCGCTTTCCAAATGTGAAAATCTGTTACTTTTCGAGCCGAATTTCTGCTAGGTATGCAACTTCAACGCTAAATCCAGAACCGCATGCTTATTATACAGGATGGGCCATTAAAAAGGTTATTGAGGACCAAATAAACGGTGATGTGCAATTGCAATTTACTGGGGCAACACCAAACTCTCCTTGGATGGCATGGGGCTCATATATGTGGTCTGATGGCAGTAATCCTCAAAAGACCAATCCCAATGTATTCTGGACCTGTTCAACTGATTTTAATACAAGCGATGGAACACATCCATCTACTATTGGTGCCATTAAGGTAGCTAATTTATGGCTAACTTTTTTATCAACTGATTCCACTTCAACGCCTTGGTTTATGGGCGCAGGATGTAATACTTCGACTGGAAAAATTGAAACCAATTCAAATAAAGCCATAAAAGTATATCCCAATCCTTCGAGAGGAGATTTTACTATCCAACTACATGAAAGGCATATTGGAGAATTAAAAATAGTAATTTACAATTCGCTTGGAGAAAAAATATTTAATGAAACTAGAGTTATCACAAGTGCGCATCAGAATATTCAAATTCATCTGCTCAATTTAACTGAGGGTACATATTTTATTCAACTCATTCAAGGTGATGAACAAATTAGAGAAAAAATAATAATCTCTAATTAATTGTCACAAAGCAGGTGCTTTTCCTAATTTCAACATTTTCTATTCTATCTACTAGCACAACTACCCTATCATTGCGATTGAATCCATTTTGCCGGTCAATTGAGCGATTTTTTTATTTTTTTAACTATACTCAATTCGCCCTTTTCACTTTCAACTTCGCCAATTAAGAAACCGTATGGTTTAAGGGGATCAACATGGTCGCAAACAATTTTAAATATCGCTATTAATGGAATTGCAATAAAAACACCTGGTATGCCCCAAATTAGCTCTCCTACCACCAAAGCAACGATTGTAAATAAGGGATTAATTTTCACTTGTTTTCCAACAATAAGTGGTTCAAGCACCCACCCTTGAATAAATTGCACTAAAGCATAAGTAATGGCAATGCCACCTACAATTGAAAGGCTAGCACCCTGTACGGTGGCTACCAATATAGTGATGATGGTACCAGTAATATTTCCAATAAAAGGAATTATTTCGAGCAAGCCGCAAAGTATAGCAAAAAATAATGCGTTTTTTATCCCTAAAAGACTAAAGCCAATTCCATACATAATCCACAAGCATACAATCATTTTGGCCAGTCCAACCAAATACTGTTGAGATACTTGAGCAGAACGGTCTATTAGTTTATCCGTTTCTTTTCGTTGATCGGTAGGAGAAAGCTTTAGTAAGAATTGTTTAATGTGTCCCCTATAATATAATAAGCCAAAAACATAAACGATAATTAAAATGAAATTAGTGAATATTGAAGCTAATGAACCAGCAATAACCTGAAAAATATTTGAAAAAGAGGGCTGTTCTTTTGCTATAATCTGAGATTGCTTTGCAATCGAAATCCCCAAATGATTAAATATAAATTGTTGTGTTCTAGAAGTTGCCTCAATTGCTCTTTCTTTTAAAAGTTCAAAATCGTTAGTTAATTCAGAAATTTGCCACCCCAGAACAAGGACAAAACTGCTTGCTACGAGTAGCAGCATGAGAACGGAAATGATAACGGCCAATCCCTTTGGGATTCTTTTACTTTCCATCCAATTGCAAAAAGGAAGAAAAAGGGTTGCTATCAAAGCACCTATTGCCAGAGGCATCAGAAATGTTTTCCCAAAATACAGGCCTATTACAACTAGGAATAAAATGATAATATTTTTGAGCATGGAGGAGTTTGTAAAAGTCATATAAATGATAAATAAATTTGCTTACGCTTTTATCATCTGCTAAGATAAGCTTATAAGACCAAAGAAACTATTTGAACTTTTATTGCCTCAAATACCAACAAGAATCTCTTTAAAAAAGAACACAAATCAAATACCAAAAATGCAAAGGCATTATATGCCCATTCTGACTGAACCCAAAAAATATCTTAAAATATTTGTTATTCCCTATTTTTATTGCAAATTTACCAGATAAATTTTTGACTAATTTTTCCATTTTACATCAATTGTAAGCGCGTTAATTAGTTTTTTAATTTTGCCTATTAATGAGAATTACCTTTATATGCAGTTTCCTGATAACCCTAATATGCTTAAACATAGAATCCTATGCACAACCGGTACTCGACGACATTAAACTAGAGCAAATTCGGCAAAAAACAGTCAGGAAATATATAAAATGCCAGATTAAAGAAGGCAAGCATCAATTTAATGATATACAAGCCTCTTGGCATAATGGGCAGAACTTATCATTTTACAATAGAAACGAAATGACTTTCTTTTTGAATGGCAACTTACAAGATATTTGGCAAAGCCATTTATTGGTTAACCCTTCCAAATTATGGAACAATCGCCGCTCGTCATTGGGACTAATGTTACAGAAATTCCCCGCTAATATTTTTTATAACAGAGATTCATTAGCAAACACAGATACCGGGCAGGTTTACTTTTTGAACCTAAAACTTTTATCTGGAATTTTTAATCTTCCTGTTGCATTTGAAATTATCTCCATAGATGCCAGAGAAAAGATCATAGAATTTAGTTATATTAAAGGAAATCAATCCTTAGGGGTGCAACAAATTAAATTTATAGCACTAGACGATAAACATACCAAAATTCTGCATATCAGTTATTTTAAAAGCAAATCTAATTTTAGGGATAAATATCTATATCCATTTTTTCATAAAAAATTCATCAAAGATTTTCATCGAAATATGAAGAAATTGTTAACCGTAGAACACCAAGTTGGAGTGAAACTAGAAATCCTCAACAAATACTGAATAAAATATTACCTAGTATGCAAACTCCAACCCAAATTTAACATTAACAAAAGGCCAAATTTGGGTTGAAGTATAAAACTAATTCTGAACAATATCTGCCTTTGTAGTATAAAGCAAGGCAACCAAATCGTCGACCAATTGTTTGTTATTAGCGGCAGTTACGCCATTTTTTGCTAAACCAATACCTATGTCGCCCACAAAAATATCAAACTCGGCCGCATTGGCCTTCACACCCATTCTATTGTGTGTAGCCGGATTATGAGCATCCTTCATACTCTTACCCGTATAGGCATAAGCACTGTTTTTACAGCCAGTTGCCAAGCATAAAAAATCAGTAAAGTTCTTACTTAAAGCCATTAAACCAGTACTGTTACCTGCTCCTAATTCTGCAAATAATACAGGGAAAAATTTGGCTAAGCGCGCATCGCCTGCAATCACTAAAATAGCGCTATCTACTACTGCCCTTAAAGTTAATCTGCCAGTTTCAATCATTACACTCGGTTGGTTTGGATCTGCTACCATTTTTGTGCCGCCAACTCTTTCATACAAAGTAGGGGCGGTTGCCGCCGGTTCTTCAGTTTTGGTTTCTTTTTTACAGGCAGAAAGAAAAAATGCGATACAAAAGGCTGTGCCTAAAATAATTTTTGTTGTTTTCATGTTGTTTTTTTTATTGATGAGATTGTTAATTAAATAATGCCAAAGCAGCAGATAAAAGGTCGTTTGATTTAAAACTAACGGGGCAGCCCATACCCATTTCTTGTTTGTTAGGCATATACCTTTCCGATTTTAAATGCGAAAAATTTTGCACCGAACTTAAAATATAATCGCAAGATTGTTTTGCAGGGTAATACATAAAAACCAAGGTACCCTGTTCGGCATTTAACACCGCATTGTGAACACCATTTAAAGAAGCAGTAAAGTCTCGTATTGAACCAATTCTTTGCGGTGGTATGGCTTCCTTAAAATCTATTCTACCCAAAGCCAAAATCTTTTCATTAGATTTTTTGGCTCGAACCGAATAAATGTGAAAGGCAAGCAACAGAGAGGTTCCAGCAACTAAAACTAGTCCACTTAATAATAACCTTTTAAAAATTGATTTTTCCATGTGTGTTAGATTTTGATTCTAAACACACCTACGATAAAATGAAATAAAGCGGATTTATGAAAATAAAATAATATTCGTTAAGCCCTCAAAATCAGACACAAATATTACAATGCTACTTCTCCAGCAACCACCATATTGGCTAGGGTTGGACTCTCACTACCACCCTTATTTTCAATGGTTACAGCAAATAATTGTGCATCCATAGTAGCTATATTACTTAAAAACAAGGTGCCAAAAGCAGCATCAAAAACACCCGCATTAATGGGTTTTCCATTAACCAAAGACCACAATTGAAATTGTTTTCCTTCTGCCAATTTAGGCATATTTATGATACTCACAAAAGTCTCTTTCGACTTCTTATTCCAGTAAACTTTTAACTTAGCATCTGGGTAATTGGCTGTACCCGCTAAAGCAACTTGCGTATACTCCAATTGCTGCACCTTTATCCATTGCGCCTCTTGCTTATTAAATTTGAAAGAGGCTTGGTCAAATTTATCTGATAACAATATTTTCTCCGATTGCAAAGCAAGTAAGGATGATTCAACCTCATTTAATTTATTCACAGAAAAATTTAACGCAACAGACAAGCCCGCTATTACCACCACCGAGGCAGCAAGCAACCATTGATAGATTCCAATATTCTTTGCAATATTAGGTTCATTTGGCTTCAAAGAAACTGTTTTTGCAGCAGGTTTAAATTGAAGTTTTGCCTTAATTTTACCTTCCAAATCTGCAGGTGGTTCAACAGAAAAAAGTTCTGCATATTGCGCTAAAGCCATTTGGTTTTGATCTAATTCGGCTAATAACGCTGGGTGTTTTTGAAGCATTTCGGCTACCAATAATTCTTCCTCTGGCGTACAAGCCTTTAACACATATAACTCTAGTAAACCGCTATTCTTTAACTCCTCTAGCATCATCCTTCACCTCCCTTGCTATTCAATCCAAAAACAAATCTTAACTTCATAATGGCTTGCCTCGCCCTCGTTTTTACTGTCCCCAACGGAATCTCCAGCTCCTCAGAAATTTCAGATTGAGAATAACCTTGAAAATACATTTTTTCAATAATTACTTTTTGATCAACAGACAATTCACCAACTAAATTTTTCAAACCAATTTCATCAACAGGAATATTTGATTGGCCTTGCTGATCAATTTGATATACGGAAATTTCTAAATCTTGGTTTTTTTGACTCATTCTTTCCTGCTTGCTTCTTATAAAATCAATAGCCAAATTTCGCGCAATATTGAGCATCCAAGTATAAACCCTCCCTTTACTTTCTGAATAAGTAGAAAAGTTATTCCAAATTTTCACAAAACTATCTTGGGTAATTTCCTCCGCTTGCTCCCTATTTTTAACAATATTTAGGATCAAACCGAAAATAGCTGGCGCATAGTTACGATACAATACATCAAAAGCAGACTCCTCCCCCGTACGCAGGATTTTAATTAACTCTTGCTCAGAAATGATTTGTCGTTTCAAATTTAAATTATTAAGCGAAGAAAGTCTTTTTCATCCAAAACATCAATACAATACCAATTTTACCGTTGCTACTGACTTTTATGTGCGCCCAACATTTTCAATTCATTTTGGTTCAAAAAAAATAAGCAGTTTCTGTCTGAACCAAAAACAAATCTGACCCATTTTGATTTAAATTAATAAATTTGAGCAAAATTCCTAAACAAAGATTGGCCTCTTTATAGAGTCAATTTGTCTTAATTACACACCACAAAAAATGCAATTGTTACCCATCAATTTGATTCAAGTTAATCAAAAAAAAATCGACAAAGTTGATAAAATATTAAAATCCGTTTTAAGGTTAGTTATATACAGCCGCTTTCATACAGCAGACGATGTATTAGACAATTATTTAGCAAGTGTGATAAACATCAAACAGTTGGTTGCCATCAAAAACGCTCAAATGGAAGCTCAAAACGATGAAGAGGCCCAAGAGTATTTAATACATTTAAATGAAAGCCTCGAATTTGTTACCAAAGAAATAAATACTCAGGTAGCTTTTGAAAGCCAAATTCAACTCTTTCAATTGCTAAAAATAATAAGCCCACAAACTTTTGCAAGTCACCCCAATAAATATAGAAAAACAAATGTTATGGTGGGACAACATTATTGCCCTGAACCAAAATTGATTGAAAGTTTAATGACAGAATTATTTTACAACTTGCACCAAATCTCAAACCCCATTGTTCGCTCCATTTATTTGCACCATGAAATGATTAGAATTCACCCCTTTTCCGATGCAAATGGAAGGGTAACGAGAATTGCTAAAAACTGGATATTGATGTACTATTTATATCCGCCCATTTTTATTGAAGAAGTATTCCAAAAAAAGACCTATATTGAAACATTATCAAACAGCTTTAAGACATTAAACAAAGAACCTTTTGTTTGGAACGAAAGCACAAGTTTGTTTTTTGACCAACAATTAGATATCTTGTTAGAAGGCACTTCTAAACTGCTCGAAAATATTGACGAATCTGGCTTAAATAGAATCAATAAAAACCAATAAAAACGTCCTCGTAAATAAAGGAGAAATAAAAAATGAAAAACCAAATTGATAAAAAACAAATACTTCAAGCTTGCATTGCAAAGCAAGAAGAACTAATCGGTAATTTTAAAATGCGTGAAGTAGAATTATACAACGACACCTACGATCAAAATGCCATCGCTAGTCAAACCGAAAGCCGAAAAGATGGCAAAACCGAACTCCTAGCTGCATTGGGCAATGAACTTGTTTTTGCGCAACAAGAACTCATCTATTTAAATACGGTAGACGTATCAAAAGTATGCACTGTAATTGAACCAGGTGCAACCATTGTAACCAACCACCTTACTTTTTTCATAGGTGTTTCAACCGAAAACATTGAAGTGGCCGGCGAACCCGTTTTTGGCATATCTACCAAAGCACCCATTTATGCTGCCATGCAAGGATTACAAAAAGGCGCTTCCTTTCAATTTAACGAGAGAAAATACCTCATTGAAGACCTTTATTAATTAGAGGTCAAACATTCTTAAAAAATGAAAAATCAACCTAACTTACGCTACCCTTTTACTAAATAGCAATTAGGGAAATTATAAAAAATGAAAAATCAACCTAACTTACGCTACCCTTCTACTAAATAGCAATTAGGGAAATTATAAAAAATTAAAAATCAACCTAACATACGCTACCCTTTTACTAAATAGCAATTAGGAAAATTATAAAAAATGAAAAATCAACCTAACATATGCACCCTTTTACTAAATAGCAATTAGGAAAATTATAAAAAATGAAAAATCAACCTAACTTACGCTACCCTTTTACTAAATAGCAATTAGGAAAATTATAAAAAATGAAAAATCAACCTAACATACGCTACCCTTTTACTAAATAGCAATTAGGAAAATTAGAGGAGTAACACCATTTAAAAATTATCAAATAGTTTTAGGCTAATTGATAATTTTTAAATGGCAAATGCCAAAATAATATAAAAATGGTAAAATGAGATATTTGCAGGAATTGCAGTGTCTATACTCTGAAATCGGTACAAGCCATTACCCCAAACAAAAAAAGCCTGCTTATCATTTTTGCAAATGATAAGCAGGCTTCTATAAGTAAAACTAATTAAAGTCTATATCCAATAGTAATTTGAGTACAAACATTTTTATACCTCGGTGTGGTAGAAGTGCCATCACCCTGGTTGTTTTGAAAATCCCAACCCATTCTACCGCCCAAAACTAGGTT
>Ga0163151_10002850_pt1 | contig 25847 bp, 24 predicted proteins | sample OliLakLV19MP5IB2_FD_145596 | JGI IMG/M metagenome (GOLD analysis project Ga0163151, IMG submission 145596) | Freshwater microbial mat bacterial communities from Lake Vanda, McMurdo Dry Valleys, Antarctica - Oligotrophic Lake LV.19.MP5.IB-2 | ecosystem: Environmental > Aquatic > Freshwater >...
CCCAGATGCCCGCCTCCGGCACCACCGTCTGCTTAAGCAAGGTGAAGTCGGCGGCATCAGGAAGCACGGTGAAGTCGGCGGGCATCTGGGCGGCAAGCAGTGTGCGCAAAGACGATTCCAAGTTTTCAGCGGCCTTGGCTTTTGCGCTTGCTATATCCGCGTCGGTCGCCACCTTCGCCTCGCCGATAAAGCCTCCCGTGAAGGTCGCTTTGCTTTCGGCATAAAAGCCCTCATATTTCGGCGTACCGGAGAATCCCGGGATGGTCAGCTTAGCGACCGGGGCGATGTTATAGCTATCCCCCGCCTTGTCAGCAATAACGTCAGCGGTCACCGCCGAAGGGGCGACTTTGCCACTGTCTATCTTCGCTCCTGGAACGGTCACCGCGGAAACGAGCCGAAACACCTTTCCATCAGGAGTAGTAAAGCGCGTATTAGCGATGAGCGACTGCGGGGCAGAGCTGTAGGCGTTGTAGATTGTGATGGTGCCCACCGCCTTGCGTTCGATGTTCTTCTTGCCCGTGGCTGGATACTTAGAGGTCACGTTCGTTTTTTGCATGAACACCTGACCCGGAATACGGCTGCTCGCGTTATCAATAGCGGTGATGGACTTGTCGGCAACAACCGCATTCTTGAACGTCCAATCCTCCTTCTGCATCGTCAAAGCAATGTCAGCCTTTGGGAAGACCGCAAGCGCGAGATATGGGAACAGTCCGAAAATGATAAGCGCCAAAAGGAAGAACACGGCGGTACGCACCCGGAAGATCTGGCCCGCGAGACGGCGGCTTTTCGGCAGTTCGCCCATGCTCGCGATGCCGGTGATACGCACCGGAGCGGCAGGAGTGTCTGCGGACTCCTCCGCTACTTCCACAACCTCTAGCTCAGATTCCGGTTCTGGAGCAGGGACAGGAGGAAGTGAGGGAACCATGGGAGGCGCGGCGGCTCGTACCGGCTTTTTTACAACAATATCGGAGAACTGCTTCTGTGTCCTGGCAGCACGGCCGAAGAACGGATTAAGCGCCTCCAGTCCGCTTTTTTTGGCCATCGCCACCACATCTTCGTCAACGGATTCAACGCGCACCGTGCGGCCCAGCAGCTCCGCTTGCCGTTTGATAAGTTTGAAATTACTAATAGACTCGCCGAACTTCGAAAATTTCGGGATCGACAGAATAATCTCTTCCGCCTCCGTGTCCATGAGCTTCTCGGCAACCGCCGCCGGCTCATCTGCTTTTTGTATGACGATCTTTTTAATATCTGGCATAGGTAATCTTTGTTAAATAATACTCTCCACGACCTTAGGAAGCGGAACTGCCGGCGAGCCATCTTGCCCGACGCCTGACAATCTTCTGTACGTCGCTCTGCTCGAACGAGCGATCCGCCATCCACGCGTTCGCGCAAAGCGCGGAGACAGAAGAGGCGGTCAGCTTCATACTTAATGGTAATGCAGATTCGGTTTTTTCGCTACGGGAATTATCGGGCATTGGAATGACGGGCACCCATATCCCCGACCGCCTTGCCGCCGCCTCTCCAAAAAGGGCTTCCGGCAGCGAAAAAGGAGCGGAAACGTATACCGCTCCGATCTCTTTTTGATCGGCATGCGCGCTGATGCCTTTTAACAGCACCGACACTTCCTGAAGAAGCAGCGCCTCGATGCGGCGGCGGACATACTCTGAAACAAGGGCAGCATCGGCGCGGCGCAAGAGCTCCACAGCCTGCCACTTCGAGATCATCAGCTCATTCATGAGGGTGCCAACAAGCGAACGACACCCCCAACTGATAGTATCCACATAACCACTCTCTTCATCAGCCGACTGATACACATAAGTATGAGCCTCGCTTACTCGCATAAGAAGAAAGTCTTCATCATCCTTTCGCTTAGCTAATCTCAACAATTCGCTCATGCCTATTTCCGTGCAATAGACTTGCTGTTCGGATAGCAGTAGCGGCAAAAGCAGTTCGTGGATGGCGCGCGAGGTCGCGCCGTATAAGACCGTGAGCTCGACCGTATGAGCCGGAAATCCAACAGGCGTTACGATCCGGTGTCCATCAACTCTTACCTGGCTGATGAGCGCTCCGACAAGAACTGTGGTCGCCTCGCCGATATCCATCTTACGCGCCAGCTTCTGCTGGCCGCCACTGAATATCTTCCAGAGCCCGGACGAGACGAGATTCTCAAGTTCCGCCTCATCAATGATGTGCCGGGGATCTTCGCGGCGAAGCGTGATAACCGTTTGAGTGGTAGAAAAAAGCCCTGAATGCAGGCCGATGATCACCCGACACTCCGGCATCTTGCGTGCCTCGTTGATATAAGCGGAGAGGACCGGCCCGACCGCCTCCAGTGTCTTAAAGTCGCCCATGACACTCTTGGTCCTCAGTACGACGGCATCGTATGCCCGCTCCTCATACCGGAACAACTGGAAAATGATCTCGGTTGTTTCAACTTGAATATAGATAAAACAATCTTTTGTTTTTTGAAGGAGAGGAAGCATGGCGTATCTTTTCATTATACCCTCCCGGAGACGCAATAAGGAGAGAAAGAGACGCCGCCAAACTTATCCGTCGGTTTGTCTCGAAGCTCCGGCGACAGTATACTGGGACTATGCTTTTACGTATATCAAAGTGGTGCATCAAGCTTGCCCTTTTCACGCCACTTATCGTGACTCCGCTCTTTGTGGGCGCGACCTTCGCCTTTCCAGCCAACGGGTTCTTCCCATTCATCAGCTTGAAGGCGATCTACTTCCGGGTCGTCATCGAAGGCGCTCTCCTCTTTTTGATGCTCCATGTACTCTTTTCCGAGAACAGGCGAGCACAAGTCGCCGTTCTGGCGCGCAAACTGAAGCGGCCGATCGCACTCGCGCTCATCGCCTTCACGCTCGTCCTGCTTATAGCGGGACTGCTGGGAGAAAATCCCTCCCAATCCATTTGGTCGAATTTCGAACGCGGCGAAGGGGTCTTCCAGATTATCCACTACTCCCTCTTCTTCCTCCTCGCCTTCGTCCTTTTCGTGAACAAGGACGAGCTGTCGCGACTCATCCGGCTTAATCTCATCATCAGCTTCTTCGTATGCCTCTACGCGCTTCCGCAATTCTTCGCCATCCAGAGCATCACCCATACCATCGGTGGCAGCGGTCGCGTGTCGGGAACTCTCGGCAATCCTTCATACCTCGCGGCCTACCTCCTCATCAACTTCGCTTTTATCGCATACGCCTACTTGCAGGCGACCAGCCGTCGCGGCCGCAACTGGCTCATCGGCCTCGCAGCCTTTGAATTCTTCATTTTCCTCAACACAGGTACTCGCGCCGCTTACCTCGCCCTCGCGGTCGGCCTCGCGGTCATCTATCTCACCAACATCCTCATTACAAAAAATCCTAAGACGCGGTCGAAACTCATCGTCATCGGCATCGCTGTCGCCGCCTTCGGGGGCACGGGGCTCGGCGCCTATCACGCTTTCCCGCAGCTCCAGCAGGGCGTTATTTTTGACCGCCTCTTTAACCTCGAAGGCGCCGCGAAAGGCTTTGAGCCACGCAGCTGGACCTGGACGTCCGCGCTTCAAGGTATAGCCGAGCGGCCGCTCCTGGGCTGGGGAGCGGAGAACTTTGCCTATCCGTTCGATAAGCATTACAATCCGAAGCACTACGGGCTCGAATCTTTCTTCGACCGCACCCACAATATCTTCCTTGAGCACCTCATCAGCGGCGGAGTCATTCTCCTGCTCTCCTACCTCGCTTTTTGGTTCTTCTATTACCGCGAGATGCGCGGGCGAGAAAAGAACATCTGGTACAGCATTCTTATCGCCATGCCGATCGTGTATTTTGTACAGGGATTCTTCCTGTTCGACGTGCTGCCAGTGTATCTTATGACCTTCCTGTTTGTGGCCATCGCTCTCAATGCCGGCGCAGCGCCAGAGAACGACGCTAATCTCGAAGACGGTTACGCGATGGGACACGCCGAGCTTCTCGCCGGGACCGGACTGCTCGCCCTCTTCACCCTCATTATCATCACTACCGCCATTGTTCCCTGGAAAAGGAATCAGCTCATCACCGCGGCTTACAGCGTCTCTCCGGAGAATCCTCAGGGAGCGTTCAACGCCTTCCAAGACGCTATCTTGTATAGCTCACCAGTCGGGCAGGAAGAGGCGGTCAGTGGTCTGATGAAGTTCTCGATAGATCTTCTTGAAGCGGCTGCCAAACAGAATATCGCCCTTCCGCCTGAAATCCTGCACGGCATTGTCGATAGGAGCAATGGATGGTTCGATACCTACCGCGACATAATGCCCGGCGTGCGGGACTGGTATCTTAACGGCGGTCTCAATCTCCGGGCCGGGGTCAGTTTTGGCGCTGCCGAATACCTCGCCCGTGGCAAGCAGATATACGCTGAGGCGCTCGCCTACTCCCCGACCCGCATTGAGTTCATCCAAATGCTCATTGAGGTCGCCCGGGCGACCGGAGACACTGAAAGCCTCAACGCCTTGGTGGCGCGCGCGAGAGAACTTCGTCCCGACCTTCCGTGGGGCGAGTTCGTGACAAATTCGACAATCCCGCAGAATTAAGAATCGCTCGATCTACGAGGCTTAGGGTTTACCCGACCTGAAAGGTTTAGGGTTTACCCGACCTGAAAGGTTTAGGGTTTACCCGACCTGAAAGGTTTAGGGCAGGCTCCAAGTCGAAAATCTGAGGATCGCGACAAGAAGCACCACAAAGGTTGCCAGCTCAAGCATGAGGGAGCGCCGAGTGATACCTCCCCTCACGGTGAGCAAGAGAAGTTGTTCAAGTGTGAAGCCGAAAATAAGTAAGGCTCCCGCCGCATTGATGAAACCGATAGGCAAAAGGCCTAAGGCCCACACCGCCTCAACGAACAAGAACGCGACCACCGCACTCAGCAGCTTCAACCGCGCGCCCAGCGGCATCCCTTGGAACAGGAAGAGCTCGCGCACGAGCATATAGACCAAAAGACCAAGAGCGAGGGAGCGCGCAACGAACCAATCAGCTCCGGGGGCGGCGAAGAAAAGGATACTAATCCCGTATAAAAGGGCGAGGTGAAGCGCGTGGTGGAGTTTTATCCGACTGACAAAAACGACCTGCTTGATGCCAAGGATGAGATAAAAAAGCAGGCCGAAAAACGCGGCAAGGAGGAGGGGGTAGTCCACCTGCGGCCCAAAAACCGACATCGCAATCGGCGCGATAATCATGAGTGCCAGAAACGAAGGGAAAATAAGGAGCGTTTGAAATACCGGCGTAAAATAAAGCACCGCGCCAATGATGATGAAGGCGGCAAGTTGGAAGGTACTGAACTCCCGGTCGGCAAGGAGCCACAGGGAGGAGGCGAAAACAGCCGCTCTAACGGCTAACAGTAATTGCTGCCTCGGAATCCTTAAAGCTGATTTTAACTTTGTCACCATCTTTTACCTGGCCACGGATCATCTTATCGGCCATCTTATCCAGTATAGCCTTTTGTATCAGACGCGCTATCGGACGGGCCCCGAAGTCAGGATCAAAGCCATTTTCAACGATATAGGCGCGTACCGACGGATCAACGGCAAGCACTATCCCCTTCGCCGCGAGTTTATTTTTAATCGCCAGAAGATGAATGTCGACAATCTTCTCAATGTCCTCTTTCTTGAGCGAGCTGAAGACGATAATCTCGTCGATACGGTTTAAGAACTCGGGCTTGAAGCTCTCCTTAAGCGCGCCGCGAACGCGGGTCTTAAAGTCCGCCTCTTTCTCTTCAATTTTGCCTTCAGAAGCACTGCTGAAGCCAACGCGGCTCATCTCTTTGAAGTAGTGGCTGCCGACATTGCTCGTCATAATGATGATCGAGTTCTTGAAGTTCACGGTTTTGCCACGCGCATCAGTAAGCCGCCCGTTATCAAGGATTTGGAGCAAGATGTTAAACACCTCGGGGTGCGCCTTTTCAATTTCATCGAACAAGATGAGGCTGTACGGGCGGTGGCGAATGATTTCAGTCAGCTGTCCCCCCTCTTCAAAGCCGACATAGCCCGGCGGAGAGCCGATAAGCCTGCTCACCGCGTGCTTTTCCATATACTCCGACATGTCGATGCGCACGATCGCCTTCTCATCGTTAAACATAAACTCGGCGAGCGTCTTCGCAAGCTCGGTCTTGCCAACACCAGTGGGCCCGAGGAACATAAAACTGCCGATCGGACGATTCTCGTTCGAAAGCCCCGCACGCGAGCGACGAATCGCGTTTGAAACTGCGGTGACGGCTTCATTCTGGCCGACGACACGCTCGTGAAGCACCTCTTCGAGGCGGATCATCTTGTCGCTCTCTCCTTCCATCATCCGCGTTATCGGAATACCGGTCCAGCGGGAAACAACGGCGGCGATATCCTCCTCATCAACGACCTCTTTCACGAAAGAACCTTCTCCATCCTTACGCGGCTTGTCGGAAGTAAGGTACTTTTTCTCAAACGCCTTATAATCCTTCTCCGCCTGCGGGAGCTCGCCATAAAGAATCTGGGCAACGCGCTCCAAGTTACCTCCGCGCTCAGCAGTCTCCGACTCTTTCTTCAGCTCATCTACTCGCTTACGAAGATTTTGGAACTTTTCAAACGTGAGAAGCTCACCCTTCCAGCTCGCGGAGAGTCCGTCGTTCTTTTCTTTCAATTGCTCGAGCTGTTTCTCAATCTCCTTAAGCCGCTTCTCCCCCGCCGTCTTCACGCCCGCCTTCGTGCCACGCTTCTTTACACCCTGAGCGTTAGCCGAACGGGTCGTTGCACTATCCGCAGAGAGCGCCTTCTTTTCAATCTCAAGGCGCGTAATCTCGCGGCGAATCTTGTCTATCTCGGTCGGCGTGCTCTCGGTCTCCATCTTCAGCGCTGCAGCAGCTTCATCAATCAGGTCTACCGCCTTGTCCGGCAGGAAACGATCACTAATATAGCGCGCGGAAAGATTCACGGCGGCAACAATAGCCGCGTCAGAGATGCGCAGTCCGTGATGAATCTCATACTTTTCCTTAAGGCCACGCAAAATAGCGACGCTGTCTTCGAGCGATGGCTCCTCCACCATCACCGGCTGGAACCTGCGCTCCAGCGCCGGGTCCTTCTCGATGTGCCGCTGATACTCACGAATCGTAGTTGCCCCAATGCAGCGCAGCTCACCGCGGGCGAGCGCTGGCTTGAGCAAGTTTGAAGCGTCCACCGCGCCCTCAGCGGCTCCCGCACCGACGATCATGTGAATCTCGTCAATGAAAAGGATAAGGCGACCAGCGGAGTTCTGAATCTCTTTCATAAACGCCTTGAGGCGGTCTTCGAATTCGCCGCGGAACTTTGTCCCGGCGATAAGGCTTCCGATATCGAGCATAATAATCTCTTTTCCCTTGAGCGTTTCCGGAACCTCGCCGGCAATTATCTTCTGGGCGAGACCTTCAGCAATCGCTGTCTTGCCGACACCCGGCTCACCAATGAGCACTGGGTTGTTTTTGGTGCGGCGGGAGAGAATCTGAATGACGCGGCGCAGCTCGTCTTCGCGTCCGATGACCGGGTCGAGCTTGCCATCCTTCGCCTTGTTCGTCAGATTCACCGCGTATTTTTCTAAAACCTGGAACTTACTCTCCGGGGTCTCGTCGGTCACCCGGGCGTTGCCACGCAGGTGAGCTAACGCGCGGATAGCGGCATCGCGGCGCAAACCAAGCCGTTCTAGGATCGCCTTCGCCGGCGAGTCAGAGTCGAGGATACCCAGCAAAAGGTGCTCGCACGAGACGAACTCGTCTTTCTGGGAAAGCGCCACCTTTGCCGCGCGGTCGAGCAGCTGCATGAGCTCCTGACTGAGATAGAGCTGGCCAACGTTACCGGCGGTCACTATCTTCGGCATGTCCTTAATGACCGCATCCACGGCGGTCTCAAGCATATCGAGATTTACATTCGCCTTGATGAGCATCGGACGGACCAAGGATTGATCGTCATCGAGTAAGCTGGCGAGCAGGTGAACCGCACGGAACTCTCCGTGATTGTTCGCCGCCGCAAGCTCCTGCGCATTCTGAAGCGCCTCTTGGGCCTTTATCGTGAACTTGTTGAATTGTTTCATCCCGTTTAGAAATAGTACTTATAATGATTGTTATCAGAGCAAGTTCCCGGTGAAATTGAGACGCCCACTATAGCTGACGTTGTCGCGTGTAATTTCTAACGGGATTCACTCCTATGACACCCTTCTATTATATCACCCCTGTCAGCACTAAAATAAAGCTAAAACGCTCAAAAAGCAAGTCGGGCAGTAGAGGCGCGACTTCGCCGCTTTTGCAGCGGCAGGCCAAAACCCCGGTCGCGCCTTCACTTCCCGACGCAGCCCAGTAGGCTGTTTCGACTATTTATACTGGCACGCCCTATCCTGCTCCTAGCTGTCTTTGCGGCACTATCAAGAATAAACATCGCATTATCGCTCCTTGCGACCAGTCGAAACTGTCCTATTTGGGCAAGCAGGGCCTATAACTGGATCCATAAAAAGAGAAAGGCCTCGGCGCACTTGGATAGCGCCGAGGCCTTGATTCGCACCGACCCGAGGTCGGTGCAGTAGTCGCTACGAGAAGCTCGGTCAACTGACCTTCTCGTACTGGTTGATGATCTTGATCGTCGACTGACCGGTCTCGACCTCGACCACCTTCACTGCGACGCTGACGAAGTTGCCCCCGGCGAGCGCCCCCCGAAACTCTCTCGCGATGTCCTCAATGCTGTTCGCAATCGCCACGGGGAACGGCTCGCCCCGGAACGTCGGCAAGGGATCGTCGTCGCCCATGTACGTGTGAACGAAGTAGCCAACGCCCGGAGACAGGTTCGGGTAGACAAACAGATGCTGCTCGCACGAGCTGTCATAAGGCGACTTCGTATGCACCGCAATCTGTGCACTCTGCTCGTTCCGGTTCACCACGGCGAGACCAGTGATGCGCGCAGTGTGATTCGAATCCGGCTCGTAACTCCAGCCACGCAAGGCCCGAAGGAGCCCGTCCGGCTCCGCCAAACCCACCACGGAGTCGGTCTGGCGTCCGTTGCTCACGACGTGGACGTCCGAGGACTCCCGGATTGTATTGTAAATGGTAAGTTCGGGATCCCCCGCCTGACGACTCGGATCCGCGACTGCGGTCCTCACCGCCCCCGGCTCTTCGCCGAGCTCGTACACGCGATTGCGCGAGCCGACACTGCGACCCGTAATGCCGGACACCAGCGCCACATGCTTGCCGGTCGGGGTGCGTCCGACAACCAGGATGCGCCCTGGATAGGAGTTGTCCTGTAGACCCAACAGGTTCCTCATCGCACGTTGCCTCAGATTAGGTCCAGTCATAGCGATCTCCCTCCTCAGGAAGTTATTGCTCCTTAAAATGGAGCTCAAATCTGTTTTCAAATACCACGGAACACCCGTAGCATCCCCCTCACCCTGCCATAGGCGGGCGAGAAGCGTCAATTTTATTTAAGCTGAGTGATAAGACGGCGCAACAGATCTAAATCAGCCTTCATTGTCTGCCGGCCAAGAGTGATACGAATACTATTCTTCGCCACCTCTTTCGAAGCTCCCATAGCGAGCAAGACGTGGCTCGGCTCGGGACTACGCGCAGTGCACGCCGAACCAGATGAGATGGCGATTCCCTGCAGATCGAGCGCGACGATCACCTCCTCGGCGCTCTTGCCCGGCAAAAAGATATTGATGTTATTCGGAAGACGCAGAGAACGTGTAACATTAGAAAGCTGAGGACCATTCAGGACGGCTTTTGGGAAAATCTTTTTTATACCGCGCCAGAGTTGAACCGATAATTGAGTGAGCCGCTTCGTCTCCTCATCGCGCAATATTTCTGCGATCTCCACCGCCTTCGCGAACCCAACGATGCCCGAAACGTTCTCAGTACCGGAGCGCAGACCCTGCTCCTGCCCACCGCCGGTTGTATGGGAATCGATAGGATAGAAGCGATTATTACCTTTTACGTTACTGCGCACATAAAGCATCCCGACACCCTTCGGTCCATAGATCTTTTGCGCCGAAAGCGTCATCAGATCAACACCAAGCTCGTTCACGTCGCACGAGAGATAATTAAAGGCCTGTGCGGCATCGGTGTGAAGCAACGGGTACGTTGCTAGTCCACTTATCGATTGGACTAGTGGACGAGTAGCCTTAAAATCGCGAATTATTTTTGCAATTTCACGGATTGGCTGGATCACTCCGGTCTCGTTGTTCGCCATCATCACCGACACCAGCGCGGTTTTTTCATTGAGCGCCGCTTTCAGTTTTTTGAGATCTATAATCCCTTCTTTTGAAACAGGAATAATAACTACTTCAGTACCATCGCGCTCTAAATCTTTTGCGGTTTTTAAAATACTTTCGTGTTCAATAGCCGATATTATAATCCTTGGTTTTATTCGTTGATTCGTGTTTTGATTCGTTATTCGCTGATGAGCGCGGAGACTCCCGCGCAACGCCAGATTGTTCGCCTCGGTCGCTGAAGCAGTAAAGATGACCTCGGGATAATCGGCACCGATAGCCACAGCGACTGCCTGGCGAGCCATGAAAACGGCTCCAGACGCCTTTTGCCCATACGAGTGCAGGGAACCCGGGTTGCCGAACTGCTCGCTGAAATAAGGAGCCATCGCCTTAACTACCCGCGGATCAACGGGGGTCGTAGCGGCGTAGTCGAGATAGATGGATTTCATATACTTCTCTACTATAGAATAATTTACCTCAAAATGGCTATGATATAGTGTACTAGTACACTATATCATAGTGAAACAAGGGTTCCGTACTCCTTGATTGAAAGCCGTCGAACGGGTGTGCTAGCCTGAGCGAGTATGACACCTGAGAATAAGCTTAAATCTAAGGCCGCCGCAGATATCGCCTCCCCTATCGAGGCGTACTTGTTCATGACCTCAAGGGGCGAGAAGATAGGACCCTCCCAGGTTGTCCGCGAGCTTCTCGCCTTTATGCAGACCTCTGCTACCCATCAGTACAAGGTCACTATCGGCACCGACAGCGAGCACCTCGGCGACAAGCGCGGCGACTTTGTCACCGCTATCGTTATTCACCGCGTCGGCAACGGCGGCATCTACTTCTACCGGCGCATCATTGACGGTAAGAAGTTTTATACACTCCGCGACCGCATGATCCGTGAGGCGATGATCTCGCTTGAAATAGCTCACGCGTTTTTAGCCGAAACTGAGAAAACAAAACTCCCGAAGTTCGATTTTGAGATTCACGTGGATGTCGGCGAGAATGGCGCGACCAAGACGATGCTTCAGGAGCTCACCGGCATCATTCGCGCGAACAACTTTGCAGTGAAAACCAAGCCGGATAGTTACGCAGCGAGTAAAGTAGCCGACCGCCACGGAGCCAAGAACGACTAAGGCATATATCGTGTAACGTGTCTCTTGTAACGTAAGATACTAAAATGCCACAATGCTACACGTTGCGCGATACACGCTACACGACCAATGGATACCCTAGTCATCGACATTGAAACCAAAAACACCTTCGCCGAAGTTGGTGGCAAAGGAAAGGAGTTTCTCGACAAGCTCGACATGTCGGTCGCTTGTGTTTATTCGTATAACAAAAACTCGTACACCTGTTTTGATGAGAGTGAGTTCGATGCGCTTAAAAAACTCTTGAGCGAGAGGGCACTCCTCGTCGGCTTCTCGGCGAACAAGTTCGACTTCCCTATTTTAAACCGCACTCTCGGGCTCGACCTCATGACCTATCCCCGCTTTGATATCTCGGACGAGATTGAACGCGAAGCAGGGCGCCTTATTAGCCTCAATAAACTCGCTCTCGAGAACCTTAAAATCAGCAAACTCGGCGAAGCGGTTGGCGCACCGGACTTATATCGCGCCGGCAAAATAAAAGAACTCAAAGAATATTGTCAGCAGGATGTGAAAATCACGAAAGAACTTTTTGACCTCATAAAAAGACAGGGATGGATTCTCATCCCTGAGCGGGATAGTGACGTCCCAAGCCAGCTTCGTTTGCGGGTTGACCCGCAACTTTTGTTTTAAATAATTAAACGGGCGGCGACTGGAGAACCAGTCGCCGCCCGCTTGACCCGGGGCAGGTTTGGGTCAACCGTGTGGCGCACCACCAGGTGCGCCACGTATCCGAGGACGGCCGCAGCTGCCATCAGCGCGATCGTCCGCAGCAGCCAGCGCCTCACATCAGCTCGCCGCGAGCCACCGGCTCGCGCGAACCGCCACCGCGGTCAGCGCCGCGACCGCGACCACTCCGCCCGCGAGGGGCTGGTGGAACACGAGCGCGACGATCGCGCCGAGCCCCGTGCCACCGAACATGACCGTCAAAAGCTTACGCATGGCGAAACCCTCCAGCAAATCGGCTAACGCCGACCGCCACTTGACAGTGTTCAGTATAGCATAAAAGTACTAAAAAGTCAATGCTTCGCAATGGTTCAATACCTTCGCATCACCGAGTCTTCTAAACTGATATGTATATGTCATATTCAACTCATCCTCAGCTTCCCGGCATCCGCCGGGATGCCGTCCGGTACGTCCGCGCAGGACACAGCACACGGGAAGCAGCCCGGCACTTTGGGTTTGACCAGAGCGCCATTGTACGGTGGGTACAGCGGGCTCCTGCGGACGGGAGGATGATCATCCCCACCACATCCTCCCGTCCGCATCATCATCCCAATGAGCTGAGTGAAGAGCTCGTGCTCAAGATTGTTGAGTACCGAAGAAAATATGAGCGTTGCGCGGAGGTGTTGCAGGTGCTCCTCGCTCGAGACGGATATCTCGTGAGTCTGTCGAGCGTGAAACGTACCCTGGTACGCCAAGGACTCGTATATACGAGTCCTTGGAAAAGGAGACATGATCCCACCCCACGGCCAGCCCCAGAAGCCCCTGGCAGCCTCATCGAACTCGATACCATCCACGATGGTGCTCCGGGGTCAGTGGATCACCTGTATATATACACGCTCATTGACGTGTTCAGTCGGTGGGCATATGCGGTGCCGACACTCCGCATCTCAGCTGCTGCGAGCGTGGCGTTTGTGGGCAAGGCAGAACGCCACGCTCCGTTCACCTTCGGTATGCTCCAGTCAGATCATGGGAGTGAGTTTAGTCAGTGGTTCACCGGTCATGTCGATGCGCAGCATCGACATATCAGAGTGCGGACACCGAATGACAACGCGCATATCGAACGCTTCAATCGAAGCATTCAAGATGAATACTTGAGTCGCGTACCACGAAATCTGAGGGCATATCAGCACGCGATTCCAGACTATTTAGCGTGGTACAATGGGAAACGACCACATCTCGCACTGGAGATGAAAAGCCCGCTCGATATGATGCGAAGGTGCTGAACAGAGGGGGCACTCCCCTCAACGCAAAAGAACCCTCTTCAAATGAGGGTTCCCGGAGTCATTGCCTACTTATTCGGCTCAGTTATGAGCTTCGAGAGCTCTTTTATCTTCGCCTTCATCACACCCTCACTCTTCGCCTCTATATATAACCGCAGGAGGTCTTCGTTACCGGACGGACGTACCAGTAGCCACCACTCGGGGAATGTCATTTTCACGCCGTCGAGCTTATCAACCGCGGTCGCCTCGCTAGCCAATTTCTCTTCGATCTTCTGCATAATCGCCTCTTTCGTTCCCGGCGCAAGCTTGAAGTTGATCTCACCCGAGCGGAAGTACTCCGGGAAGCTAGAGAGCCAGCCACTCATCGGTTTATCAAGTCGCGAGACCGAGTTGAGGAGTGCCATCAGCGTGAAGAGCCCGCTGTCCGCGCCAAAAAAATCCTTAAAATAATAGTGACCGGAAAGCTCTGCGCCGAACTGCGCGCCGTGCTCTTTCATGGTGCGTTTGATAAACGCATGCCCGACTCGCGAGACGATTATCTCACGCCGCTGGGCGGCCAAATGATCACGCAATAAATAACCGGCTCGCGGGTCAACAACCACCTTGCCGGAAATGCTCTCGGAAAGGAGCACCGCCACCGCATCAGGCGCGATCTCTCTCCCCTGTTCATCAAGACACATAATGCGATCGCCGTCGGAGTCGAAAATGGCCCCGAAGTCAGCCTTGTGCGCGATCACCTCTTTCGAAAGTTGCTTGAGCGCGCCTTCCGCGAGCGGGCTCGGGCCGTGAGCCGGAAACTCACCGTTCGGCTCGCCATTGAGAATTTGGATAGTAAGCGGAATCTTCTTTTTCGCCACAACGCGGTTGAGTGCACTGAGTACAAGACCGACGGTGCCATCGGAAACGTCGGCGACAATCGTCAGCGGCTTCTTTAATTTCAACTGCTTCGCCAAGAATGTGGCATAAAGTTCGTGATAATAATCTCCGACTTCCGCCTTTTCTATTTTCGCGGGCTTGGTCGACGAGGCGAACTCGCCCTCGTGCGCGTCCAAGAAGGCGCGCAGCTCGGTGGTAAAGATTGGCACCGCCTTCGGGCCGACCATCTTAAGACCATTCTCATTCTTCGGATTATGCGAAGCGGTGATGACGAATCCCGCCTTGGCGCCAAGTTTATTAACCAAGAAATAGAGCTCCGGTGTGGTTATCATGCCGACTGGAAGAATCGTAATGCGCCCGCCGCCACTATAAGCAAGCCCGCGGATAAACGCATGATATAAGGAGGGTGAAGAGGTGCGGGCGTCGTGGCCGACGACCACGAGGCCGTTGACCATCTGGCTCAAGGCCTGGCCGAAATAAAAGAACGCCTTCTCGTTAACCCCCTCAGGATAGGCACCCCTGATATCATAGGAGCGAAAAATGGTTGGATTTATCTCTATCTCGTTCTGTGAATTCATTTTTTCATTTTATCACTCTTTCGCTGTATACTTAAGCGGAATAACACTATTTGAATATGGCTAAAAAGAAATCAAAAGAGCGAGACAAGGAGCCAAAGCGCGAATCCCGCATCAGCAGCGAAACGAAAAAGAGCGTCATTGGCATCCTCCTGGTCGCTTTTTCCGCCGTCTTACTGCTTGCCGCCTTCGGAAAGGCCGGTCCGGCAGGCGGCTTTCTCTACGACACGTTCCACCTCTTCTTCGGGCTCGGTTATTACCTCATTCCGCTTATCTGCTTCACCGTCGGTATTCTCTTTCTCCTCTCACGCGAACAGAAGTTCTTCAGTGTCGTCTTTTTCGGCATGCTCTTCTTTGTCCTCTCGGGCTTGGGCCTCATCGACATCCTCTTTCCGGAGCGCGGCGGATGGGTGGGCAGAATAGTCGGAGCCCTCGAAATCCCCTTCGGCCATGGGGCAGCAATCATCCTCACGGTCAGCCTCCTCATCGTCTCACTCCTTATTACGCTTAACGCCTCAATCAAGCTCCGTTGGCCGGGGAAGAAAAATGAACTTGATGAGCCGGTAGCGCCGATTGATAATGACAAAGATATCGAAGCAGCACTTGAGAGTAATGATGATGAAGAGGCGGAAGAGGCTGCGGCTGCAGCAAAGCTGAAGAAAAAAGAAAAGTCTGAGAAGCTGCCGAGTCGCGAGATCGAAGAAAAGGATATTAAAGTCGCGGAAACGTCCGAGTTTAAGCCGACCAAGGCGAAGCCGACGGTTATTAAAGACTACGTCGCTCCTCCCCTCTCGCTCCTCAAGTCGATCAACGAGAAGCCGACACCGGGTGACCTTCGCGCTAACGCGAACATCATCAAGCGTACCTTCGAAAGCTTTGGTATTAATGTGGAGATGGGTGAGATTAATGTCGGTCCAAAGGTCACGCGCTACACCCTCAAGCCCGCAGAGGGCGTGAAGCTCAACCGCATCACGGCCCTTGGCCAAGACCTCGCTCTCGCCCTCGCCGCTCACCCGATTCGTATCGAAGCACCAATCCCGGGCAAGTCACTCGTTGGCATCGAGGTACCAAACAAGGCGGCGTCTATTGTCCGCCTCGGCTCACTCCTCGCCTACCCGGACTTCACCGCTAATCCGCTCGCCTTCCCAGTCGGTCGCGACGTTACTGGTGACCCTATCTTCGGCAGCATTGATAAGCTCCCCCACCTCCTCGTCGCCGGCGCTACCGGTTCGGGAAAGTCTATCTTCATGCACTCGATAATCATCCCGCTCCTATTCAAGAACTCGCCCCAGACTCTCAAGCTCATCCTTATCGATCCAAAGCGTGTCGAGCTTTCAATATACGAAGGCATCCCGCACCTCATCAGCCCGGTTATCACCGAGGGCAAGAAGTCTATCGCCGTCTTCCGTTGGGCGCTCTCTGAAATGGACCGCCGCTATCAGGTGCTCCAGAATGCCGGCTGCCGTGATATTAAGAGCTTTAATAAGGGCGCGAAAGAGGGGGATATGCTGCCTTACATTATCATCATGATCGACGAGCTCGCCGACCTCATGGCGACCTATGGTCGCGAGATTGAAGGTCACATCGTCCGCCTCGCCCAGATGGCGCGCGCCACCGGTATCCACCTCGTCCTCGCGACGCAGCGTCCGTCGGTTGAGGTCGTCACCGGTCTCATTAAGGCGAACATCACTGCTCGCGTCGCCCTCCAGGTCGCCAGTCAGATCGACAGCCGCACGATTATCGACTCTGGCGGTGCTGAAAAGCTCCTCGGCGGCGGCGATCTTCTCTTCATCTCGAACGAGTACTCGAAGCCGAAGCGTATCCAGGGAGGCTATATCACCGAAGAAGAGATTAAAGACGTGGTGAAGTTCATTAAGGAGCACAACGAGACGCTCGCCCCGGCGGAGGCTTCCGTTGAGAGCCAGGCGCTCGCCAAATCGATGATGGCCGACAAGCCAGGACAGCTTGAGGCGAAGACCGGCGACGTCTTTGACGACTACATGGGCACTAACCAGGACAACAACGAGGATGAGATGCTCCCGCAGGCGATTGAGTTCGTGAAGAAGGCGGGTAAGGCCTCAGCTTCGCTCCTCCAGCGCCGCCTCGGTGTTGGCTACGCGCGTGCCGCACGGCTCCTCGACATCATGGAAGAGAAGAATATGATAGGGCCGGCTGACGGCGCAAAGCCTCGCGAAGTATTCTTGGTTAACGAAGAAAATCCGGGAGGGGCGAGCGAGGAAGAACAAGTCTAATAACCAAAACCGCCCGACTGGGCGGTTTTGGTTAGCGAGTGTTCACATGTCGATTCATTTTTTACTTCTTCTCCCCTCCCTGCCCTTTTCTCATCCGATAATCCAAAGCACTTAGCCTCGAAGATTCTGGCTGGTTACTCCCTCGTTGGTCGGATACGGCGAGCCCTTGAGCAGCCGCGCAGCGTGGACAAGGTTCTGCGCCATCGTCTTGGCCATCGCCGGATACGGGTCGGCACGGAAGGCTTTGTGCACCTGCTTCGCCGTTTCTCCCGGCTCGCCGAGATACGAGAGCGACGGGGTTGGCGGAATCGTCAGGCCGTTCCACGACATGAAATTGCAGAGGTTGGCGACGATGCTCTGAGCACCGTCCTCCGCACCGGTGATGACCATGCCGCCCACCTTATTGGCAAGGGGCGAGACGCCCGTTTCAAGAAGGTCGTCATTAAGCTCGTCCATGCGCTCAATAGCCCGCTGCATGACCGACGAGTGACTCCCCCACCAGATTGGCGTGGCAAAAATAATGATATCGACGGCAAGGAGTTTCGGCAGAATCTTCTTCGGCCACTGGTCGCCCTTTCCCATATTGCTGCGCGTGCCCGGCAGGATCGTGTAGTCCACCAACCGGATGATCTCGGTCGTCGTCTCCTGCTCCGCGAGCTTCTCGGCGAGCAACTTCACCAGCTCATTCGTGTTCGAAAGCCCCTTCTTGAGCGTGGCGAGCAAGACGACCGCCTTCAGTTTTTTATCTTGTTTCTGTATGGAGTAATGATACGCTCGTTATTTCTTCTCCCCTTCCTGCGACTTCTTAATCTTATCAATAATTTTATCGAAGTCCCCATTGAGCACGTCTTCAATATTGTGCACCTTCACGCCGTAGCGATGATCAGTAATGCGATCGTCGGCGAAGTTATACGTGCGGATCTTTTCGGAACGGTCGCCAGTGCCCACCATACTCTTCCTGTCGGTCATGATGCCACTCGTCGCGCGAATCTGCTCAAGCTCATAGAGCTTGGCGCGGAGCATCGCCATCGCCGTCTCGCGGTTGGCGTGCTGAGCACGCTCGGCACGGCTGCCGACCGTGATGCCAGACGGTTTGTGCAGGATACGTACCGCGGTCTCCACCTTGTTCACGTTCTGCCCGCCGGGGCCGCCAGCGCGCGAGAAGGTCACCTGCAGGTCGTTATCGTGAATGACGATCTCTTTCGCCTCTACCTCCGGCAGCACCGCGACGGTCGCGGTCGAGGTGTGGACGCGGCCCTGGCGCTCAGTCGCCGGCACGCGCTGCACACGGTGCACCCCCGCTTCGTTCTTGAACGCCTCATAACAGCCCTCGCCAGCTACCCGGATAACAACTGTCTTATATCCGTTTGGGCCCGACTCGTTCGCATCGACAATGTTGAATATCCACCCTTTCTTTACGGAGTAGCGCTGATACATGCGCAAAAGGTCGCCGGCAAAAATGCCCGCCTCATCGCCTCCGGCGCCAGCTCTGATTTCTAACACTAATTTGTTGGGATTTACTTGAGCCATGCTTTGTTATGCTATAATAGCAAGTAAGCAGACTATTTCGCAATCGTAGGGCAGTTGTGTAGTCATTCTGAGCCTTGCGAAGAATCTAGATCCGTTCACTGCGTTCAGGATGACAACCCACGCACTACGTCCCCGCCTCACTACGACCCTACCCTCCTACGCGCTACGTCCCTACACACTATCCCCATGAACAATCTCCCCGTCATTCTCATCGTTGACGACGAAAAAGACTTCCGCGATATTGCGGAAGCCAAACTTACTTCAAAAGGCTTCGCGGTTAAGACTGCGACAAACGGGAAAGAAGGCGTTGATCTCGCAAAAACGCTCAAGCCTGACCTTATCTTGATGGACGTACAGATGCCGGACAAAGACGGCATCCGGGCCACTATCGAGCTGCACGAAAACCCGCAAACCGCCGGCATCCGCATCATCTTCCTCACCAACCTGGGCGACACCTGGCCCTCGGTCACGGAGATAAACCGCAAGTTCGCCCAAGAGATCGGCGCCATGGATTACTTCAAAAAGAGCGGCGACTATGATGTGCTCGTGGTTAAGGTTCGTGAGGCGCTGGCGAAGCCGGTTGCCCAGAGTACTGGGATAACGTACAAGAGGTAATGTACAATTTACGAATTACCGAATTTACAAATCAATGGAGAAAGTCGGCAATGATAGAAAGTACGACTAGAAGAGCGTACTACCAGATTCGCTGAAGATATTATCACCTTCGCCAAGTCTTTACCAAAAAATCAGATAACAGCCGCTCATATCACAGCTCGTAAGAGCAGGGACGAGCGTAGGAGCAAACTACTGCGAAGCGAATGATGCTGAGTCAAAGAAAGACTTCAAGCACAAAATCGGGATTTGCAAAAAAGAGTCACACGAGACAAAATACTGGTTAAGGCTCATAAAACATGCGGTCCCTGAATCTTCCGCTGGAAGCCAAAGGCTGTGGCAGGAGGCGAAAGAACTAACCCTCATTTTCCACGCGATCGTCCGTACCTTCACTGAGAATTCTAAAATTGACCCGTAAATTTGAATATTGATTTGTAAATTCGTAAACTTGTAAATTAATCATTCCATTATGAAGACTCCCCCATTAATTCTCATCGCGGACGACGACAACGACTTCAAGGAGGTTCTCTCTGCTAAGCTGCTCGCCTCCGGATATCAGATAGCTGAAGCCTCTGACGGCGCCCAGGCTATTCAAAAAGCCAAAAGCCTTATCCCCGATCTCGTCATTATGGACATCCAGATGCCGAACGTAAACGGCACCGAGGCGGTTTTAGAGCTCAAACACAACGCGGCGACGAAAGACATCCGCATCGCCTTCTTTAGCAATCTCCTTTACCCGTGGCCGGGCGTAAAAAAAGAGAACGACAGTATGGCTCAAGAGCTCGGTGCGGTCCACTTTATGAAAAAGAGCGACGAACTCGATGATATCGTGAAGAAGGTGAAAGAGATTCTGGAGGCGCAATCATAGCCACGCCTTATAACGTTTAATTCCTCTGAGGATGAATATCAAAATAATCTCGCAGCCCATCACCCGATTAGAGGCACTCGCGCTTGCGAAGGAGTTTTATATTGATATGGTGAAGGGTGTTGTCGATATCGATCGAGAAATTATTGCGCTTGGCGGCGAGTATCACATGGACGCAAATACTATTTTAATTGAACAGGGCTCCCATCAGTAGTCTCTCTGGGGATTTAACATCTATCCAGAACGTTCTGGTGAAGATTGGATCGAATACACCTCGCTTATTAATATTCGCCCGGCGGCCAATAATCGAAAAATGACCGTGGAATCTGAGCTAGTCCGGCAGTCAATGAGAAAAATAATTGAGAAATTAATTCTATGACCCCAGAGCGCACCACTCCCTTCCTGATGGCCAATCTCGGCAGCGAATTAATCCGCTTTTTCGCATTTAAAGAGCAGCATAAGATGGATTTGGCGAGCGCCAGTGCCCAGCGCGCATTAAAAATGATCGCCATAATTACCGAGCGCGATAATAGGAGCGCCGGACAGGAAGCCTTACTCCTCAAGCAGATTATTGAAGATGCCCTCTCCGCGGCACCCACTCTGTCTATCGGCGAAAATGATCTTAACGTCTATTTTGCTCCCTTTGCCTTGCGGGCGTAAAAAAGAGAATGACCAGATGGTCACAGGAGCTCGGCGCGGTTCACTTCATGAAAAAATCCGATGAGCTTGATGCTATTGTGAAGAAGGTGAAGGAGATTCTAGGAGTTTAAAATACGGTCCCCTGTTCCGAAATTGAGACATCACCGTATTTACTCAAAAATACACTCGCAATATGCATGTGATCTTTTTCGCTTAGCTCGTGAATACCTGTGCGCGCAAAACCACTAGCTAGTCGCCCAACACAAGCGATTAATTCTCCCTGAACGAGCCTGATGAAATTTCCCGCTCGATCACCGGGAACAATAAAATTGACAGCATTCCCATTATTAAGAAGATAGAAATAATTACGCTCTCCAATCATCTTGGTTACAAACTGATCAATTTCCTCTTCGCGGTATCCATGCGAAGATTTTTGTAAATTGAACTCATCATCTGACGAGGTAACCGATGCGATAAAACAACCAGTCTTTAATTTTGGAAAGTCGGCGGCAGTAATGCTCTTACTGCCAGTAGCGCAAAAAATTACATCTGCTTCTGATAATAGATCATCCCGGCTCTGAGGTGTGCATCCATCTTTGAACGCTTGAACCATCCGCACGGGATTAATATCAAAAATAGCCGGCTTTATACCCTGCATGAACAGGTACTTAGCAATTCCTCTACCAACTTTCCCATATCCAACGATTGCGCATCGGGAATATCTTGGCAAGAGATGCTCTCGTCGAAGGATAAATTCAGTATAGTAGCCTACACTATACCCGACTAAATCATCCTCGTTTTTCTTCAATGGGCTCCTCGCCACGGAAAACACCGAATAAGGGAATCCCTCGTGCTTGATGACTGTCTCGTATTTCTGAAATCCGTTTTCGGTATCTTCAACTATGCCAATAATTTTCTTACCCGCTACTGTGAATAAATGACTATTCGCAAAATAACCACCAACATCAAGAACGATGTATGGCTTATCATCATTAAAAATCTTTTCTAAAAAATGCTCCTCCTGAATATTTTGCCGCCCAAAATCAAAAATCGGGTACCCGGCTTCGCGCAACTGCTCAAGCACTTGTTTATTAATTGAGCTTCTCTTGGGAATTACCGCAGATACCGTACCAATACGTCGCAAGGATTCTAAAAATACCGGGACATCAGAGACGATATGAGCAACTACTACAAAATTAATACTCGTTTGTTTTGGGAAAAAATATCTTTCGAGTGTTTTAAAATATACCGAATCTCTATTCTCGATAATTGCCGTTTTAATCTTCCCGGCAATTGCACGAAATTCATTCATAAGTGAGAACACTTCGAGATCAACCCAATGCGCACTGTCTATCTCGGATATACTCTCACGAAAATCCCCCATACCAGTGGCACAAAATAAATACTGGAAATCATAATGTAAATGCGCTGCCTCACTCTTTTTTTCATTAGCTGGTATCTCATGTATGTCGATATTGAAAGGAATGTTAGATCCCCTAATGCTAGAAACGTGGATAAGATTCACAACTCCCGTTTCTTCAGAAACTTCGCGAAGCGCAGCATCGATCAACGTTTTATCATCATGATCAACGTGCCCTCCTGGCTGAATCAATTTACCAAGCGCTTTATGTTTTATGAGAAGAACTTTTTTAAAATCGCTACTTAAAACAAACCCACTAGCGGTTACGTGCCCCGGAAGTGTCTTACGCTCTAAGATACCTTCTTCGCTTTTTTGAAGATGGAGAAGAAACCTTCTCATTCGCTCACGCTCACCTGAATACGTATTAAGATAAGAACTCAACGCATCCCCTATTCCTATAGGCTCCATGTGTTTAATCTTAAATCAAACTATGCTAATCACCAAGCCAAAAATTGAGGCACATGCGAGTTCATAAATTAGAAAATGCCGTACAATGAATATATCGTCGATTTACCCAATGCACACCCAAAATATGAACAACAAAGATACGCAGCGGTTTCATGTCGGGGTTTATGGCATCTGTATTAGGGGCAGAAAGGCAGCTACGATGGCGGGATCTCTTTCAATGAGGCCTATGAGTGAATCTGGATTCAGCGCTAGCTCTTTTGGAGCCCATATTGAGTACGAATCAAGAGTGTATAGGTACCTTTTACTCTCAAATCTCTGATCATAGATCGCGAAATACCAATCGGATGAAACTTTCCCATCCACGATTTCAAATATGCTACTCGCGAACCAAAAGATACCGTGATGCGACTGCGTATCGTCAAACATAAGATAGGCAAACCGCCCCCCAGTTGCCTTGATTCCATGCACAATGTACTCTTTACCGATCGTTAGATTATCTCCTTGCGATTCAAGCCTTAAGCATCTGACTTTCATAAAATCTTTTGATTAATCGATAAATTTGAAATCATCAAATAGAGTATCTTTGACATTCCTAAGCCAATGGATTTCAATCCCGTCTATATTCCTAACCATTTTAACCCAACCCTCAGATGCTAGCCAGCGAGGATCACTTAGTATTAATCCTTTAGTACTTAAGTCTGTGCCGATACTCGGATTCTGCAGAACCGTACGCATTGCATTTTCTTCGCTCAAACTTTTAGCGATCATCCTTCCCGTGGATCCTCTGCCAGCCAAAGTAATCTGCACTTCTTTGGCAAGACTATTTACTTCCCTAAAAATCCCCTTCGCCACTCCCCGCACTTCACTCACAAAACTATCAATCGAGAGCTTGCTCTTTAAGCCCTTGAGGTCATCCAGAGAGGTGATTTTGTAATTGGCGGCCACCTTCTCGGCAATAGGCAGGAGTTCATCTAAGGTGACCCCAAGCTCCTTAGCGAGCCTCTCTAAGGCTTCGGTGCCGATCTTTCGGGCGGCGCTGCCGGAGCCCACGCCTGACATCAGGCCGGCCACGGTAAGGACTTTGGTAAACTTGGTCAGCTCTTCCTTGGTCAGGGGGTCCTGGCCAACGAGCAAGGTCAGGACGTCATATCCTTCACCAACGTAAGGGAAAAGGGAGACGGTGAGGCTGGTAATGGTTGCCAAAGTGGCCCCCGCTTCCGCCTTTTCTTCCGCACTCGTGCGCGTTACGATCATCTCCGCCACCCGGTCCTGGCTTTGGACAAAGGCGATCTCTTCGTTCTTTAACCTTTTGACTTCAGAAGGGTTGTCGTAGGTAATGGTCGTAAAGCCATAGCGGGCCTTGAGACTATCAATGGTCTTCGCGGATGAGCTGCGCTACACCGAAGGGATATTAGCTTTCTTCAACCCTATATCTTATGGAAATATCTGATCCGTCCTCAAACCAATAGAGTCTTTTGCAATTAGGACATAGCCAGAGATTGTGTTTTGATCGAGGAAGTTCCCAGAATTTCCACTCATCTTTTTCCCCAATTTTATCCCATTCTTCAGCTGAATAAATTCTATAACTTGGGTTTTTATGTCCTGCGCCATTAGATAGCATCCTGCCACACTTACATGTTAAATGTGCCATATCTTTAGTTCCTTATTATGGTACCATCGGATATCCAAATCTCAACTTTGCCAGGTAAAGTTTTACTTAAATAACTTCCTTCGGCGCGCTGAATGATTTCAATAGCTTGCGATGAAGATATCCCGGATGATCTTGCATCGATAATGACATTCTTTGCATTTTGCTGAAAAGCATCTTGAATATTCGTAATCCCAGAGTTCAAATTAGGGTTAGTAAGAGTTTTGAGTTCAGTTTTAACTCCATCTATGACAAAATCAGCAGTTTTTACTCCTTGAACGGTTGACCTTGGAATTATTTCAACATTTTTACCTTGACTTAACAAATCTTCTATTACTTGTCTTTCGGCAGAGGGGTGAATTCAGCAGAGATCATTATCCCCATATATAGGATCTTAGGACTCTTTTGTTAAGAGATTGACGTTAGCGCCGCGCCGCCAACGCAAGGGATCCGCGAATGCGATGTTAATTCATCGCCATCAAAAAATTCAAATTCAACCCAAGCGACACGATCGTCTTCTTTGACTCCGGCAAAAGCCTCATCGCCTAACTCTTTTCCGAACTTTTGCGCAACAAAAAATCCTCACCTGGTTCTCGGGTGAGGATTTTTTTGGTATACTGGTGAACTGCAATTTATGAACAACACTACTACACCAGTTATTTTGATCGTGGATGACGAGCCGGGATTCATGGAGGTCATGTTAGCGAAACTTGAGTCACAAGGTTTTCAAACGATCACCGCCGTTGATGGCAATGAGGCGATCACAAAGGCAAAAGAGCTCCGCCCGACTCTCATCCTGATGGACATCGAGCTCCCGGGCAAAGACGGCATCACCGCAGCGGCCGAACTTGCCGCCGATCCGACGACCAAAGAAATTCCGCTCATCTTCGTGACGAACTTGAGCAAAGAAAATGCCGACGCGCTCGCCAAAAAGATCTCCCTGCACCTTGATACGAAGAATTACTTCAGCAAAGAGAGCGATTACGTCTATCTCCTCCGGCAGATCCGTGACTCCGTGACTATCTAGAGATTACGTGTGGTCTCTGCTATAGTAGAGGCATGACCAACAACGTCGCTCCTTTAATACTCGTAGTTGATGATGAGCCAGGCTTTATTGAAGTTATCCAGGCTAAGCTCGAGTCGCAAGGCTTCCAGACCATCAGCGCGACCGACGGCAACGAGGCTGTCGCCAAGGCGAAAAAGTTCGCCCCTGCCCTCATCCTTATGGACATCGAAATGCCGAACAAAGACGGTTTTACCGCCGCCAACGAGCTCGCAAATGATGCGGCCACTAAGGCTATTCCCTCTATCTTTGTCACCAATCTTAGCAAGGACACTGCTGACTCGCTCGCCCGGAAGGTCTCCCTACATCTTGATACCAACAACTACTTCCGCAAGGACGGCGATTATGTCTTTCTCCTGCGGCAAATCAGAAGCTACGTAACGGCTTAAAATCCCTCGGTGGAAATCAGCGTCCTACTTCTACTCGTCCTGCCTCCCCTTTTGTGGGCGGGCGGAACGTTGATTGATCGCGTGCTCGTCAATGGCGACGGCGCCGAATCGAGCCCGGAAGCCCTCATGGTGTTCTTCGGAATCTTCCACTTGCTGGCTGCTAGCGCAGTCAGCGGCTGGTCGGCCTTCTCCGGAGAGACCATCAGCTGGTCCTCGCTCCTGTCGCTAATCGCCAACGGCGTGACCCACACTGCCGCGATTTGGATCTACATGCATGCCC
>Ga0163151_10002852_pt1 | contig 25842 bp, 25 predicted proteins | sample OliLakLV19MP5IB2_FD_145596 | JGI IMG/M metagenome (GOLD analysis project Ga0163151, IMG submission 145596) | Freshwater microbial mat bacterial communities from Lake Vanda, McMurdo Dry Valleys, Antarctica - Oligotrophic Lake LV.19.MP5.IB-2 | ecosystem: Environmental > Aquatic > Freshwater >...
ACTTCTATCATTGGGATTAATGGTGCCGTCTGCCTTAATCGACAACTGCGGCAAGTCGGGGACCTTTAGTGGATTGACAGATCCATCTTGCTTGGCGGGGCCATCTTGCTTAAAAGCAATCTGCTGGACGGTATCCTTCGCGGTACGGGACGCTTCTCCTTTTCGCTCATCGAGCCATTTGGCAAAAACTTCGCCAATGAGATTAGCGGAGGCTGCTTCACGTTCGTCGCCAGAAGAGCCCCGCAGGGGACAGTCAGAGCGGTCAGGACAATCTTGCTTGTTCATCAGCCTTGCCCCCGCATTTACTGCAGCCATTCTGGCTGCGCCCCGACCCTTGCCGCGGAAAGCATATAAATATCATCGTGGCTGCAACGTGACCACCGTATATTTGGATTGAACCTGAGGGCGTTTATGAGGTCAGGTGATGGGTACGGGGAGCTTGAGATTTTTAAAGTCCTTGATCCATGTGTCGATAGTCTGTGAATGATTTGGAATTTTCGATTGTGTCGCCAGAATCTTCTTCAAAGCCGTAAGCTGGCTAGCAGCGTGCCGCATTTGATTCCGATCTCGGTACACCTGTGCTAATTTGGTTCGCGCTTGAACAAAGCCGTTGAGATCTTCGGTTAAATTCAAAGAATTGGCCGGCAGGTCGATTCGCGCTAACCTGCGTTCGGCGCTATCGAGATTTCCGAGCGTGGCTTCAACTAATGCTGTTATCGATGCTACTTGAACGCGTTCAAGCAAGATCCTCTGGCTACAGTTCGCCAGATATGCGTCGCCCAAATCTAACGTAATGCGATCGAGTTCGTTTCTGTTCACTCGTTGCCAAAACAAGGGCGCTAGAGCATTCAGATAAATCTGCCTCTCAATATTCGTCATCTCATTGCGAGGAAGCTTTTCAATCGCCGCCACAGCGGCGGCGAGGTCTGTCGGAGGCAACTTTTGGCTGAGCGCACCAAGAAGAAGTGTTCGTCTCTGTTCTTTGAAATCCTTCCATGCAGCATGTAATCTCGGTTCCGTGGCCATCCCGCGAGATTCCATTTGCGACCATACTTTATTTGCATTATCGATGTCGCCGACCTTCAAGTAGAGCATCTCTAGTGCGTTGAGTTCGTCAAGGTATGGAAGACTCTCAAGTACAAAATCTTTGTCCATAAGGTCGACGGCTTTTTTCTGTTCCAGAATCGCCTCAAACTGCCGGTTAGCGGCATCAAGTACGTCCCGACGTCGACGTTGCAACCTCAAATGAATTAACTGTTTGTTGACGAACACGTTATCCAAATTCTTTTCAACTTCGGCCAGTACATCCAGCGCTTCGTCAAAGCGGCGGGCACCACATAGCGCCATTGAAAGGTTCATGGACAAGTTGAGATTGGTGGCAGGATCCGGATGATTCCTGAGGTTTCTCAATGCCAAGCGAAACTGCACTTCGGCTTGGTTCCAGCTCTTTTGCTCTAATTCCTTATTTCCCTGACGGGCATGTTCAACCCACAGTGGTTCATTTGCGATCGCTGGTGCCTCATGCCAGCAAAGCACCGCTGGAACAGCGAGGAGGATGATTAATAGCCATCGCGTAAAATATGCCATGTGCATTCTCACTGAGGCAACACCGGTCGATTCGAATGGATGAACGAAAAGCATCAGTTAAACAGGGGGGTAACTACTCACCCTTCGGGTATGCTTTCATTGTACCCGCAGCAGGAGAAGTTTGACGGTGCAATTGAGATATCAAGCCGCCATCTTACTTGGGGTGCCTCTGCTTTGCCAGTTGGGATTCGCCTATCTCTTGGTCTCTAATTTGCAGCAATTAGACGAAGCTGCAACGCGCGAATCCAGAGCGAAACAGGTAATCGCTTCTTGCCAGGAAGTGCGATCGTGCTTCGCAAAATACAACATGCTGATAGCGGTCCAACGTATAGATGGCGCCAAGCTGGCCCAGGCGCAAGTGCCGCGCCTCAAGGCCATCGCAGAGAACAGCCTGGAGCGATTACGCGAAGCCACGCGGGACGACAAGGAAAGTGCGGCGAAAGTGGAAGACTACTGCAGAACTTCCACGCACTTGCAAAATGTCTTCTTGGACATCATGGGGGCATACGGCAAACGAACCGACAAACCCGCTTTTGCAGAATTCATTTCCGAGCCCGAAGCGTTGGACGATCTCGCTACATCTCTTGCACGCGCGATATCCGACGAAGACTACCTGCTCGATAAGTACGGAAAGGTAGAAGCTCAGTTTCAACCAAAAGCCTTTGAAGAAAGGCTGAGACTGCGGGATTCAATCACTACTTTTGCAATCGTCGATACAGTGATAGTGCTCCTTTTGGCAGTCTATTTTGGTCGCAATACGCTGAATAGGCTGCGGAAACTGATGATCAACATATCCGCGTTTTCAAGCGGCAAGCCTGAGATGGTGGTTGTAGGCGGTAATGACGAACTGGGCGAACTTGACGCCGAGTTCCGCAAAATGGCAGAGGCGCGTGTTGAGGCCGAGCAGCGGCAGCGCTCCATGTACGCGATGATCAGCCATGATTTGCGCTCGCCGCTTACTTCCGTAGGGCTGTCTATATCCTACGTGGAAGAGACCGGTAAGGACGTCTTACCGGAAAAAGCGTTGAACAAATTGCACAAGGTCAATTCCGAGATAGACCGTTTAATGAGGCTTGCATCGTCCTTCCTCGATCTCGAGCAGCTAGACTCCGGTACGCTCAAACTAAATAGACAGCCCATTGAAGTCAACTCCTTGGTGCAAAAATCCGTTGATGCTGTGAGTGGACTGGCTGAGGCGAAAGGTATTCAGCTTATCGTATCGATTGCGGACGCATCAAATGTGGTGGCAGATCAAGATAGGATAACTCAAGTGTTAATCAATCTTCTGTCAAATGCCATCAAGTTCTCGCCGGAGAATTCGAAAGTTACACTGGCGGGTTGTTCTCACTCCGAACGTTACGAGCTCACAGTTACGGATGAAGCCGGTGGACTGAAGCCGGAGGATCACGAGAAGTTGTTTAAGCGTTTTTCGCAGCTAGAGAACACCGTATCCGGTGGCAGCGGGCTAGGGCTGTACATCTGCAAGTTGCTGGTCGAAGCGCACGGCGGATCGATTGGCGCCAGATCAACTATTGGCGGTACCGGGTTTTGGTTCACGCTACCTACTCGCTGACATCCCGAGACACCAGCGTAACTCGAAGCTTCTTTGCGCATAGCATCAATAACATGATGCACTCGTTAACCATCCTCGCCTTCGAAATGAACGGTGAGACACTGCCACTGCTACACGGTGCGCCGCTGCGATTACGCTGCGAGAACGAACTAGGCTTTAAGCAAGTCAAATGGATTCGCTCAATTGCATTTGTAGACGACTTCTCGAAGATCGGCAGCGGGCAAGGCGGTTACAACGAAGACCATGAATTCTATGGCTATCGGATGCCTATCTAGCTACAGCACCGCGGGAGGGGGACAAGCTCCTCCCCTCACATGCAGCACCGCGGGAGCGGACAAGCTCCTCCCCTACGCAATTTCAGCCAGCGTGGTTATAGGGCAAAACGCTGGGTACATTTATGAAATGTCTGCCTAATCATCAATACGTCCAATTTCACAATCTCTAGCAGAGTAGTTCTTGAGGTGAATTCCACGTGACTGACAACAAACCTGTAGTTGCTGCACCGTCCAGCGACGAGATGTATAACAACATGCACCAGGCAATCAAAATGCATTTCACACGCATGGATCAAGGTACGGTGCAAGACTTTGCCCTACTGGCGCAAGTGCATACCAACTCACTTAAGGCGCTGCCTGACTTACTGATGAACATGCTAGAGACTCTCAAGAGTGACGCTATTTATCCAATCAACAGGCTTGCGCACTCTCTTCAAAGTGCTACGCGCGCGCTGAAAGACAACAAAGACGAAGAGTATATCGTGTGCTGTCTCCTCCACGACTTCGGCGAAAGCCTCGGACCATTCAATCACGGCGAGATCGCGGGCGCGATTCTACATCCTTTCATCAGTGAAGGGAATTACTGGATGCTGGCCCACCACGGCATTTTTCAGACATACTACTTCGGGGATAAATTAGGCATCGATCCGAACAGAAGGGATGAATTCAAGACGAGCCCTTACTATGAGCAGACCGTCGAATTCTGCGGGAAGTATGATGAGGTTTCCTTTGATCCAGATTACAAGAATGAGCCGATGTCTACCTTCGAGCCGATGCTGCGAAAACTGCTAGGCAGCAAAACTTGGTCGGTGATGTAATTCCGGGGGTGTCGGGACGCGCCCCTACACCTCTCGGGAAGTCGCCCGAACAAAGCAGCGTTCATAGCTGCGCTAACCTGACTGCATAGCGAAGCGAACTAGTTTCAATAGCCACTGAGCGAACATCCGGCACGTTTTCAGTGGCAAGATCTGTCAGAACGCGCCCCGGATTCATTTCAAGAAAGAGAGCGCACCCAAGCTCCTTGAGGAGTACATTGCCCTGGTACCAGTGAACGCTGTTGGCAATGTTGTTAGCCAAGTCAGTTCTAATATCATCAGCATCACGCAAGGGGCGAGCCGTCACGTTGCTGATGTAGATTGCGTCGGACTGTTGCAGCGTCATACCCCGTAAACTCGATTGCAATGCAAGAGCCACAGGTTCGAGCAGTTTGCAGTGCGACGGCACCGCTACGTTCAGGCGTTCTGCTTTGCGAGCGCCGCGGGCACGCGCGACATTCAAAACCCCCTCCATGCCGGCAACCGACCCTGCGATAACGATCTGCCACGCAGTATTGATGTTCGCGACGTAGACCGGCAGTTTGTCGGAGCAGATAGTAGCTACAATTTCACTAACCTGGTACTGGCTAAGTCCGACGATGGCAGACATGCCATATCCGTCCTTGAACATTTGCTCCATTAGCTCGGACCGCTGCTTGACGAGCTTGACACCGTCAGCAATGGATAGTGCACCGCTGGCTACTGCTGCTGCATAAGCCCCAACCGAAAGTCCAGCAACGGCTTTTGGTTGGAGACCCAGCTCGCGCAGTGCTCGTGCGACGGCCACTCCTGCAGCAAAAATACTCAGCTGAACAGAAGTCGTGGATTGGAGGGCTTGCTTTGAGTCGAGCTCTTTAACATTCCGGCCCAGAGCATCACTAACCTCTGCAAGTGTGCGTCCTACGGCGGGATGATCTGGAAGAGCATGCAACATGCCCTCATGCTGCGAACCTTGTCCTGGAAATAGAAATGCTACGGTCATTCGGCGACTTAGTTCCCTTGGGACCGGCGGAGATCGTCGGCCCACGGATCGGGACTCAACACTGGTCCATAGGGCGTTTTCAGTAGAACCTCACGCGGATAGCCTCGAATGTATTCGGATAGCAGAAAGCCGCAATGAGGCGCTTCAATTTGGATGTCCAATTTGGTATCAATGGCAGGAAGATCCATGCCGAGTTTGATGAGTTCATCAATGGAAACTCGTACATCGGCATAAATTACGACGTCGAGGTCGCTACATACGCTCAGACTAGAGACGTTGGTGGCAAGTTCGAAGCCGACACTGCCGCCCGGACCCCAGAGATGCTTCGTGTCTCTCCATCTTTCTGCGAGCGACGCCAGGCTCCGGAATGCACCACTTGCGGTGCTGATCGCCGGTGGTGATTGTCGGTATTGGTCCAGCAAATCGAACGGGGTGACAACTCTGTTGATGCAATCCCCATGGACAAATGCTGCAAGACGTTGTTCTCGACTGCTTCCGCGCACGCCGACAGGAATCATCTCATTGGCAGCAATCGCCCGTCTTACGACAACGAATGGCGTTAAGTGTAAAGCGTGCTCCACCCAATCGGGTGGACATACCAATAAATCGCCGTTCTCAGACCTCAGCGAAAGGCTATTGAGTTCCAGCAGATAATGCGGTCGAAGGATGCCAACGCCTAGCTTAACTGCCACTGTCTTTCCATTTCTTGACGAACATGTATGGAAGCCTTTCGTGTATTGCGCGCACCTTCTGACTCCAAGCGATTGCTCAAATCGGATGGTCCTTGCTGTGCATCAGCAATGGCATCAAGAAGATGCTGCCGAACGTTTGCCACTGCAACATCCTGCGGATCGTCCGGCTTATCAACTTCAATTAAGCGGTACAAAAGACCAAGCTTTGCGTAATCTTTCACATCATAGGAAAGTGGAAGAATCGTTTTCCCGAGCTTTTCGAGGTCTGCAACTGATCGACGCGTGATCCGAGCTGCCGCCTCTTTATGCATGGCGTGAATCATCACTCCTGGATCGTCGAATGCCAGAATACGATTTGCTTGGTAGCCGTGAGCCAGGAACGCTCCAGAAATCGCATGCCCTACAATCAGTGCAATCACGGGATGTCCTGAAGTGCGAGCCGTTGCATACGCATCAACCGCGGCAGCGCCAGCTAGATAAATAGCAGCGATCTCTTCCAACCGTCCATAAGCCTGACTTTTAACGTCCACGACAGCAATGATGGGACGTTTGACACTGTTGCCCTTGTCGGCATCGACAACTTCATCTACACGACTAGCCAGCGCATACGCTTCTTCCAAGCCAACTTCGCCTTGCCGCGCCCGCGGAAGGAGTCCGTTCGGGTCTGGCACCACACAGAGAAAGCGCGGCGTGTGTGGTCCCAAGGCCGCATCGGCTGTCCACAGGGAGCCGGGGTCCCCAGCCATTGGCACCGATGCACCAGTCAGTGCTGCGAACCACTTTTTTCCTCTGGCGGAAACAGCGTAATTCATGGTTGCGCCTCCTTCGTCCAACTTTCACGCAGCTTGCTCGGGTTGTCCCAAACCGCCGAAGGATTTAGCGCTTCCACTCGTTTTCGGAAGAGACCAACCTTGGCACTGCGATGCTCACGAGGAACACCCATCTTGAGACAAGCGCGAGTTGCATCGACGATCTTTTCGACAGCATCTTCAACCAGAAAGTCGACAAGTCCGGTCTGATACCGCTGGTCGCCTCCATTTATCGCCCATATCAAAGCTTTGTCTTTTGAGTCAAATTCGTCGACGCCGGCTTCCTGCTCAATTACTTCCGGTCCGTTCATGCCTAATCGAGCTTCACGCGTCATGACTATGTAGCTTGCCAGCCCAACAGCCAGGGACATTCCGCCAAAGCAACCCACTGTACCTGCAATCACGCACACAACCGGAACATGCTTCCGCAGATTCATGATCGAAGCCATTACTTCGGCTGTCACCGCCAGCCCGAGATTAGCTTCTTGCAGCCGAACGCCGCCAGTCTCAAGCAATAAAATAGCGTTTGTCTTGACTCCACGTTCGTTGTCGCGCGTCGCCAGATCAAGTGCAGCAGCGCATTTCATGCCGGACACTTCACCCACGCTGCCACCCTGAAACGCGCCTTCCAGGGCAACGACCACCGCATTCTCCGCGCCTATCTTTCCCCTAATCACGACGCAGCCATCATCGGCTTGGGGTGTGACGTCCTGGAGAGGGAGCCATGGAGATTCGATACGATCGAACGAACCGAGCAATTCCCGCGCTGTTCCAGAATCAAAAAATGTCATGGCTCGCTCGCGAGCGGATAGCTCAATAAAGCTGTGGCGTCTAACAAACTCCGGTTCCGCAGCCGGCAAGACCAGTTCATTTACTTGCGAATCAGTGTTCGTCATTGCTCAACCTTCTCCACGGCCTGTTGCAATCGCAACATCACAATTCCAGGGCTGGCACCGGCATCATTTATCTCGATGTTCACAGCACCGTCAAACCTGGCAAAGAACCTGTCGAGAACTGCCTTCCAAGTATCGTGGAATCCATTGACGCTCGTCCGAACGCGAACATGTGATACAGCATCGGTCGATGATTCAAGCAGAACCTCCAGGTTACCGGAGCCAACAACACCAACATGCGCGCGGCTTTCAATTTTGCGCTTAGCGGGATAGGTAAACTCGAGCACTTCCACGGGTTACGCCTCCTTATACACCTTCGAACATTCAATATTTAGCTGACCGCTTTCAATCGCGTCCAAGAAAAGCGTTGCCGCAAGGAGATCTGCGCTGCCTCCGGGAGAGCAATTGAGCGCTAACAACTGTTGATCCAAAGCACGCAACTTACGACGACCGCTTGTCGTTGCCGCTCCCCCGGCTGCAAGCACGGCTGTTGCACCAACCTGCGCAACACTGAGGCCACGCTTCCCACCGCGATATAGTATGCAAGTATCATCGAGATCACTCATGATGCTTAACAGACAATCCAAGCGAGCAATGCTCTCATCAGCGCCTTCTGCGCGTCGACGGCATAATGTCGGCAAGCCGACACCAATCACATGGGGAAATGATTGCTGCGCTTCTCCTCGCGCACCTGGCACCGCAAATTTTTGTTGCACCATGTAGCCATGGGTCACTGGCATCGCAGCTTCATTTTGATAGAACAAAGCAATGCCACCCGCAGTAGCCGCCACAGCAAAGGCTTTTCGGTTTGCAGATCCATTCATACTACATGCGGCAATCAACAGCCCCAGGGTCCAGATTGCCCCTTTGTGAGTATTACTGCCGTTTGTGGCAAAGAGCATCTCTTGTTCTGCCAAGCGCCCAATTCGTCTGAGTTGTTCACACTTCAATTTCGACGGAACACAGTTTGCAGATGCCTGTGCCATCTTAAGGAAATATGGTTTAAGCGTGATTGCAGAGCGGCACATTATCTCAAGCGAAAGATCACTGTGCGCACCAGACCCCCGCCGATCCACCAGTCCGGGCTTTGGCGTAAGGTCGACTTCGGCGATCAGAGCTTGCGTGGCCAACTTCGCGAACAGGGCAACTGATTCCTCTGCGACAAGATCGCACGCACTCTCTTTGATGCTGGGACTGTAGCAACTGGCGGCAGTCATTACCAGCTCCTGAATTTAGAGGGTGGATTGTACAAGCCACCAGACCAGGACACCAGATCTTCAATGCTGCGGGCCGCCAATAGCTCGCGCTTGGCGTCTAATCTGCGCACTCCAATGTCTTCAGGAAGAGCAACCAGTCCGCGGGCCCGCAAATCGCTGACGTCTGCAGCATTTGAGCGCAAGCCCACCGAGCTTACTCCAGCTACAGCTGCAATGGCTTTCTGTCGTTCTTCCAAGCTGTTTGCCTTGTACAGATAGGCGACACCTTCTTCCGTGACCAGGTGGCTGACATCATCACCATAAATCATCACTGGCGCAATGGGCATGCCTCGTTGTTTGCCAACAGCAACGGCATCAAGCGTTTCGACAAAAGCAGATTCTCCGCCCTTGTGGAACGTCTCAGCCATTTGCACTACCAATTTTCGCCCGCGAACAACCGGCTTTTGCTCTGTTATCAAACTTAGCCAAGCCGCAGTGGCATGCCGACGTCCACCAGGATTATGCCCCATGTTGGGAGCACCACCGAATCCTGTTAGACGATCGAGTGTCACAGTGGAAGAGTTGCCATCTCCATCAATCTGGAGTGTCGCGCCGACAAACGCATCAACGGCATATAGCCCTGCCAACTGGCACAGCACGCGGTTGGAGCGCAAGCTTCCATCACGACCAATCGGAAAAATATCAGGACGAGCTGCGACGTAATTCTCCATGCCGACTTCGCTGCCAAAGCAATAGACGCTTTTCACCCATCCACTTTCAATTGCTGGAATGAGCGTAGGGTGTGGATTGAGCGCCCAGTGTGCGCATATGTTTCCCTTCAGACCGAGGGATTGGGCGTATGTTGGGAGAAGAAGTTCAATGGCTGCAGTAGCAAATCCAATTCCGTGGTTAAGTGCCACCACTTCATGGCGCTCATAGATGCCGCGAATTACCATCATCCCCATGAGAATCTGCAACTCGGAAATCTGGCGCGGATCGCGGGTAAATAGGGGCTCCACGGCGAATGGGCGATCAGCTTCGACTATTACATCGACCCAAGAGCCCGGAATGTCGACGCGCCGCACTTTGTCCACGACGCGATTGACTTGAGCAATGACAATGCCATCATAAAAAGCAGCAGCTTCCACGATGGTAGGAGTATCTTCTGTGTTGGGACCTGTATAAAGATTGCCGTCCGCATCACCTTCTTCCGCACAAACAAGCACGACGTTCGGAATGAGATCAACCAACAGCCGCGCATAAAGCTCGATGTAGGTGTGAATAGCACCAATCTGTAATTTGCCGTCTTCCAGTAGCTGCGCAACCCGCAAACTTTGCGGACCGGCATACGCGAAGTCAACCTTGCTGGCAATTCCGCTTTCGAACAAGTCCAAATGCTCAGGACGGCTGATGCTCGAAATGATCAAATGCAGATCATGGATTGTTTTCGAATCGACTTTTGCCAGTGAACGCGAGAGAAAGTCTGCTTGCTTCTGGTTGTCTCCCTCAACCACAATTCGATCGCGTGGTGCAATCAACGCTTCCAGAGCATCGACGATACGCTCTGTCGGCAGCACTCGATTTTTCATCCACGGGGCAACTTGATTCAACCGCCGCGTCTTCTCTTGACGGCGTGTTGCCCAATTCCGTAACCCAACGTTTTCAATGGCGCTCGGACCAATCACCGACTCTGTCATGCTCATCGAATATCCACGACGTCTACTACCGATATCTGTCGCCCGGCATTATAGCGTGTCTTCTTCGGAAAGAATGATCCCAATGACTTCTACAATCCCAGTAGTCTTGGCTCAAAATCTGCCTGCTCTTCTACCTGCGCAGCCACTACGACCTCACGGGACCCTTCGGGAGGGGGCAAGCCCCTCCCCTACGCTTCACTGCGGGAAGCGCCGCCCCTACAAATCGCGGACGGGGTCACCGTTAGGAGAACGTAAGGGTTAATGCGCCGTCTTTTTCGTCGGCAAGGACGGTGCCACCATCTTGGAGTTTTCCAAACAGAATTTCTTCCGACAGCGGCTCTCGTAGTTCTTTTTGAACCAAGCGCGCCATCGGACGAGCGCCATTCACCTTATCGAAGCCCTTGCTGGCAAACCATTCTCGAGCCTTGTCGGTAAGCTCGAGGGTAATGTGCTTTGGCTCAAGCTGCGTGCGCAGTTCATCCACGAATTTATCGACGACCTTTTTAATTTCGCTTCGACGAAGCGGATTGAACACCACCCATCCGTCAAGACGATTACGAAATTCAGGCGTAAACATTTTCTCAACAGCGCTTTTAGCCTTTCCTGCAACCGAAACGCTATCGACCGCGCCTGGCTCGAGGTCCGCTGTTTTTGCTTGAAATCCTATGTCCGCGCTGCTCATTTCGCGAGCTCCGGCGTTTGTGGTCATGATCAAAATGATGTTGCGAAAATCCGCTTTCTTTCCGTTGTTGTCCGTTAGGGTCGCATAGTCCATCACTTGCAGAAGAATACTGAAAAGGTCCGGATGAGCTTTTTCAATTTCATCAAGAACAAGGACAGCGTGCGGGGTTTTGGCGATCGCGTCGGTCAGCATTCCACCCTGATCAAAACCAACATAACCCGGTGGCGCTCCAATAAGCCGTGATACTGTGTGTTTCTCCATGTATTCGCTCATGTCAAAGCGAATGAAATTGATACCGAGCACTGCGGCAAGTTGCTTTGTCAGCTCGGTTTTCCCTACGCCAGTAGGACCGGAAAACAGAAACGAGCCGATCGGTTTTGTTGGGCTTGCAAGACCAGAGCGGGAAAGTTTTATCGCTCGGACCACTTGATCGACCGCGTGATCTTGTCCGAAAATTTGTGCCTTCAGCGCCGAGTCGAGTGTTTGCAATCGCTCTTTGTCTGACCCCGAAACGGAGCGCGGAGGAATTTTGGCTATCCCCGCAACTACGGCTTCGACATCACCGAGAGTGACTTCTCGATTTGGACGATCCTCGTGGCTTTGCAGGCGAACGGCGGCTCCAGCTTCGTCAATTACGTCGATGGCCTTATCCGGCAAGCAACGGTCATTAATATGCTTGGCCGCCAGCTCCGCTGCGGCAACTATAGCTTCTTCCGAATAAGTGACACCATGATGCTCTTCGTAGTACTGTTTCAGCCCCTCAAGGATCTTTATCGTGTCAGGGACACTTGGTTCCTTTACGTCAATCTTTTGGAATCGCCGTGCCAGCGCCTTGTCGCGCTCGAAGGAAGCTTTATAGTCTTCGTGAGTGGTCGAACCGATACAGCGCAACTCGCCGTTAGCAAGGGCAGGCTTAAGAAGATTCGACGCATCCATCGACCCGCCCTCAACGGCACCAGCCCGGACTATCATATGGATTTCGTCAATGAAAAGAATGCAACCGGGTTTCTTCTTCAGAGCCTTGAGCACCTCTTTCAACCGTTGCTCGAACTGTCCGCGATACTTCGTTCCGGCCATCAAGGCACCCAAATCCAGGGCGTATACTTCAACGCCTTTGAGGGCGTCCGGAACTTCGCCTCGATGGATCTTCAGAGCCAAACCTTCTGCCAATGCCGTTTTCCCGACTCCGGGATCACCAATGAGAATTGGATTGTTCTTACGACGACGCGCCAATACATGTATCACGCGTTTGATCTCTTCCGCGCGACCAATCAACGGATCAATCTTGCTATTTTTGGCACGTTCAATTAAGTTGTCGGTATATGCTTTGAGCGGATCTTGCTTGGACTCAGCCTGGCGTCCGCCGTCATCTCTGGTGCCAATGCCACCGCCGTCATCCTCATCCTGAATTTTCGAAATTCCATGCGAGATATAGTTCAGTACATCAAGTCTTGAGATGCCTTGCTTCTCCAACAAATAGACAGCGTGTGAATTTTTTTCCTGAAAGAGTGCAGCAATAATATTTCCCGCATCTATGGTTGATTGTTCTGCGCTCTGCGCCTGCAGCATTGCGCGGTGAAGAACCCGCTGCAGAGCAGCAGTGGGTTGCGGTGGTGAATCTTCATCACCTTTAATTTGCTCCATGCTTTCCTGCAGGAAGACTTCCAATTCGCCTTTCAGATCTTCGATGTTGCCGCCGCAGTTTTCTAGAACATCGCGACCTCTTGCGTCGTGCAACGTGGCAAACAGAAGGTGTTCCAGCGTTAGGTACTCGTGCTTCCTTGTTGCAGCATCACGAACGGCCTCGTCGATTGTTTTTTGCAATTCAATACTAAGCATAATTTGGGTCATTCACCAGGAGCGAGTTATTCTTCGATAGTGCACATGAATGGATATTCCCACTCTTTCGCAAGCTCAGCAACTCGCGCGACTTTGGACTCAGCAATTTCATAAGTGTACTCCCCTGCGATTCCAACTCCTTGCCTGTGTACAGCTAACATAATCCGTTCTGCATCGGCAGCTTGCTTGTGAAAAATAGACGATAGGACGAAAACCACAAAATCCATAGGAGTAAAGTCATCATTATGGAGCAGGACCTTGTGCAGTGGTGGTTTTTTGACCTTTTTTTGCGTCTCGATCGCCACGCCGGTAGATCCGTCGGCGCCTTCATCGTTATCGTCGTCTTCCCATTCAGGCATTCGAGCTTGTCTCTTGTTTATATTCGTAGTCTGATTGTACTAACTGTACAGCAATGCTGGAGGGCTTTTAATGACAATAAGCTCTCGGGATCTGGAAGCAGCTGACTAACAGGCATTAGTCCCGATTCTTCAGTTTTTGCAACAGAGCCGATAGTCTTGCTGCCACACAGTGTATTGAAGCTTGATGCCTGGGCTAATCTGGCTGCAGGCGCGCTGCCAAAATCCCCTTAGATCCCTTGGCATTTCGAGTGGCTATTTCTGGACTACTCCGCCGCCTTCCGACCGCGCCAGAACTTCAATCGCGGCCGTCGTTATAACGGCCGAGACAAGAAGAAGACAAGCGAAGACTATGCGGCGTTTTTTAGCAGAGGCGTCCTTGCACAAGCGATTGCAGAGTAAGTATGTGAGTGGAATGAAGACCGGCCAAATAAGTGTCGCCAGAAGTGCTGCCGGCCAGCCACGATCTCCGGTTAACACTATAAGCCCGTGCCCACCCAGCTTCATGATTGGTTCGAGAACAAGTGCGCCAAACATCAGTACGAAACCGCCAGGAATGCCCATCCCGGGAATAAAACCGAAAGTGGCTAGACATATTGCGATAACGATGGACCACTTCATACTTCGAGTGTAGCTGGTTCGAGATTTGATATTCAATTACCGTTCAAATCCCAAATTTAAGCTATGCTTTTAAAAGCAGATTATCACCCCTAAGCTGCCTTTAAAAGCACATGGTCAGAACCAATAAACTTCAACAAGCTCCGCCTTACGCCGTCGAACGGTCCTTGAAACGACTGGGCGATAATTTGCGCCGGGCACGGATCCGACGCAATCTCACAATTGCAGATGCGGCAGAAGGAATTGGTACGGGTCCGCGAGCGGTGATGGACGCGGAAAAAGGCAAGGCCTCAACCGGAATGGTGGTTTATGCTGCGCTACTTTGGCTATATGATCAATTGCATCAGCTCGAAGTACTTGCCGATCCCTTGCAGGACGAAGAAGGTCTGATATTGGAGAGGGGGAAGGAACGAATTCGCGTTCGGAAGCGGTCGATATTGCCTGTTGAATGATTGCCGCGCTAATGAACGTTCTTTCTACTGCGAAGTACACAGAAGAAAAACGCGCAGACGTTGCCGCATTGCTCAATTCCACGGCAAGCTGAGTCCCAGCCATGTTAGTATCTGGCTTCGAATTCCTCGGGCACTCAGAGAACAGGAATTTACACAATGGCAAGCACGAACAAGAAATTTGTTGGACGGAGGAATCCGGGTGCACGCTCGTGAGTACTGAGCAACTCATTGAATTTCCTGAACCGCTGGACGATGCAATGGTGGATCGAAACGTGCTTGATGTTCCAACGTGTTCAGCTACCCCCGAGCGCCGCAAGACGGCCCTGATCTTGTCCGGTGGTGGCGCACGCGGTGCTTATGAGGTGGGTGTAGTTAAGGCCCTGCTTGAACACGGCGTGACATTTGATCTTGCTATCGGAACGAGCATCGGAGCTATCAATGCAGCGTTCCTAGCGCAAGGCGATATCGAGCGATGGGAAAGAATGTGGTGCAGCTTGCGCTCGGCGGACGTCTTCCATCCCCTTTCTGTCCGCCGAATAACACAACTGCTCCGCGGCAAACACAATGGGCTGCTGGACAATTCGCCCCTGGAACAATTGTTGCGAAGAGAGTTGGACCTAGACAGGATTAAGGCCGGCAGCACCAAGGTTGGTTGGTGCATGACCGATCTTTGTACACAGGAAACAATGTTCGTAACGGCGGATACCATGGGCAGCACAGACGAGCTAATCGACACGCTTATGGCTACTTCAGCAGTCCCACTGGCATTCCCTCCCCGGGCGGTAGGAGGGGCCGGACTGTACATCGATGGAGGGTTGGTCAGGAATACGCCGATGAAGTTTGCGCTGGAAATGGGCGTCAAAGAAATTTATGCGGTGCTGCTGAACGGCAATGTGCCTTCGACTCCCCCCTTGCATTTGATGGACTGTTTTGATCGGATTATGGACGTCATATTGGACAGCTCCGCGAGAAACGCGATTGGCTTTGCGCATTTCTACAATGGCATCTTGTCTAAAAATGCAGAAACTAGCAGCGCAGAAACGATGCTGAGACTCCACGTACTAAAACCACGTAAACCAATGCGCATCAACCTCCTAGCATTTGAACCCGATAAGACCATGGACATTATTGCCCAGGGCTACGAGGACACTCAGGATCATCTCGAAAACATCGACTGCGGTCAGTGCGAAAACCCTTCGGGGGAAAACTTGAGCCAGCATTGGTACTAGGATGGACACGCTTCGCAGGCATAGCCTCTGAACGGGCGGCTCACGAGCCGCCCACACAAGACTCAAACGAGAACGAGGGTCATTCTTTATGGGTTATGTTGCCTTTTGGGTATCCTTCTGCCTTCTCGCAGTTGGCATCTTGCTGAAAGATTGGAAGCACTTACGTCCTGAATGGCGGAACTATCTTCGATTTCTTTGCGTGCCCTGGAAACTGTCCATTTTCGTGCCGGCATTGCTCTTCGTCACCTTCGCTGGCCAATTTACCGATGATGAAACATGGGACATCGTAACGGGATCGGGAATGTCCATTCTAACCTTCCTCACCGCGCCGTGGGCTTTGGGACTGTTTTATCAAGTTCTGAAAGGCAAAAAGGCACCACAATACATGATTGTGTCTATTGCCCTGTGTCTCTTTTCGAGCAGTTGGTTTTACGATGGTTATTTGTATTTGCGCGACGGCGAGTTCTCATCGCGATGGCTTGGCAATCTGATGCTATCACCGATTATTTATGTGGCGGCAGGTCTGTTTTGGAACCTTGAGGCTAAGGACAGTGGCGGGTTTCGCCTGTCATTTTCGAGAACAGATTGGCCCAAACCACCTTCCGATAGGAGCTTTCGCCCTCTCATTCTCATATCAATTCCGTTAATTGCGATCGCTGCGTTTGTGCTTGTAGCCTTCGTTGGATGGCATTTTTGAACATGATGGCAGCATGAAATGCTGCCACCTATTAAGAACGAGAGGGGACACCACGAGGGGACCGTCCTCGGCACAGCAAGCTGTGCACGCGCTACGGTCCGCCCCTCCCTTACCAGGTGGGACAGCAGCAAGTACCACTATGCCATCACGGTTTGGTGCGAATTTTCAGTGACTGAAGAACTTCTTTGGTCTGCGGCGATTCAAGAAACTCCTTTGATCCAAGAGCTTCAACACCATACAATCTAGGTCTCGGCCGCCCTGATCTGGACCCCGAGTTTTGCACGAAGAAGATGCGCACCTTGCCGTATGTATTCGCGTTGTCGCGTCCTTGAAAGTCAATTTCTAATCCCAGGAATAGTCCATCCATCATTATCGCAAGCTCAGAGAGTTCCTTTGCATTATGGTATTTCAGAATCTCCTTTCGAGCTTGAGTCAACGCCACATTCCAGTTCGACTCGTCCGTGGCTCGCTCATACGCGGCATACCTTTCTGATGATTGAAAGACTCCACCCGAGAACATGGCCGTTATAACCGCTCATATCAAAGTTCTTACCGCTGCGTTTGGCGACCACCCTGACCTCTCCCGGCTTTAGATCTGCCTCGGTAATCGGTCTGTCGTGCACGACATTCATCGTTCCGTGACTGGACTTCTTGGGAAGTCTGACCTGCACGGTATTACAAATTTCTTGCGAAACGTCGTAGCCGCCAAACGTCTTCAGCTCTTCCGGCTGGTGCGTACATGCTGTGCAAAGAGCAGCCACGCTCATGGCTCCAAGAGTCAACCGAACAAAAACATCTGTATTGTACTTTGTTTGCATTCTCGGCCCACCTGATCTATGAGTATACACACAGAAGCGCTGTGCATAAGTCTTTGGAACTCGCTATAAGAGCAGCATGCGTCCGGCCAGCTGGATTCATTGAAGCAAGGTAATGCGCAGTGGAGGGCTGCTTCTCGGAAATCAAATCACCGTTTGATTCGCTGATCTTTCACGCCGATGAACAGTTGGCTCTTCTGATTCTTCATCATGTTGGGGAGATTCCATGTTCTTGTAATTCGCTTAACAGCTCTTCTTGTCGGAGTGTCGGCACCAAGAGAACAACGGGTTTGCGTGCTTGACCCCAGTTCAGATGATTCATGGACGCTCATCTCCTAAATCGCCTACAACGATGGGACTGCGAAAACGCCGAAGCTGTTTCACAGAAACCTCTACCGACTTGTTTGGTGGGCGAAGCTTCTCACTGCAGACACAAGCGACTGGGTCAGTCCCTGCTCCTGCAATTGTTCGAATGAGACCGTTTGTACTATGTCGTACCGCGCACCATGTGCCACCAGTGAGTTGTCCATTCGATTTAGAAAAAAGCGTCCAAAGCGATCAGCACTGCCAATTTGAAAGAACACTATTGTCAGTTCGCCGGGCTTTACGATCCGTTTACTGGCAGCAATCAACGACTGCGCGACAAGTCGCGGTTCGGCAGCTGGAGCAGGAGCTCCATCTGTGATCACTACGATAAGGAGCGGCTTGGAGCGCGCCGTCCGTTTTGCGAAATAACGATTCATCCTCGCGTTTAGAGGCCTTGCGAGCATTGTGCCGAACCTGAAATCCGGGTTTGCAAACAAGCGCTGCACTTCTGCGGAAGTTGCACGGTCATAGCTCTGAAACTCAGAAGCGAACGTCGTCAAAGTAAAGCCACCCGGCGTAAAGGGTGCTAATTGATCGGACAACTGACTCAGCTGTACGCCGCACCACTCCCACCTGGACGCTCGTCCGGGGCAATCGCGACGGCGCATAGACAGCGATTGATCAACTATTAGTTCTACTTCAAAGTTTGCAAGTGCCCGAGCAGACACATTCCCTGGTAGTGGCGCTGATTGGAATGCTGATCCCTGTAATTTCCCAATTTCACCACGAAGCTTAAAATCTCCCACATCGATCTGGGCTCCAGTCAGGCCACGCATAATAGGCGGTGCAAACGGAGGCTCCTTGGAGGAAGCGCCGTCTACGTGCCCGCGTTGAATTCGCAGGCCGGCTGAAGCATTGGCGTCGTCGCCCTTATGAAATTTTTGAGCGTTCAATTGGAACGGCGTCCTGTGCCTGGCATCTAGAGGCGGGGCCGTCGTGGGCTCGGGCGTTGTCGCGGACGTGGTCTCGGACGGTACCGCGAACGTGGTCTCAGACGGTACCGCGAACGTGGTCTCGGATGTGGTCCCCGATTGCGCATGCAAAGGGCAGCCCAAACCAGCCAGCGCCAAAACCAGCACCGAGCAGACTATAGGCGACAGTGGCGACAGGGTCAAATGCTTCCTTTTCTGGAGGGTTCTGGATAGACTGCCTTGCTACTCAATACGTTGACGGCGACAAAAAGTTCAATACGAAGACTCAAGTACGGACACATGGCCTCTCCGCCTGTCTATCATAATCGCTATACGTCATCATTTATTTTCTGTGGGCCGGCTCACGGATTGATGTGTTTCAGCGACGGGCCTCAACGGGTCCTTCATGGGATACTCTAGGTGATTATTGAATGTGGAGAAGAAATTGAATTCGTTTAAATCCTCAAATTCATTGCTGGCAACGTTGGTCACTTCCCTTTTATGCACAATTCCTGCGCACTCTGAGAATGTCTATCCTGCGAAGCCGGATAAGCCGCTCGCGTTTTACGAGGTTAATGAGCAGCTTCACAAGAATTATGCGATTGCCAAAGATGAAATTCGGCAAGGTCTTGGACCGATAATTATTTGTACAAATGAATCCATTTCTTTGCTCAAAGGAAAGGATAGAACCACCGTTCCATTCATAAGACCTCGTTATACCGGGCTCAAGGAAGTAGCACATATAACTCTCGGCACCTTTGTTCTACTCACAAATCACACTGATGAGAACTTGAATGCGGACATGATTGAGCGATTACAAGCGCTCAAAACCGGTATCGAAAAGGCGGCTGTGAACCTTCAGAACAATGAAGGGCTAGCGCCTGGAGAGGATGCTAGTCAGGAAGAACTGATCAAGAAAACGACTACTTTCCTAAGCAAAGTGATCACTGACAAACGAGTGTCACGCGCCGGTCTTCAAGAATATGTGAGGGCGTGTGCGGTGCCAGACCTGGAGAATGCCTATGAAGCGGCCGGTTCTCAGATAACAACAATGGATGACGCATTAGCACAGTGGCACAAAGAAATGACGCCAGAAGAGTGGAACAAACTTCACGTAATAATATTGACCACCCACATGCCGAGGCAAGGATTAGCGGCATTTCAGTACTTCTCGAAACTGTTGAACCAGGCCCAAGAAGGCGAACAAATTATTGTTTCAGAACATCCTAGTGCCGACAAGCAGGCGAATGACGAACAAGCCATTGACTTGCTTCTGACGCATATTTTAGATGGAAAAGTTGCAGTGGAATTTTTCAAAGATCCGTGGCGCATGCATCGAGATTTGCTTTCTGATGGAGCTACAAAATATCTGCAAGAACACGAGCTTCACGGGAACAAGACAAGCAAGTAACCGAAGTTTTTGATGGTCCATCGCTCTCAATATCGGTGCTGATGTAGATTTCTGCCATTACTATCCTCGAAGCATCATATGCGGTGCCAGCGGCTATCGCTGAGCTATTTTCATTTAAGTTATGGAATCGGTTTAGTATTCAAGCGATTTGGTTCTTCTTCTTTTCTTCTTCGCTGATTTTACTACCACCCAGAACGCACGATTGAAATTGCCAGGCGAAGGTTGACGTGAATCATTCGACCGATCAAGCGCCACATGAGTCGTGATGCTAAGCTAGCAAGCTATGAAATACTCATTCAACCTTCAGGTTCGTGACAACAAACGAGAGCGCACAGAGAAGCTCGTGATTTCGGCTTTCGAAGAGGAATCGAACGGGCATGTGGCGCTGAAATTGCTGGCATACATGATGTTCATCGAGCGGCAGCCGCACATCGATGAAGATGCAGGCTGGCACTTCGTGCCGGATTTGATTGCGCGAGACGATTCTGGCAACATCAAGTTATGGGTCGATTGCGGGCGCGTGTCTATGAAGAAGGTGGACACCATTGCCACCAAGGTTAGAGACAACATCGATTTCTTCGTTTTTAGGAAAACGGAAGGCGACATGGATCGGTTTTACAAGGCAATCACGGACAAGGTGAAGCACTTGCAGAACGTGAAGTGCGTAAGTTTCGATGATGGATTTATAGATGGCGTTGGTTCTGCGCTGGATAGGACGAATAACCTTGAAGGTTATATTGCAGACGATATGGTGAATTTGACCATCAATAATTCGTTTGGGAAGCACGAAGCATATTCGGCGATTCATCGGATAACGCCGGGTGGCGGAGAACAGAAGTATTAGTTGGACGTCGATGGCGCGGGGGGGAACAGCCCGCGCCGCCGGGACGGCGGTGCTCCCAGGCAGCAGGATACCAGCGCTTCCAGGCGGCAGCCGGCCACGAGAACGGGCGGCGAATGGCGCCGCCCCTACAACCGTTGCGAATGGCATTCGGTTGGGCAGAATGAAAGGATGAAGTATTCCTGTGCGATCGCTATTCTTCTTAGCTTAACGGGGCTCCTGTGGGGTTCTGGCGCCATTGCAGCGGAGCCGTTGAAAGGTGGCGTCGAGAAGGTGGACAGCGCACCGATGTACGGTGGGCTGGGCGGCGGCGGCAAGATGGCACCTATGTTGCAGTCAGGAGCTGAGGCGGAGTTTTCCAGACCGCTGACCGGGCAGATGGGGTTTTCGGAGCAGGTAGCACCGGTCGATCCGGCGTTTAAGCCGCACAAGTTGTTTGCCCTGGATAATCTACCGCCAGAAGGGACTGAAGACGGGTGGTATCAAATACCGGCGTGGAGAGCGGGAAAGTTTCACAGAGAAAGTCAGACGAATCACACCATATTTGGTGACGTGACCATCCAGAGCAAGGTCGACCACGTGTACGGAATGCAGCTCGATAAGCGTGGTGGCATTTGGCACCACGAGAGTTGGCCGAAGGTTACGAAGGTCGATATGGATGGATATGCTGAGTACAAGATCATTCATACCTACACGCCAGTTTCGATCACAGCCGAGGAGTTCGTAATTAAAGCGTTTTCGACTGACATCGACGTCGACCCAGCGACGGGAAAGATAAAGCGAGTCACCAAGCAGGAAGATTTCAACAAGTACTATCCATGCCGCAAGGGCATCGCTTGTGCAGACTGCACCACGTTAGGTTTTAGTCAGTACGGAAGAATTAATACGACGAAAGAACAGAGCACGTTGGAAGAGGTTTTAGTGGAACCATTCCAAGTGATCAACAAATTTCGAGGGAAGGATTTGAGGGCCAGTTTTATTCGCTATTTGAATTCGCATGACATGGCGGAGTTAGTGCCGGATTAGGGCGAAGGAGCGGGTGGGACGCCCGTGCGCCCCGGGAGAATCAAAGTGGGTAAAATATGTGAGCAGACGGGGGATGTTCCATGAAATTGGCCACGGTACTGGCGTTGTTAGCGGTTGTCATAGTTTTTTGTGCCAGTGAAGTGCTGGCGCAAAGTGATCACGAGCAGCGTGCGCAAGAGCATCGTCAGGAATTTGACCAGCGAATGCGGGAGCACCGCCAGCGGGTGCAGTCGATGCAGTCCCGGTCTCGCCCGTCGAGTCGAGCAAGCCAGTGGAATCAAGGAAGCTTTCAGCCGGCGAAAAACACGGTTCAATATTATGGCGCACAGCCGCAGGCGGCAGTAACCAGTTCGAATAATGGAACCAATAGAGGGCAGGCGGCAGGCGGCCGGCTCACGAGCCGCCCCTTTGTTGCGAATCCAGTCACGCCAGCGGCGCGATCCACAGCGACCACGCGACCCACCGCAGCAACGGTGGCAAAACCGGCCGTAGCCACGAAGCCAGCCACCGTTCCGAAGAAAACAGGTTTCTCCACAAAATACAGGGGTACGAAATCAGCAGTGGTGGCTGGTACTGTAGGTGCGGCAAGTTCATATGCGGCTAACTTCACGCAGAAGACAAATTTGGACGCTATGCCATATTCCCCGCCGAAGAACAAAGATTGGTTTGACTGGAATCAGTTCTATCGAGCCACAATTAATGGTGGCATCATTGGTGGTTTAGCGGGCGCACTCGTGTATGGCTTGTTTTTTCTGAGCAAGTCGTTCGGTGTCACACCTTCCCCCGCGATGTACAAAGGCGGGACATTCATGGCACTGGCAATAACCATACCGCTAGCTAGCAGTTCAATAAAATTGCCGTTCATTAACGATATGCTCAATCAGATGCTGCCATCGACCAAGGTGGAAACGAAGCCGGAAGCCGCGGCGACCAAGCCAGGCGAATACTGGGCACCGATCGAGAAGTGCGAAATCAACTTTCCCAGCACGATTCGCAAAGACAAGATGGGCGCGTTCGGCGTGAATCTCGATACGTTCACGCACGAGACGCCTGACGGAGCCTTAATACTTTCGTATGGCATCATGCCCAAAATTCCAGCGCCGGTCTATAGTCTTGCCGGGGCGCGTCAATCAGATGTTCAACAGCAACTCGATGGCGCCGCGAAGGGGGCAATGCAAGGCATGCACGCAGTCTCGAGCAACATACGACCTTATGAATCCAATGGTTATGCCGGGCGGGATGTGGACGGCACGCTGCCCGATAAAAAGGGCCTAGCGCGCATGCGCATATTCATGGCACATGATCGCATTTATCAAATTTTGGTTATTGGTCGTCCTGATTTTACGAGATCGGAGCGGTCGACCAAGTTTTTGAATTCATTCAAGTTGTTGGATTGAGCGGCGCTCTCCAATGGAGAGGTTGAAATCACCTCCTTTCCATTTTGCCGACATGCACTACTTGTCTTTGGGCGCCGGAACGCTGTCGCTGTCAGCCGCGCGCTCAATGCCCAAGAAAAATCCATCTCGTATAACACTAAAAATGCGTCCATTTTTAGTGGTTGGATCGTTGCCGAAGTTAATCGTATCGCCGTTCGGATATGTGAGCTGGTGTGCTTTTGAGCCACCAGAATACTCGTCGGTTTTCACTTTGCCATCTTTAGTTTTCAGTTCGTAAGTTCCGTCGGGATGGACTTTGAGTGTATCCCCATTGGGCATAGCCAAAGTCTGAACGCCATCTTTCGCGGTGGTGATCACATCGCCGGTCTTGAGGATATTGCTCGCATCCGGCTTGAGAGTGACTACGTGCTCCTTGCCCCAGTCTTCGATGCTCTCTATTCGGTCCGAGGCAAGTCCCAGAAGTTTGAGTACGTTCCTTTCAGATGTTTCTTCCTTTGCTCTACGAAGGACTATCTCTATGTCCCTTTTAATATCTGCTTTGGAAATACCTCCTTCGCGAGGCCTTCCGTCGTCAACGTGATCGCTCACCAAGCCCATGTTGCTAAACAGGATCTTGGCCGCATCCTCTGCAGCCTTGCCGTTTTTATCGCTTTTCAAGATTGCCCGTAGTTCGTTATCGTCAAGGAAGCCGTCTTTATTAGAGTCGACCAGATTGAACTGCTGCAAAATTTCTTCACTGCCTTTCTTGAACCATTCGGCTGACGATATAGGCATTTCGTCACCCGGCTTGAAGACGCGAACGCGGAAGCCGACCGTGTCTAAGAACAATTTCTCGTCTGCCGCTAGAGCCGATGCTCGAGCCGCCGCTGCACTATCTTCTCTGTTGCCAGTCTCAATTTCCTGAGTCATTACAAATGCCCCGCCACAATAGAATCTGAAATCCACTGAGCCAATCAGTGGATTTCAAGGCTCACTATATTTGCCATTTGTAAGAAATTCATAAGAACGGACCATTATTTTCAGACGCGAGGCGCATAGCCCGATTCAGGTCATGTTCAACAGATACAAGTTTTGGTGGCAGATTGAATTACGAGCATTGCAAGGAAGGTCATTTCATTTTGACCGTGAAGAAGTTCGGAAGGACATACATAATGAATGACCCAGAAAGTCCTGATGGAGCGCATGTTGTAGACAGTAGCGAGGTGATTGGATACAAGTATTTCCATCCACGGGACAAGCCCCTCCCCTCTTACAATCGCAGCAAAGCTATTCGTGAAAAGCGGGCTGCGACGAGAAGCTCGGAATTGCGTCGTCTAGCAGCATCAATTCGAGTTGCGTTTTTAGCGCTTCTTGAAATTCGATATAGTGCTGGCTATCGCCCTCGGCTTTAATCGGAGTTATTTGAAAATAAATGAATTGCGCCTGAGCATGATTGTCTGGAGGCTCGATGTTGCGCCCAGTGTCGTCCGCCGCATAAGCGACTTCGACTGCATAGTCGATGTCACCAATATGCTTCGAATAGAATGTGCCTTGAGGCATTGCTTGACCGAAGCACACATACCCAGCTGCACCGCGAGCGCGGAATGTCATCACGTACACGTCTAGCCCTGCAAGCGGAATCAAGTCCGGGGTAAATTGCGTTGTCATTTCTGGGGCCTCAGTGTGCGAACTATACATTCTTCCATCTCTCCCATGGTTTTGTACATGCGCGGGAAGTTTCCGAAAACAAAATTGCGGATCAAAGGGTCAGCAGTGGGCACGGCCGAGTGTGAAAATAGTTCTGCGAACATTTCTTTGCGCAGCCGATCCATGCTGCCTTGACCGAAATCTCTCAGCGAAGCTTCTTGGTATTCCTTGGACATAACAGCGAAGTCCGCGTCGAATGACCTCTGCAACTCGCGGCTCGACGAGAGCCAATGGTTAGGTTTGGCACAATGGTCCACAGCATGTCCAACTTCATGACTAACGGTCAGCTTGGTTCTCTCAGCGCTCCCGAAGCCGGCTTCAACCCACGTCACATGAGGTTCCTCTGCGATAAAAATCACGCGTCTATCTGGTGCGTACAGCCCAAGTGCATTTCTAAAATCCGCACCGAGTGCATCCAGGTTACTGACTGGAATAACTTCAATGCCATTGCGCTTAAGAAACTCCCGCACGCGCTCCGGTGCCTTCTCCAAGATTTGATCTACATGTTCGGCGAACGGTCGCGAAGCATCGAAGCGTCTAATTTGTTTAAAACCAACGCCTTCAGTCGTTTCCAGATTGCCGACAAATTGGTCGAAGGTAGCTGAGCGGCTCTCGAGAATCGGCGTCCCGAATGCTGGCTCAGTAGCAGCTAATGCCCCTCTCGCGATCGACGTTCCCGCCTCAATCAGCAAAACATCTGCAGCAAATCTGCCGCAAATTTTTCCCCGCACCTCCGGCGGTTTCTTGCTGTACTGCGCAAGCCACTCGCCCGTGTAATTAGCGACCGCGCTGACATCTCGCGCAATTTCTCGCGTTTTCCGATGACTCAGCTTGTCGCCGTAATAGTCGACCGCGTTATCCAACATCGGACCGATGCCAATCAGCGCCTCGTTAACGGCGTAAGGTTTTGCCATAAATTCGATGAAGCTGTCCGCCCCCTCAATCGCGCCAACCACAGTTCCTCGCCCAAATCCAAGCAAGTCATGACCGCTGTTGA
>Ga0163151_10002853_pt1 | contig 25840 bp, 19 predicted proteins | sample OliLakLV19MP5IB2_FD_145596 | JGI IMG/M metagenome (GOLD analysis project Ga0163151, IMG submission 145596) | Freshwater microbial mat bacterial communities from Lake Vanda, McMurdo Dry Valleys, Antarctica - Oligotrophic Lake LV.19.MP5.IB-2 | ecosystem: Environmental > Aquatic > Freshwater >...
ACATGTTTGCCAACACCAGCGTCACCACCGGTAGCATCAATGCCTCAGGAGGCAGCACCGCCGGTGCCCCTGGCAGTCTAACCATCAACAATCCTTATGCAGCCGGCGCAATCTCTCTGGGTGATGTGACCATCACGGGTACAAACACCCCGAGGTCGTTCCAAGGATTCACGGCCGCAACTGATTCTACGTTTTCAGCCGGACAGGTACGGACGTCCGGGCCTATAAACATATTGTCTTACAACAATCAGCAGTTCACGTCCATTAATACTTCATCCGCCACCGCATCTGGCGGAGATGTCATTCTCAATAGCTACTTCGGAGCACTTTCGGTCACTGGCGCGACAGGCATCGTGACCTCGGGCACAGGGACCGGCAATGCATCTGGGAAGGTTGAGGTATACATCCCATCAGGTAGTGTGTCTGTGACAGGGCCGATCACCACGACTGCCACTGCTGGCGCCACTGCCGGCAGTGTCGCGGTTACTGGTACCACATTTTCCACCGCCGGTGCTATTAACACGAGCAACCTCGGCACGATAGGCAACGGTGCTGACGTGTCGATCTTCACAACCGGAAACTTGACGACGACAGCGGTCTCAGCCAATAGCGGAACTACACTTGGCAATGGCGGCGGCATAAACCTGATTGCTGGCAGTAGCGGCACCGGAAACGTCAGTGCTGGTGCCATCTCCGCCACTGCGACTGGTGCCGGAGCTCCCGGAGGGAATGTGCTGATCACAGCACCGGGCACGGCGAGCGTCGGCAATGTCACCTTGTCGACAACCGGCACTGGGACTGGCGGTTCCTTGATGATTGTTGCCGGTACCACAGGGACGAGTCTGGCCCCTGCGCAAACTGGCACGCTCACTGTCGGAGCCGTGAACACTACAAGTGTGTTAAACGGCGGTGAAATAGTCTTAGCTAATCTCGGTACCGGTGGAGCAATTGTCGCCGGAAACTTGACCACAAACCCATCGGGCACAGACGGACAGGCTGGCAGCATTGGGATCGTGTCTGGCGGCACTGTCGTTATAGGCAATGTTTTAGGGAGTTCGGTCGGCGGCTCCGGTGGTGCTGATGCATATGGTGCCGATTTATTCATTTCTGCAGGAGCTACCAGCGGTGTGTCAATCAGAACCGGCAACATCGACCTCGATGCAACCGGTCCAGCAGGAAAGCTTGGCGGCAATATTTATTTTGTGCGTACGGCAGGAGCCACTGCCGCCACCGGATCTGTAACGCAGAAAGGTGCTCCGGCGGGTTCATTCTTCAATGGCGCTCCCACGGCTCCAGTTGCAAACATCGCTGGCAACACCACGCTAACATTCAATGGAAGCAGTGTCACTGGCTATAATCCAGGCGGATTCACATCCATAACAGGCGGCACTGTGACAGTGAATGCCACCAGCGGCGGGACAGGCGATTTCAGACTGCTCGTTCCGATCGTAGCCAGAGGTGGCGATGTAACCCTGACTGGTCTGGTCGGTCAAACCACCGGTGGCTTTGCCACTCCTGTGATCGTCCTGGCCTCCGGTAACATAACCCTGACAGGGAACACCACTTCCAGCAGCACCACGGCACAAGGTGGAGTGGTTAATATTATCAGCACAGCCGGAGCGACCTCCCTACGAACTGTCGATGTTAGTGGAACGACCGGCGGTCAAATCCTCCTGTCCGGAAACGTGGGACCAAGTTCGACAGGAGTATCGCTGGCAAATGGCGCTTCACTTCTTGCGAACTCTTTAGCAAGTGCTGGAGCTGGTGGACGAATCAACATAATCGCTGGAGGCAATGTATTTCTCGGAACTGGGGACAACCGCACCAACAATTCTGTGAACGCCTCTGGATTATCCGGCGGAAATATTACTGTGGTGTCCGGGCAAAGCATTTTAGACTTCGAAACTTCCATTCAGGCAACAGGCACTACCGGCGCAGGCGGAAATATCTGGCTACAGGCTGTAAATGGCGGCGTTTACCTTTATAACGAATCTATCGCCGGAATCAATTACAACGCGAACCTAGATGTTTCCTCCACAGGCTCACAGGGCGGCTCAATCTACGCGGCCGGTCCTCAAGGACTTAGCGTGAGATCTGACTATATTTCCGGCGCTCCGGCTAGCACTACTGGGAGCTTCAACGCCAATGGTTTCAGAGCCGGAGGCACAATTGCACTTTCTTCGTCCCAATGGGCAATCACGTTATCCGATCTGTCATCCATAACGGCAACCGCTTCGGCTGTAGGCGGCATCGGTGGGGTCGTGCAAATGTCTACAGCCGGCACGCTTCAAACATCGTCAGTAAACGTTTCGGGTTCGTTTGGAGGCACCATTCAAGGATCCTCGCTGTTTTACATCTTGGATAACGGCGGAAATCTCTCGGCCAATGGGACCGCCGGCTCCGGAGGGTTGATCAGAATCGCCACGGCTTATGCTGCTCGGTTGGGTTCTTCTCAAAATACCACGAGCAACAGCATTTCCGCTAATGGTACCAGTGCCGGTGGAATAATCGATATCAGTTCACTACTGACCATAGCTTCATACGAGACGAGCCTATCAGCCACGGCCACGACCGGAACTGGTGGCACGATTAACGTGTCTTCGTATTTTGGAGACGTTCAACTTTATCAGGGAACTGCCGGCACGAATGCCAACATAAATGTATCTTCTACTGCCGGTACAGGCGGAAGCATTCACCTCACTGCAGCCGCTGGAGTTCAGTCGTCCCAGGATGCCGGCGCGTGCTGCGGGAATGCCACCATAAGAGCAGATGGTGCCACTTCAGGTGGTTCGATCATCATTGCTTCTACGAGTTCCAGTGATGTGTCCCTAAATGCCATGTCCGCTATTTCTGCGTCAGCCACGAGCGGTGTGGGTGGAAATATTTTGCTAGCCAACTTTGGCACAGGGGCTGTGGCAACCGGTTCGGCGACTCTGTCGGCTAACGGTTCTGCTGGCGGCGGCTCCGTGACGGCTGTATCCGGGGGCACAATTGCGCTTTCAGCAATCAACGCCAGAGCGACTACAACGGGACCAGGAGGCACAATCTATCTTTCTTCGGTGGGCAACCTTTCTGCCGGTGCCCTCAATGCTTCCGGCTCTGGGGCTCGCGGTGGAACAGTTCTGATCAGCACGGCTCAACCAAATCCTACGGCGACAGGTACAACACTTTCGCAGTCAGGGGCAGCAACGACTCCATTTGCCTCAGGAACCGTGACAATCGGCTCGTTCAATGTGACAGGTTCATCTGCTGGCACAGCCTCGATGTACACTTCCGGCAATGCCACCATTACCGGTGGAGCCGGTGCCACAACCAGTCAAACGAAACTGGTGCTGCCACGCAGACTGGCATTGACCGCCATCTACACACTTACCCCGGATTTGATTCCCGGCGGAAGCTTCACGTCGTTCTCCAACACCAGTACGCTCACTCTGTCCGGTTTTTCGTCGGCGCCATTGCCTTTGGTAGTTTCAGCACAAAGCGCGGTTCTTGGTACCGTGACTGGTGCTGGTCAGTCTTTTTCAGTCCTGTCCGGTGGTACTATTTCTTATGCCAGTATTAACACCGCACCATTAGTTGCGGGTGCCGGTGGCTCCGTTGCTCTCTATTCGCTGTCTTCAGCGGCCAATACAATTCAAGCAAATGGAAATTTCACAACTTCAGGCAGTGGTCTTGGAAACAAGGCCGGATTCATAGTAATCGATGCTCCGTTTGGCAATTTCTCAGCAGCGAACAACGTCCAGATTTTGGCTCAAGGAAACCTTCTCGCCACTGCAAACAATATTTCGCTGCTGTTCGGATCGAACCTGGTGCTGGCAGGAGGCGGTGGAGCCATCAATGGAGCGACCGTTCGATTGGTCTCAACCGACGGAATGGTCAACGCTAATCTCCTTTCATTAACAGGACCGGTATCTGGGTCTGCAGGAACCGACTTCACCCTGACTGTCAATTCGTCGGCTCTGGCACTTGGTGATATTTCAACCCGTGCCGGTTCCATAACTATCGACGGAAACAACGGTACTGGTGCCATAACCGTTGGAGCCAGCAAGTTGCTCTTCGCCAACCAGGGAAATCTAACAATTGAGAATGACTCGCTTCTGCTTGGTACCATCTCTATTGGTGCCAACGCCAGTCTCACGGCTCTAAGCAATCAAATAGCCACATTCGGAAACGTGAACATTGTAATTGGGGCTGTCCCTGCCAGCCCAGTAATTGGCACCGCACCGGCAAATGTGACTGTTAGCCAGTCCGGCGGCGGACAAGTATTTTTCGGAAATAACCGAATCGTAGCGAACACCCCAGTAAACCTTGCCACGGCCATCGGTACCAGAATCGTGTTCAACACAGGGACACGCCCTGCCAGCGCGATAACCCTTGGTGGTGGTGTCACTATCACTGCCGATCCTCCTGGTACTGCACTTGCTCCCGGGTCCGCGCTGATCGCCGCCGGTGGCGGATCCTTTGCAGGTTTCGACGCTACGCCGAACGCCGACCCCATTGCACCGCCTGCGCCGGTAATTCCGACTACATCGGCGAATGGGCCGATAGTGGTTCTCAATGAGCTCATTGCTGGGAATGCGACACTTGGTGGTCCCAGTCGTGCCGTCCTCCAGATATTGCAGATCCCCTTTAACCCCGCACTGCCACTGAGCACGCTCAACCCGTGCGATACAACATTGCCGGACCGTCCGTACCAGAATTCATTCTCCGCCGATGAAGTCTCTTTCGGTGAGTCAACTGAAGCAGTCAATGACAATCATAAGAATGAGACGCGTGGGCGCAAGCAGGACGATGAGAGTAAGACCGACCATACCTCGATGCAAAATGAGCCGTCGGCTCTGAAGGCGATCGCCTTCGTTCAGCCTGCTGCTACCGCAACAGGTACCTCCGTTACTAAATCCAGTTCGAACAAAGTCAGTGCTTGGGTCAATCAAGAAAATGGTGTCACGTTTGATTCACCTAATTCGCTGATCTTGAACAGCGGCGAGGCACTCATCTTTTCATCAGCAGTCAGCCGCATTCACTGCGGTGAATATAGCGTTTCTCTCCGGTCAGGAGCTATCGCCCTTGTAACCAAGGACGGCTCCCTGTTGAAAGTGCGAAACTTGGGCGGCACTGGTGCAGATTCGGTATCTCTGCTGGTGCATGGCCGAAAGATCCACGTGCACCCGGGCTCAGAAGCCATAATGGGTCCCGATGATGGCTCTGCTGAAAAAGTAGCGCAGACCGATAACCTCGGTCGACGCCGTGTAACTCATGTTGCTCCAGCAAAAGGGAAGACAATTATCTTGTCTGAATTCTCCATGTTGTCATTGATCAAGTCGAATCGGTTGTTAACCCAAGTGGTCGTTCAACGCCCAGGCAAGACTGAGAGCGCCGTTTCTCGCAATGTCATGAAAACCATGGCTGCCCTTACGTATGCTACTGCTGGGCATGGACAGTACTCTCAGTCGAAATGACTTTTGCATTTGCCTGGAGCGCCTCAACACGTAGCGCTTCATCGGCGCGATCGGTTTTCCGTAAGAGCTTAGAGTAAGCTTTGAGGTAGGCGCAGGTCCTTTCCTTCGGAAGATTCGCTGTGCGCCCGGCTTTAATTGCCTCTGTGTAAAAGCGCTCTGCCCGTTTGTATTCTTTGCCAGCATCGTAGGCGGTGGCGAGATTAAAGAGCGTGGCGGTCACTTCGGATGGTCCAAATGTGCCGGAAGACCTAATCATCTCAAGCACCCAAACGCCAATGGCCGCTGCTTGTGAATACTTTCCTTGTCCAAAGTACGATCCGGCTAGCTGGTTAAGGAGGGCCACAAATGACGGGTCGCCAGGTGACCCGGCCTTATGGGTCAAAGCCAGAACCTTATAGACATATGGCTCTGCTAACTGATGTTTACCTTGCCTGCAGTAAAACCAGATTATGTTTTTCAGCAGTGAAGTCGTGTTCGGATGCGCAGCCGGCAAAACCTTTTGGTCAATACTCAAAGCTTGCACAAATAGAGGTTCGGCAAGGTCAAACTTGCCTTGAAGGCTATACACAGATGCCAGATTTTCCAGACTGAGTGCAACGTGCGGATGCATCTGCCCCAATCGTTGCTGGCGGATGGCGAGACTTCTTTTATAGAGTGGCTCCGCCATTACGTATTTGCCTTGATTGCTATACAAATGAGCCAGGTTGGCCAGGCTCAGAGCTAACGCTGGTCCAGTCCCTGTTTCGGTGTGTTCCAAGATATCAATAGCTCTTTTGAACGACTTCTCTGCCATGTCGAAATTGAATTTTTGCTCGTAGAGTTCGCCAAAAGTGTTTAAAGTGGTAGCCACTTTTGAATTCTCTTTGCCGAGGACTTCAGCCGATTCCAGTGCTCGCGTCAAGAATATCTCGGTCTGCATGTAATCGTGACGATAAAGGGATTTCAATCCACTCTGATAATTTTCTGCCCACGACGCAGCTTGTTGGCCCAAGGCAGGCGTCATACTGAAAACTAAGATAAGTGATAGCGCCCGAACATAAAGTGACGTCATGCCGAACAATCCTTAAGCAACATACTAAACCGATTGCACCCCGCAACTTTGGAGGATCATGGCTCTAGCTGCGCATTTCAATTTTATCCGTTAGCATCTTATCATGATGCTGTGGTATTGCAAGTGGTGGCATGGTGCCCAATTCCAGGTGTTTTGCAAATAATGGAGATCTGTCAGGTTGGTCAAATATGCCTGTTAATATGTGTGGGTAGCTTATAAAATGAACTGGCGAAACGGCGAATTGACGATTTGGTTTTCATGAAACTGATGGAATTGAGAAGAAAGATAGTCGAAAGATTGCCTGGTGGCGTCACCACCCAGGCACTACGTCCTAAAAACATCGCTATTACTGGCGCGGCTTTGCTGTCTCTTCATATGACCATCGAGGCTGGGTACGGGCAGGTTAATGGGCAGGCGACAGTGCACGCAAATGGGCAGGCAAATTTTTTGGTGCTATCGGCAGGAACACCGCCGCCACTCAACAATGTAAACGTCGGTATTATCAATGGAGGCGCCGGTGCCTTTTTTCAACCTCAGCCTGGTGGCTCGACGAACTTTACCTCGGCGGAAAATTTGGGAGAACTGTCTAGCGTTTCCAATGGATTGCCGGCGCAGGCAATTTTAGGATTGCGAGTGTCCGGCAATACGTCTTATAACCTGACCGTAGCACAGACATATTTTTCTGCCACCAATCTTCAATTCAGGGGAGTGAACGTTGAAGGCGGACAAGACCGTGGATCTTTCGTCCACATTACCGCCGGTACCCCGGTTGGGCGTGGTGAGTTTTCAAATGCCCAGGGCAGTCGCATCAATGCAGCATTATTGGGCGACGGATTGACGTGTGCTCAGATATCGTTTGGTACAGCAACCGCCATGTCGACAGTTATTATGTCTGGGGCCGCTCCGTCGGTAGTGCCAGCAAACATGAACTCGCCTGCTGGCTTGATGATGCCGGGATTACCGGTGATGTCAGCGACAGCTGGTATGACACCAGCCGCCGCCGCAACCGCAGACATGGTGAACAACTCTATGCTCGTTGCACCCCTCACCGGCACCAGGCAATCAACCAGCACCAATGATGGAGTTGAAGTTCCGGTCTATCTGAGCGTGCCCACAGGGTTCGCTTTGGGACCGGTCAACGCTAACAGCCCCGGTATGTTTATAACGAATCTACAGTTCGCTGTTTTTCCTCAGCCATGAAGAGCAAACCCAAAATGCCAGGTTTAACAAAAGTCAGGGCAAAACTATTGTTTGCGATCTTAATTGCGACTTCTGGAAATTTGTTTCTTGCCCCCAACTCGATTAGCATAAGCCAGATTGCCGGCACAGGACGCGTCACAGAACGTTTGTTTCTCTCGGTCTCAGGTATGGGTGGCAGAGGGTTAATGGTCACCGATAGCAGCACCACTGGCGCCGTTGCCGTGCCATCCGGCCAGACCGCAGGACTGATAGATTTTGGTCAATTAACCAGAGGCACGGGCCAGCCCCTTGGGGCCGTAATCGGACTGCAGGTAAGAGGAAATGCTTCTTACCGCTTGAATGTTTCCGTCTCGAGCTTCCAGACAACTACGCTGGCAATCAAGAATGTCGAAGTATCGGCAAACTCAAATGGTGGCAGCTTCATCGGCGTAAAACTTGGACCAGTTACAGGAACCGGGGCACTCTCCAACCCTGCTGGCACAGCAGTCAACGGCATGATAATCAACGAGTTACCGCTAAACAGAATTAGTCGTGGTCCTGTCGGACCCGCCTCAACCACCCTAGCCGAGGGCACTGCGCCATCTCTGGGCGGGAACGCCAATAGCCCTGATAATGCGGTGGAAATTCCAATCATCGTGACTGTGCCGACAGGGCTTGCAATTAGCCCTTCTCGGGGAAACGCCGAAGGCTATTTTCAGGTGGTGCTCCAGACAGGCATTTTTGGACAAAGGTGAGGTGGGTTTGATTCGTCGCCAGTACGTTTTGGCAATTCTTCTTGCGTCTGGTATGGGTCTGACGGTGGCACCATGCGCCGAAGGACAGTTAGCCACGTTTACCCTCAGCGCGCAATATGGCGGATTTTTGGAATTGAGTGCTGGTACGCCACCTCAAACGAACGGTCAAACGGCGACGGTCTCAAACGTGAACTCGGGCGCCTCAACAGTGGCGCCTCCAGCCAATTCACAAAATTTCGCTAGTTCAATCGACTTTGGCGATGTTTCCAGCGGCGATGGCACCCCGCTGGTCGGAGCGGTTGGCTTGAGGGTGCGCTCGAACACTGCCTTCAGAGTGTTGGCCTCGCTTACATCGTTCCAAGCAACGACGTTGCGATATCAGGGGCGGGACATTTCTAGCGCTGACGGCGGCTCCTTTATCAGAATCTGGCTCGGCCCAGTCAGCGCGACTGGCAATCGTTCCATAGCTGTTGGACGAACGTCAGTAAATTCTTTGTTGACCGGCGGCTCAACGCTCTCCGCTTTGTCCCGCGGGCCTGTCACAGGTGCATCTACTGAGCTGATTTCAGGACCAGTAGCTTCAATTGGTGGCGGCAAAGACAGCCCCGATAATTCTCTGGAATTTCCATTTCTAATGTCGGTGCCGACTGGTTTTGAATTGGGAGCTGCTCCTGGTCAAGCCAGTGGCTCATTCTCGTTTGTAGTCCAGTTTGGAATTTTCGGTAAAGCGTAGCCCCAAAGCATCATCCGCCGCGCAGTATAGATTCAAGACGATGACTACCTCATATATAGGTAAGTGTAATAACCCCTGCAGTGACACCATAATCGTTGCGAAGATTGGCTTGTGGACTAGTTCCATGAGCGACGCAAGTCAAGGAATGAGGCGAATATTGCAGGATCCTTTCCAGCCGACTCGTGCCCAATACGCGGGCAACTAACTACAAGTCGCCGATAACCTATTTACATTTGGCAACATCTAACGGGTTACCCCCTATAGGTGGGCATATCACTTACAGGGAATGCAATGCGGCGATGCCGCTTTGTGCAAATGGCGTATACGGCATCCACTTGTAAGGACTCAAAACATGCAAAGACTTCTTGTAAATCCGAAATTTTTTAAGACGAGTCTCATCACATTGCTTGTCGGTGGCCTTTTATATGCAGGTTCGGAACCGGCTCATAGCGTTGTCGTGAGCACGATAACTCTAAACGGACAAGCAGCAGGATTGCTGGCACTTGATGGTAGCGGCGCCGGTGCAACTGACTGTACGGCAACTGGCGGAACCGGAGCTGGTGCGTCTTGGACGGTGGTGCCTACGGATCTGGCAGCCAATGCCAACGGTACATTCAACTTCGGTACGTTGTCTTCTGGAGACGGTACACTGCTGACCGCCCAATTGGGATTACGCGTCCGAGCAAACTCCCCCTGCCACATTACTGCCGTCTGCAATCAAGCTGCCTCAGTCATTCCAGCCGCGCCAAACTTAGTCTATCAGGGTACCAACCTCACCACCGCCGCCACACTCGCCGCCTCAATTGGGATTGCCAATACGGTAGCAGCTTTGTCGGGCGGTGCTAGAGCCAACGTCGGTGCCTATTCAAGCGCAGGTAGTATTTTTACTGGTGCCAACACTCTGGCAACTCTCACCAACGCAGCAGCGCCTCTAACTGCTTCCACTTTATTCTGCAGCTTTACCGCGGCCCCTTCCACAGGCGGCACGTTGGTGAGCAACGACAATTATGTGCAAGTGTACCCCCTGTTCACTACCAACACCGGATTGGCATGGGGAACGAGCACTGGCGCAGCATCTACACCGTTCACCCAGAGCGTCGTGTTCGGTCTTTTCGCCAACTAAAAGTTGTTTCTAGACCTGCTGTTTGTTGTCCTACACCACTACTAAAACTGAGCGAGTTCGCTGTTTATCAGAGGGCTCGCTCAGTTGCTAAGTTTTTCGAATCCCCGGCGAAATTCCAAATGAAATGAGCCAAAAACCTATAGTCGTATTCTAAGTGCCTAGAACTCCTGTAATTAGGCTTCTAAAAGGTGTGTTCGTCACATTGTGCTTAGGCCTGCTTATTTTGGGAGATTTGAGCCCCGGACACAGTGGCGTTATCAGCACGATTAGTTTCAATGGACAAGCCTCTGGAGTGCTCAGCATCGACGGCAGCGGTGCAGGACCCACCGACTGTACCTTCACCGGAGGAGGACCTAACACCGGAGCGGCCTGGGCAGTGCTTCCTACCGATCAGAGCAGTGCTGATGGTACATTCAACTTCGGAGTTTTGACCAACGGCGATGGAAGCATAATCACTGCCACCACGGGACTACGAATCCGTGGCAACAGTCCTTGTCATATCACGGCATCCTGTAACCAAGCCGGTGCCTTTGTCCCGTCTGGCCCATTTTTACGTTACAACGGAGTTGTTATCAACAGCACTTCGCGATTGGCACGCTGCATTGCGCTCAGTAATCAAGCACCTATGTCGGGTGGAGCAAGGGCGAACCTGGCCGCTTATTCAAGCGCTGGAACATTGTTTACCGGTGCCAATACCTTGAATAGTTTGACGAACGCCGCTGTACCTCTCACTGGCAGCACAAGGTTCTGCCGTTTTACTTCGGCACCCTCCACAGGCGGTACATTGACGAGCGCCGACAATTATGTGGAAGTGTACCCGCAGTTCAGCACAGATACTGGCGCAGCTTGGGGCACCACTGGTGGTGGGCCTGCTTCCAACGTCTTTGTCATACAGTGCGTATTTGGACTGTTTCCAAATTAACCCTGGCAAGCTCTATAAGCCGGTACCCCGACTGTGTTTGCTAATCTTTCAAGGAAAATGCATCAAGTAGCTTCATTGAACCTCAAAGATCGAAAGGATCATGAGTGCCAATGGTTTACCTGTTAGCATGATATTTTTAGGGATTGTTGATTCTGACTAGCTGGTATGGACAATGAATATACGTCGAGTTCTCAATAACGCCCTCATTGGCTTGTCGGTTTTATTGATACTGCCTGCGCTGCCGGCTGACTCCTTCAATATGGGTTTGACTCCAGCCAAAATTCTCGAACATTTAAGCCCGGGACAAGAGAAGACTATCGTTTACAGTCTTACGAATGGCTCAACTTCCGAAAACCTGCGGATACAGGTCCTGGTGTCCGACTGGTCCTCCAATGAGCAAGGACAACTATCCACACCAGGAGCGGGAGCCTACGAGTTTTCGGCCAGCAATTGGGTCGAGGTTAGTCCGATGGAATTTGTCGTCAAACCGCGCCAGACTCAACTTGTCCGCGCGACATACAAAGTACCGGCCGATGCAAAATCCGGCGATCATCTCACGGCGCTCCTCTTTCGCCAACGAGTAATTGTTCCACCGCTACGTGAGCGCAGCATGGGTCAACTGGTACCGCAGGGACTGATCGGATCGCTCGCTTATATTGCCGTACAACCGGAAGAGAAAAAGTTCGATCTGCAATCCATGAAGTACATTCCTGCTGGCGAAAACACACCTGCACAAATCCGATTTTCAATTCAGAATCTAGGCAACGTTCATGTAAACCCCACAGGCAATCTTGAGATTCTCGATGCCGAGAAGCACTCCGTATTTTCTAAAGGATTGCCGGACCTTCCGGCGACCTTGCGCGGCATGGTTGGCGTTAGAGACATTCCGATAGACGTTCCGCTTGTTCCTGGAACGTATGAAGCTGTGCTAAATGTGCGAGTTGATGATGTTGGTGCTGCTGTGTCTGGCCGGCATGCTTTCACGGTTGTCCCTAAGCCGATAGCTATCATCAAACCAGAACCCGCTCCCGCCACCAAAGGTAGCACCACAAAAACCGGATCTTTTAAACCAACATTGCCGCCGGCGCTCAAACCGGCTGGTGCCAAACCGGCTGGTGCCAAACCGGCTGGTGCCAAACCGGCTGGCGCTAAACCGGCCGGCGCTAAACCGGCCGGCGCTAAACCGGCCGGCGCTAACAAGAAGTAGTTCTTCAACCACAAGATGGCAAAACGGGAGGGGCTTGACCCCTCCCGTCGGAACTTGACACGTAACACCGAATCTACGGGCCGGTCGTTGAGCTGATTGCTGGACAATCGGCGTCATTCCGCAACCACGGGAGGGGGCGAGCCCCTCCCATACCAACGAACGCACAGCCCTGCCCGTGCCACCACGGGAGGGGGCCGCCCCTCCCATACCAGCTAATCACCGAGTTCCGCTTAGAAGCGGCGCGGCATCCAGCGTCTTGAGAAGCGCTTCTCTATAACTTTGCCGTGTATTTTCTTCAACTGGAACTTGACGCCGGTTAAGCGCGCCCCTGGAAGGACTTCAATGCTCGATTCTCCATCTACAACTTCAAAGTCAGCTGGCACATAGTCAGGGTCGATTTTGATAATGTATTTACCCGGTATGACATCACCAAGGTCAAAGACGCCAGCGGGATCCGTGAGCGTATCTTTGTCCGTTCCAACAAGATAGAGCCTTAGATCAGCTGGTACTTCACCTGTGTCACTTTGAACAGACCCGGAAATACGACCAAACCGGCCCAGACGGAAATTCAATGTTGTCGTTCTGTTGGGAGTTATGAAAGCATCTTGCGACGTCCCATTGAGAAATGCCAGACGAGCCGGAACCGCATTTGTATCTGTTCTGACCGACACAAAACCCTTGGCGAGGTCCTTAACCAAGTATCGCCCTTCTATGTCAGTAGTTGCCAATGCTGCTCCGTTTACTGTTATTCGAAGGTTGGGAAGCGGTGTATCCACGCCAAGTTCAAACGTCTTGGAAAGATTATTGTCGATGAAGAAGCGACCCATCAACGTACCGGTAGTTGGTCTAATGCGCACCGGCGTATCACCGGACTGAAGAACAACACCCCGTCGTCCGACTAACCCGAACATACCGACTGCGACCTGATAATTCTCGTTTGCTCGTGAATAACTGACGGAGAAAGTCTCGTTGGTGTAAGGAACCTTCACGTTGAGGTTGCCGGTAAGCAAGTTAGTATCCCCGGACGTGGTGTCGATCTTTCCAATTGAAAATCCACCATTCAGGTATCTGCCCAGCAAACTTCCGCTCTGTACACCAACAGTGGTTTGAGAACTCCATGGTGTTGCCCACAACTTGTTGAATGAGGCCGTGGCCCCTCTGTACAAAAAAGTTTGGGTCTGCAAGCTAAACGCCGAAACGAATTCGTTGGTGGTTTGATTGTTCCGGGTCGTTCCAGAGTTGGAAAATATCCATTGGCCGCTCAGCCTAGTTCTGAGCAGCCTAGTCATATCCTGGCTGAAGGACATAGTGTTAAACGTCTGAGCGGTTTTATGCTGGGTTAGGGCTAGACTACTGTTGAAACTTACCGTAGGCAGAATGTTCGTGTTGCGGCTTATGGCAGTTCCTAACGTATAGATTGTGGTCGGGAGCTTCGGCGCGTTACCCGCTGTTGTCTGGCTAACCGACCGGCTGGCATTTACATTGACGCCTTGTACCACTTCGTAAGAAGCGCTTTCCTGCCAGACGAACTGATTGCGATAAGCGTTGGAAATGTCCAAGGTAGACCATCTCGGGGTACCACTTTGAACCAGCGACCCGATGGTGAGCTTCTTGTTAAATGAGGCGGTGTCCCGGAAGAGGAACACAGCCCCTTCGTGCCACTTGCTGTCAAATTGTGTGGTGTCTTGCCGTGATTGTGACAAACCAAGGTCGAAGAGCAAATCGTTTGTGAAGTTGCCCTGGCGCCTGGACAGTTCATCATGAACCTGCAGATACCCGAGATAGCCCCGCGCGTGAAACTGCGGATTGTTTCGATCCGCAAAACCACCAAACCCAGCAGCGACTCGTAAGCGATGATCTATCCAGAATGGGGATTTCGTTCTTAGGTCGCGTGAATCCAGATTGACGTACCCCAGTCCTACGTTTCGTTGGAAAAGCGGGATTTGCTGTTGTAATCCGATCCGCCTCGTGGAACTTTGCAGAGCACCGACTGTAACACCAACTTTAGTGCCAGGTCCGAAGAGGTATTCGGCTATCAAACCGCGATTTATGCCGGCAGCAAGAAGCGACCCGTTTCTCAAAACGTAATCACCTAGTTGGATGTTGAAATGCTGGCCGGTTGCTTGTACGCCTCCCATGGAATACGTAAATCCCGGACCTTTCGCCGATCCAACAAACGTCAGGTAGGTATTGATGACCGTCCGATTAATCTGTGAGGTCGTTCTGATATTTGTCGACTGTCCGGTGCGCTGCAGATTGCTATAAAGCAACTGTGAATCGGCTTGGACAGCATTTATGGTAAACGTCGGAAGGCGACTGGCCGGCGAAGTGGTTTGTTCTGCCTCGTATGTGCTTAAAGCTTCGGCAAATGCTGCGCTGTTGGGAACGACTTGAATTTCTCGTTTTTCAAAATCAACGTTTATGAAGACGTTGAACATTCTTTCAATGAGGTTTTGCGGTAGAGCTTCATTATTCGGCGTCAAATCAACCAGAGAGGTATTTTCCTGCGGTCCCTGAGCAATGCTGCCGACATACAAGGTGGCATTTTTGGCGTCGTACACGACCTGGGCATTGTCATCTGCACGTCGAATGGTAATGGTGCGATCGGCATGATTGATAATCAGATCGGCCAGCAAATTTTCGGCGATCGGTCGAATCGGCATCATTAACACGTTACTTTTGAGTTGTACCGGAGGTCTGGCAACCACCGGTCTTGATGCCACAATGAGATTGAAGTCTTGAGGTTGAGGCGGCGGCACGGGGATCTGCGAGGCCGGCGATGCCGGAGTAGGAAGCTCCGCCGGGATTTGCTGGCCGGGAGCCGGAACAAGACCGGGGATTTGCGGTACCTGAGCAGGCGGCAAAACGGGAATTTGCTGTGCCTGAGCAGGAGGCAGCGCAGGAATTTCTTGTGACCGAGCAGGCAAAATCACCAGCACCATGATCAGTGCCAGTGAAAAAATGGAGATTAGAATCCGCTCGATCCGCTCGTACAATCAAGATCGTTTCTAGCCGTAAGGCACCGGCCATGGTGCATACGGGAAGCAGTGAAGCCCGACCAGAGCAACAGATTTGTCTGCTACCGGTCCGAAATTAATCCCACTTGACAAAGCCTTTCTAGCAAAAAGTTAACCTAGTCTGTGGGGACGGCTAGGAATGATATGCGGCAGTGTTCGATTGTGAGTAAACAATAGCATAAGAAATTGCATAAGTAGATATCAGAGGATATCTATTAGGCGAGCTTTGGATAGCGATCTGGGCGCAAGATCGCCTCTGTGCGCGGCTGTATGATGACATCAGCTAAAAATGCTGGATCTTGTCACCAGCTCCGAAATTAAACTCACCAACCTAGAAAGTTCTGGTCAGGCTTGGCCCTCTATCTGCTGTCGTTTATTTTGCTCTTGACATTGAGCGCGCCTGCATCCAGTGCCACCACTCATTCGTCTCGCAAGCTGCGGATCGCGGTTTCCATCGACCAAGAGAATCAAGCACCAGGTCAAACCGATCAGCAGCTAATTCGCATTTGGGATCTGGTGGCGCAGGGAAAACTTGACGAAGCGACTTCAACCTACGACCTTGTCGACGATGGTGATCTAAAGCAAAGGGTAGTATCGCATCTGGTATCTGTCGGCCTGCTAAACAACGTAAATTGCCTGGTTTCACCACAGTCAGCTGCGCAGGTTCCATTCGATCCTCCGCCTCCTGCCGACACCACCTGTGGGGCTAACCACTACCGGTTAGCAACGGAGCTGTTGATTAAAGGCAACAAGATGGCCGCCCTTAACGAATATTGCCTTTCAGCATCAAACAAAACTCCAGAGGTCCAAGCTTGGAGAGAGATCGGCAGCTTGCTTTCGGAAGCGCAGAACTATTACTTGTCGAACGTGGCACTGGGCCGCTACTGTTCGATGGCTCCACAAGCACTGGACTTCATCACGATCCACGGAAAAATGCTACGGCTGAGATCCAGGCATTCAAAAGAAATATTGCAAACGATTGCAGAGTTGGAAATAGGCAATCCACTAAAAATTGCCTTTATTGCAACGGGTACCGTATCTACCAGAGTTGCTGCGACAAATACATGTAAAATACAAATGGGAAATTGCATTGCGGCGATGAGAACCGGCCTTCATTGAGGCAAAAGCTGCCCGGCTTGCTTCCTTTGATTGATGTTCCAACGGACCCACTGTTATGAATCACTTCAATCGCCGTGACAGAATTCAGATTTCGACATATGCTTGCATTTTTCTGGGGTCATTGTTAGCGCTAACTGGTTGCGTTAGACACGACGCAAAAACTGACTTGCTGCGTTCTTCGAGCTCCTTACCGCAGACTTATGCAGGGCAGCCAATTCGTCTGTCTCTGACGCTTTTAGATCCATCCTGGCAGAGCGCCACGAAAGTTGAAGTGAGCGTCGACCAGGTGGTGTCAGAAACATTATCGGACCACGATATTTCATCGGCGAAAGTCGAACTCAAACCGATTTTCAAAAGTGGTAATGCCTTAGAACTTGAAATTCCAACTACAGAGTCATTCAAACCCGGAATCTGGCATATATCGGAGCTGCGATTCTATCGTCCCGATAAGAAAGCGTGGGTTGATTACAAGGCAGGCGTGGACTACTCCGGCCTGGCCTTTCGCCTGATTAACTCGACTAATACTGAGCCAAAAGAAGGCAAGCTTAGATTGGACAAGGTCGAGATGGTATCACCATGAAGATTCTCCCTATAGTGCAGCGCCTTACGGTAATGACTTCAGCTCTGCTGATGTTGTCCGGATGTACGAACATCACCATTGAGTTCGACTTCCATCCGGATTTTTCGACAGACTTTTCCGAGTCAATCTGGTTGGATCAAGACCTTTCTGGCTACATGGGCACATCACAGACGCCGGGCGATGCTGACTACTGGTCGCACATGCGAAGGCTTGCGCAGACTTTCGGCTGGACCTGCAAGGAGAAAGCGAGTAATCATTTGGTGCTTTCTGGTTCTTGTCCTAACGGACAGCAAGACCCTGTGGCAAAGCAACTAGCCAATCAAATAGCTGTCTTCGCTGTGGCCAGTGGTGTACCGGCAGATGCAACATTAGTAGGTCCGACGGTGCTGAAGTACCGCGCAGTCAAAAAGGAAAACTTCTTCACTGTGGAGGATCATTTCAACGTTGATCTTGACCTTACCACCGATACAGCAAGAAAATTCATGGCGATGCCACCACATTTGGCGAAGCTACTGAATGACTCTGGTAAGAGCAGAGAACGAATTAAAATTGACGTCAAAGCTAAATTTCCCATTGCAGTTCTAAGCACCAATGGCAAATTGGAGTCGAAGTCAAATGCTGTTACGTGGCCGGTTTACGTTGGGCAATTGAACCACTTCGAAATTGCCTTTCTGATAATCAAATGGCCAATGGTCGCCATCGTAGTGGCGGCGGTAGTAAGCGTTGTGTTTGGGTCCATCTTCGGTCTTATTGCTCTTAGCGGAAGACGCCGCGCAAGTTGATTGCGAATTCCTCTACTGCGAAAACCGGAGAGCCTCCGGAGGGATTGAATCGTCATGCCCCTAGCCGTGCAGACGAACAAATATATGCAAGTTCCTACTTTTGTTGACATCATTCGACTTGCAAGCTCAAGAATAAGTAATCGTGTCGGGTGAACGCTTCATTCGATGTCATGTAGAACTACTCTGCTAAACTGTCTGCTGACTTGAACCCGGCTTCCCATGGAGGTCTAAATGGCCGAAACCATCTTACTCACGCGTCAAGTAGCGGTCAAAGCGATCGTCACTGAGAATTTCAAAGGCCAAGTTGCCTCGGAAATTAATCGCAACCTGCAACAAATTGACGCAGAGCTTCAACAACTTGAGTTCAAGGGCAAACGCGCTATTGCCGATCTCGAAAAGCGAGCGGGCACCCCAGCTCCGCCGGAAATGCGAGTTCAAATTGAAGGCATCCGGCAACAGGTCGAAGCAGAAAAAATGCGCCTGGCGCAGTTGAAAGAAGAAATGTCTGCGCAACAGCAAGCTCTTGCGGAACTTCCTATCGGTAGCGTTGTTACACAATTCACCGTCGAAAATCCGATTGAAGTGCGACTTGGCGAGAATATCTTCCAACGCCTCGAAGGCGGCGAAATTCTCGTAAAAGACGGCGTCATTCAAGAGATTCGCATTTAAGTCGAGGCCAGCATCGAAATTCAAAGGGCGGCGCACAGTTTCTGAGCGCCGGTTGATATGCACGAGCGGCCGCCTGGCGCCGCCGTGCAGCCTTTCCGATCCCATACAACCCGACGATAGTTTTATCAGTCGGTAGGTCCGTGTGTTACTCGGCCCAGAACTGGCGATGAAGCAAAGTGCTAACAGGCGCTACAATCCAATCTGAAACGCTGCTGAAACGTGCTACTGGTAAATCTTGTATGAGAACCGATTCGAAGTAGACGCACAGCATGGTTGTAATGCGGCCGACCAGGCAGTTTATCGTCTATAGGCGGCGGGAATTATTAGATGGCCAAGTTCGAGGATGAAACCACCAGTGAGTTTTGCCAAGACCTTTCTGACCTACTGCTCGCAGGTTATTGACCAGATTGATGCAAATGCGGTTGACGCCGCTGCTATGACTCTTGCCGCGGTGAGAAAACGTGGCGGACGGCTCTTTATTGTTGGCTCCGGAGGCGGTGCAGGACACGCATCACATGCAACGTGCGATTTCCGCAAACTCTGCGATATGGAAGCTTATGCACCATACGACAATGTTTCCGAATTAACAGCCCGGGTCAACGACGAAGGCTGGGATACTACTCTTTCCAACTGGCTAAAAACTAGCCGATTCTCCCGGAACGACGGACTTTTGGTATTTTCCGTCGGCGGTGGCAATCAAGATAAAAACATCAGCATGAACTTAGTCAATGCGATGAGGCTTGCACACGAGAGCAGCGGCACCATCGTTGCCATCGTTGGCAAAGACGGTGGCTATGCCGCACAGGTAGCTGATGCCGCCATAGTTATTCCGACGATTAGAAGCGAACTTGTAACGCCGTTAACTGAAGGATTTCAAGCCGTGATCTGGCACTTGTTGGTTTCACATCCGGCATTGCAAGTGAATCCCGCCAAATGGGAATCCGTGACGCAGTCATGATCATCGTTAGAAGCCCAATGCGGATTTCTTTAGGCGGCGGTGGCACAGACTTACCGTCGTACTATGAGAACCACGGTGGATTTCTGCTTTCTGCAGCTATCGACAAATACATCTACGTGATGGTGCACCAGTCCTGGAACGATGAATACATCATCAAATACTCCCAGCTGGAACGCACGCGCACCATACCTGAAATCAAACACCCGATTGTCCGCACTGCCCTGGACTTGCTCAAGCTTGGTCCGAATCTGGAAATTTGCAGCATGGCGGACATTCCAGCAGGTACCGGTCTCGGCTCATCGGGAAGCTTCACAACGGCACTGCTGAAAGCGCTGTACGCATACAAAAAGAATCTACTGATCAGCCCACATGAGTTAGCTGAACAAGCCTGCCATATCGAAATGAATCTGCTGAACGAACCAGTCGGAAAGCAGGATCAATACATCGCCGCGTACGGCGGTATTACATTGTTCGAGATTGCGAAGGACGGGAAGGTCCATGCCGAACCCGCTAACATTTCCCCATCAACGCTTTTCACGCTCGAAGACAATCTGGCGATATTTTTTACCGGCTATTCCCGGTCAGCATCGGTCCTTCTCAAAGATCAAGATCAGCGAAGTCGTGACTCCGAATCAGCGATTATAGACAATTTGCACTACATCAAAGATCTTGGCTACAGGATCAAGACGGCGATAGAAGCCGGTGAGTTGAGCACTTTCGGAGAACTGATGCACGAGCACTGGGAGCATAAACGGCAGCGCTCCGTCGGTATGTCCAACAGTAAAATTGACGAGCTGTATAAGATTGGGCGCAAGCATGGCGCGCTCGGAGGCAAGTTGATCGGCGCCGGTGGGGGCGGATTCTTGTTGTTTTATACGGAGAAAAAACGCGAACTGCGGGAAGCTATGCGAGCTGCCGGGGTCGAAGAACTACGCTTCCGATTTGAATTCGAAGGCGCAAAAATAATCAATCAGGGGGCTTGACTTGAAACGAGTTGGTATCTTAGGCGGTGGCATTGCCGGGCTCAGCTTGGGTTATTTTCTCGGACCCGATTCAGAAGTATTGGAGCGCGAAAGTGAATGTGGCGGGCTCTGCCGCAGCTTTGAACATGAAGGATTTACCTTCGATCTCGGTGGACACATAATATTTTCGAAGGACCAAGAGATCCTCGACTTCGAATTAGAGTTGCTCAAAGATCAGGTCAATCAGCTCTATAGGCGAGCATCAGTCTGGTTCAAGGGTCGTTTCGTTAAATATCCTTTTGAAAACGGACTTTCAGTTCTGGACAAAGAAGACATTTACGAGTGCCTTTATCATTTTATCGATAACCCACCTCGTGAGCAAAAGACCTTTGAAGACTGGATCTATAACACCTTCGGCAAAGGACTCGCTGAAAAGTATCTGCTACCGTATAACCAGAAAATCTGGAAAACGCCACCTTCGGAAATGGGCACCCGCTGGGTAGAACGAATACCCAAGCCACCAGCAGAAGACATTATCAAATCCGCGCTGGGCATAGAAACCGAAGGATACACGCACCAACTTTATTTCTGGTATCCAAAGGAAGGCGGCTTCCAGAGCTTACCTCGCTCGTTCGAACGGCACCTAAAAGGACGCATTGTCAGAAACTTTCCAGTGCAAAAAGTTCGCCGAACTCCGCGTGGCTGGTCGGTGTCCAACGGCTCCGAAGACAGAGAGTACGAGCGCATTGTTAACACCATGCCCATATTTGAATTCGTCAAGACCCTGGAGAATGTCCCACCGGAAGTGCTCCGCGCTGTCGACGCTTTGCTCTACAACTCGCTCATCGTTGTGATGGTGGGTCTCAACAGACCTCGTAGAGTGGAACAAGTATCTTCCTACTTCCCTCAACCTGACGTCATTTTTCACCGCTTGGTTTTCTTTGATTATTTCGGAAGTAATTACGCACCGGATGGATGCTCGTCCATGGTGGTGGAAATCACAGCGAAGCAAACTGATTCGACATGGGCAATGACTGACGCGGAAGTGGCAAAGCGGGTCACCGACGACCTGGTGCGAGAAGGGTTCATTGAACAACACGAAGTGATAACGACAGCAGTCCGCCGTACAAAGTATGCCTATGCCATCTACGATTTGCACCGGGAGGACAACCTGGATATCATCAATGCCTGGTGCAAAGAACAAGGCATCGAATTGTGCGGACGTTTTGCCGAGTTCGTCTACTACAACAGCGATGCTGTTATCCGTTCAGCAAAAACGGTCTCCGAACGAATCAATCAGCAGGCTGTGATCTTATGACCAATTTCTACGCGGACGACCGTTAATGTGCAGTTAACCCGCACGAAGGTGGATGCCACCTGACGGGTAAGATGTCTTTAGCCAACTCACGGAACTTTTTGTATGCAATCACTTAAACCATCCGGACAGACCCAACCGACCTCACAAAAGGGCGGCAACTGGGTCGAAACCACCCTCGGAATCCTCTATGTTGTGGACGGCAACGTTCAATTTGCCGACGATTGGGACCACTGGAAGAATGCGTTTTGTCGCCTGCTAGAAATCAGCGACGACAAAGCCCGGCAATACGTAGAAGAATGCGTTACCGTGGGGCATCAGGTATTCGGCAAGCTATTCCATGAACTACCTTCTGAGTCTCGTCTCGTTTGCCTGACGCAGGCTACCACCAATGTATTGTTTGGTGGAGAACGACCGCAACTGGCTAAAATCGCCGACTCATGGGGAACCGACCTCCAAGGCGCCAAGCCAAATAGAGTTTACGCTCAATCGATAAGCGGCGATGCATCGCGCATGGTTGTGGGCAATGTGGAAAATGAATACGCCTGGTTGCTCGACCCCAAGACGCAAAAACCAGTAGACGCGCATAGCATCGTTTACGATACTTCCTACTACAGCTCCGGTGGGGAAGCCCATTACGGACCGAAGCACTACATGGCCCAGGCCGACTGGAGGCTGGAAAAATCGGCGCGCCTGATGCGCACCGTGCTGGATAACAGCGGTGAGCGGAAAGCAAAGTGGCTTGCAGAGCCGAGCAAGATAAATGCAATCGACTTCGGATCCGGCATCGGATATTTCCGCAAAGCCTTCAGTGACTTGGGTTTCAACCACTTCGGCATTGAGCTTTCCACGGATATCATTCAAAAGTGCAAGGAAACTTTTGGCTACGACACCTGGCACTGTGATGTTTCCGACCTTGGAAAAGTATCGGGCGGAAGAAAATTCCATCTGATCACATTGTGGGATGTAATAGAACATCTATCCGAGCCGGTCGAACAAATAAGACAACTCCGAACGCACCTTGCCGATGATGGATTGATTGTAATTCGCACACCGAATGTAGTGGCACACGAAATAGATATCCTGGGCGATTTCTATCCCTCATTTAAGTTCGACCATATCCAATACTTTTCACCAAAATCGCTTGAGTTCTGCATGAGCCAGTCGGGACTAAAACCAGTGTATGTTGAGACCGCATCTCATTTGTTCAAGGGTCTTCTAGGCGCGGATTTCACTTATAAACAAGGTCATTCCCTACACGGCGCGGATCTGATCGGTATCTACGCTCCATCCTGACAGGTGCACATGACCCTATCGCCAGATTCTGCATCCGGACGCTCAGTTTCCGTTGTAATGCTCACCCTAAATGAAGAAGGCGCAATTGCAAAAGTTGTGCAGGACATACGCCGCGTATTGCCAGAAGCAGAAATTGTAGTAGTCGACAGCAGTACCGATCGCACTCCTACCATCGCGGAGGAACTCGGTTGCAAATTGGTGCGCCAGTTTCCACCCACCGGTTACGGAAATGCTATGGACGCGGCGTTCAAAAACGCCTCCAGAGAATTCGTCGTGACCTTGGACTGCGACGACACCTACCCAGTAGATTCAATCAAACCGATGCTGGAAAGAATGGAGCAAGGTTGTGATCTTGTGAGCGCGTCCCGGCTCCCGCGGAAGCCGGACTCCATGCGCTGGGCAAATTACATCGCGAACGTTACTTTTGCCATGGCATCATTCATTCTGTGTGGTGCACGCTCAACCGATGTTCACACCGGAATGCGCGTGTACAGAAAGAGCCTGTTGGACGTCTTCCCTTACGACCCAGTTGGAATGGCTTTGCCTGTGGAACTTCAAGTTGGACCCGCTTGCCTTGGATACCACTGCGAAGAGATCTACATCGATTACCGACCAAGAATCGGTGAAAGCAAATTGGTACCGCTTGAGGGAACGATCTGGACATTCAAACGAATCTGGACCTGGCGGACGTTTGCTAATCCAAAACGCAAACAAATTGAGGATCGGCTCCGCGCGCAAACAACGCCTTCAAGATTGTAGGGGGCTCACCCCTAAGAGCGCCGGCGTCCCAGAGTCCGCAAAAAGAGGGGAGGCGCATGGCGCCTCCCTCTTACAATCATTCGAATTCGAATTAGGCGTCGAGATAATCTCTCAGCTTGTGGGAGATATCAGGCTGTCTCAAAGCGCGCAAGGCTTTGAGTTCGATTTGTCTGGTCCGCTCACGAGTGATGCCGACAAGCTTTCCAACTTGCTCCAGCGTTCGTTGCTGACCATCGGATAGACCGTAACGCAAAACGAGAATTTCTCGCTCGCGCGGCGTCAGCACAGACAAGACTCCTCGGATATCCAACGCCATCAAATTCGATTCCGTTTCAATCTCCGGCGGTGTCGTTGTCTCGTCCTGCACAAGGTCGCCGATGCTGTTGTCGTTGTCTTCGCCATACGGAGTATCAAGGGATACCGGCACGCGGTTGGCGGCCAGAATCTCTTTGATTTTGGCGAGGCTAACATTCATCGCCTTCGCCAATTCCTCCATTGTTGGACGACGTCCAATATCTTGCGAGAGCTTTCGCGTCACTTTACGCAAGTTGTTGATCGTCTCCACCATGTGGACCGGCACGCGAATCGTGCGGGATTTGTCGGCGAGCGACCGCGTGATGCCCTGACGAATCCACCAGGTGGCATAAGTCGAGAACTTGTATCCGCGCTCCGGATCAAACTTTTCAGCGGCGCGAATTAGACCAAGGTTGCCTTCCTGAATAAGATCGAGGAACGGCAGTCCGCGGTTTTGATACTTCTTAGCCACGCTGACCACCAAGCGCAGGTTCGCTTGAACCAAACGCTTTTTAGCGATCTCGTCGCCCTGGCCAATTCGCCGAGCAAGTTCAATTTCCTCGCTGGGGCTGAGAAGCTTGATACGTCCGATCGAGCGCAGGTACAGCTGCACGGAATCTTCACCCCGCGCTTTGGCAGCCGCCACATCATCATCTGTGGACGCAAAAGCTTCTTCTTCCGTTTCCGGAGTTTCAGCCTGCTCAACGAACCCAGGGAATTGAATTTCTTCGTCCAGGCTAATATCTTCGAGTGCAGCGGAGTAACTTGTTCTCATGGCACCTAAACGGCTTGCGCCGCCCTCTTATGGAAATGAATACCGATAACCGAAACTAGTAATCTTCGAAAAAACCGCTTCGAAATGATCATCCAACCTCTGTCATCGGTGACAGCGTTGCTCGTCATGTGAATTTCGACGACCCTACTATTAAAATGTTCCAACACGGCTGTTGGAATGATGTTAACCCTAGATCTTTTTGTCGTAAGTTATCAGCAAGCTTTCTGATCGGGACGCTGTGTGCGTTTTGGCACCACTCTAGGGTTAGCACTGGATAGAAAATTGTTAATTATTGTCTCGTCACGATGCATTGCTTTTTCTTTGAAACGTCCGTAGGAGTGCAATCCTCCAAATCCGAGCGAATTGAACCCGAGGTACGTCAAAAGTGTCAGCAACATGCCGGCGACCGCAACCAATGAAAGTCTTTCCGGCGAGCAATCGTGATGCATCCGCAAATGGATGTAGGCGGCATAACTTAGCCAGGTCACAAGGGCCATAGATTCTTTCGGGTCCCAGGACCAGTAAGTGCCCCAGGCGTGGTTGGCCCACAGCCCGCCGGTAATGATGCCGATCGTCAAAAGCGGGAACCCGACCATGATTGCTCGATACACGACTTCGTCATACAACTCGGCACGGTCCGCGTGCTGCACGGAAGTGTTGATCTTGCTCAATTGCCACCAACTGGCACCCACTCCGACGATACTGCCACCGACAAATAGCGCCTGCAATATATATGTGTCCGTGCTGGTGAACGTGCCCAGGCCAATTGCCGTCGCTGCAGCCACCAGGCCAGCAGCGGAAAGTGCGATGGAAACCACTCGTCCTGCGTACAGGAGCTGAACGAATGCCGCCAGACCGGCAATGAAGAAAAGGGCGTAGGACACA
>Ga0163151_10002855_pt1 | contig 25829 bp, 24 predicted proteins | sample OliLakLV19MP5IB2_FD_145596 | JGI IMG/M metagenome (GOLD analysis project Ga0163151, IMG submission 145596) | Freshwater microbial mat bacterial communities from Lake Vanda, McMurdo Dry Valleys, Antarctica - Oligotrophic Lake LV.19.MP5.IB-2 | ecosystem: Environmental > Aquatic > Freshwater >...
GTGGTCGAACAGTTAACGAACATCTTCAAAATATTTTTAGATCCGCTGAACTTAGACAAGATTCAGTTATCCGGAAATTCCGGACAACTGCCAGTGAAAGGCCTCAGCCGAATATTCTGAATTTAACAATACTCAACAGATTGACTCCGATTTTGAGAAAGAGGTCAAAAAAATCGGTGCTCTCGGCGTTTCGCTTGATGATTTAATGAAATAAAATTATGTTTGAACAATCATTTAAAAATATAGACCAAATACTTCACACTGATTCAGGCTCAGCGACTGAGCTCGACTATGTAGAGCAGACTTCGTGGATTCTCTTTTTAAAATACTTGGATGATCTGGATGAGATAAAGAAAACAGAGGCGGCGCTAGCTGGCAAGAAGTACAGCTATATTCTTGAATCACCGTATCGATGGGACTCTTGGGCGTGTCCAAAAACTGCTAGTGGAGAAATAGACCATCATAAAGCAATGACTGGGGACGATCTCAATGACTTTGTGAATCAGAAGCTCTTTCCTTATCTCAAGAAGTTTAAGAATCCTGATGCAGATGCAGACACGATTGAATACAAGATTGGTGAGATATTTTCAGAGCTAAAGAACAAAATCGTCAGTGGTTACAAACTGCGTGACATTTTGAATGTTGTCGATGGTATGCATTTTAGATTGCACGAGGAGAAACACGAGCTCTCACATCTCTATGAAGGCAAGATCAAAAACATGGGCAATGCTGGCAGGAATGGTGGAGAGTACTATACCCCACGACCTTTGATCAAAACTATTGTCGAAGTTGTAGCCCCAACAATTGGAGAGACTATTTATGACGGAGCCTGCGGATCAGCCGGATTCTTGGTGGAATCATTCAATTATTTAACACAGAATCAAGCAAAGCTTTCGTCTGCACAGATGGCAACACTGCAGAACAAGACATTCTATGGCAAAGAGATAAAGTCACTGGCATACATCATAGGAATCATGAACATGATTCTGCATGGTATTGAAGCGCCAAATATAAAGCACACAGATACTCTGGCGAAGAATATCAATGATATTCAAGAGAAAGATCGCTATAACGTCATTCTGGCAAATCCCCCTTTTGGGGCAGGTATAGGTCGAGAGATTCAGCAAAACTTTCCTATTAAGACTGGCGAGACTGCGTTTCTATTTATCCAACACTTTATAAAGATACTCAAGGCAGGAGGACGTGCGGGCATTGTTATTAAAAATACTTTTCTCTCAAACACAGATAATGCCTCTGTCAGTCTGCGTAAGCTTCTCCTTGAAAGTTGTAATCTTCATACAGTACTTGATTTGCCCGGCGGAGTGTTCGCTGGAGCAGGAGTAAAGACAGTGGTACTTTTCTTCGAAAAAGGCAAACCAACAAAGAATGTGTGGTACTACCAACTCAATCTGGGTCGTAATCTGGGCAAAGGCAATCCTTTGAACGAGGCAGACTTGGCAGAATTCGTGAAATTGCAGAAGACAAAAGCTGATAGTGTAAACTCATGGAGTGTTGATGTCGCAGGGGTTGATCAAGAAACTTTTGATTTGTCTGTAAAGAATCCAAACAAAAAGGATGAGGCTGTGTTGCGTGAGCCAAAAGAGATAATCGCTGAAATGCAAAAACTTGATGAAGAAATCAAGAGTAGTGTGATGAGCATTCAAAAACTATTATGAGCACAATAAGTTTACAAAGTAAGATTCGTGAACTGCAAGATCTCATCAATTCTTCCATTTGTTATAAGCAGGGTGCATGGGAAAGAAAAGATGACGGTGATTGGAGTAAACTATGGACTGCAGTAGATAATATTGAAGACACTCAATTAGCAATAAATGAGTATGCATCTTTAAAGAGCTTTAGCAGATTGGCTCTGTATGGCTTGTTGCAAGCCATGTTCGTTCAACAAGATGCAATTTCACATTTAGAGAAAGCAATTAAAATTCAAACGCCTGATTGGTCAAGAGATTATCCTGGATTATATCAAATTAGAACAATACGCTCAGAAACTGTGGGGCACCCAATTTCAACTGAGAAGGGATCTTATGCTTCGATTTCTCACCGAGATAACCTAGATATCCTGGAGTACGGCGTTTGGTCTAAAAATGGCTTTCAACATAAGACCATAGACATAAAAAATATCATCAACATTCAACATGATTTATTGGTTAAAGAGGTTGATAGGGTTATAGGGAAAATCACTGGAGACGAATTGCAGCATAGAAAAGATTTTAAAGATATAAGTCTTTTAAGACTATTGGACTCGACAAACTATCACATACAAAAGCTATGGTCGTTTGAAAGATCAAGAGAACACTCCCAAGTCAACTTTAATTTATTAAGGCTTATTTATGAAAATTTCAAAGAAGAAATAAGAAAAAGATTCAAAATTGATAAGATCGATGAACATGGTGTGCAAGTCCCGGGACTGATTCTAGTTATTCAGCATGTCGAGAAAATACTCCCGAGAATCGAAGAAATGCTACCAATGGGCGATGATGTGGATAATCTTGACTTAGATGTCTACGTAGAATCACTTGATAAAGCATTTGATGATCTGCAAAAAATGGCAAAGGAAATTGATGAGGAATTTAATGTATGAACGAACTAAAACAAAAAACAAACGAGGAGCTTAAGGAGATTATGCGAAACAGCATAGACAATTCCTACGTGCCTTCGTCCATTTATAACAAGGCGAAAATGGAGCTAGAGTTTCGAGGTGCTGAACAGCAAGCCACAAAGCCGGAGGAAATCATCAAATTATCACCCGAAATTTATGGGGTAGGTATCAATATTAAGCCTTTGTGGAAGAAAATTAAGGCGTGGTTTCAAAAAACAACATGACTTGGCAAACAAAAAATAAAATGAAAACCAATCCAGAACAAATATTAACTTTCGGTGAGCATGGAGTGAATAACGCAAGCTTATTGGTAGAAACAGCAAAGGCTTGTTACGTCATGTCACGTCCAATATTAAACGCTAAAGCCCTATGGTATATCCCAGCGGCACTATTTGTCATGCATCATTCTTTAGAAAGTTTTATAAAAGCTTTTTTAATAAAGGAAAATATACAATATGAAATAAGGCAAAAAGGGCACAAATTAACTTATCTACTAAGTCTCAAGGCTAATAATAGTAAAAACCTAGATTTCTTTAAAGATATTTTAAAGGATCAAAATATCAAGACGTTACTAGTTTCATTAGAAGACTTTTATAATAAAAATAAATACTGGGAAGCTGGTTTCAATATTAAAAAAGTCAGTGCGATTGATGCATTTGATAAACTGATTTCTATTTTTACTGAAAGATTTCATAAACTCTATGGCAACGCAAGGAGCGAAGCATCTATATATGTGCTGGAAGAATTAGCAGATATGATGGAGCGAGATAGAAAATATCCGATTACATTATGTACTTTGCCTAAGAATAGTGATTAAGATTATGAAAACTAACTGGCAAACAAAAAAACTCGGCGAGGTTTGTGATGTGATTGCAGGTCAGTCGCCAGAGGGCAAGTTTTATAATAAATCAAGCAACGGCTTGCCTTTTTACCAAGGAAAAAAAGATTTTACAGAAAAATTTATAGCAGAGCCGACAACATGGACAACTAAAATTACTAAAGAGGCTATTGCTGGCGATATTCTTGTGTCGGTGCGTGCACCAGTCGGACCCACTAATTTTGCTACTGAAAAAATATGCATTGGTCGTGGGCTCGCCGCGATTAGGACAGGAAAGGAAATTGATAAAGATTATTTATTTAATTTTTTGCAATTATTTGAAAGTGAAATAGTTGGGAACAAAGGTGCAGTATTTGATTCCATAAGTAAAACACAAATTGAAAACATTGAAATCACGCTTCCGTCCCTTCCAGAACAAAAGCGGATTGTGAAAACTCTTGATGATGTATTTGAGAAACTGGCGAAGGCGAAGGAGAATGCAGAAAAGAATTTACAAAACTCAAAAGAGCTTTTTGAATCGTATTTGCAGGGTGTGTTTGCGAATCCGGGGAAGGATTGGGAGGAGAAAAAGTTTGGTGAGATTTGCGAAAAAATTACAGATGGTACCCACCAGACCCCTACTTATTTTGATGATGGGATTATATTTCTATCTTCCAGAAATGTTACAAGTGGAAAAATTAATTGGGAGAGAATTAAATATATCGATAAAAAACAACACCTTGAAATGCACAAACGTGTTGCTCCACGTATGGGTGATATTTTATTGGCAAAAAATGGGACTACTGGAGTAGCCGCTATGGTTGATCGGGATGTAGTTTTTGATATCTATGTCAGTCTTGCTTTACTTAGAGCAAAGGAAATGATATCAGCTGATTATCTTTTGTATTTTATCAATTCTTCAATTGCGAAGAAGCAATTTAATAAGAGATTAAAAGGATCTGGCGTGCCTAATTTACATCTAGAAGAGATTAGAGAAGTTGTTATCACTTTTCCGCCCCTAATTAAAGAACAAAAATCCATCGTCAAAAAGCTTGATGCCCTTTCAACAGAAACAAAAAAGCTGGAGAAAATATACGAGCAAAAACTGGCTGATTTGGAGGAGCTTAAGAAATCGGTGTTGAAGAAGGCGTTTGCAGGGGAGTTGTAGACTTTGTATACATTGCTTGACCCAATAGATACAAACTGCTATACTTTGTATACATCTGGAAAAAGATAGAAACAAACCATATGAAATCAAATCAAATAGGAATATATAAAGAACAAAAAGAAGGATTTAAAGCCTTCATACCGAACCCTTTTCCACCAAAGGACGGTTTTGAGTTTGATCCAAAAATTTTGAAAAAGAATAACGAGGCAACTCGTCTTCTCGGTAAGCTTGATGGTATCACCAAGCTTCTTCCTGATGCCGATTTTTTCTTACTGATGTATTTGAGAAAAGATGCAACATCTTCAAGCCAAATCGAAGGAACAATGGCGACGATGATAGATGCGATTGAAGCAGAAGTAAAAGTGAATGAAAATATCCCTGAAGATGTGGATGATATTTTGCATTACATTACAGCGCTCAATTATGGAATCAAGCGTGTTACTTCGGATAATTTTCCCATGGCTTTACGCTTTGTTCGAGAGCTCCATCAAAAATTGATGCATACAGCGAGGGCAACTCATTTTTCTGACCCCGGAGAATTCAGAAAAACACAAAACTGGATAAGTGGTACGCGTCCCGACAATGCTAGTTTTGTGCCACCTCCAGTGATTGAAATGAATAGGGCATTAAATGATCTTGAGTCCTTTATGCATACAGACGATTCAACCCCAACTGTTATTAAAGCTGGGCTTATTCATGCGCAGTTTGAAACCGTCCACCCATTCCTAGATGGAAATGGAAGAACCGGAAGAATGTTGATTACTTTCTACCTATGGAAAGAAGGTTTTTTAGAGAAGCCTGTCTTGTTCTTGTCTTCATATTTCAAAAAACACCAGAAGCTCTATTATGAAAAGTTATCCGGATATCACAGCGAGGAAGCTAAAATTGCAGAATGGATCGAATTTTTCTTGGATGGAGTGATTGAAATAGCCAATGAAGCGATTGATATCGTTGGCAAAATCAGTACATTACGTGAGGAAGATATGGGGAAAATCCAAACTCTCAGTAAAAGAGCCTCTGAAAGCGCAATCATGGTTTTGCCAAAACTCTATGGACAACCAATTGTAAATAACACCACTATTCAGAAGTGGACTGGTTTTACTCGTGCTGGTGCGCAAACAGTTATTGATCGTTTTATTAAACTAGGAATTCTTTCTCAAAAAGACAAGGATAAGAAATATGGTCAATCATATATTTACAAAAAGTATGTTGATATCTTTGCGGACTCACAATAATTAATAATATGAACGAATCAGAAACACGAGCTGAATATATAGACCCATTACTCAAAGCGAGTGGCTGGGGCGAGATGGACGAATCACGCGTCCTTCGTGAGTTTCGTATTACTGATGGCAAAATAGAAATAGGCGGAAAGCGGAGCAAGCCAGAGATTGCTGACTATATTTTGGTGTATAAAAATCGCAAGATTGCGGTCATTGAAGCAAAGCAGTTAGAGCTACCAGCAACAGAAGGTGTGGCACAAGCGAAGTCGTATGCAGAGAAACTGCATATTGATTACACCTACTCTACAAACGGTAAAGAGATTTATCAGATTTCAATGAAGACGGGGCAAGAGGGTGAAGTACAAACATTCCCTACACCAGATGAACTGTGGGCAAAGACATTCAGTGATCAGAATGAATGGAAGGCAAAGTTTAATGCTGTTGCTATAGAGGGAGACCATGGCAAACGATACTATCAAGAACTAGCGATCAATAACTCTCTTGATGCTATTGCGGAAGAAAAGACTCGAATACTCCTCACAATGGCCACAGGTACAGGCAAGACTGCGGTGGCGGCGCAGATTGCGTGGAAACTATTTCAAGCGAGGTGGAACCTCAAGCGTGATGGAGAGCGTAGACCGCGCATACTATTCTTGGCAGACAGGAACATTCTTGCGGATCAAGCATTTGGTAATGACTTTTCAATATTCCCAAGTGATGCACGAGTGCGTATAAATCCACTCGATATACGAAAAAAAGGTGGAGTGCCGATGGGTGGAAGCATTTACTTCACAATATTTCAGACATTTATGAGTGGGCCGGAGGGTACGCCATATTTTGGTGAATATCCATCAGACTTCTTTGATTTTATTATTATTGATGAGTGTCATCGTGGTGGCGCAAATGATGAAGGCAACTGGCGGGGGATTTTGGAATACTTCTCACCTGCGGTACAGCTTGGACTCACGGCAACGCCAAAACGAAAGGATAATGTAGATACGTATAAGTATTTTGGTGAACCGGTATACATCTACTCACTCAAAGAGGGAGTGAACGATGGATTCCTTACACCATTCAAGGTGAAGCGTATCAAGACAACTCTTGATGATTATATTTACACGTCTGACGACCAGATCGTTGAGGGTGAAGTGGAAGAAGGTAAAATCTATGAAGAAGCGGATTTTAATAAGATCATCACCATTAAGGAGCGTGAGGCAAAACGTGTGCGTGTAGTGATGGATGAGATCAATCAGGATGAGAAGACGATTATCTTCTGTGCTACACAAGATCATGCGCTCGCTGTGCGTGACTTGGTCAATCAGATGAAGAAAAGCAAAGAGCCAAACTATTGCCAGCGTGTGACGGCTAATGATGGAGCTCGCGGAGAACAGTACTTGCGAGAGTTTCAGGACAACGAGAAGACTATTCCAACCATACTTACGACATCACAAAAGCTCTCTACAGGCGTAGATGCAAGGAATGTGCGCAATATCGTCCTGATGCGCCCTGTGAACTCTATGATCGAGTTTAAGCAGATTATTGGGCGTGGAACTCGTCTTTTTGATGGTAAGGAATACTTTACTATTTATGACTTTGTAGATGCATATCACCATTTTGCTGATCCAGAGTGGGATGGTGAACCGGTAGGCGAGACTACAGAAACTGAACCAAAGGAGCCCAAGAAGCCACAAGAGTCTAAAGAACCACCTTTGCCACCAGAAACACTAGTGGAGCACCGTAGAAAGCTAAAAATTAAGCTTCGAGATGGAAAAGAGCGAGAAATACAGCACATGATATCAACTTCTTTCTGGGGCGCAGATGGCAAGCCGGTATCAGTGCAGGAATTTATGGACAACCTTTTTGGAGCGATGCCGGAGTTTTTCAAGAGTGAGGAGGAGCTACGCAAGATATGGTCAGATCCAATTACTCGCAAGGCATTTCTTGAGAAGATTGCCACCATAGGATATGGCAAAGATGAGCTTGAGATGTTGCAAAAGATGATTGATGCGGAGGAAAGTGACCTCTTTGACGTCTTGAACTATATTTCGTTCTTGCGACCAACCGTGTCTAGAGTGGAGCGTGTGGAGCAAACAAAGGAAAAGATGTTTGATGGATTAAATGAAAACCAGAAGGAATTCTTGGATTTTGTGCTGACGAAGTACGAGGAAAAAGGTGTTGAGGAGCTCGACGAAGAAAAGCTTCCTGTGCTATTGACTTTGAAGTATCACGCAATAGCTAATGCAGAGCAGTCATTTGGAAACGTAGACAGCATTCGATCAATTTTCTTTGCCTTTCAGAAAAATTTGTACGCAAAAGCAGAAAAGGCATATGCGTACAAATAAAAGAGGATAAGAAGTTTGAGATTTAATAGTCCCGCCGTCCAGCCGCAGATAATTATTACGAAGAAGTAACGGCCGTGAAAGTAATCGCCTCACGCATTCGTGACGTCGGGCTAGCAAGCGTAGATGTAACACAGGTAAAAAAAGATTTAGAAGATTTGCTAGATCGTTCTATTCAGGCAGGCGAATATGTTATTCCACAACACAAGAAATTGCGTGATTTAAGCGCGCTTGATGCAGACGCACTGCATGAATTTTTCACAAAGTTGGACAATAAGAACATACAGGCAGAAAGTTTGAGCGCGGAGTTAAAAGATAAAATTGAAGACATGGTGCGAAAGAACCGGAAACGCACAAAGTTTATTGAGCGGCTGAACTCGTTATTGAAAGAGTACAACAGCGGCGCACACGATATCGATCAGCTTTTGAATAACTTGATAGATTTAGCAAAAGATTTGGATGAAGAGGAGAGACGTGCCGTTAAAGAAGGGTTAACGGAAGACGAATTGGCGATATTTGATTTGTTGCAAAAAGATAGTTTAGATCCGAATGATACAGCTAAAGTGCGGTTGGTATCTAAAGATTTGTTAGAGAAATTGAAAGAAAAATTAGTTCCAGGCTGGCGCGATTTTGAGCCGTTGAGAGCCGGTGTAAAAATTACTATTTCTGACCTTCTGTTCCCAAGACTGCCGGATCCTGTTTATACCAAACAGGACTGTGAATTTAAGAGTTTTGAGGTTTATAATTTCGTGTACGAAAACTTTAACGATACCAGAGTAATGATCTCTGCTCGTTAAGAAAAATGTCTGACCCCTTGGATATCATATGCACATCACCAAAACCGATTACCTCGAATACACCTTCTGTCGCAAGAACCTTTGGCTCCGTAAATATAAGCCGGAGCTTTTTGAGGATGTTGAGCTGACGGATTTTGAGATTAAGATTATTGAGGATGGGAATTTGGCTGAGGCGGCGTGTAGGAAGTTGTATCCAGGTGGTTATTTGGTGCAGGCGCATGGTTCAGCGGCGATTGCAGAGACTAAAGAGGCCATGATGAGAGGGGAGAAGACTTTGTTTCAAGCCACATTTCAGCATGACGTGTTCTTTATCCGTGCCGATATTCTTAAGTACAATGAGGTTTTGGGGGGTTGGGAACTTTACGAGATTAAGGCTACAAATGAGGTCAAGCGTAAGGTGCCGCATCATCACGTTAACGACTTAGCCTTTCAGAAGATCGTCATAGAAGAGTGCGGCGTGAAGATTATCCAAGCGTCGGTGACTCATTTAAACCGTGACTATCGCAAGCAGGGCAAGGTGAATTATCACGACTTGTTTGTGACGGAGGATTTAACCGAGGAGGTGATGGCAGCTGAGGAAGGTGTTGGTTTAGAAATGCAGACTGCCAAAGAGTATTTGAACGCGCCAGAAGAGCCGGGGTGTTTGTGTATTTACGAAGGCAAGTCGAATCATTGCGCGACATTTGCACATTCCAATCCGCAGGTCCCAAAATATTCCGTGCATCACCTCAATCGGATTGGCATGAGCAAAAAGAAATTGATTGATTGGGTAGACAAAAACATTTTTGCATTAGAGGAGATTGATAACCCCGAGCTTTTAAATGCTACCCAGCGCGCTCAGTATGACGCGCATATGCACAAGCGAGTGGCTATTAACCCTGAAGCTATTCGCGAGGCCTTGGACGGCTTATCTTTTCCACTCCAGTTTTTTGATTACGAAGGGTATTCAAGCGCCATTCCATTGTTTGATGGTTTTGGTGCCTATGAACAAGTACCGTTTCAGTACTCTTTGCATATCCTTGATGCAGACGGAAGCATTGAACACAAAGAATTTTTGATTACGGAACCAGCCGGTGATTTGACTTTGCCTCTTGTAGAACAAATGAAAGCGGATATTGATCCCAAGGGAACAGTAGTGTCTTGGTATAGCAGTTATGAAAAGCAGCGCATGACCAAGTTGGCGGAGCTACATCCGGCATACGCCCCATTCCTGGAGGAGATCAGCACTAAAATGTTTGACTTGATGACAATTTTTTCCAACAACCATTACGTCGACCCGGCTTTTGGGGGGAGTGCCAGTATCAAAAACGTTTTACCGGTTGTCGTGCCTGCTTTAAGCTACAAAGATTTAAATATTCACAAAGGCACACAGGCTAGTGAACGCTGGGAGAAACTGATTTCCACACAAACCTCGGCCGAAGAAAAAACCAAAATCACCAAAGACTTGCTCGAATACTGTAAACTCGATACCTGGGCGATGGTGGAGATTTACCGTGTGCTTAAGACCCTTTAAAAGTGCCGGTTAAGTAGCTCTGGACGCCGAAGCCTCGGGTGCTATACTTGGTTTAATATGAAGGATGAAGCAGCTAGCGAAATCTTGGAAGTTCTAACGGCTTTTGCTGAAAGGACAGATAAACGCCTCGAGAGCATCGAGGGGGATATTAAAAACTTGAAGTCCGATGTTGCAGTTCTGAAATCAGATGTCGCCTCGCTCAAGTCAGATGTTAGTGGCCTCAAGTCAGATGTTAGTGGCCTCAAGTCAAATGTTGTTACCAAGGACTACCTAGACGACAAATTTACCGAGTATTACGGAGCTTATAAGAGTGGCGATAAAAATGTGGATAAACACGTTGATGCTGTGGTTGAAGTCCTGGCTGAAAATAAGACAATTTCTCCGGCTCAGAAAAAGACGCTCATGGCCATGGAGCCATTTCCGAAGTTGTCGGTTTAGTTTTGCTAGATGCCTCCTCTGGCCTACACCCTCAAACTTTCCCCCCGCGCCAGGCATTTACGCTTGCGATTGCGAGCGGATGGCTCGTTGCTTGTGACGGCACCGAAGAGGGTGCCGAAATTGGTTATTGATAAGTTTATTCATGATCATGCTGGCTGGATTGCTGCGAAGCAAGATAAATTGAAGAGAAACCCGCGGCCGTATTCGTGGGTGGGGACTACTGCCGAGTTGAAGAAGTTCAAATCGTCCGCGATGAGATTAGCGAAGGATAGGCTCGTACACTTTAACCAAGTGTATGGGTTTCGAGTGGTATCGGTGGGGATTCGCAATCAGAAATCCAGGTGGGGAAGTTGTTCGAGTGCCGGGAGATTGAATTTTAGTTACAAGATCGCTTTACTGCCGCCGCATTTGGCGGATTATATTATTGTTCATGAACTTTGCCATTTGGGGGAGATGAATCATTCCAAACGCTTTTGGGCGCTTGTGGCTAAGACCATGCCGGAGTATCGTCAGCTCAAACACGAATTACATTATGGAAGCCCCCATAGAGTGTAGGGATAAGAGAAGATTATTAACGTTGTGGACGTATTCTCTGATAATGTTATGATGATCCCGTATGTATTTATATAAGTTTCGCTTAGCAAATTTTTGGCGAAAGTTAGCCAGTCCTTTTACTAAGGCTGCGATTATTCGTGAAGTTGTGACTGCTCATCAGAATAAATTGCCTGATGGGATTTTTGTTGAATGGTTTCGTGAAGATGGCTATATTATTGGAAAAGTTAAGGCTGACGACAAAGAATTTATTACTCAGGGTAAGAATGCAGTCGATTTTATCAGAATGGTAAACGAATCAGTGGTAGCAGCTTTTAACATCCCAGCTGAGTACTCAGAAGCTGTATTGCAAAGTTATTCTTTTCCACCTCCGCCTAAAGCTTTACGAGAGTTGAACGACTCATCGGTCCAATCGGCTAGTTTTGGTTTTTCCGCGCCCGCCAAGAAAGCGCTACAGCCAGCATAGATATGGGAGAGTATGCCAATATTAAATCGCGAGTATTTTTCAATTTTTAAAGTGGCTCAAAAACCATAAGCAAGTAAAAATTGTTTCTGGAGGCAAGCATGTTGTTAAGGCTGTCGCAATTAAAACTAACCAAGCCTACCCGTTACCATTGAATCACCCGACGGTTAGTAAGCGCATTGTAAAAGCTTTCCGAGATTGGTTGGTGGAAAACAATGTTTGTACAATTGAAGAATTCGATGAGCGGGTCAAATAACTTGAGATGGCATTTATGAAAAATCCCAAACTCACACCCGAACAGCACAACATTTGCTTCATGAAGGGCACTGAGCCGCCGTTTAGTGGGAAATACTACGATCACCATGTCGAAGGTGAGTATATTTGTGTAAATTGTGGAAAATCGTTATTTTCTTCAGGTACCAAGTTCGATTCCGGCACAGGTTGGCCAAGTTTCTCGGACGTGGTAAGTAAGGGCAATGTTACAACTGAGACAGACGAAACGTTAGGTATGTCACGAACAGAGGTAAAATGTGCCAATTGTGATGCTCACCTTGGCCATGTGTTCCAAGATGGGCCAGCCCCAACCGGGTTGCGCTACTGCATTAACTCTTTGGCACTCGATTTTAAACCTAAAAATACATAATGCTCACGCTGCCCTCATCCACGAAGTGGAGAGGGGTGGGTGAGGAAAATCCTACGTATGAAAAAGTTCCTGTTCACCTTCGCTATGCTCTTAGCACTTGGTGCTGGCTGTACCGCCAACGTAAATGTTGATCCAGATAACGATCAGGCGAATAACGGCGGCAATTACGATGATGTCATGCTGGCAGAGCTGGATGATTTGATCTTTGTCGCCTCGCCAATCATCAACGAGGATATCGAGAGTCCAGTTACCGTAACAGGTCAGGCTCGTGGCACATGGTTTTTTGAGGCCTCTTTCCCAGTGAAGGTGTATGACGCCAATAATCAGTTGCTTGGTACGGGTGTTGCCCAAGCGCAGGGCGAATGGATGACGGAAGAGTTTGTGCCGTTCACTGCTACGGTAACCTTCTCAACTCCATCAACCGCAACAGGAAAGATCGTCCTCGAGAAGGACAACCCATCCGGATTGCCTGAGAACGACAACTCACTTATCGTGCCAGTGAAGTTCTAGTCACAGGTGGTGTAAGAAATCCTTGACGGATAAGATAGAGCCTGTCTAACTGAAAAGTAGACAGGTTTTATTTTTAAACTCCTCCTCATATGTACACCCAGGAAACGTACACTCCGCGTGTGAACAGTTTATATCGGGGGACACAAGTTATTTGGACCGTCGTCACGCTTTTAGAAGCATTACTCGCTTTCCGTTTAGTCCTACGTCTGCTGGCCGCTAATCCAGCTGCGGGTTTCACGGATATCATTTACACCATCACTTCACCGTTCGTAGCTCCGTTCGTAGCGGTCTTTAGTCCGACCTACATTACCAATGGCAGCGTTTTTGAATGGACCACGCTTTTGGCTATGTTCGTCTACTTCTTGATCGGTGCTGGCCTAGCCCGTTTATTGGCTATGGGTCGCCCCGTTTCTTCCTACGAAGCCCGTGAACATTTGGTAGAACAAGATTCCGTCTAAAGGGTCTATGTATGCCTAAACAAACTCTGGTTGCAATCATTGCAACCCTGCTTATCCTTGGTCTCGCAGCTTGGGCATATTCTATTTACGAAGGTAAGGAAACCACCGTGGGAGTAGCTATCACGAATTTCGGTGAATGTGTTGCTGCTGGTTACCCGGTCATGGAGTCGTATCCTCGTCAGTGTGCTGCCAATGGCCAAACGTTCGTAGAAGATATTGGCAATCAACAAGACGAGAACGAGCTCATCCGCGTGTCGCAACCGCGCGCGAATGCCATGGTTGTCAGTCCTCTTCACATCGAAGGCGAAGCTCGTGGCAGTTGGTTCTTTGAGGCGCAGTTCCCGGTTCAGTTACTCGACGATCAAGATCGTCTTTTAGCAACCGGTGTAGCTCGTGCTCAAGGTGATTGGCAGACCGAAGATTTTGTTCCCTTTGAACTTGATCTGGAATTCACTGTGCCAACCGCAGAACGGGGAACACTCGTGTTGAAAAACGATAACCCTTCCGGTTTACCAGAGAACGATAAGGAAATTCGTATCCCCGTCTTCTTTGAGAAACATAACGGCGAGGAAGACCCAGACGTCTCTTCCATTCGTCTTGATTACAATCAGCTGACGTTGAGTGAACAAGAACCGTCGAATTTCGTATATGTCGAATCGGCGGTGATTGTGAACGGTGGCTTCGTGGTCATCCATACTTCGGTTGATGGCCAGGCTGGCCCAGCTATTGGTCATAGCCGCTACATCAATCGCAGTGGCGCCACACAGGTCATTGTGAACCTAAGTCGGGAATTGCATCCGGGCGAAACGGTTTTCGCACTCTTGCATGAAGATAATGGCGACGGTCGCTACACCTCAAGCGGAGACCTTAGCATCCTGAACGACAACATGCCGATCAGTGTTGCTATTAACGTTCGCGAACTTCCGGCTACCGTGGTGGCAAGCAACGAGTAACAAAAAGATCTCCGCCCGTGCGGAGATCTTTTTGTTTAAGAGTTATGAGCACATTCTCTGTCCTCATCATCATTGGCTAGTTCTGCGTGGTTGGTTTCGGATCAGGATTTTGTATCATACAGGAGGCATGTAATGAGTAATGATCATGTATCTACCCAACCCTGCAGGGTCTAATGGCCACTATAGCCGTTTCGAAAAGCCGGTCAAGAGCTGTACAAAAGCCCAAGAAACGTGTAGCATCTTAGCCAAAATTATGTCGCTTCTCCAAACAGCTGCGGACAACCTCAAAAATGTCCTTGATCAGGCCATCGAACACCAACCGAACAAGCGGGCGGTGATTGTTTTTGATACCTACAGTGAGTTGTCGACGCTTTTGGCCGAGGCCTACCGTTTGGCGTTGCCGGAAGCCATGTTCATCGATTTTGAAACTGCCACTCCGGAAGATATTTTGAAAACGTTTGAAGAGTTGGGAGGGGGCGATTTGGTAGTCCTTGTACAGTCCATGAGTTTCCGTTTAAACGAGTTTCGTATTCGCGTTGAGCTCTTTAAGAAGGGCCTTAAAGTCATCGAGCACCCGCACTTGGCTCGCATGAAGTCAGATGAAGCCGCGGTCTACGTGGATTCTCTGGCTTACGACTCTAAGTATTATCGCGTGATCGGCCCAAAGCTTAAAGCTATCATTGATAAAGCTCAGACAGCCGTGGTGGAGAGCGGTGGCTGTACTTTGCGTTACGAGTCGACCTTTGAAGAGACTAAACTCAACATTGGCGATTACACCGGCATGAAAAACGTCGGCGGACAGTTCCCGATTGGTGAAGTCTTTACGGAGCCAAAAAACCTCGACGGCGTAAATGGGGAAGTGAAAATCTTTGCTTTCGGCGATACTTCCTTTAGCGTCAACGTTCCTGATGAGCCGATCACCTTGATCATCGAAAAAGCTCGTGTGGTTGGCGTCAAAAACTCAACTCCGGAATTTGATAAAGTTATTGAACAAATTAAAGCTGACGAAGAAGTCTGGGTCCGCGAGCTAGGTTTCGGCATGAACAAAGCTTTTTCTCGCGATCGTCGCGTACTCGACGTCGGAACCTATGAACGCATGTGCGGTATCCATATTTCTCTCGGTGCCAAACATTCCATCTACGCCAAACCCGGCCTCAAACGCCGTGAAGGTCGTTACCACGTAGACGTTTTCGTAAAAACCGACCGCGTCCTCTTGGATGATGTGGCAGTGTACGAGCACGATAATTGGGTTGTTTAATAGCTGTAACGGGACCTAATCCTTTCCTTCGCCTTCGCTGAGGACAGTCTCTCACGTCGGAATGGTTAATAGCTCACTTTCTCACGGCGGTAAGCGGCGGTTCACCATCCCGCCGTTTATCGACTCCCGGGGGATCTGTCATGGAAATCCGGTAAAGAGTTTCGGAACAGCAAATCCCGTGACGGCTGATTCTATAAGGTGTTTTTCACTTAGGTAATAATGTATCAGCCGTCTTCGGGTTTGCCCGAAACGATTCCGGATTTCACCCCGGCCGGAGAAAACGGCGGCGGCTTTCTTTGGATACTTTCTTTATCCGTAAAAGAAAGTATCTCCCCCGGAAGGGGACGCCAGCCGAAGGCTGAAAACCTACTACCAACCTAATCCCTCGTCGTCACTCGGGATGGTGAATCGGTACGCAGTATGGCAGACGATGAGCGAGCTCGGCGCATGTTATACTTCGAGCAAATTGGAGGCTATGCTCAACGAGTTATTTTTAGAAATTTCTATCGTCATCATCACGGCAGGAGTTTTGTCATTGTTTGCGCATCGCTTGAAGCAGCCACTAATCATTGCCTACATCTTGACGGGTATTTTGGTGGGTCCAAGCTTGCTGGGGCTGACCACTTCAGCAGAGTTGTTCGAGGTCTTGTCATCATTTGGGGTGGCGTTTTTGTTGTTCATTGTTGGCCTAAACTTAAATTGGAGAAATATTTCCGAAGTAGGAAAACCTGCTTTGATTATTGGTTTTGGGCAGGTGTTATTCACTGCCGGCCTTGGCTGGCTGATAGGCAGATGGCTTGGTTTTGATCAGATAACGGCCGTCTTCCTTTCGGTCGCCTTTGCGTTCTCATCGACCATCATCGTGGTCAAGATGTTAACGGACAAGGAAGATCTTGACCGTTTGTACGGACGCATTTCGATTGGCATGCTGATTGTTCAAGATTTGATTGCCATCGTGATCCTGTTGTTCTTTGCGGCCATGGGCGAGGGTGGAAGTTGGACGATGATTTTGTCCACTTCACTTTTGAAGGTTGCCGGTGTCGTTATTGTCTTAGGCTTGATCGCAAAGTTCATCATTCCGCACTTGTTCCGTTACGCTGCCAAATCCACTGAACTCTTATTCGTCCTCGCGATCGCCTGGTGTTTTGCTGTAGCTTCAGGTTTACAGATGATCGGATTCGGGATTGAAATTGGCGCTTTGCTCGCAGGTGTTAGCTTAGCGGGCACCGGCTTCCAGCATGAGATTGAAGCTAAGGTCCGTGTGCTGCGTGACTTCTTCTTACTGATCTTCTTCATCGTACTCGGCACACACTTGGCGGCCGGAGAGATTGGCACTTTGATTATTCCAAGCATAGTCTTCGGCCTGTTTATTCTGATTGGTAATCCACTGGTCGTACTACTCCTTATGCGGCTGATGGGTTATCACCCCCGCACCGGTTTTCTCGTGGGTACCACGGTAGCTCAGATCAGCGAGTTTTCCTTTATTCTCATCGCAGGTGGTGTGACCTCTGGCGTTATCGATGAATCGGCTTTGTCGTTGGCAACTGTGGTTGGGTTGGTGACAATCGCAGGATCGTCTTATCTTATTTCATACAACGAAGCAGTCTTCGACTTTTTAGCAAAAGTCATACCGTTCTTAGCTCCAAAAACCAAGGGTGAGGACCAGGATGATCAACACGCTGCTCCTCAAGTTGTTCTTCTTGGATACGATCGCATGGGTCGCAAGATCTTGCCGCGAATCCGTGAGCTCACTGATAACTTCCTAGTAGTCGATTACAATCCCGCGGTCATTGAAGAATTACAACACGAAGGCGTTCGAGCTGTTTACGGCGATGCCGCTAGCGATGACTTGCTAAAATACGTTCAGGCTGATAAGTGCAAAATGCTGATCTCAGCTATACCAGCCATGGCCGTCAACCAGGACATCATGGATTTCATGCACCTGCGTAAAGCAAAAGGTACCGTCATTCTTACGGTAAAATCATCCGAAGATGCGGGCCGTTGCTATGAGCTTGGAGCAACGTTCGTTATCATACCTAGTATTCTTGGTGGCGAACTGTTTGCACAGCTGTTGAAAAAGAAGAAGACAATGAAGATGCAATGGGGTAGTCTAGGCAAGAAAGAAAGACAAAACCTCTGAGTCTTTATGCTCTGTTTATGAACCGTGACTTTCACCAAGGGCCGCCACCAGAGGCTAACGTCGCAGAGCTTAAACAGAAAGATCTGGACCAACAAGCTAAGCGTGAAGCTCAACAAAATCTTGCGGATATCAAGAGCATGCGGGATCGAGAACGTAATTGGGAAAACCATCAGCTTGAAAAAAAATTTACGATTGCCGAACGGGCGGCTATGAAGGAAGCTCTGGCGCAATCCGGCCGGGAAGAAATTCTTGAGAGAGCTAGAATCGCGCCAACTGAAAAAGAGGCAGCGGAGATAAGAATGAAGCAGCCAGGACCGGTTACCGCCAAGAATTTAAATTTGATGCTACCGGAGAGGCATCGCCCTTTGCAAGACAGGCAGGAACTGCTCGCCAAGGCTAAAGAAGATTTGCGACGCATTATTGCTCAAGCGGAAGGTAAAGAGGTGTTTTTGTCACAAGAACCAACGAGTGATTTTAAGGCTGAGACAGCAGAGGCCCAACCAAGCTGGTCTTTTGAGCGTGATAATGGCTGGGACGCGTTGGCATACATAGCCAGCTACTCCGATCTGGATAGGCCGCAATTGGATAAGTTATGGCTGCGTATGGAGACGGGCCAATTGTTGCCGGAAGATCTCAATTTACTGGTCTTACGCGAAGGCAAATCGAACGATATTGGCGACAGCCAAGCGGCAGTACAGAAATGGAAAGATATGCTCGCTGCTGGGATAGAGGTGCCTACAAGTCAGCTCAATGCGCTCAAGCGGGAAGTTTGGCTTTCGTATATAAAGGACCATTCGAGTCTTGTGGTGACTTCGGAAAGAATGTTGCAGGCAGAGCTACAGGGCTATTTGCGGGGCTCTGGGTTGGAAAATAAAACTGCCGAGGTATTTTTGTCCGCGAAGGAGGCAGAAAATAAAGCAGAATACCAGCGTCTGATTGAGTTGCTGCAGTCCTATCAGCCTGATTTACACCTGCCTGATTACGAGCAAGCGGTAAATCAACCCGACTCGGCAATAAATCAAGCGCAGAGAAATAGTTTTGGAATTCGGCGACAGGGAGAGGGCTTAAGTGACCCGCTCTTGCTAGAACTCTGGGATCGTTACCACATGCTTGTCACGACTGGAGAAATAATCGACGATGTTCGTCACAGTGTGCAGGAGGCTAAGCCGGTTAAGCCAAAGGCCCCGCATTTGGAGCCTGTAGCGAGTCCGGTACCGCGGCTGCCTGAAGCGGAGTCCACTGAAATCTACGATATCCGTAAGCCGAAGCAGAGGGAAGATGACGGAGATCACCAGGTACAGGCAGGTTAGAAAAGCAGCTTAGTCGCCAAGCACTAATTGTTACCCCTCTGTTTATGGTCAATCGCAATCCGGAGTTTCGTCAGCCGTCACCTCATGAGATTAAGTCAGACGTTCCCGAGCTGGCCGATGAGGTAACGAACGAAGATGCAGAAGTAATCAAGCCGGCAGAAACCCCTTTACACGAGGAGCTTGGCTTTAGTTCGATTGGTCACATGGAGCAGGCTAGGGCGAAGGTTATTGAGATCGCCAAAGAAAAAGACCTGGCCAAGGCGGATCAATTAAGGGCCGAACTTAAGGCGCTTTTGGATGATACTGATGGCGAGGCGGTGCCTATCAGTAACGCCTCTCTCAAAGATACCGTGTTAGCCCGTGTCGCTGAAGGTAAAGAGAGATTTAAAAAAAACGAACAGAATCCGGCGTTAAAACTTGTCCGATCAAAGTCAGTTGAAGTGCCCGTTCAGGAGCTCGTTGACGATAAGATTGCTCAACTTGAGTTCAATGAAGGCATGGCTAATGCCACCCGTAAAGTTCAGATTGATCAAGGAGAGGAGATGCTTGCCGCTATCGCTCAAGAGAGTGACATTACGGTTGCAGACCAGCTCAGAAAAGAGTTGCGGGCGTATCAGGACGAGAACGACGGAAAAAAATTTGATTCTGATTCAGTCACTTATGATGAGGTGAGCAGACAGCAGGCTGACGAAGAGGCTCGCAAGCGGATCGCTAATATGAGGGAAGACATTGCTAAATCTGTTAAGGACCTAATTACGCCGCGCAAAAATACCGATGAAACCAGCGCTGAGAAGTGGGGTCGAGGCATGGCCGAAGGCAGGGCTAGGCGCGCTAAGGAGAATAAAGAAGCAGAAGAAAAAGAGTACGCGGAAGGCGTAATCGAGGCCTACGACATCGGCAAGCCAAAAGAGAGAAAAGAGGACGGAGATCAGCGGGTTGAAGCGGGCTAGAAAAGTTACCCTTGACACATCCAATTAGCAGTCTATAATCCAGACTGCTAATTTGTTTTGTGCTATGAATACCCGCCAAGCACAGATTTTGAAACTCATTGTCGACGAATATATTCGTACGGCCGAGCCGGTGAGCTCAAAACAGCTGTGCGATCGCTTTAATTTGGCCTGTTCTTCGGCTACGGTCCGCAATGACATGGCGGTTCTGGAAGCTGAGGGCTTAATTGCTCAGCCTCACACCTCTGCCGGCCGTGTACCAACTGAGAAAGCCTATCGCTTCTATATTAAGCAGGGGCAGGAACAGCGCACGCTGAATAAGCCAAACAAAACCGTGCGTATTAACATCACCCTGCGACGAGCTCCTCGAGTGCCAACCCCCGAAGAGCGTCTAGCTCAAGTTGGTCACGCTGTCGTCCAAGCTTCAGGCGAAGCGGTCATGCTCGCCACTAGTCGACCTTGGAGTACTACCCTCGGCCTCGCTAATTTACTGCGTAAGCCTGAGTTCCAATCCGGTACAGCCATTCTTACCCTGGCTGAAAGTCTCGAACGTTTCGATGCTGCTTTCAAAGACATGTTCGGAGCCGCCACGGATGAAGTCACCGTCTTGCTCGGCAACGAGAATCCACTCGGTGATGAACTGGCCTCGGTTGTAGTAAAGAGTGCTCTCGGCAACGGTGTCGAAGGCGTGCTCGGCATCGTGGGACCAATTCGTATGGATTACAACCGCAATATCGCTTTACTTACACAGGCTAAAAAAGTTCTTGAACAACCATTGCTTTCGGTATGATAGATGAACAAAAGCCTATCGATGAACAAGAGGACGACGTACGCCGTACGTCGGGACAAACTGACGAGCCGACTAACCCGACGAACGACGAACTACGAACGTCAGAAGGTGATCTTCAGGCCAAATGTGATGAGTACTTGTCTGGCTGGAAACGCGCTTTAGCTGACTACGAGAATCTCCAGAAGTCCAACGCTCAAACTCGCGACACCGATCGTCGGCGTGTCCGAGCCAACCTGGCGGACGATCTTCTCCCCGTTGTCGACAACTTCGGCTACGTCATGAAGCACGTGCCTACCCTCGACGGCTGCTCTGACGAGTTTAAGAAGAAATTCGATACCTGGTTCCAGGGCATTAACCATATCGATCGTCAATTCGCTGAGGCCTTGAAACACATGGGCGTCGAGCCTATCGCCACCGTCGGTCAAAAGTTCGACCCAAATCTCCACGAATCCGGTGGCTCGAAGAAAGATGAGTCACAGGAAGACGGAGTGGTTCTCGAAGAACTCATCAAAGGCTGGAAGATTGGGGATGTGGTGTTGCGACCTGCGAAAGTGATTGTAAATGAAAAATAAATATGGCAAAAATTCTTGGAATCGACCTCGGAACAACGAACTCGTGTATGGCGGTCATGGAAGGTGGCCAGCCTAAGGTTGTTGAAAATAAGGAGGGCATGCGTACTACACCGTCCATGGTGGCTGTCAGTAAGACGGGGGAGCGCGTGGTAGGTATGCCGGCTAAGCGCCAGGCTGTTACCAACCCAAAAAATACTTTGTACTCGATCAAGCGTCTGATTGGTCGCCGTTTTCAGGATGAAGAGGTGCAGCGTGATATTAAGCTCATGCCGTATGAGATTGTGAAGAAGGGTGAAGGCGTCGCCATTAAACTTGGCGATAAGGAGTATTCACCTCAGGAAATTTCGGCCATGATTCTTGGAAAGATGAAGGCTGATGCGGAAGAAAAGTTGGGTGAGAAAATCACCGAAGCTGTTATTACTGTTCCTGCCTATTTTGATGACGCTCAGCGCCAGGCCACAAAAGATGCGGGTGAAATCGCTGGCTTGAAGGTTATGCGTATCATCAACGAGCCAACGGCTGCTGCTTTGGCTTACGGCTTCGACAAGAAAATTGGCGCCAAAATCATGGTTTACGATCTTGGTGGTGGCACTTTCGACGTTTCGGTTCTAGATGTCTCAGAAGGAACGGTTGAGGTGCTCGCTACGAACGGTGATACCCACCTTGGTGGTGACGACTTCGATTTGATCATCATGCGTTGGATCATTGACGAGTTTAAAAAGCTTGAAGGCGTTGATATCTCCAACGATCCTTTGGCCATGCAACGTATTAAGGATGCTGCAGAGCGTGCCAAGATCGAGTTGTCGACTGCTCAGGAAACTGAAATCAACCAGCCCTTTATTACTTCTGGTGCTGAAGGTCCAAAGCACTTGGTCATCAAGTTGTCTCGTTCTAAGCTTGAGGAACTTGTTGGACCTTTGGTTGAAAAGACCCTTGGACCAGTGAAGCGCGCTATTGAGGATGCCAAAATGTCCACTAGTGATATTGCTGAGATCGTCATGGTGGGTGGTATGACCCGAATGCCACTTGTCTTGAAGAAGGTTGAGGACTACTTCGGTAAGAAGCCAAACGTTTCCGTAAACCCAGACGAAGTGGTAGCTATTGGTGCTGCTGTGCAGGCCGGTGTGCTTCAGGGTGACGTGAAAGATGTTTTGCTGCTCGACGTAGCTCCACTCTCACTCGGTATCGAGACCATGGGCAGCGTGTTCACGAAACTGATCGACCGCAACACCACTATTCCAACGTCTAAGTCACAAACCTTCTCAACCGCCGCTGATAACCAGCCGGCCGTAACCATTCGTGTGGCTCAAGGTGAGCGCCCAATGTTCAACGATAACAAACTCCTCGGCCAGTTTGATTTGTCCGGTATTCCTCCAGCTCCCCGCGGCGTTCCCCAAATCGAAGTAAAATTCGATATCGATGCTAACGGTATTTTGCATGTTTCAGCTACCGACAAAGCTTCCAATAAGACCCAAAAGATTACCATCACCTCGTCTTCTGGTTTGTCCAAGGAAGAAATCGAAAAAATGAAAGCCGATGCCGAAGCTCACGCCGATGAAGACAAGAAGAAGCAGGAGCTCATCGAGGTCCGCAATATAGCCGACACCACCATTTACACGGTAGAAAAGATGGTCGACGAGTTTAAGGACAAGTTGTCTGAGGATGAGAAAAAGAACATGGCTGACAAAATCGCTGCCGTTAAAGCCGTAAAGGACAGTGAAGATGTTGAAGCCATCCGTATCGCCGCCGACACCTTAAACAAAGACGCCCAAGCTATTGGTACCAAGATGTACCAGTCAACTCCGACCGGAGCGTCGGAGCAAGCTCCAGGCGCTGAGACTGCCGGTGCCGAGCAACATGACCCGACTGAAGCGTCGGGTTCAACCGTCAAAGATGCTGAGTTCACCGAACAAAAGCCAGGTGACGAGCCTAGGGTTTAATCTCGAGACACCGACTCACCATCCTGAGTGACGACGAAGGATTAGTAGACCGGCGGCTTTTCAGCCTCGGGACCTAACCCTTCCTTACGTCAGGGTGGTCTCGCGATGATTTATTCATCAACTCATTTCTCCTGTGATCCAGAAAGAATACGCCTTGTTCTGTGAATTCGCGACCATGTCGGTGAACGGCATGCAGAGTTATATGCACGTGTTCGATCGAACGGTGTTTCAGCCGGGGACACCGGCCGTGCTCCGCGGATTCTTTGCTGCTCGAGTTATTGGTTTGCCGGCTGAGTCCACGATGGAGATGTATTTGACTGATAGCTCGAATACACTGATCGACAAAGGCCAGCTCTTTAAGAACAAGGTTAAAGGCCCAGGGGCGAATATTGTTATCCGCATCGGGGGTATTCAGGTTCCGAAGGTGGGGGAGTATAGTGTTTGGGGACGTGTCGACGGCGGAGAGCCGATCAAGCTATGTACTTGGACGGTTGATGAAAAAGCCACGGCCACCGCTTAGTCTTAACGCTATTTATGTCATTACTCAGTTCTTTCAAGGCCATGTTTGCCGCTAAGCCAGCTCATGCTCACGAGGGTGACTGCTGTGATCACGATGCTGGTGCAGGTAAGCCAGAAGATAAGGCTTGTTGCCAAATTGAGGGAGCTTGCGATGACGGTAAGTGCGAAAAAGATTGCGATTGCAAGCGTGAACAGGCCGAGTAATATGTCGCTGTTGTCTACTTTCATGAAATGGAAGCTGCGCTGGGCGGTGTTGTCTGGAGTTTTCTCTCTGATCGTCTTACCGATCGTACGTTTGGTATTTAAGCGTAAGCCAAGCGCCAAAACTGCCGCAGGATCTAGAGTTATCGATGTAGATGCTCAGGATGTCTCAAAGAATTCTGATAAATTCTCGAGATAGACTCGTGAAAGCGTGATACCATGGTGCGATCGAGGCACGTAAGCATTGAAGCTATGCGAAAACAACTTCTCGTTTTGAGTTTTTTTATTGTTGTACTTATTGTTCCGTTAGTCACGCCGTTGATGGCCGACGCCGCAAGAAGCAACGGACTTATTTCGCGCCATCAGAAAATTAGCGATACTGAGGGAGATTTTGATGAAGTCTTAGATAACGGTGACGGTTTTGGAATTTGTACGGATACCATTGGTGATCTTAACGATGATGGCGTAGAGGATTTTGTGGTTGGAGCCTGGAAAGACGACGATGGAGGTACGAACTTTGGTGCTTCGTACATCTTGTTCATGAACAGGTTAGGTACGGTGGAGAGCTCTCAAAAAATCAGCATGACTACGGGCGGTTTTACTGGCGGTATCGACAGTGCAGATGACTTCGGTGAGGCAGTTACGGGCATTGGGGATTTGGACTTGGACGGCATTGAAGACATCGTTATCAGTGAACGCGCTAGCGATGACGGCGGTACCGACCGCGGCGCTTTGTATGTGCTATTCATGAATGCCAACGGCACCGTGAAGGCTCAGCAGGAGATTAGTGACCTGGTCGGTGGTTTTACTGGTGTTCTAGATAACTTTGACGTTTTCGGTGGTTGCGTCGAGTCAATTGAAGATCAGAATAGTGACGGTATTCCTGACTTAGCCGTTTGTGCTGCCAGTGATGACGACGGCGGCACCGACCGTGGTGCGGTTTGGATTCTGCACATGAACAGAGACGGTACTGTGGCTAGCCACACCAAGATTAGCGATACCGAAGGCGGTTTTACCACAACGCTTGATAACAGCGACAAATTTGGTACTTCGGTGGCGGTTATTCCCGATTTGAATGGCGACGGAGTTGATGAATGGGCCGTTGGTGCCGTACTTGATGACGATGGCGGAGCTAGTCAGTCAGCCGAGCGCGGAGCTGTTTATATTCTCTTCCGGAATGCCGATGGAAGCATAGCTAGTGAAGTGAAAATCTCTGACCTAACCACAAACTTCGCTGGCCAGTTGAGCGATGGCGACCGATTCGGAGCCTCCATTGCTTCTTTAGGTGATCTTGATGGTGATGGCCTGTCAGAAATTGTGGTCGGTGCCTGGAACGACGACGACGGTGGTACTGACCGTGGTGCCTTTTACATTATCTTTTTAGATAGTACCGGCGGAGTAAAGCGTTTTCAGAAGGTAAGCTCTACCGAGGGAAATTTCACGGGTACGCTCGATAACTCCGACAACCTTGGTTTTCAAATCACCGCCGCAGATCTTAACGACGACGGGCTAACCGAGATCGCGACCGGTGCCTATCTTGATGACGATGGGGGAGATGGGCGTGGCGCGCTCTGGATTTTCTATCTCCAGAATATAGCGACAGGTGGTACTACGCCACTCGTGGCACCGAGGAACATCGCTTTCAGCCTGAATGACGGAGC
>Ga0163151_10002856_pt1 | contig 25826 bp, 19 predicted proteins | sample OliLakLV19MP5IB2_FD_145596 | JGI IMG/M metagenome (GOLD analysis project Ga0163151, IMG submission 145596) | Freshwater microbial mat bacterial communities from Lake Vanda, McMurdo Dry Valleys, Antarctica - Oligotrophic Lake LV.19.MP5.IB-2 | ecosystem: Environmental > Aquatic > Freshwater >...
TCTTCCCGCGCTCCTACGCGAGTCCGCTCGCCGATGCCCTCGAAGTGGTGCGCGCCGAGCAGGGGAGCGAAGGGGTCGTCCGCCTCTTCCGCCGCCGGTGGCAGGCGGTCGCCGATGCGGCCAAGCCGGTGCTCGCCACGATGCCGCTCGCCGAACGGGCCCGTGCCGTCGCCGCGATGCTCACCGAGCACGGCTACATGGTGGAATCGGAGTCGGCGTCGCCCCACGCGGTGCTCATCCGCGCGCATAATTGCGCGCTGCACGAAATCGCGCGGCAGTTCCCCGAAGTGTGCAGCGCCGAGGTGGCGTTCATCGAGGACGTGCTCGGCACCGTCGTCGAGCGGCGGTCGCACATGATGCACGGCTGCACGTCGTGCGAGTATGCGGCGCATGAAGCCGCGCCGCGCACGCCAACAAGGTAACCGCATTTCAAAGGAACCTGAGATATGCAGAACACCGGTCCTGAAAAGCTGCCAGGCATCAGGCACGTCATCGCGGTGGCCAGCGGCAAGGGCGGCGTGGGCAAGTCCACCGTCAGCGTCAACCTCGCGCTCGCGCTTCAGCAAGCCGGCGGTCGCGTCGGGCTCGTTGACGCGGACATCCTGGGCCCGAGCATCCCGGTGATGCTGGGGCTGTCCACCGGCCAGCCGCCGGCGACGGCCGCGGACCAGAAGATTGTCCCCGCGGAACGGTACGGTCTGAAGGTGATATCGATGGGCATGCTCACCGGGGACGACAAACCGGCCATCTTGCGGGGTCCGATGGTGAGCAAGTACCTGAACATGTTCATCGGCTCCGTGGCGTGGGGACAGCTGGACTATTTGATTCTCGACTTCCCGCCCGGCACCGGCGACACGCAACTGACGTTGGCCCAGAGCGTTCCTCTGTCCGGCGCGGTCATCGTGACGACGCCGCAGGATGTGAGCCTCAAGATCGCCCGCCGTGGGCTGCGGGCGTTCGAGACCCTGAATGTCACCATCCTGGGCATCATCGAGAACATGAGCACCTTTACGTGCCCTCACTGTGGAGAGGACACCGACATCTTCCGCCGTGGCGGCGGTGAGCGGATGAGTCTGGAGCTCGGCACCCGATTCCTGGGGGCCATTCCGCTCGACGCCGACATCGTCACTGGTGGGGACCAGGGGCGTCCGATCGTGGCCGAGAAGCCGAACTCGGTCGCAGCCCAGGCCTATGTCGCGATCGCGACGACGCTTGCCGGCCGACTCGATGGGCTCCCCACGACGGTGCTTTCAGCATTCGCCTGGAACTGGGAAACGAACGTGGGTGAGCCGGCCTGGGTGGAGGGCGCGGTCCAGCCGATGGCCACTCCAACCACTCCCGTCGGTTTCCGCCGGCGCGATGCGCGCACGTTGTCTGTGCTCTGGGAGGATGGCCGCCGTGACGACTTCGACGTCCGGGACCTTCGGCTGGCATGCCCGTGCGCCGGCTGCGTCGAGGAAATGAGCGGACGGCCGCTCCTCGATCCACAGAGCGTGCTGCCCGACGTGGCCCCCCAGACGATCTCGAGCGCCGGCAATTACGCCATCATCTTCCGCTGGAACGACGGCCACAGCACCGGGATCTACACGTTCAAGCGCCTGCGGGCCCTCGCGGAGCGCTTCGCCGCCAAGGTGGTGGAAGATGTTTGATGTCCTGCCTCTCGACGAGACGATCGCGATCCGCGCCGAGACGTCGGTCGCCGATCCCGACACGTGCAAGTTCACCGTCAGCCAGACGGTGCATCCGGGCGGTCCCTTTTTCTTCCAGGCCAAGGCATTGGCCGCTGGTTCACCCCTGGCCGAGCGGGTGTTCGCGCTTCCCGGCGTCGCCCACGTGCTCGTTGCCGGCAACGTCGTGACGGTCGGGAAGGACTCGGGCGCCTCGTGGTCCACACTGAAGTCGGGGATCGGAACGGTCATCCGTACGCAGCTCGTCTCAGGGGTACCGGCCATCCTCGAGGCCCCTCGCACTGCAGGTGCGTCGGGGCGCACCGACGCCGAGGTTCGCACGGTGATTCAGGAACTCCTGGACCGGCAAGTCAACCGTGCCATCGCGGCCCACGGCGGGAAGATTTCCATTGTTGACGTGACGGACGGACACCTCTTTGTCACCATGAGTGGCGGGTGCCAGGGATGCGCGGCCTCGCAGCTGACGCTGCGACGCGGGTTCGAGGTCCAGGTACGCAGGATCGCACCGGAGATCGTGGACATCGTCGATATGACAGACCACGCAGCGGGGAAGAAGCCATTCTACGAGCACGCCTCGCACACCTGATGAAGAACGCCATACCGCAATACGTGATGGTCGCACCCTTTGCACGCCTACGAGTTCGACGTGACGAGCGGTCAGTGTCTTACCGAGCGTCCGGACGTCAATAGGGGTGACCTCGCCACGATCGGCCGTGGCAAGGCGGTGGCGAACCTGTGTCACGGCCGTATCCAGGTCGCCGGCCGAGGTGTTGACTAATGAGTAAATGGATAGAAGGCAAAGTCGTCAACAAACAACTTTGGACCAAAGAACTGTATTCGCTGCAAATCGATGCGAATCTCGAACCGTTCCGCGCCGGACAATTCGGGCGGCTTGGGCTCGAAATCAATGGCGAAGGCCCGCTGTCTCCGCGCCTGCATGATCTCAATCCAGGCGACACGGTGCTGCTCGCGCCCAAGGGAGCCGGCTTTTTCACGCTCGCCGACGTGCCGCACAACGAGCACCTGTGGTTACTGTCAACGGGGACCGCGTTGGGGCCGTTTCTTTCCATCTGCAAGACCGAGGAGCCGTGGCGGCGTTTCAAGAAAATCGTGCTTGTGCACGCCGTGCGCCATGGCCATGAACTGACCTATCAAGAGACCATAGAGCGTGTGACGCAGCGCCATCCCGATCGATTTCAATTTATTCCTTTCATCAGCCGCGAGGACACGGCATTTGCCATCACAGGCCGCGTGCCCGCGGCGATCCAGGACGGACGGCTGGAAGCGCGCGCCGGCATCGCAATCTCGTCCGAACAGTCGCACGTGATGATTGTCGGCAATCCCGGCATGGTGAAAGATACGCGCTCCGTGTTGGAGGGCCGCGGCCTCACGCTCAATAAGCGAAAGGAGCCGGGGCAAATTTCCGTTGAAAATTATTGGTAAACGAGTCCCAGCGAACAATGTCCGAACATAAAGCGACGATCACATGGGCGCGTCACGGCGTCGACTTCGGCTACCAGACGTATCCGCGCGACCACGTCTGGCGTTTCGAGAACGGCGTTGAGGTGCCCGCATCTGCCGCGCCCGCATATCTCGGCAACCCGCAGCGCGTCGATCCCGAAGCGGCGTTCGTCGCGGCGCTGTCGAGCTGCCACATGCTGACATTTCTTGCGCTCGCGTCGAACAAGGGATTCGTCGTCGACCGCTACGACGACACCGCAGTCGGGCATCTGGAGAAAAATGCGAACGGCACGCTGGCAGTGACGCGCGTGGAACTGCATCCGACGATCGTGTTCAGCGGCGCCAGGCAACCGACGCAGGCCGATCTCGACTGGCTGCACGACAAAGCGCATCGCGGGTGCTTCATCGCCAATTCGGTGACGACTGAAGTCCGCGTGGTGGAGGCGTGAGGAAGCTCTCAAGCCCCGCAACTCCCCCGGCCATCCGCCAGCTCCCAGCGCCTGACCTCAAGGCTCTGATTGCCTCCGGACAGCCCATTGAACTGGTTGACGTTCGAACGGAGTCCGAACGCGAACTCGCGCTCATCGATGGGGCTCGCCTCCTCGACACGGCGTATCACGACTATCTGCTCGATCTCGATCCCGACACACTCATCGTCTTCCAGTGTCACCACGGCATCCGCAGCCAGGCTGCAGCGGAGTACTTCCTCCAGCATGGCTTTCGCAACCTGTACAACCTTGCCGGTGGAATCGAGGCCTGGTCTCGGCTTGTGGACGCGGCGGTTCCCCGGTATTGACCGATGACGCCTTTCTCGTCCCGCATATGACGGGCTGTCCTCTGCTCGTCGAGTTCGCTTCGCCGGACTCAAGGATGAGCGGCTGATCGCGGCCCGATACCGGTCGCCGTAGCGGCCATCAGTCGTCATGATCAAGACGCCCGGCGGCACAGGTTCCGGCGTCGTGGACGAGGCGACAGGCGTCATCGTGACCAATCTGCATGTCGTGCGTGGCGAGAGCAAGGCCACGGTCGTGTTCAGCAACGGCGACGACGTGTCGGTGGTTGATGTGGACGAACGACGCGACATCGTCCTGCTCAAGATCAAGGCGTTCGGACTGACGGCGGCGAAGGCAGGACATTCGGATCGGGTGCGCGTCGGCGACCGTGGGGTTCTTGTCAGTTTCCCCCGCGGGCTGGAGTTGACGGTCAGTGACGGTGTGATCAGCGCCGAGCGACAGACTTCATATGTAGGTGTTGGTAGTCAACATATTAAGGCGCGCACAGGGACACTGACGGGTCCGGCGGCCGCGTCGTCTATTTTTTCGGCCACGCGCCCCCGTTTGACGTCGGTCATGTCGGAGACATGCCTTCTCCGACGATCAACGTATCGAAGGCGACAGGGTGGGGACCAGGCGCGACGCGCACCACCGCCCAGGCCACCGCTGTCAACGCGTTCGCGCGCGGTCCAGGCGTTGGCCGGGCCGGCCTCGGTGATGCGAATTGTGCGATCGGGGCGCTCGAAAACGCGCACGCCGTCCGCGACGCGAATCTGGTGTTTCTGCCGGTGGACCCCAGGATGGATTCACTCCGCGCTGACGCTCGCTTCCAGGCGCTGGTCGAACGTTGCGCCTTTACGCGGAAGTGCCAGAGCGTGGCAGATGGTTGGACACGGAGTCGTATAATCAGCCTGCACATGCCACTTGAAGCGGGAGCGCGGTTGGGCCCGTACGTCATTGTCGGCCCCCTGGGCGCGGGAGGGATGGGCGAGGTGTATCGCGCTCGCGATGCGCGCCTGGATCGGGATGTGGCAATCAAGGTCATCCCCGCTTCGCTCGCCCGGGATCCCGATCGCGTTGCCCGGTTTGAGCGTGAAGCCAAAGCGGTGGCGGCTCTCTCGCATCCCAACATTCTTACCATTCATGACACCGGCACCGTCGGCGACACGCTGTATGTCGTGATGGAGTTGCTGGCCGGCGAGACGCTGGGAGATCGACTCAAGCAAGGACCCCTGCCAGTCCGGAAGGCATGCGAGGTTGGAGGACTGGTCGCGCGCGGGCTGGCCGCCGCGCACGAGAAAGGCATCGTGCATCGCGACCTCAAGCCCGACAACATCTTCCTCACCGACAACGGCCAGGTGAAGATTCTTGATTTTGGATTGGCACGGGCCGCGGGCGAGCCATCAGGCACGAGTGAGACGCGAGCGGCCATCACTGATGCCGGGGCGGTACTTGGCACCGTCGGCTACATGGCGCCAGAACAAGTGCGCGGCCAGGCTGCCGATGCGAGGGCGGACCTGTTCGCGCTTGGCGTGGTGCTCTACGAAATGTTGTCAGGTCAGCGCGCGTTTGCGCGGGGCACCGCTGCTGAAACCATGACGGCGATTCTGAATGACGATGCGCCGGAATGGTCGTCGGGAGCCCGGCAATTACCGCCGGCACTCGACCGCATCGTCCGCCATTGTCTCGAGAAGAATCCTGCGGAGCGTTTTCAGACGGCGCGCGACGTCGGTTTTTCCCTTGATGCACTGCCAGGTTCCGCCGCATCGGGCGCGCCTGTGTCTACGACTCCGGCACCGTCGCGGCGATCGCGCGAACGTGTGGCGTGGGCGCTGGCCACGCTGTCGCTTGCGGGACTGGCTGCCTGGTTGGCGTTCGGCCGTCCTGCCGCCGGGAGCGGGCCGTCCGAGGCGTACCGCGCCACGTTGCTCTTGCCGGACGGTGTTTCATTGGCCACGACGGTCTCCCCCGGACTTCGATTTGCGCTGTCGCCGGACGGACAGAAACTGGCGTTCATCGGAGGGGGCATCGGCCACGGTCGCGCGTTATGGATTCAGTCGCTTCGTGACAGGTCCGCGCTCATGATCGAACGATCGCTGGGAGCGATTGGGCCGTTCTGGTCACCCGACAGCCGGACCGTGGCGTTTTTTGTGGACCGGCAGTTGATGAAAGTGGATGCGGCTGGTGGCCGTCCCGCCGTGATTGGCACGGCGCAGGGCAATGGCGTGTGGAGTCCAGACGGTCAGCACATTGTGGTGGCTGACGTGAGGGACGGCGTGCGCGCGTTGTCGCCCGACGACGGCACCGTGCGGCAGGTGATCGCACCGCAGACGGGACTGATCCGTTTCTCCCCCATGTTCCTGTCAGACGGGCGCCGACTGATGTTCGGCGAGTACACGCCGGGCAATCGAACGGGTTACAGTTGGTATGTCACTGACCTTGAAGGATCGCAGCCGACACTGGCGTTCGAGGGCGCCGTCGATATCGATCGGGTGAACGCACTGAGTGCCTCCGGACATATTGTGTGGACGCGAGACCAGAACATCCTGGCCCGGCCCGAGCAGTCCGATGCGACACCCGCATCTGAGCCAGTGGTGCTCGCGGGTCCGGTTGACGGACAGCCGCGTGGCACCGCGGCATTCTCCATTTCACAGACCGGCGTGCTCGTCTATCAGACGGCAGTAAACGACAATCGCTCGAGTCTGGTGTGGTTCAGCCGCGCAGGCAAACGCCTCTCGCAACTTGGCGTGGACGCGGACTATTCGAACCTGGAGGCATCGCCCGAGGGCACGCGCCTCTTGGTCTCGTTGCCTGACGGCGGACGCGCCAGGGACATCTGGGTGTTGGACATGACTCGCGGAGTGCCGACCCGGCTGACGTTCGATGAGGCCGACGAGCGCAGCGCCGCATGGTCGCCGGATGGCCGGTCGATTATCTATCGTGGTCGCGAAGGCGAACTGTTCACACGACCTGTGGGCGGTGGTGAGGAGCGGCCGTTCGTCGTCGACAAACGCAGCAAGGATCCGCGGGGCTGGTCTGCGGATGGCCGGTTCTTCCTGTATCGCGCCACGGGCAATGGCAATGACCTCTGGGTGAAACCGGCGGTTCCCGAAGCGGCGCCGTATCCGTTTATCGCCACGCCGTTCGGTGAGGCGTACGGCGAGTTCTCTCCCGACGGACGTTGGGTGGCGTACGTCTCTGACGAATCAGGCGCCCAGGAGGTCTATGTCACGGCGTTTCCGTCGGGGCAGGGCAAGACCCGTGTGTCTTCCGATGGAGGTCTGTTCCCGCGCTGGCGAAGAGACGGCAGGGAGATGTACTACCTCAGTCCCGACGGCAAGATGATGGTGGCTGCAGTCGTGCCGGCCGCGTCAGGATTTCAGGTGGAGACCGCGACGGTGCTCTTTCAGACCAGCGTCACTGCCGGACCGGGAACGCCGTTTGTGGTCTCGCCCGATGGGCAGCGCTTTCTGATCAACTCGACGGTTCCGTCCACCGATCCGCCTTCATTGAGCGTGGTCTTCAACTGGCCGGCCCTGACCAGAAAGAAATGACGGTCTCATCCGTAATCGAATTCACCCCCAGAGGGTTGATATCGGCGCCGCGATGATGCGGTCCGAGAGCCAGAACGTACGGGGCCCGGTGTGCAGGACGATGCCGGCGATGAATTCCTTGTCGAACCGATCGCGCATGGTCATCAGATGGCGCGCCGCGGCGGTGGTGGGCGCGGCATCGGCCTTCACCTCAAAGGCAATGAGCCGGCCGCCCCCCAGTTCGACCAGGATGTCCACCTCGAGCCGTCCCTCCTGCTGCCGCACGTGAAACAGGCGGGGCCGCGTCTCACTGACGGGCACCTCGGCGCGAATTTGCGAGACCACGAACGTCTCGAGGAACCGGCCGAATAGATCACCCTGGCGCAGGGCGCCGTTGGTGTCGAGTCTCAACGCCGCGCCGGCGAGTGCGGGGTCCACCAGGTGGCGCTTCGGACCGAGTACGAGACGCTTGAGCCGATTCGAGGTCCACGCGGGCAGACTCTCGGTGACAAACAGGTTGCTCAGGAGTCGGTCGTAGGCGAGCGCAGTCTTGCGATTGATCCCGGCCGCATCAAACAGCGTCTTTTCATCCACGACGCCCGCCGTATTGAGCGCATACGCCTCGAGGTAGCGACGGAGGCGAAGCGGGTCGCGACCCGCTTCCACCAACTGTGCGTCGCGGGTCAGCAGGTGCTCGAGGTAACTGTCCAGCCAATGCTGGCGAGCCGTACCGTTCAGGCGTAGAGCGGGTTCCGGAAATCCACTCTGAAAGATGAGGTCCACATATCCGCGCAGGTCGGGCGTCGGGTGGGCCGGTTCAAGGGGTGCGCCTGACACAACCCGATCGACGAACGACGGTCTGCGGATGGTCCCCACCTGCTCGCGAACCGTCATGCCGAACATCGGTAGCCTGGTGACCCGCCCGGTCCCAGGACACCACTCGCCATCGAGTTCAGCCCGAACCGATCCGGTGATGATGAACCGCGCAGGGTCGGGCCTGGCGTCCACGGCGCGTTTCACGGCGCCAAGCACACCTGGCACCATCTGCCACTCGTCGATCAGCACCGGTTCCTGAAGTCCTCGGAGCGCGGCGTCCGGATCGGCCCTGAAGGCCTGCGCCTCCGCATCAGTGTCGAGCCGGACCACGGATTTCGCGTGACGAGCCGCAGTCGTGGTCTTGCCAGAGGCCCTCGGGCCGACCAGCAGCAACGCAATCTCGACCGCGTGGGCGAAGGATTCAAGGCCCGCTTTCCCGATCGGTATGCGGAGCCGAAGGTCAGTTGGCGGCTCGGTTCCCTGTCGCTGACCGAGCAGATGATTGGTGACGTCCGGCTTGGTTTGATCGTGTTGTTCGGTGCCGTCGTCTGTGTGCTGCTCATCGCGTGCACCAACGTGGCAAACCTCATGCTCGCGCGCGGTGCCTCGCGGCCCCGGGAGCTGGCGGTGCGCAGCGCGCTGGGCGCCAATCGCTGGCGACTGGTCCAACAGCTCCTCGTGGAAACGCTGGTGCTGACCACCGCCGGCACGGTGCTCGGGCTCGGCGTGGCGGTGGTGAGCCTGCAACTGCTGCTCTCGCTCAACCCCGGCAACATCCCCAGGCCATAGGGGAGTCCGGCGAATGGTACGACAGTCGATTCACTGTTCGTGCAAAAATGTAAATGTGTGAGCACTTATGGGGGCTACCCGCTGGACGACCTCGTGAATGGGCTGCACAGTTTTGCATCGGCGCCTGGAACAGACCATGCATGGTTCACGGCCGTGATTCCCTCAAATCTGCAGGCAAATGTCCCGGTCAAAGTTCTCTGGCATGAATGATCGTTGGGACACGCTGACCGGCCCGCAAGCGTTGTGGCTTCTGGTGGCCATCGGCACTGGGACCGGAGTTCTGACCGCACTGGGATTGGGTCTGGCCAGCATCCAGTTGGGCCACTTTGTCCCCCAGGGCGTCAACCTCGCGTGGACTGGTCCGGTCGGCACCACGATCCTCACGGTCGCATGGGGCACCCTGGTGTGGGTGATCGGCGCGTTCGTGCCTGTCCTGCGTCGGCCGTCGGCGTTCATTGCGGCCGCCGTCTGGTTGCCGTCGGCAGGTCTGCTCCTCAACCTGAATGGTCTGCACCCGGCAGCGGCGGCGGTGTGCGCGGCTGGCGTGGCCACCGTGGCCATGCGCATCGCGACTCGTGCCCCGAAGCTCGTCGTGCAACTTGGCCGACGGGTGGCGCTCGCCGGAATGTTCCTCACGTCGGTCGCGTTCATCACCATGGTGATGGCCATGCCTGCGATCGAAACATGGAAAACCGCCCGGGTGTCCCCACCGCAGGCCGAGGCGCCCAACGTGCTCCTGATTGTGCTCGACACCGTGCGCGCGAAGAGCCTCGGCGCCTACGGCCACGACCGCGCCACCTCCCCCTTCCTGGATCAACTGGCGAAGACGGGCGTTCGTTTTGCGCAGGCATTTTCAACGGCCCCATGGACGACCCCGTCGCACGCCAGCATCATGACGGGTCTCTGGCCCTCTGAACTCGCGCTGGGCTGGAAGCGCAGCCTTGACGACGGCAAGCCCACGGTGGCCGAGGTCCTGAGCAAGGCCGGCTACGCCACGGCCGGTTTTGTGGCCAACATGGGCAGCGCGGGTGTGAGCTCGGGGATTGCGCGGGGATTCACGCACTTTGAGGACTACCCGATTTCGACCTGGAACGTCCTGCGGGGTTCGAAGATTGGCGACGAGATCACCTCAAGCCTCTGGCTGCGCGATCTCCTGGGACGCCACAGCAGTCCCGACCGGAAGCGAAGCCCACAGGCCTCGGCAGAGTTTCTTTCCTGGCTCGACGATCAGCACGATCAGCAGGACCGGCCCTTTTTTGCCTTCCTCAACTACTTCGACGCCCACAACCCGTATGAGGCCCCGTCGGCATTTGAAGCACGGTTCGGAGTGTTTCGCACACCGCGCCCCACCGATGTGACGCCTCTCGACTGGATGGAGTACACCGACGCCCAGAGGGCGGTGGCGCAGCGCACCTACGAGGCGGCGATCGCGTATCAGGACGATCAGCTGAAACAGTTGTTTGCTGAATTGGAGACACGCGGCACGCTGGCCAACACGCTCGTCATCGTCACATCAGATCACGGCGAGGAGTTTGGCGAACACGGTGTCATGCGGCACGGCAATTCGCTGTATCGGGCCTCGGTCCATGTCCCGCTGGTAATCTCGTTTCCGAATCACCTTGAGGGCGGCCGAGTCATTTCGACCCCCGTCAGTCTGAGGTCCATCGCCGCCAGTCTCTCCCAGATGGTGCCCGGACTGGGACCCGACCTCTTCCCCGGCCCCAGCCTCTTCGACATCATGGCGGACGAGACAGCGGGTGAACCGGTGTTCTCAAGCCTTGAGGGCATGCGGTCGCAACCAGAAACGTTCCCTGTGCATGACGGCCCTCTCTATTCGATCGTCTACAAGGGCTATCGCTACATCGTCAACGTCGAAGGCGCCGAGGAGTTGTATCGGATCGAGGACGCGGACGAAAGCACGAACCTCGCGGCGTCGCAGGCCGAGCAGGGCATCATGACCGAGATGAGAGCTGCGCTGTCGAAGATCCCGGGCATCGCGGGGGGCGGGGGCGGAAGTACTTAGCTCGGCTCTACGCGACCTGACGCTGCATCAGGCGGGCAAACAGGCCCTCTTCGCGCATCAAGCCATCAAACGATCCGTGCTGCACGACGCGGCCGGCTTCGATGACGTAGATCCGATCGGCCTGCCGGATGGTGCTCATGCGGTGTGCGATGAGGATGCGTGTCACGTTCAGTTGATTGAGGCTGTTGGTCACGATGGCCTGCGACCGGTTGTCGAGCGCGCTCGTGGCTTCATCCAGAATCATGATCGCCGGCTTGCGGAGCAGCACGCGCGCAATGAGCAGTCGCTGGCGCTGGCCGCCCGAGAGGTTGGTGCCGCCCTCCGAGACAAAGGTATGCAGGCCCATCGGCATCTGCCGGATCTCGTCTTCGATGCCGGCGGCGCGCGCCGCCTCCCACACCTGGTCGTGCGTCGCTTTCGAACCGCTCGAGATGTTGTCGAAAATCGATCCGGCCAGGATCTTGGTCTCTTGCGAGACCACGCCGAGTTGCTGGCGCACCGCGAGAATGTCCAGGCCTTTGAGGTCGTGGTCGTCGAAATACACGCCGCCAGATAGCGGCGCTTCGAAGCGGAGCAGCAGGCCGACGATGGTGGACTTGCCGCTGCCCGAGGGTCCCACAAGGGCAATGCACTCGCCGGGCTCAGCGGCAATCGAGACGTTGTCGAGCGTCATGGGTCCGTCGTCGCGGTAGCGGAACGTCACGTGGTCCAGCCGGATGCGGCCGGTCAAGCGCCCCGGCGGGTTCTTCTGGCCCTGAAGCTCCGGCTCGGTGTCGAGGATGGGTGCGAGGCGTGCCCACAACGCCGAAACGCCAAGCAGCAACTGTGCGCTGTCGCCAAGCGTTGTGACGCCGGCCAGGAAGGCGCCGAACGCGGCGCTGAACGCGATGAACGCGCCGACCGACAGCGTAGGCCGATCGCCGAACACGTCGGCGCTGGCCAACCAGAACAAGATGGCGGTTGAGAGGGGCGCCATCACCACACCGGCCAGCCGCACGCGATCGTTCAGGATCCGCAGGCGCTGCATCGTCTGCATCTTTGCTGCATAGGCGCGGCCCCATTGCGCAAAGGCCCGCACCTCGGCGCCCGCGGTGCGCAACTTCGGCACGGCCCCGATGATCTGGATGACGAGGCCGCGTAATTGGCCGTCGCGATCATGAAGTTGCAGCAGCGCGCCGCGCATCATGACGCTGGCCGAGGCGTTGATAATCAGAGTCGCGGCGGCAATCAGAAGCGCTGCCACGGTCAGCGACGGGCTGAGCGACAACAGGAGGCCGACGTTGAGCACCGACGCCACGGCGCCAATCACGGTACCGAGTGTGGTGACGGTGAGTGTGTTGCGAATCTGCGTCACCGCGCCCACGCGGCTCTCGAGGTCGCCGGCCGTGAACGCGCGAAAAAATCGCGGACCCTGGTCGAGCAAGCGGTCCCAGACGCCCAGTTGCAGCCGCGCCGCAGCCCCTGTCGCCAGGCGCAGCAGCGCCAGCGCGCGCGCCAGGTCGAACACCAGTGCACCAGCGGTGGCCGCCACCAGCGCAGCGCCCAATTCGAGCAGGGTGCGGCGGTCGGCGTCGGGTATGGCTGACTCAAACAGGATCTTCATCGCCTGCGGCCCGACCATGCCAAGCAGCACGACCCCGATGCCGGTCAGCACGGCCGTGATGAACTCACGGCCGGTGCCGCGCAGCGCCCATCGGGTCACCGCCATCGCCGACAGGCGGCCGGTCAGTGGCGGATGCAACGCGTGCACTTGTGGCGCCAGGTCCTCTGCAAGTTCCGCATCCACCTCACGCGCGGGCGCGTTCGCAAACAGCGCGCGGTACGCCATCCCTCTGAACCACGGCCGGCGAAACGCCACCAGACCCATCGGTTCGCCGGTGCTGACGCGGGTGGCCAGGTAGGGCTCGCCATCCTGCAGCCACCATTGACCCTTGAGCATCACCGTACGCGCGCGGGCGCCCGATGCATCAAGGATGGCCTCAAGCGTCGGGGGCTCTGGGCCAATCGACGCCGGCACCCGTATGTCGAGGCCGCACGTGACGCCAACCTGCTTGAGCACGGCCGCCAGCGGCGAATCCGTCCAACTCGTCACCGGACCGGTCACCTCGGGCGCGCCGATCTGACTGAGCCCGCCGAGTGTCTCGGTCGCCATGCGCTCGTTCATGCGCTGGCGTTCTTCAAACCGCAGGCGCGTGGCGCGCTCCCGTTCCTGATCGGCGACGACCGCAGCGCTCAGGAATGCCCCCTGCGCGCTGACAAGCGCCCTCTCGATCGCCACTCGACTTGCCAGCGATTCGTTCGGCACGTCCTGCCCGAGCACGGCGAACCAGCCGCGCAGACGCGCGACGGCCTCGTCATGACCGGCCGCCACCGCATCCAGCGCCTCTTCCATCGACGACGGCACGAGCGAGGCGGGTTCCATGGCCACTGCGATGAGGTGCGCTTGCGCCGCGCCGGATTGCCAGAGAAGCGCGCCGCCCGTTTCTACATTGAACGCGTGCTGGCGATGACCGCTGTCGGGCGGCCCGACCACACGAAACACCGCCAGCGTGCCCGACGTGACGACCCACGCATCGCGACCGTCCAGCACCAGCGGCGTGTTGCCCTCAAGGCGCCGCATGGCCTGCCTCGATGCCGGCATCACCGGCGTGTACGAGCGACGCGTACGCTCCCCCCGCAGCCATCATCGCAGCGTGAGTGCCGCGCTGCACGATCTTGCCGTGGTCGAGCACGATGATCTCGTCAGCGTCGCGAATCGTACTCAGCCGATGCGCGATGATGAGGCAGGCACATCCGCGCCGTCGAAGATTCACGTCGATCCGCTGCTCGGTTTCCGGGTCCAGCGCACTCGTGGCTTCATCCAGGATCAGGAACGACGGGTCGCCGGTTAGCGCACGCGCGATCTCAAGACGCTGCCGTTGGCCGCCACTCAGGTTCGACGCCGACTCGGCCAGCAGGCTGTCATAGCCATCGGGCAACGCGACCAGGTCATCATGAATGGCCGCATCGCGACACGCCCGAACGATCTGATCGTCGGGGACGGTTGGGTCCCATAACGTCAGGTTGTCGCGCACGCTCGCCTTGAACAGCAGAATCTCCTGATCCACCATCGCCAGGGAATTGGCCAGCACCGGCGCAGGAATCGACGCGCGTGGCTTGCCGTCGAACAGGATCTCGCCGCCGCTTGGCTGGAACAGCCCTGCCACCAGTCTGGCGACGGTGGACTTGCCCGATCCGCTTCCGCCGACAAACGCGATGCGCTGGCCCGGTTTCAGAGTGAGCGACAACCCGTCGATGAGCGGCGGCTGCAGCGGGTTGTAGCCAAACTGCAGGTTCCGCAATTCCACCTCTCCCCGCAACCGTACCGGCGCCGTTGAATCCGCGTCGGTCTCGGGGGCCGGCACCTGCGGATTCCGCAACACGTCATCCAACCGCGTGATGTCGCCTTCCAGGTCCTGAAGGGTGCTTCCCAGGCTCAGCAGGCTGTTCACCGGCTGGAGGAAACTTGCCACCAGGCTTTGAAACGCCACGAGCATGCCGATCGTCAGCAGCCCGTCCATCACGCGCAGGCCGCCGACCACAAGAATCAGGAGCGACATCAGCGACGAGACGAACCGCGGCAACAGACCCAGCACCAGACCGGCCTGAATCAGCGCCTGCTGGGAGTTGACGTACTTCGCGTAGTGGCCGGCGACCCGCCCGAACAACTCGGATTCAAGCGCTGACGCCTTGATGTTGCGAATCGCCTGCAACCCCGCCACCCCCACGCCCGCCAGCGCGCCTGCCTCCTGGGCCAGGCGGCGATTGGCGTCGATGCGCCGGCGCGACATCCATCGCAGAATCATGAAATTCACCACCGCGAGGACAACCGCGATCATCGTGAGCACGGCATCGAACTGCCACATCACGAGGGCGTAGAAGACCAGCATGATCAGGTCCACAGCCGTCGAGGCCAGAGGGCCCGAGAGTTGATCGGCCACGCGATCGTTCAGAGAGATTCGGCCGGCAATTTCGCCGCTGAAACGCTGCGCGTAAAATTCCGCGGGAAGCCGGAGCAGGTGCCACACGAACTTGCTCGACATCGTGACGGCCAGTTTCAACTGCAGGCGCCGCAACAGGCGCTGCTGAATGGCAGTCAACGCCGTGCGCAACGCGGCCGCAAGCAGCACACCGATGATGATGGGGCGCACCCAGTCGTCCAGCCGTTGCACCAGCACCTGATCGACGAACACCTGCAAAAACGCGGGCACGGCCAGACCCGGCAGCACGAGGAGCAACGCGGTCACTCCACACAACGCGAACGTACCCACCGACGACCGCAGGCGATCCCATAACCCTGCGCTCACGCTCGGACGCCGGCCACCAGGCGCAAACGTGGGCCCGGGTATCATCGCAAGCACCACGCCCGTGAAGCTCTCGTCGAACTCTTCGAGACTCACGGTACGCGGACCAGTCGCTGGATCGTTGAGGAACACGCGGCCCTTCATGAAACCCTCCACCACGACAAAGTGGTTGAAGTTCCAGAAGGCAATGTACGGGTACTGCAGCGATCCGAGATCGTTGAGGTCTTTCTTGAAGCCTTTCGCGTCCAGCCCGTACGTGCGCGCGGCCTGCACGACGCTCGATGCTTTGCTGCCGTCGCGCGATACGCCACACGCCCGCCGCAACTCCGCGAGCGGCACGATGCGTTCGAAGTACCCCAGAATGATCCCGAGACAGGCCGCGCCGCACTCGACCATCTCCATTTGCAGGATCGTGGGCGTACGCACGCGCCCGCGACGCAGACCGTGTGCAACCGTCGACGTCACCGCACTCCCGAAAGCTCCCGTAGGAACGGAAGCACGTACGTGATGGGTGCGCGGTGTTCGACGATGACGCGCATGTCTCCCGTGAGCCCCGCAGTCACGGGCGACCCGGGCCCCGCAGACGAAGACCACCGATAGCCACTTGCAGTACTGGCATCGGCATCAAGCGCGGCTGTGACCTCAATGCGTGTGGTGCCGCCGACCAATGCCTGCGCCAAATCCGCGTTCCCCAACACGGCCCTGGCGCCTTCAGTGGTCACCGCCAGATCGGACACCGACAACACGACGCCGGTGATGCCGCCGTACCGCTGGCGCTCCACCGTGTCCGGCGTAATCATCACGCGCATCCCAGGCGTGACCTTCTTGCCGTCACCCACAGCCAGGTACGCCACATTCACCAACGTCGCACTCGCATCGTCCACCTCAAGCCGCGCGACGCGGGCGCCGGCGGTGACGATTTGACCCGTATCAGAGAGCAGTTCGATGATACGGCCCGAGTGGGCGGCCACGATCTGGCTGTTCTTCTCGATCTGAACCTCGTTGATAGCGATCTGGGACCGCAGGCGGTGGATCTCACTGCGGCGCGCCGATCCGGCCTGGAGGTTGTCGCGCGACAGACTCATCTCGGAAGTCTCGGCCTGCGCCACCTGGATGTCGAGCTCCTTGAGGCGCGCGGCCGCGTCGGTAATGCGAGTGGCGTTTTCGAGGGTGGCGCGTTCAGCGTCGAGCAGCTCTGGAGCGAGTGCGGCGATTAGTCCTTTGTCGCGCAAGGCCCTGAGACTGGTCAGGCGCTGGTCAAGAAGCGGCGCCAGGGCCTGCGCGTCAGCCAGAGTCTTTCGAAGGTTGTCGCTCTGCGAACGCGCGTACGCGCCGGTGAGTCCGGTCTGCGCCTGCTGGCGCACGGTCTGGTCGGACTGCACCCGCGTTTGCGCACGGTCCTGGCTCTCAAGCTCAGCCAGCAATGTGCGGTCTTCGTCGAGCCGACGGCGCAGGTCGAACTGATCGATCTGACCCAGCACATCGCCCTGCGCCACGCGATCGCCGGCGCGCACGTTGAGCCGGTCCACACGCCCTGCGCCAAGTGTCTGCACGTCAAGCACCCCGCGGGGCTTCAGCAGCACACCGCGTCCACTCACGATGGTGGGGATGCGGCCATTGAATCCCCAGACAAGGGTCAGAATGACCAGCGCCGCCAGCACCACCAGGGGCAGCCAGTCGCGGGGACTGACGATGCGGATCGTTTCGTCGAGGCGATCGGGCGACGAGAGCCGCTCAAGCGCTTTGGCACGAAAGACCGATGGAGGAGGGGTGGCCACGGCGTGTACTCAAAGGCTCCGCAGCTTGCGTTGAAGGAAATCAAAACGCGCGCCGGCGATCGACAGGGCGTCGAGCGTGGCCGGATCCATCTCTTCGTCGTCTGAAGCGCCGGCGTCGTCCGGCGCGGCCGGCCCGGGACCGCCATAGCCGAGGCGACCGACGGTACTGCGGAGCCGGTCGGAGAGAAAGACCGCGAGCGAGCGATAGAAGCGCGATGCGAACGCGACGTCGCCAGCGAGCTTCGCTTCGAGCGATGCCCGTGGAATGGCAAGCACCAACGAGGGCTCGAGGCTGACGACCGAGGCAGATGGGGGCCGCGTATCAACAAACGACATTTCACCGACGATCTCGCCGCTGCGCAATCTGGCGACATCGGTGGAGGCTGTGCGGCTGGTGCGCACGGCAAACAGACCATCGATGATCACGTAGATGTCTGCGATGCTTCGGCCTTCCTGGATCAGGATGGTACCAGCGGGCACGTCTCGCTTGGCGCCCACCTGGAGCATCCAGTCAAGGTCCGAGTCGTCGAGGATTCCCAGCAGGAAGAGCGCTTTGCGCATCGTGGCGGGGACATACTAGCAGCCCGTGGCGGAGCGGGCTACTCCCGGCGAAGTAGGGCGTTGGGACCTGACGCGCCATACTGGCGTCCGATGATCCACCGATACCAATGGCCCGGAGAGGCCTGCGGGTTCCACACGGAAGTCTCATGCGCCATCCTCGGACGCGAGGCGCGGGAACCCGGACTGGTGGTGTCGAACATCGGCGGATGGCACTCGGCGCCGGACCTGCCCATCTGGGAAGACGCCGGGATTGCAGAACTGCAGCGGCGCGGAACCACCGGCGACGGTCTCCAGATCGCGATCAGTGGCCCTGACGTTCCTGACCACCACCGGCGTCCTCGGCGTCTCCCCGTCCACCTCGACTTTCCCGATCGCCATCACCACGTCCATGCCGCGCACAACGCGGCCGAACACCGCGTACTGATTGTCGAGCCCCCGGCACTCGCCCGTGCAAATGAAAATCGACGTCGTCGCGCTGCCTGGGTCGTCGCCACGCGCCATTGAGAGGATGCCAGGCACGTTGGGTGTGTTCGTGAACTCGGGCACCAGGTTGTGAATGAGCGCCGACTGCTTCGCGGTCAGCGGCGTCTGCCGGTGCATCGGCGAGCCGGTCTGAATCACGAAATTCGGGACGACCCGATGGAAGAGGGTGTTGTCGAACACGCCCGCCACGGCCAGTTGAAGAAAGTTGCGGACTGTCTCGGGCGCCTTGTCGGGAAAGAACTCCACCTCGATCTCACCCGCCGTGGTGTCGAACACCGCGCGGGCCTTCGCCATTTCCTCTACGGTCGCGTCCACGAACGGCGCCTTCACGGGCGGCGGCGTGTCGCGAATGGTTACCGACGTGATGACCACACGCTCCGTCGCCATGCCCTTCTCGTCGGCGTCGATCGTGGAGATGGCCTGCACCACTTCGAGGCCGTCAACGACGCGTCCGAAAATCGAGTACTGGCCGTCCAGCGCGGCCTGGGGACTGGCGCACACAAAGAACTGCCAGCCGCCGCTGTCTGGCATGCCCGGCGCCAGTACGGCGCTCACGGTGCCGAGACTATGCGTTTCCTGGCTCAGTTCGCGTTTGAGCAGGTGCATGCCGCCCGTGCCGTACTGCGCGGCCTTCGACGAATCTTTGGACAGCGGGTCGCCGCCCTGGATGATGCCGTAGCGAATGACGCGGTGAAACGTGGTGCCGGCAAACGCCCCATCGCGCGCCTGCTTCATGAAAAAGCCGACGTGATTCGGCGCCGCCCTGGGCAGCAACTCGAAGACAAACGTGCCCTTCGAGGTTTCCACAACAGCCTGTTTCCCGGTCATCTCGGCGAGTGAGTACGGGGTGGTGAACGGGGCCGGCTTGGCGGCAGACTTCTGCGGCCCGGCCGACGATGCGAACGAGGCAAATAGCGCGATCAGCACAAACAACATACGGCCACCCGATTTTCCGATTCCCCGATGGTTTCCAGATTTCAGATTACCGATTGAGTTAGATTGTGTCCATGCTGCGATCCCGATTGTTTCCCTGCGGAATCCTTGTCCTGGCTGCCGCCTGCGGCGGACCGGCCCTGCCTCAGACTGTGGCTGAAATGCCGAACATCGACACGTCGCGCGTCCTGGCGGACATCACCCGCCTGGCGTCGGACGAATTCCAGGGCCGCGCGCCGGGCTCCGAGGGCGAACGCCTGACCGTGCAGTACCTGACAGACCAGTTCAAAGCCGCCGGCCTCGAGCCGGGGAACCCCGACGGCACGTGGGTGCAGAAGGTGCCGCTTGTCGGCATCCGCCCCACCGTGTCGGCGCCGTTCACCATCACGCAGGGCGGCAAGGCGCGGCAGATGAACGTGACGGGCGACATCGTGCCGTTCAGCCGCCACGTGACGGAGACCGTCACGCTGGCGAATTCCGACATGGTGTTTGTGGGCTATGGCATCCAGGCGCCCGAGTTCCAGTGGGACGACTACAAGGGCGTGGACGTGAAGGGCAAGACGATCCTGATGCTGGTCAACGATCCCCAGATGCCCGGAAGCGGCCCAGGCAACCTCGACGCCGCGGTGTTTGGCGGCAAGGCCATGACCTACTACGGCCGCTGGACCTACAAGTTTGAGAAGGCCGCTGAAATGGGCGCCGCCGCCGTCCTCGTGGTTCACGAGACAGGACCAGCGGGATATCCGTTTGCCGTCGCACAAGGGATGGGTGGAGAACGCTTCAATCTCTCGACGCCCGACAAGAACATGGGCAAGGCTTCAATCGAGGGATGGATTTCACTGGAAGCGACCACGGCCCTGCTCAAGGCCGCTGGCGTCGATTTCGCCGAGGCCAAGGCGAACGCCACCACGCGCGAGTTCACGCCCGTGCCCCTCAAGGCCACCGCGGCCGTCACGCTCACGCAGCAGATTCGCACGCTCGACTCCCAGAACGTCGTGGCCGAACTCACGGGCAGCGACAGAGACCTCACGACTGAATTCGTTGTTTACACCGCGCACTGGGATCACTTCGGCGTCGGGACGCCGGGGCCTGACGGCGACACGATCTACAACGGCGCCAGCGACAATGCGAGCGGCACGGCCACGATGCTCGAAATAGCCAGGGCATTCAAAGCGCTGCCTGTGGCGCCCAAGCGCACGATCGTCTTCGTGGCGGTGACCGCCGAGGAACAGGGCCTGCTCGGCTCGGAGTACTACGCGCGCTTCCCGCTCTACCCGCTCAACCGCACGCTGGCGAACGTGAACATTGATGGCATGAACCTGTGGGGCCGGACGAGCGACGTGACGGTCATTGGCAAAGGGGCCTCCGATTTGGACGACTACCTCGAGGCGGCAGCGAAGGAGCAGGGCCGCACGCTCATCGCCGACCCGGAATCTGAGAAGGGCTTCTACTACCGATCGGATCATTTCAACTTCGCAAAGGCCGGAGTGCCCGCGCTCTTCATTGATGACGGCACGACGTTCATCAACAAACCCGCCGGATATGGCAAACAGAAGCGCGACGAGTACACCGCGCGCGACTACCACAAGCCCTCCGATCAGGTGAAACCCGACTGGGACCTCAGCGGTTTGGCCGAAGACGGCAAGCTCTACTTCGTCGTCGGCTACCGCGTCGCCCAGGCGGCGACGTATCCGGAATGGAAGGCGGGGAACGAGTTTCGGGCCGTCCGGGACAAGATGCTCGGCCGTTGAATCAGCAGTCGTGAACCGCCCGCACCACCCAGGTGGTCATGGCGCGCTGGCCTTGCACCACCGTCGTCTTGAGCGGGTCAAGCAACTGCCCTCCGAGGGAGGCCATCAGCGACATGAGCTGCTGTTCGTCCACGAGGTAGCGCTCTGACCCATCAGGAAGCGCAAAGCGGCGGCCGACGATTCGGCGCACCTGTGATTCCATCCCGATAGACGACGCGAGGCGGGCGAAGAAGACGCCACCTGGGCGCAGCACGCGCCAGAGTTCGCGCATCATCGCTTCAAAGTGCGCGTCATCTTTTGCGAAGTGCAGCACGGCGCTGCAGATGACCACGTCGAACGTGTGTGACGTGAACGTCAGCGCTTCGAGCGGCTCCACGCGAAAGTGATCGTCGTCAGCCGGCCGGCCCTGTTCGAGCGCGAGCTCACGAAGGCCTGCGACCGCCGACGGATTCGTGTCCACGCCGTACACGTCCACGTCCTGCGTCAGTAGATAGTACGAATTACGCCCTGAACCGCAACCTGCATCCAACACACGATCGGTGTCGCTGATGCGACCCTTCAGGAGTTGGTCGAAGAGGTAGATGTCGATGTTGCCGAATTCGGCGGTGAGGTTGCGCACGAAAGCATCATAGGGCGCTTCGCCGCTGCGCGCGCGACGACGCCCAGCACGGGCGGCAGCGCGCGGGTTGGGTCTCAAGTCTGCGGAACATGGCGCGCTCTCACTTGCCGATGGTCAGCCCCACTGCGCGACTCGCGCGCCCCGGTCGTTCAGCGGCTGCCGCCACACCACATTCGGATCCTGGTGCTAGACTTCGGCGCGAGGTTCCTCATGAAATATTCCAGGCTGTTTGGTCGTTTTCTGACGATCGCGTTCAGTGCGTTGGCATTGTCCGGCGCGTTGCCAGTCGGCGCGGATCAAGTTGCTTCGTCGACGCAACAAGCGCAACCTGCGCAGGCTGGACGCGGTCGGGCCGGCGCGCCGCAGCCGTTTGACGAGGCGCGGGCGCGTCAACTCTACGTCAGCGACAAGTTCGAAGATCATACGAAGCCCAACTTCCAGGCGGCAGTCGACGCGAAGGCAGCCGAGGACGCGCGGTACGCCGATGCCTGCAAGGGAGTCATGACGTGCACCAAGGTCACGTATCGCAGCAGCGTGGGCGACATGGACATTCCCGCGTATGTGTTCCAGCCGCTCGAGACGGGTGGACCGCGAAGCCGGGCCGCGATGATCTGGGTACATGGCGGCGTGCACGGCAACTGGTCCATTTCCTACTTTCCATTTGTGCGTGAGGCGATTCAGAAGGGCTACGTCATCATCGCGCCCGAGTATCGCGGCAGTACCGGATACGGCGAGGCGCATCACATGGCGATCGACTACGGCGGCTACGAAATCGACGACGTGCTGAGCGCGGTGGACTACCTGAAGACGCTGCCTCACGTGAATCCTGACCGACTGGGCATCATGGGCTGGAGTCACGGCGGGTTTATTGCCCTGCACTCGGTGTTCCGAGAGAAACACCCCTTCAAGGCGTCGGTGGCTATGGTGCCTGTCACGAACCTGTTTTTCCGCCTGTCGTACAAGGGCCCGAGCTATCAGCGCCAGTTCGCAACTCAGCCACGCATCCTGGGCCTGCCTTTCGAGAAGCGTGAACTCTACAAGGAGCGGTCGCCGATCTATCACGTCGACAAACTGCAGGTGCCGCTGCTCGTGCACGTGGCCACCAACGACACGGACGTCAACTTCGAAGAGAACGAGCAGATTATCGACGCCCTGCGCGCCAGGAAGCCCACACTATCTGAGACCAAGGTCTATGTGAACCCGACGCCAGGCCCAGCCAGTGTGGGCCACACGTTCAACCGGCGCACGAACACCACGACGTTGCAGCGCGACGATTCGCCCGAGCAGGTCGACTCATGGAATCTGGTTTGGAAGTTCTGGGAGAAGCATCTGAAATGAGCCAATGGGGTAATGCGCAATGGGTTATTCCCCCCGAAGCGCCACGATCGGATTGACCGACGCCGCGCGCAAGGCTGGCGCCAGGCTGGCGAGCGCGCCGCTGACCAGCAGCGTGACGGCCGTCACCAACAGCACCAGCGGGTCACCCGGTGAGACACCGTCGAGCAGTTCCCCCATCAGCCCGCCCACAACCCAGCCGGGAACCATGCCAACGATGATGGCGACCGCCACGCGCCAGGTCCCCTGCCACAAGACCATGCGAAGCACGCGGCCCCGGTCGGCGCCCATCGCCATGCGCACGCCAATCTCCTGCGTGCGTTGGCTGACGCCGAATGCCATCACACCGTACAGCCCGGCTGAGGCCAGCACCAGCGCGGCCACACCGAACGTCATGAACAGCCCGCCGAAGACTCGCACGGCCCATCCCTGGCGCCAGAGTTCGCCGGCCAAAGTGTTGACGTCGGCGACCGGCGTCCCCTCACCCACCTGCGCAAGTGCCTGACGCACACCCGCGCTGATGGCCAGCGGGTCGCCGGGCGTTGACGCGAAGACAAAGAAGTCGCGTCTGGGAAACTGCGCGAGCGGGCGGAACACCAGCCCGCCATTCTGGTTGTTGGAAGGACTCGGCTCGACCAGGCTCGGCGTCACACCCACCACGGTCAACCACGGCGACGAGTCGAAGGTAACGCCCTTCTCGGAGTTTGTGCCGAATCGGATCCGTCGCCCAATCGCCCCCTCGGGCAGGTGTCGCCGCGCAAACGACTCGTCCACCACCGCCACCAGGAGCCCGCCACTGACATCGGTGGGCTCGAGGAGTCGGCCCATCAGCGGCTTCACGCGCAGCACATCGAAGTACTTCTCGGACGAGGTGATGACCTGCACACGCGGATGGGCGTCCGCAGACTCGAAGGTCTTGCCGTCAATCGCCACTTGCGTGCCGCCACCACCACGCGGATAGTCGGCCGCCAGCGCCACGGCTCTCACACCGGAGACCTTCGAAAGCAGATCCTCGACGAGCACGTTGGCGCGCGTAATGTCCGCCGGTTCCGCGAAAAGTCGGTCAGCCAGCGACACACGTCCAACAAACACGTCCTCGGTGGCGAACGGCACGTCGGTGCGGCTGTTCTGAACGATGCTTCGAATCATCAGGCCCGACACCACGAGCAACACGCACGACACCGCCACTTCCACCACCACGAGCCATCGGGCAAAGCGGCCCATGCGCAGACTCGTCGTCCCGCGCCCTTCGTCTTTCAGTGAACTGTTGACGTCGGTCCGTGCGAGCCTCCATCCCGGCACCAGACTGGACACGAGCGCGGCCGTGACAGTGACGGCCATCACGAAGGTGAGCACGACCGGATCGAGGCGCACATCGATCCAGAACGGCGGATCGGTGTCGACGATCGCGCGGCTGAAGAGGACGGTGCCTCCCCACGCCAGACCCAGACCCAGCAGGGCGCCGGCGCCCGAGAGCACCAGGCCTTCCACGAGCGTCTGTCGCACGATGCGCCATCGTCCTGCACCGATGGCGACACGAATGGCCACTTCCTTCGTCCGTTCAGCCGCGCGAGCGAGCTGAAGATTCGTCACGTTGACGCACGCGATGATCATCACGCCGAAGACAGCGCCCAGCATGGTGAAGAGGGTGTTCGTGACTTCGCTGCCAATGACATGGCGAACGTACGGACCCACACGAGCACGGGTGTCCTTGTTTTCCGGATAGGTTGCGGCAAGTTGTTGCGAAATGGCTTCGATGTCTGCCGCCCCACGCGACTCTGAGACGCCATTCTTCAGCCGGCCGATGACGTCTGCGCGGCCGCCGGTGCCCCGCTTGGGCGCAAGGGTGAACGAGAGCGGCTGCCAGGCGTTTTGCTCCTGCGGGAACCCGAACTTCGGCGGCATGACGCCGATCACGGTGGTGGGCACTCCATTGACGAGCAGGGTCTGTCCGATCGCGTCCTGACGCGACTGGAACCGCGATTCCCAGACGCGATGCCCAATGATGATCACGGCTGGCGCACCGGCTGCGGCGTCGGCATCGGTAAACCCACGACCAAGCGCGGGCGACATGCGCAGGGCGCGGAGCACCCCTGGCGTCAGGTGCGATCCGCGCAGCCGCTCCGGGTACCCGCTGGCGCCTGTGATGGTGATGTTCGTTTCGTTGTAGGCCTCCAGCGATTCGAACGACTGCTGTCGGCTGCGCCAATCCACCAGGTCGTGGTACGGCACCGGTGCGTCGTCACCGGGACTGGCCGGCCTGGCGATCGCCATGTGCTGAATCCGGCCTGATTCCGGGAACGGCAGCCCACGCAACACGGCCCCCTGCACAATACTGAACATCGTCGTCGGCAATCCGATGCCGAGCGCGAGCGCAACGACGGCGAGCGCCGAGGTGCCGGGGTGTTTCGCAATCATCCGCGCGGCGTACCGAAGGTCTTGCAGCCAGCCACTCATCAGTCGTCTCCCACCATGCCCATACGCAGTCGACGGCAGAAAGTTGACGGGTGGAAGATCCGCGCGCTTGAGACCCAGCGCGCGCTACGTACGGAAGGCGCCAGCGTGGCGCGGCCTGGGTCTCAAGGCCGCGGCTCTGCTCAATCAATGGCCAAAGGTGGCGGGGCGTCCGGGCGGAGCGCGGCGTCCGGGCGGAGCGCGGCGTCCGGGCGGAGCGCGGCGTCCGTGCGGAGCGCGGCGTCCGGGCGGAGCGCGGCGTCCGGGCGGAGCGCGGCGTCCGTGCGGAGCGCGGCGTCCGTGCGTGGCGCGGCGTCCGTGCGGAGCGCGGCGTCCGGGCGTAGCGCGGCGTCCGGGCGTAGCGCGGCGTCCGTGCGGAGCGCGGCGTCCGGGCGTAGCGCGGCGTCCGTGCGGAGCGCGGCGTCCGTGCGTGGCGCGGCGTCCGTGCGGAGCGCGGCGTCCGGGCGTAGCGCGGCCTGGGTCTCA
>Ga0163151_10002861_pt1 | contig 25814 bp, 26 predicted proteins | sample OliLakLV19MP5IB2_FD_145596 | JGI IMG/M metagenome (GOLD analysis project Ga0163151, IMG submission 145596) | Freshwater microbial mat bacterial communities from Lake Vanda, McMurdo Dry Valleys, Antarctica - Oligotrophic Lake LV.19.MP5.IB-2 | ecosystem: Environmental > Aquatic > Freshwater >...
AACCTTTAGCATCTTGTTCTAATCTTGGCTAACTATCCTTTAGAATTAGCTTACACGGTATAGTCAAAAAACTACTGTTCCCATCTTGGATGGGGTTTATAAAGCTCAATCTTTTCTAAAATCGAAATGCCATTACCTAAATATTTAAAGATTGCTATATTCTGCGAACATTCAAATCCTATTGCAAGATCTATTTTTCAAGATTTAAATCTATTAAAAAAAATACTAGAAATTAGACTTTTAAATCGAAGATTAAAAGATGGAAAAATAAAATTTTTTTCTAAAGAAGAAATTAAAAAGAGAATCTCTAAAAACGACAAACTATTTGATGATGCATACTTAAAATCATTAATAATTACTGTTGGATATACTCCGATAGAAATTATTGGGATTTTGAATGATGTTAGATTAAATGAAAATTTAGGATTTACTGGTAGGTTCATAGCTATTATGAATAGCTCTAAAGAACAAAATGAATTGTTATTTCTGAGTATTTTTGGTCAAGAAGGATATAAAAATTATCAAGGTCTAAAAGGACATTCAGTTTTAATTGCAAGAGATCCATCTTTATGGAGACGTTTGTGTGAAGAAATTTTATTGGTAGACAAGACTTATTTTGATAGTATGATGAATTTTACAGAGTTTCGTCTACTCAAAGAAGGATCACAATTTTTTCGATTTAGCTCAAATTTTAATAACACAAAAATTGATAACATTTCGACTATTGATGACATCAACTCTTGGAGCCATGAGCTTAACAAATTGTTAAATCTTAATTTAGATGTAATTTATCCCGATCATGTCAGAGCAGGAGAAGCTAGAAACTTAATTGCAGAACTTCTTAAAAATATTCAATCATGTGAAATAAATGTTTTTAGAATAAATTTGCATATTCTTAAAGATTCTTTACCACATTAGACACATTAATTCATAAATATATCATGCTTTCTGCGAATTTTATATGAAGCAAAAACAACAAATAATCAACTAGACGAGAAAAAGTTAATTTGGTAAGCTTACTCTAGTAAGTTCTTGGTGATGCATATGGCTAATGATGATATCTCGCCTGATGAAGCCGATCCAATCATGTCTATTTTGATTGTTGAAGACTATATTGCAATTGCAAAATGTGTTGCTAAAGCTGTCGAGAGTATTCTTAGTAAGTATTCTCGAAGGTGTGAAGTAAATATCGCCCGTAATGCAGATGAGGCGAGAACACTGATTTGCAAAAATAATTATGATTTGATAGTTTTAGATATTAACCTTGACTCAAACCTTAGTTTAGAAGATAAACTAACTAAGAAAGATAGTTACGTCAATGGATTTGTGTTACTTGAAGACATAAAGAATGGGGATGCTACCAACGGATTAGTTGTCTTTACTGGACTAGTTTCTGATAATAATGAGAACCAAGTAACTTCGGAGTACGACTTAGAAAATCGATTAAACAAAGATTTCCCTGATAGACATAAACTAATTCACAAGTCTTGGGAACTAGATACAAAGACTTGTGACGTACCAGAAATGGACGTTAACATAGACATCTCAATCTCTAACTTGAAACAATATCTTGAAGGCGATGTCAATTCGGGCTTATATCTTACTTCACTAGCATTAATAACATCTTTGGGAAAAGAAAAAGAAGTGCTTGAGGAACAAAAAAAAGACCTTGAGCATCAAAGGTGTGGATTAAATGATGAGGAAAAAGCTCATGCTGCCGGCATTATTAACAAGAAAATATTGCAACTTAAGCATGGACTTGATGATGCTAATAAGAGATTGCTTGACAATACTCCTCCTATCCTAAAAATCACTAAATCCAGATGCTTTATTCCACCATTTACGCTTGAACTTTGTGGATTCAGTCATGATGGTGATGGATATCCTAAGTTGAAATTATACTCAAGTGATAGATCTGATGAGCCATTTCTTTTTCCTAATAGTTTGGATGGTATCCGAGCTGCTTACTTTTACTACAATTTAGCTGTATCTCGCATTTTACGTGAGCCATATCTTTCACATGAAGACAAAAAAAAATCTATCCTCTGTAGAGGCTTGGGAGGGAATTTTGAGAGAGCTGTCAAAAATATTTTTTATAAACCACCTGTATCTCTTACTAAGGATGTTATTGACAAACATCTGTATGAAAGTGTTTATAGACAAGGCTACGTCTTGCTAAATTCAGTCATTCGGAAAGGCTTTGAGAAATGTACAGAGCTGAGATTTCCATAGGAATAATCTTTTAAATTTAACGACAAGATCCCAACAAAAGCTAATAAAGCACAACTGATAGGCTGGCACTACTACAACTTTTAGTGTCAGCCTATTAATTTTATGGGTCAACTTATATTCTTCCTATTTAATCTATATATTCAAATGTTAGGACTTGCTATCAAAGTCCTTATTTGGCTAGTTAGAAATCCTGGATTGTGGTTGATTAGTCATCCATTCCAACTTTCTTGCGGTATTTTGGCGAGTTATTTAGTCTTTCATAGCCCATTGATGCTAAATGGCTCTGGATTAGTGATCATGGGATTCATGCTGGGCGCAAGCGTTGCTCACTTGCTCGATCAAACTGTATTAGCTGATGCTACGGCAATTAGAGCGATCGCTTTTCCTATGGTCGGATTAGCGGCTGGTCTTACATTTACAAATTTGGTTGAGCCACTTTTGCAAGCTGCGATCGCAGTTTCCCTTGTGTTTGGTTGTAACCATCAGGCTCGTGCGTAACCCCAGTCCGTAAAAAGAAACATTTCTTACTAAAAACTATGAATAATAAACAAGCCAATAAATCTAGTCATTCTACGTCAGCGATCGTGATTTCTTCAGCCATGTCGGGAGCTATATTAGCAGCAATGTCATTTCCACAATACCTTTTGCATTCAACATTGGGCGGCACTGCTTTGGGGACAGTCACGGCAACTGTAATGAATGAGCGCCGTCGTAAGCATCTAAAAGGACGCGAAGTGGTCGAAGATAAATTTCCCAGTATCAAAAAATGCTTGCCATCTCATGCGCTAACAATGGCAGGAATTCCCTTTAATGAGTCTAAAAGTCTAAACAGTCTTGTATTGGGAAGAACTGGTGCTGGTAAAACACAAGCAATTATGGAATTCCTCAATTCGGCGCGTAATCGTCCAGATATTCGTGTTGTGGTTTTAGATCGTGGAGCCGAGTATTTACAATCTCTTTATCGACAAGACCGAGATCAAGTGTTTAATCCTAGCGATCGCCGTTCAATTGGTTGGATGCATCGCCAAGAACGCTTTACCCCACTTAACATTGCTCAGGCATTAATTACTATGCCTAAACAAACTACAGATGAGATTTGGTATAAGACTGCACGCGTTTTACTAGTTGAGATTTGGCGCACCACTCGTAGCAACCGTGAAACATCACAAGTGCTGCGATCGCCTTTATCGGTAATTCGAGATCGTATTGCAGGAACTCAAGCCGCTCAGTATTTTGACGATCCTAAGCTAGCGACTAGTGTGATGTTCACACTTAATGCAGCCTGTCATTTTTACGAATCATTAATTGATAGCGAACAGCAAATTAGTTTTTTTGAGTACGGTGCAAGCGATCGCCCTGAATGGTTGTTTTTGCCTTTACTTGCTGGCAATGAAGAAATCTTTAAGCCCTTATATAGTATGGCATTTGACCTAATCATTCAAGGCATTCTAAGTCGTGGCGACAACAATAAGATGAAAACAATTATCATTATTGATGAACTGGGAGCATTACAAGAACTGCCTAGCCTCAATCGTTTGTTGTCCGAAGGTCGTAAGTCTGGTGGTAGTGCGCTTATTGGGACTCAATCCCTTGCTCAAGTTGTTCAAGTCTATGGAAAAGAAGGTGCAGAAAATTTCTTGCAAAATACTTTCACAAAAATTATCTTCGGCTGTCCTAATCCTAATGATAGTGAGCAAATGGCTAGAGTGATTGGTAAGCAGGATGTTTGGGAAGAATCTCGCTCGGCTAATTACGATTGGCTAGGACAGCAATCTACAACGCGTTCATGGCAATCTCAGGAAAAAGATGTGGTCTCACCTAGCGAGATCCAAACACTTCCTGATTTAGAGGGCTATTGTGTTGTCGCGGATAGTATGCAAGTAAAGAAGTTTCGGATTCGTCCCCGTGACTATGACAAGCTTAATACAATTTTTATTCCCCATCCTCAATCACAAGTAGATCCTTGGCAAGTAGATATTGGTTTGTAATTCTATCGCTCAATTCCAACATTTTTGCGACAAGATTAAATAGGTAGTGATTGGTATTTTCGGGGAAGGAAGTTACTGGAGGTAATAGCCATAGTCAATCACAACATCAAAAATCTGTCAGATCTAAAGTTAGTGTAGGTAAATGGTGGGAAGAATTTAAGCAAATTATTGAATATTAGGTGTGATATGAATAATCCAATTCACTATTCTCATGGGACAAAACAGGAGCCTCTCACTGTCCATACTTGGAACGATGAAGGTGCTCAACAGATGCAGAAATTTCGTGATTCTTTGAACGAGAGTAAATTAGCTCAGTTTTCCGCTAAACAAGGGGAGGATTTTGGGCATCGTTATGTGTCTGATATTTTGGGCTATACGCCTGAGTTATTGGATGATGAGAAAGGAATTGCTCAAGGTCATGATGGGGTATACCGAGATCCTAAAACCAATGAAATTGTGGTTATGGAGTTTAAGGGACAAGGATCGGATCAAAGTGTAAAACAGCAAGATCCTAACTGGTCTTTAGATGTTTGCCAAGACATATTGTCAGGACGATCGCCTTACGGTAAAGCATCAGGTCAAGAAAAAGCGATCGCTGCTGAAATTCTCACAGCTTATGAACGGGGCGATCGCATTCGCTATGAAGTTGTACGAACAAAGGTTGAGAATGGCAAGATGCAAACCCAACTAGAGAAGCAAACTTATCTAGAAATGCCGATGGACGCAAAGCAGTTGGAGAGTCCTAAAATTGCTTCTATTCGTAATTTCACTGAACAAATTGTAAAGCGACGCGGCTGGGCTAATGGCGATGGGGTGAGAGTATTTGAGGGTAAAGATTATCTGATTAAAAAGGAGGGGAATACACTCACTATTGAAGCAAAGGATGGAAGGGGGGCGGTCTTGAAGTTAGATGGTCGCGATCTGCAAATTAATCAGCTATCTAAAGACGATATAACGAGATTTCAAGCGGTTGAGCAAACTTTTCAAACGCCCACTTTACAACAAGGACAAGAGATTTCATCCTTGAGCCTAGGAAAGTAAAGGCATTTTTGGATTACCACAAAATAATAACAAGTATCAGTAATAGACCCATTGTAAAGTCGGTATCACAACTAGTTATGCGAAGGAGGTCGAAACTGATGCCGACAGATCCCAGTAACGGAGACAATCACGCGCAAGGAAAGAATATAAAATTCTCACCTCAATTAGTTTTACCATTCATGATTAATGGGTTGAAATGGTCTAGAGATTTAGTATGGGTACCATCAAAAGACTTGCATGGCACAGCTTATGTTCCTCCTGAACTTAAATCTAATGCAAAGTTGGCTGCTGTAGTGTTGTCTTTAGCCAACATTCTAGATGCTTTCTTGAGTCAAGAAATCTTGGTTGCTGCTGCGGGACCTATTTTGGGTACTTGCATCAACCTCGGCTTAGTGGTTACCAAAAATGCTCTAGGGACATTGGTAGTCAGAAAGAGAGAAGGCACTAGAGGAACTAGAATTGTATGTCTATGTGGTTTCTCTTCGCTCAACCTAATTTCGTGTCTAGTATCTGCCCCTGGGACAGAAATGATGCTCAACAAATCGGGAATTGCTCAATTCAAAGCACAGCAAATTTTTCTGACCGTTGAAGATAATGCAACCCGATTTCAGCCTCCTAGCACTACTAAATATCAAGAAGCAGTGAAAGAATGCGATACAGCTTTAAAGAGGCTTGAGGGTTTACCCGCTAGTGATCCTAATCGTGACGCAGCTTATGTTCGCACTCATGGTATGCATCGCGAAAGAACTAAAAAGTGGAATCTGGAAGAATCTGGAATTCCACTTTGTGTCAGATCTCAAATGCTGTTTGAAAAAGTGGAGCAAGAGAAGCAGCAACATAAAGTTGCATTGGATTGGGATAACAAGTTGCTTAAACGCTCTCAAATCAATAATGATTTGATGTTTGTAAAGCAGGAATTTCCCAATCAGTATGCTCTTTATTTTGACAACAATGAGAATTTCAAGTCTGGCGTTGAGGCATTCTCAACTGCGAATTTCTCGTTTTTTGGTAAATTGTCTAAGGGTGATTTTGCTGGTGTTGCTTTGAGTTTATTACTCGGGGGTATCAGCATTGGGACATCAATAACTGCTTGCTTTCTGGTCGTTACTTTTGCTAATAGCATGGATGCAAAAAAATCACACAGTGAAGCTATAGAGATGGAGCGAGATCGCATCTTACATGAACGGATGAAATCTGCAAAACCTTAGCCAAAAAATTTCATAGGATTTCTCATTCTAATGACTTGATTAAACAGAGAAACCCTTGAGTATATCTTGAACTTGTATTTAGGTAGATTAATTATGACTGATGCTTACAATTCAAATCCTGACAATTTAGAATTTTCAAATCGCGCTCGCCGTGGTGAGTATTTAGATGACTATGAAATGGCCAAAGCAGTCAACGATGCTTTTGAGAAAGAGCAAGCCCAGAAGAAGCAAGACAATGTAGCAATTTCTTTGAAGAAAGGTGTTAAACAGGTGAAAAAACTAGCGGCTACTATCATCAAAGCCACTGCAAGAGCATATCCTCATCTTGTGAAGCGAGATGCTCGAATCAAAGAGCGCGATCTCCTTCGCCAAGTCCACAAATCTAATCAACCTGAGAGTCAAAATGGAGTAACTAGCTTTTTCTTGGGAACCGCCCCTTTCGTACTGTTTATATCGGTCGCGTTTCTATTAGTATCGCCGATTGGAGCAGTCGTCTCTGTAAACTTGATTTTGGCTTCCATTGGTCACGCTCTGGTGATCTGCACTGGTGTACTTGTTCTAGCTGCAATTCTCAGTGAAAATACTACTCAACCTAAGCGTGCGCCTAATCTCAATAGTTCATATCATGGATTGAGAAGAGCTTTTGATAATTCGATTAACTTTATCAAGAGATTTCCTGTTTGGAATGTTATCTCCGTAGCATTATCTGTTTTTATTGCGGTATTTTGCGTATTTAGTAGTCAAGAGAGATTGAGTATATCTTTACTAATTGGCTCGATTGTCTTGCTTTCGTCCCTTGCGATTTGCTTCGGTGGTAAGAAAGGTTTATCGGGTATTCAATATCTCTACTTCTTGATTCGTGACGCATGGTTAAGTTTACGGATTGTTTCTGAAAATTTACAACTGTGGCTTCCCAGTCGTTTGTATAGAGTCGAAATTGCTCTTCAAGAATATATAAATCTTGCTAATCAATACACAGGGGACGATCGAAATAAGCTTCCATTAGGTCCTTTCACTGAAGCTACACAGAGGGTCTTGGAAGTCTGGTATGGTTACAACCCATTTCCTTCAACGCCGCCAATTCATGCAACACCAATCATTCCAGTAGATCGTATCGAGCTACCTAATCAGCCAGAATCGACGGAGACAGAGCAAAATTTTAATACACCAGAACCCGATCAACCCGAAATTGATGAGTTCTTTTCTAATCCAGTCGATCGCAGCATTCGGGATGACGAGAGTGAAATTTAATTCAATTCAGCTTAGTGCTATGCGGCTGTAAAGTCCTATAGCACTGGGCTGAACTGAATTTTATTGTTCAGCTATCTAACTCACAAATTAACTTTTAAGGAGAATTGCATATTATGTCATCGCTAACTAGTTCGAGAGTATCTGGCGTTGTCACAGGAACTGCGATAAGTGTAGGAGTTGCTGCAACAGGAATTTTGGCTAAACTGGCATTTGCTGGTTTTAGCGCTGCCGCTAATGCTGCTGTTAAGGCGATCGCGGCTTCATCCAACCACCAAGGTAAAGTGCTCGCCAACTCTGAGCTACGACTCAAGCAATCTGCGATCGCTTCTCAAACCCAAGTACAACTCAGTCAATATGGGTTAACTGGTATTGAAGCGCTTAAGGTTGAGGCGTTCGCTACAGTTGTGAACACTGGCTATGCGATCGCCGATCAGCAGCAAGTCATCCAAAATGTTCAGCAGATCATCACTGCTTCTACTGTTCAGCAAGTAAACTCTCTCAGTCAGCAATGCACGCAGGTGCTTGAAGCAAATAACCAACAGGTTTTAGTGCAGTCTCTAACGATTGCTTGTCAAAATGCTTCGCTGAAGACTGGGTTTTCGCAAATCACTACCCAAAATCGTCAAGGTAAGATTCGTGTGATTGCTAAAAACTATACGGGACAGGCTCTTGTCTCGGAGATTGATGTGGCTAATCAAGTTCAAATATCTACAGAAACGGTAGGTATCACTGATGGTTCTTGCAACGCAATTATCGCGCAGTTCGAGAAGTCTCTGGAGGAAGAAGGCGTAATCCGTCAAGGCACTCCAGATCGCAAGTTTACTGGCGGTATTTGCGAACTTAGTGCTAGCCAAGAATTTGCACGTAATGGTGTTGCGCCAAGACAAGCGAACTCTGACAAGACGGCAAAATCTACAAAGGCTAACGCTGAAGTTCCTCGCCGTCAGACGCAGTCAGTAGAGAAGGCTCGTCATCAGTAGTAAATCATAAGGTAACTTTCAGGTTCTCTTAAACCCAAAACTGCTTTTGGCATACTCCAAAGTATCAACAATGAATACTTTGGAGTATTGGCATCAACAAGAAGTTAAAAGTCAAAGAATTTCAAGAAATTAAACGTTGTACGGAGAAATCTATGGTGACTAGAGAAATGATCTTCAATCCACATACACAAGAGGGGCGACCTGCTATCTATTTGACTGGGAGATCGCTAGATGAATTGGCACTGGCAGAAGATAATAAGATTCGCCCGCTACGCGAGATTATCAAACGCTATGCCAAAGATTCTCTCAATATGGTAGTGATTACATTCAGCTTTGCAAGTGGGCTAGATTGGGGCAGGATTGATGTTAGTAACCCTGCCGATCAAAAGGCAATAGAAGCCATTCTGAGAGAGAGTAAGCTCAATGATTTGAAGCCAGATGAACACGAATTCTCCACTGTGATTAGAGGGATTACTTTACTTTTGGTTCGGAGTTCTGCTGAAGGACTAAAATGGGCTAATGGTCAGCCAATGAAATTTCTGGTCATGATTGAATTTGCTGAGCATAAATTTCCTTGTGTTCAAAATGGCAACCAGACCAGAGAACAATTGATGGCGATCGAGTCGCTCCATCTTACCTCTCAGAACTTGGCAATGCGTAAGAGTGGTAATCTCCTAATTGTACATGGTCGAGAAGGGATGATCGATGATTTATTGGTGAGTGGATTACATCATGTTCGCTTGTCGCAACCAGATAAAGCCGAGATTCTTGCTGCTCTGCCAGCTTTACGTTTAGCTTATCCCCAAGCTGCTTTTGATAATGACTTGGACGATCAATCTATTGCTAATCTTGTCAGTGGTACGCCATTACGTCCTCTTGAATCGGTAATGCGTGCCTCTCATTTTAGTAGCAGGAAGATCACAGCCAAAGAACTGACTACAGGTAAAGAGCATAGTATTATTATTCTTTCGGAAGAAACCGTATCAGTTTTAAATACTGCGCGAGTCAAGGATGTCAAACTGCAAGGGCGAAACATACAAGTTCCATTTCTAGCAGTGCAAAAATTCGCACAAGCTTTAAAAAATGGGAATCCATCCATGCCTGCAAACCTAATCTTTGTGGGTGCGCCAGGGACAGCAAAGACTGACCTATCGCTCAAAATCGGTAGTGAAGCTGATGCACCTGCTTTTGAGATGCAGAGTCCTAAAGGTTCTTTGGTTGGTGAAACCGAGAGAAAGATGCGCTTGATGAAGCAAATTCTAAGTGGATTTTCACCACATATCATCTTTATTGATGAAATCACAGAAATGTTGCCTTTGCAGAGATCTGACTTTGATGGAGACTCTGGCGCTAGTAAATCTGTAACTGCGGGTTTACTGAGTATTTTGTCCGATGAAAGCAGAAGAGGTAATTCTCTCCTGATCGGAACTACGAATTGTCCTTGGCGAATTGGAGCAGCCATGCAGAGCCGTTTCGTATTTATTCCCGTTCTTCATCCTTTAGGTACTGATTTTCCTTCGATTTTGGTGGAGACGGCTACTCGCGTTTCTAATATTAGCTTTGATGTTCAAGATCTGCAAATTCAAAAGGCAGCACAAATCTTTTATCTCAAAGGGGCTAATGCCCGTCACATTCGTGGCGCGATCGCGCAAGCGTCTTTGCTGATCAATCCACTTACTGCTGAAGCTATTCTTTTTGCTGCTAAAGACTTTTGTGGATCGTCAAATCAAGATTCAGCCATTTATGCCGATCTTTGGGCAATCAAGGTTTGCTCCTATCGGTCTTTTCTACCTTGGAGTGACGATCCTGCCAGCTATCCTTTTCCTCCGCATTTACAAATGATTGTCGATCCTTTGACTGGTGATATCGATCATCAGGAATTAGACAAACAAATCGAAAAATATGAACCTAAAGCCAATGTTTAAGAATCCGATCGCTGCGATTACAAACTATTTACTCGAAGCTCAGTCTAGTTCGGCATTGCAACAGATGTCTTTATTAGGGGCTGGCGCGATCGCTGAGCTAGAGGAAAAGCTAGAACGCCATTATGGGATGCGATATGCCTTATGTGTTAGCAATGCCACTATGGGGCTGTGGGCGATCATGATGGCTTTGGAACTCAGTCAATCCGAGTTTGTCACCACGCCCTATACCTATGGTGCTTCGATAGCTGGTTTTTTGCAACTTGGGTGTAAGCCTATATTTGCCGATCTCGATCGTACTTTAACCCTAGATCCTGATTCCGTGAGCAGGGTTATTACTCCAAACACAAGGGCCATTCTAGCAGTCGATCTGTTTGGCGTACCTTGCGATGCTTTGAGTATGAGAGCGATCGCCGATCGGCATGGCATCTTTTATATAGCTGATGCAGCCCAAAGTTTTGGGGCATTTCGCAATAAGTTACCTGCGAGTTCCTTAGCTGATGCTTTGGTTGTGTCCTTTACTTTTGGCAAGTCACTATTTGCTGGTGAAGGTGGCGCGATTTTGACTAATAATGAGGAACTTTACTACAAATTGCTTTGGTGGACGCAGCATCCAATGCGGCAAAAACTGGAAATAGGCTTAGATCTGGATAATGAGTTTGCTATTAATGGTCGGATACATCCCTTAGCGGCTGTATGGGCAAATGCTATGTTTGCAGAGTCTTTGGAATCTGTAGTAAAGCGTCAGGTTAAGTGTTTTGAGCTAATCGATGTACTCAATGAAATTGGACTAACTGATCGAATTGATTTTCAAGAATTAGAAATTATGCCTAGCTTCTTTCGCATGAGTGCGACATGGAAAGATGAATCTCAAGATGATACTTTACTCAAAGCTTTAGGCGATCGCGGCTTTTCTGTAGGTTTAGAGGCTCCCACCGTGCGACTTATTTACCAACAACCTGCTTTTCTCGCGCAGTATGGCGATCTTAACTGTTTAGCTTCGTGTCCAAAAGCAGAAAGTTATGCAAATCGGCAAATATGTTTGAGAACTGGTAATTTTTAGAGTATTGAATAAGATGAGATAATGAAATTAAATCGTTAAATATTTGAGGATTCATCTCTGTAATTGGCTAGCAACTTAAATCCCTGTCCATGCACAGTAGAAAATAAGTATGTCTTAATATAGCTTTCATGAAATTTAGTAATTTTACACAATCTCGCCCTAAACCTGTTTGCATAAACACTATTGTTCCGCTCCACAACCCCAAAACATTGTGCAAAGTTTTGAGCACTAATAATGTCTCCGGGATGTTGATACCCAAAATACAAGAACTGTCGGTCATTTTTCTCAGTGATTGAATAGGGGTCTTTATAGGGGTCTTTTCTGTCTTCTCTGTGAGAAGAATATAAATTGATAATTGGTATTCCTTCGGAGTTCATTCCCATAAAACTGATGGTAAAAGGCCTGTGGGGTAAAAGAAGTTTAAGTATTTTAGGCACTGAGGCAGTCATCATCGTCAAGTGATTGAACAGTCGGTCGGTCGCTGAAAAGCTAGTAGCTCCCTTGTGTAAACACAAAATATTATCTTGATGGAAGTATTGTTGCAAGTAATCACGCCCCATATCAGAATTGACTTCGTCTGAAATACCTTCACCAGTTGCTGTTGTTAAAGAAATAGCCGCTTTAGGCTTCTTTCCTTGCTCATCCGAATAGTGAATAAGATGTAAGCCATTATAAGTACCTGTTCTTCTTGCTGTTTGGTTTGGTATACACAGATCTAAAATGAATAAGTCAAATTGTTCTTGATCCATAATCAGTCTTTTTGCTTCATGTGCGGTTTCAGCTTTTTCAACTGTAATCCCATCGTATGGATTATTTTCATCATTTCTGATCTCTGTCCATACACGAATGCTAACAGTCCTAACAAGACTGTCTAAAAGTATGCCATCGTCTTCAACAATCAATACTCTTAATTTTGTAATTTGTTGGGAATTAGTCATTAGGTATTCCTACATAGGTTTGCGCAAGGGTATTTCTGATTTTTTCAAAAATCTTATCATTATCTTTAGTTTCTCTACATAATTCAATAAGTTCTTTAGTTTCAGTAATTGCAAAGTCGATTTGGTGATGTAAAACACAAAGATTCCATTGCATTCTTGATAACTGACTTAGTTCGATCAGAATACTAATAAGTTCTTTCCAACTTTCATCTTTGACCGCATTTTTTTGTTTAACATATTTTTTATAAAAATTCCTTAATTGTCCGATTGAAGCTTGATTTAAAAGGGTTTCAAACTCTTCAGGACTTATTGACTCTAAGTTATCGATAAGTTGAAAAAATTGAGCTAAAAAATCTTTTCTATATACATTCAGTAATCCATGCCCTTCGCGTGTTGAATCGCCAAATGTGTATTCTCCTTCAAGTCCAATAAAACTTGTTGAACTTATCTTATCTTCTAATAAAGAGCCATTAGTAATTACCACAAGGGAACCAGCTACTTTATTGCAGAAAATAGAATGGCTAATTTCTACAGCATTTGTTGGTGAATCAACATCTGTAACTATAACTAAGTTTCGACTATTCCCAATAAACTCAGTTAAATCATCAATATTTTTAAGTTCATCAACGCGCACGGACTCATCAAATAGCGCACAGTCAAGGTCTACTACTTGCTTTAAAGCTTTTGCTAGAGGGCTTTTACCTATAATACTCACTAAAGGAATTGGTAGTTTCATTACTAACTTTTTTACCTTTGTTAGTTACCCTAAGCCTAGTTTAACACTAACCACATAGTTTTGTAGATTCCTCCGAAGCAAAATTGTGCAAATCCAACAAAAGGCTAAGTTACAAAGATTCCAACAAATTTCCAACAAATTACAAAATCGCCTATTGTGTAAACTTAGGTGTCTTGTAAAACTTTGATTGATAATGCTGCAAATACTTGCCAATGGCATAATTACAGGCGGAATCATTGCGGTGATGGCACTTGCCTTCACGGTGGTGTATTTGCCTACGCGCATTTTTTATATTGCTTTAGGTGGCGTTTATGCCATTGTGCCTTTTCTAGCTTGGACGGGATTGCAGTGGGGCTGGGCGTGGTATGTCGCCGTTGCTTTTGCCTTGGTAATTGGTGTAATGCTGTCGTTGGGATGTGAGTTGCTTAACCATGCTTGGCTTGAAGAGAAGAATGCCTCAAGTGGTACGCATCTGGTTTCTTCGTTGGGTATCTATATCATTGTCGTGCAAGCGATCGCCATTATTTGGGGCAACGAGACTAAGGTATTGCGTCAGGGTGTGGATGGGGTCTTTAATCTGGCTGGGGTTACGCTCACACAGGCACAGGTTGGTGGTGCGGCGATCGCATTATTAACTATTGGTAGTTTTTATCTGTGGTTGCAATCTACTAAATTGGGCTTAGAATTTCGTGCCTTAGCGGATAACAAGAATGAGTTGGCTTTGCGTGGGTTTAGTATTCAGAAGTTACGATTAGTTGCTTTTGGGATTGCGGGACTGCTTAGCTCGATCGCGGCTTTATTGGTCAGTTGGGATGTCGGTTTCGATCCGCAGGGTGGTTTAGCGGCGCTATTGTTGGCGGTAGTTGCTTCGATTATTGGTGGATCGCAGTCATTTTTTGGGGCGGTACTGGGTGGTATATTGCTAGGAATTTTGCGATCGCAGGTTGTGTGGTTCTTATCAGCCCAATGGTCTGAAGCCGCAAGCTTTGCAATTCTTGCGCTGTTTTTAGTACTTAGACCGCAGGGCTTACTAGGGCAAAAGCTGAGATTGGAGTCGGAATCATGAACTATTTTCTGCATTTAGGAATCTATGCTTGTATCTACTCAATCGTTGCTATGAGTTTGAATCTTGCTGTTGGATATTGTGGGTTGTTGACTTTGGCTCACGCTGGATACTTTGCGATCGGTGCTTATACCTATGCATTGGTGAGCGTGAAGCTAGGCTGGGGCTTTTTACCTGCGGTGGGTTTGGGTATGGCGATCGCATCTGTGGCTAGTCTGGCGGTGTCGATGTCGGCATGGCGGTTTAAGGGTGACTTTTTTGTGATGTTGTCCTTGGCGGTGCAGTCGTTGCTGTTTAGTTTGTTTTATAACTGGTTTAAAGCGGATGCAGACTTTGGCACTTGGGCGAATCTCACCAATGGGCCATTTGGGATTGCAGGGATTCCGAAGCCGAATATTTTTGGGTTACAATTTCAAACGATTGGTAGCATTGCGCTGTTAGCGGCGGTGTTAGCGATCGCCTGTGGTGTCATTTGTTGGTTGTTGGTGTCTTCGCCTTGGGGACGGTTGCTAAAGGCGATGCGCGATGATGAACTAGTGGCAAGAGGATTGGGCAAGAATACTAGATTTGTAAAGATGCAAGTAATGGCGATCGCCTGTGCGATGGCGGCATTGGCGGGATCGATTTATGCTGGCTATGTGAGTTATATTGACCCTTCGGCGGCAACGCTTGATGAAAGTATTTTATTCGTATGTATGATTTTAGTCGGAGGTGTGGGCAATTTTAAAGGGCCTTTGGTGGGTGCGGTGTTGTTAATTGCCCTGCCTGAAGTGCTCAGATTTGTGGCGATACCTGATGCGATCGCGGCGAATGTGCATCTGGGAATTTATGGGCTATGTTTGGTGGCGATCGCCCATTTTCGTCAGCAGGGAATTGCTGGCGAGTACAGGATAGAGTGAGGTGATGGCGATGAATAATATTATTGTGAAACAATCTACGAGAACAAATACCAAGATGTCTGAGACTTCGAGTGTTTTGATGCGCTTTTATAATTTATTCATTCAGTATGGCGCTCAAAAGATTTTGGATGGCGTTTCAGGAGAGCTGTGTGAAGGCGACTTTATTTGTTTGATTGGTGCAAATGGTTCGGGTAAAACCAGTTTTATGAATGCTCTGGCTGGCTATCTGGAGCCAAATTCGGGCGGCATTGTGTTATTGGATAATGCTGATAGTAAGTCGTTTACTTTTCCGCGATCGCTGTGGCAACGCTTGAATATATTTGATGGATTTACACCTGAATTTTTTGCGACTATAGGGCGCATTGGGAAAACATGGCAGGGTGGGCGATCGTTTGCGACCTTGAGCATCTTGGATAATATTGTGGTGGCGACTGCCGATCAGTTGGGGGAAAATCCCTTATGGTCGCTGTTGATGCCGAAACGAGTGCGGCGACAAGAGCTAAAGCAGCGTCGGGCGGCGATCGCTGCTTTAGTAAAATTTGGTTTAGATGGTCGAGAAAATTCCTCGGCGGATAAGGTTTCGTTGGGTCAGGGGATGCGGGTAGCGATTTTGCGGGTTTTGTGGACGTGCGCAAGAATTTTGCTGCTAGATGAGCCATTAGCTGGACTAGATGCTGAGGGTAAAGCGGTTGTGATTGCTTTGCTGCAAGAGTTGAAGGCAAGTGGGATGACGATTGTAATTGTGGAGCATGTATTTAATTTGCCCCATGTGTTGGATTTGGCGACGGCGGTTTGGAAGTTAGAGAATGGTAAGTTGCTGGTGGAAAATACGGCGATGGTGAATGCGGAGCTAAGTCGATCGCTCGACCACAGCGATCGGGTTTGGCTGGAGGAGTTGGCTGGCGATCGCGGCAGTATTACGGATATTGAGCTTGATGGTGGGGCGGTACTTTCGATTGTTTCGCCTGATGGTGTCGAGTTTGGACAGCCAATTTTGGAGGTGCAGAATTTAGGTGTGATGCGTGGCAATCGTCAGGTTTTGAGTAATATTTCGTTTACGCTGTATGCGGGACAGATTGCGGTGTTGTTTGCGCCGAATGGTTATGGTAAGACTTCGCTTTTAGATGCGATCGCAGGTTTGTTACCATGTTCGGGTAGAGTCTTATTGAATGGGAAGCCAATCCATCGGTTGTCTGCTTGGGAACGTGTCGAACGTGGCATATCGCTGATGAGGGCGCGTGATAATATATTCCCTAGTCTGAAGGTGAGTGAGATGTTGCGGTTGAGTGGGGTTGCTGACCCTCCTGATAACATCCAGCCATTTTTAGAGAAGCAGGTTTCGGCTTTGAGTGGTGGTGAGAGGCAGAGGGTTGTGTTGGCTTGCACTCACGGTCGTTCTTCGATTTTACAGATGATGGATGAGCCTTTTGGGGCTTTGGATGCGATCGGTGTAAAAGAAGTGCGAGAGATGATTGAGTTTGGTGGTCAAAAGGTTTTTTTAATTGCTTTACCAGCTAATATTTGAGGAGAAAAACAATGAAAAATATTATTTTTGTTCCTGGTCTGACTAGTCCATTCCATGAGTCTCATAAGTCAGCCTATGAATCTTTAATTAAAGAATCAGAACAGCGTGGGTATTTGTCTAAGATGGTTTGCTTGCCTGGTCAAATTAATGAACAAGGAGATATTCAAGGTATACTCAGTCCTGAATCTTCCATTGAAGCTTTAACAAAAATTCTTGTAGAACTAGAACAGACGCAAGAAAAATATCGCTTAGTCGGCTTCTCATCTGGCTGTGCAGTTGTTATATCAACAATTTATAAGCTTCAAGTACTTACGGGTCTAGAGGCAGTAGTACTATGGGGAACTGTTCCTTTCTGGCATGTGTGGAGAGTTTTTGTCTTGGGCAAAGATAGAGATGGATTGGGAAAAGGAACTAATATTATTCAACCAGAAGAAAAGTTCTTTAATCAATTAGAACCACTTGAATTCTTACTTCCTCTAATTGATTATCCGACCACAATTGCTCTTGGTAAGGATGATCCTTATATCTCAGTTTCTTACATTGACTATTTGAAAAGCATCACCAGCGAAAATAACAAGAAAAACTTTATCTTTAAAATTATTGAGGGATGTAAGCATACAGTCAAGCCTTCTGAAAATTGGCAAGGCTATTTATCAACTATATTTTGAATTGAACCAAGGATAAAAACATGAAACGCAGATCTATTTTTCAGTTTGTAATTACCTCGTTTTTGGTGGCTGTGCTCACAGCTTCCTGTGGATTGTTTGGAAATTCAGGAACAGATGTACCTAATCCAAAAAACACATCCATTCAAAATAAGACATTCAAGATTGCTGGTATTCTACCCTTGACTGGTCCTGCTGCGGATTCAGCCGAATACATTAAAAAAGGTATGGATCTAGCAGCAGAAGAAATTAATGCAAAAGAACCAGGCAGTATAGATTTGATTTATGAAAACTCTAAGAATGAAGTTAAATTGGGAGTAAGTGCTTTTCAGAAATTGGCTATTACTCAGAAACCAAATGCAATAGTAATTTCTAGAAGCTCAATTACTAAAGCTGTTGCGCCACTTACAAAAGATAGTAAGACCGTTCTTATTGCTACATCTGTTGCTATTCCTAAAGTTACAGACTCTAGCGAATACGTGTTTCGAGTATATCCAGAAGCCAATGGACTTGCTGGAGTGGCGGCTAAGTATGCCATTAAACAGTGTAAGAGTGCTACCGTAATATATGTAAATGATGATTTCGGTCTAAGTAGTGCAGAAGTCTTTCAGAAAACATTTGAGAAAGAAGGGCAAAAAGTAGTTTCTAAAGAGCCTTATAATCCAACAGAAAAAGATTTTCGCACTCAGTTGGAAAAAATCAAATCTTTAGATCCCTCTTGCATCTGGCTAGTTGGATACGGTCCTGCATACAGTACAATTATCAAACAAATTCGAGAATTGAATATTCCCTCTGAAGTTATAGCTGATCAGACATTGGGTTTACCTATCACTGTTCAACAAACTGGTAGTGCTGCGGAAGGAATTGTTTATGTTGACGCTCCAATTGGGAAAGAATTTGCAGAAACGTATCAGAAACGGTACGGAAATTTACCAACTAGCTATGCTGGTTACTCTTATGACATTGTGAAAATGTTAGACAAGGTTCGCAAGGAAAAAGGAGTATCTAATGAAGATATACGAATTGGTTTGTCTTCTATTAAAGATTTTTCTGGTGCTATGGGAAAAATAAGTATTCTTCCGAATAGAGATGCCTCCATCGAGTTTGTACTTATGCAAATTAAAAATGGAAAACCCACAATATACAAGTAAGTCCTATATTAAACTAAACCCTATGAATAAAGATTGGGCATTGTTTGACTGGTCAACTGTAGGACTTGAGCTAGATAATCGAGCTAAGTTCTATAGTACTTCTGGTAAACTCATATCTGAATCCGCCAGTGAAGGTGTAATTTTTTTTCAGCAGCTACAACAAAGAATTTTTGTTGATGAACCAAAAATAAACAGTTGGGAATCGATATTCGAGCCTTTAATTTGGAAGCTGATTAAAGAACAAAATATACTCTGGTTATGTCTTGGACACTTCACAGGAGATCGCTCCAACTCTAAAAGACGTTGGCTGTATTACTTCTCTGAGGATTTATCTTATGAAATTTCAGATACTTGTGAAGAAAAATTAGAAAATATTGCTAGAGCTTTTAGAGCTATGTCGTTCAATGTAAGTTATAAAATAAAAGCTGATGATTGTCTCTTAATGACATCGCGTTTTTTAGAAATGATAAGCGAAATCAATTCCAAAGATCACATTAGATATCCAAGTCATGGGGCTTCACTAATCTTGTCTTTAAATGAAAGTCCCGTAGATTGGAAAGACAAAATAGCATCTCTTGATTACTTCATAATTGCATCATTGCAAGAACTATACGCGGAAATACTCAAAGACACAAAACGTCATGAACTCCTGAGAGAAGCCGCAAATAATCAGGTAATCAAACAATTTATCACAGAGAGTTTTAACACTAAGAAACAATTGGTTGAATTTTATTGGCAAAATGAAATTAAAAGAATAGAAGATGAGATGTGGGTAGATCAATACGCCCAAAAGCTAAAGAGCATTTTTTCAGGAAAAAATATTGATATTTATAAATATATTGAAACTTTAAAAACTGATAAACTTAGGATAATTGAAGATCCAGAATTTCATAGAAAAATTGCTACTTATGCAGCATTTGCTTTTGATGTAAGTCCTAAAACTGGAGGGATAATTACAGTTCCTGCTTGGTTACCTAGTGAGGGTACATCTGGTAGATCTGGAGCAATTATTATGTATACCAAGCATGGATACCAGATATCTCAACAAGATTTAATGGGATTTACTTCTGCCTTTAGGCTAGGATGTGTAAATATTCCAATAGAAGCAACAAGATTAACTGCAATTAAAGGCTCTCTTCATCATATACCGAAAACTTTTGCAGCAGGTATTGGACATATTTCAAAATGGCATAAAGAAGGAAAGATTCCTTATATTCCAAGTGAATTTATGATTGCTACATGGAATATTTATCAAGCTACGCAAGATCCAATTAACATGCCTAGATGGGAATTCTTGGAAAGAATATTATTGGAAAAAGGTTTTAATGAGTATATTTTGAATTATTTATTTATTAATGTAGCTGAAAAATTAGGTTTTAATAAACTTAGGGCGAAAAAAGTATATGTTACCAATGATTTTTTTCCGACTTTTAGGGTTAACATATTAGATGTATCAGGAAATGCAAATAAATTTCTTAAAGAAGATACAGTCGCATCTCTGATAGTTTTAATAGCTGTTCTTTTAACTGAGGCGTGGGAACATACTGCTTATTATTCATTTAAAATAAAAGAAAATAAAGAAATAATAATAACAGTCAGTAATCAAGAAATATTGATAGAAAATCCATGCGATTATGTATATCAATCAAATAGATTATTATCTGCAAATTCAAATCAATCAATAGAGATAAGCAGTCTTGAATTGCATAGTAAATGTGATGTTAATGGTCCTGATATGGAATCCATAAAAAAGGGTAAGTGGTTAAGAACTATAAAGAGAAGAAAAGATGACTAAGGCAACTAGAAAAGAGTGTGTTGTAAGTATGGGTAATGATTTGTCAATACCTGAGCTAATATGGATAGATGACTGTTTTGACAATCGTGAATTGCCTGACAATGAATTTTTAGACTTTGACTTTATAAATGCGTATTTTAATGCGCCACACTTATATCCAGATAACGATCCAAATTTACAGATTCTTTTGACTATTAAAACTCTGTGTGAAAGCAATGGCATTTGCTTTAGTATTGCCAATTTTGAATATTTGGAAGATGTAATTACTGCAAAGACTAAATTAACAAACGAGTATTTTTTGATTGATGTCAATTATACTGGCAAAGAACAAGGTGAATTTTACGGAATACAACTATTACTAGGGTGGACTGAATCTATTTTTACTGATAGAATTTGTTTCTTTTCTTCATATTCTGACAGAGTAGTAGCCGCAACTCGTTACGGGATACCGAGAGAGCAAATAATATTTAAAGACATCGATAATATTAATATACACCTTGCTTGTTGGCTTAAAAAAATAGTCTGGCATGATGATCTATATATTTCTAAAGCTTTATCTTTTTACTCATTGCCATGGATTAACGAGAATATCTTCCCAGGTAAATGGCATTCAGGCAGTGTTCACGATAATATTATCTTCACACACAAACTTGCAGATTGGCTTAACCTCTCAAAAAGTGATATAGATATGAATTCCTCTAAAAGTTTATTAATATGGGTTCCAGAAAAAAATTATTTTGGTGATTGGTTTTCTCAGAATAATACTGAAAGACAAAGAGGAGGATATCCAATTTTAGGGAAAGTACTAATACAAGTAATGCAAAATCTTAATGTCACAATTGAAGGTATTGATGAACTTAGTCGTTACTATATGCCTCTTGATCCTAGTATTCGATTCCTAATGTGTTTGCGTCTCTTTAGCTGTAAAGTACAGGACACACAAAGTCCTACTATTAGATTGATTTGCCACAAATCTAATATTGATTATGATGTATATCAAGTGGTCATTAAATGTAAAGTTAAAGATTGGGAATTAAGAAATCGATTTTACAACAGAGAAAGCAGAGGGAATGGGCTTGCTCAGGATATAGATCAAATATTAATAAAATGGGACATTGGTTTACCGAAAAAACATAACAATACATGGCAAGATCTGTTCACTTATGAACTTACCTATCCACCTTATTCTTTCTATCTGACTCCTGGTCTCATAAATATATTTTGGACAAATTTAAAGGTATGATTATACTTTACAATCATGGAGGAGAAATTCCAATCAGTCTAATTCAAGATGCAGCAGAATGCGTTGGACAAATCATTGAAATCGTCACAAATATCAATGATATAAAAGGTCAAATATGCATTTGTCATATTAGTGGAGATAGTGATTGGAATCTAGTTCTTAGTTCTGCTAAACATAATGAAATAAGGATTAGAATGTCAACTGTAGGTCTCTTTTCTAGTCCAATTCCAATTCTTAATCAGAATGGAGTATATACACTTAATTTAGTAAGAAACCCAAACATATTACAACGTGCAGAATGGGAGTTATTGCTTAAGAGCATTTCCAATCCATTAATTTTAAATACGCTTACTCATAGAACTACAAAAAGCCAGTTAAAAAAACTCTTTTTTGCCAATCAAATAGAAATAATTCCTGCATTGTCTATTCTTTGTCAAGGTTATCTTATTGTTCATTATCATTCTTTAGAAAAATCCAATAAAATTACAGGTAATATTAAGAAATCCTTTGAAAACATGGGATATTATAATGATGAATTAATTAATAGATTTAAACAAATGGAGGAGGAGAATATGACTCAAACTGAGAACCATCAATGGTGGCTAACTCCTTTTGAGATGTGGGCTGACGATCATATGTTAAATAATATTAATAGTTGGAAAGAATTAAAGGCCAAACTTGATGATGAATTTTTTGCGTGGACTTCAAAAAAAGCTTTCCGCAAACTTATTAGAGAAATAATTGGGAATAAGATCATTACAGATACTGTAGCGAGTGCTTACCTAGAAATAATATGCCTAATGGATATCTTAGAAGGCAGAGATTAAATTAATGCCCTATATTGAACAAAAACGTGAGCTTTGGATTAATGAGCTTTTTCGGTTGCACTTAGAATCAGAAAGTCATTTTTCTTGTGAATTTCATGGGCTTTCACTTCAGCTTCTAAGGGAAGTATTTTGCCCTGCTTATGGAGAAAGCAGCAATATATTAGCCCAATCACTATGCCAAGTAATTCAAGATGGTGATAGCGTACTAGATCTTGGTACAGGATCTGGTGCTTTAGCTATTTTGGCTGCAAATCAAGGCGCTTCGGTCGTAGTCGCTACAGACATTTCGCCTATTTCTGTAGCATGTACGCAAAAAAACATAGAAAAGCATAATCTTATAGAAAGAATTGATACTCGTTTGGGAGATTTATTTGAAACTATTCAACCAGATGAAAGATTCTCCATAATAGTTTTTAATCCTCCGTTCATGAATCGTATTGCCAGTACATGGTTAGAAAAGACTATGTACGACTTTCAATATCTAACTCTAATTAAATTTTTCAAGAATTTTAAGCTGCATCTTATTCCAACAGGAAAAGTCCTTGTTGTATTTTCAGAATTAGGTGATATAATTTTTTTTACTAGACTAGTTGAAGAATCTAAATGTCAATTTAGAATCGTTAAAGAAGATATTGGATTAAGAAGTAATTTAAGAACGGTGGTATATGAGCTTACTGGAGCTGTTACCGAATATCTAAAAGGTTAACCAATTATTAGGACTGATACAATCTTTTACAAACTCTTTTAAACCCTTTAAAATACTGCGGTTTGAACTACTCAACCCAACCTTAACTTCTATTGGGAATTTCTGAGCGAAATTTTGCTCTATCTCAGTCAATATGAGCCACCAAAAGACTGGAAAGCGATCGCCATATTCAAAGATCGTGCGATCGCCCCCAAACAATTATCCAATTTCCAACAAGAGATCGTTGCCAATAACCGCCTAATTTCGATTTACCTAGATGATTTAAAAGATACTCAGTCAATAGCGATCGGCATAATCGGTCTAATCACCAGTCCTGAGCAAGACGCACCAAAAATTGTCCAAAACCTAAAACAGCAAGACTTGAATGCAGATATAATAGACCTAATCGAAACAGTGCTTGTATCCAAATTTAAAAACCTAAGCCGCGAGGAGATCGAAACCATGTTTGCACTCAGCGATCTAAAAAACACCAAGGTCTATCAAGAAGCCTTGCAAGAAGGTAAGGAAGAAGGTAAACGAGAAATTGCACTAAACTTGCTTAAAACAGGGATGAAGGTTACTCAAGTTTCTCAAATAACAGGCTTGGCAGTTGAGCAAGTGCGTCAACTACAAAAATAAGCTTGTTTGCGATCGGCTAGAGAGACGGTAAATCGTCCGAAAAGGTTATACCTTCATATAATTGTTCGATTGAGAAAGTCAAATTAATACTTTTTAACTCGATTAAATCACCCTCTACATAAGTATTAATTTTCCACTTATCTCCATCAAGTCTCTCATATAGGTCAATTTCAATTTTGTCAGCATTCACCAAAATATAATCTTGCAAGCTATCAGACTGTCGATACCAGTTGAATTTTTTGCCCCTGTCATAGGCTTCCGTGCTAGGCGAAAGAACCTCTACGATTAGGCAGGGATAACTTATAAATTGAGTTGCATTTTTATCGCGATCGTCGCAGCTAACACTGATATCAGGATAAACAAATTTAGTGGATTTTTGAATTTTTATTCTGACATCAGAAGTTAAAACTCGACAACCACTACCACGCAAATAATTCCCTAACAATATTATAGAGTTGCCAGCAATTTGTCCGTGGTTAACGGTTCCCCCAGACATAGCATAGACTTCACCATCTAAATATTCATAGCGCAGTTCTTGTTTTGCTTCCCATTCAAAATATTCTTCTGGGGTCAATTTTGGAAAACTGTCTTGCATAGCAATCACTATTTTTACATCCTGATGTACTTGATTGATAGCCCTTCTTTTAGTTATAGCCCCTAACCAAACGACCTCTTTAACCCTTCCAATCGTCTCTACCGAATATTTTGCTCCAACATATCCGAAACGCGATCAATATCCAGCATAGCAACCTCAATCTTGTCAGAAATAAGTCGTAGTTTAGCAGCTGACTTTCTAACCGTCTCCATATCTGGCACCGTTTTTTGTAGAGGAATTTTCTTACAACTGAGAATGAATGCTCAGTCTATTCCGCTCTTCCATCTTCTTTTGTTTATTTTTAATTGCCTCTAACTCCAATTCAGTAATAATTTCCGCAAGCTTGAGATTAAAAGCTTCCATCTCAATACGAGTACGCCGAAGATCCGTCAACAATCGCTGAGACGTATGAGTATCAGGAACACGCAAATTCTTAGTCATAAAAGTTCCACTCTATTTTTACTTCTTCAATACTACGTTCCCACGCAGCAACTCTTACTTCATTAATAGCGGTCGCTTCTGCCAGCATATTTAGTATATCAGTTGAAGCAATAGGCTGAGCTTCAGCAATATGAAGCATGAGCGTAGACAGTTGTGAAAAAGTTGAAATTGCCTGTAAAGAAACACTTTTCATTTCCTCAAGATATGGCAACGTTTCTGAAGTTTCACCAAAGTTAGCAAATAATGTAAACTCTACATCATTAGCAGCATCAGTAACTTTTAAAACTTGTTGCAAGATCTTCCAAACCCTAGACTCAGCCTCCTCATTCAATTTTGCCATGTACGCCTCAATATTATCTAATGAGGGGTTCGGGGAGCTATAAGACCCCCGCCATAGTGCCTCACTTGGCGGCGGGATACATGGACTCAAGAGCGTATATTAAGTAGGCTCGATGCATACTTAATATACATTTACTGTATAGCTTAGCATGAGTAAACCATGCCATAATATCCCTATGCTAACGATGAATTACCGCTACCGCATACATCCAGATATCGCTCAACAGGAACAACTGTCAGAGTGGATGGAGACGTGTCGAATAGCCTACAACTATGCGTTGACAGAAATCAAGGATTGGCTAAATAGTCGAAAGTGCCAGATCGATCGATGCTCGATTCAACGAGAATATATCATGGCTGCCGACTTGCCATTTCCCAGTGAAATCAGACAGCTTAACGCTTTGCCCAAAGCCAAGAAAGTATTTCCCCGATTAGGTGAAGTGCCTTCTCAAGTTTTACAGCAAGCAGTAAAGCAGTTACATAGAGGCTGGGAAGCTTTTCAAGCCAGAGGAACAGGGTTCCCAAGGTTTAAAAAGTATGGGCAGTTCAAGTCTCTACTATTTCCCCAGTTCAAAGAATCTCCTATAT
>Ga0163151_10002865_pt1 | contig 25802 bp, 24 predicted proteins | sample OliLakLV19MP5IB2_FD_145596 | JGI IMG/M metagenome (GOLD analysis project Ga0163151, IMG submission 145596) | Freshwater microbial mat bacterial communities from Lake Vanda, McMurdo Dry Valleys, Antarctica - Oligotrophic Lake LV.19.MP5.IB-2 | ecosystem: Environmental > Aquatic > Freshwater >...
GGCTAGCAATGGCCAGAAAAAAAATAGAACCAAACACTGTAATAAAATTTGGAATTGGATTTTTGTTTTTAGCAGCGGCATTCTATCTTTTTTATTATACTAAGTTCTTTGCTGATGAAAGTGGAAAAACTTCTTTAAATGCATTTACGCTTGCTTACCTAGTAATTACATTTGGTGAATTGGCTTTATCACCTATCGGATTATCCATCATGACAAAACTCTCACCAAAACGATTATCAGGAATGATGATGGGCTTTTGGTTTTTGGCGAGTGCTTACGGACAATATGCAGCGGGATTATTAGGTGCAGGAATGTCTAGTCCGGATGAAAATGCAAGTTTATCTACAAAATTAGAATTATATACTGACGGGTATCAGCAACTCGCCATTTATGCGCTAATTGCCGGGATTGTATTAATCGCTATTTCTCCACTTGTCCGTAAATTGATGCAAGAGGTAAAATAATTTTGTCAAGTCCAATCGATATAAATCAATTCTTAACACTTTCGGAAACACATCCGATTCTGGATGTACGTACACCTGCCGAATTTGCTCAAGGACATATTGTTGGCGCATTGAATCTTCCTATTTTCACAAATGAAGAACGTGTTATTATTGGAACACTTTATAAAAAAGAAGGCAAACAAATTGCTGTTTTAAAAGGATTGGAAATTGTTGGGCCGAAACTTCATGCATTCGTAACTGATGCTATCAAATTAAATAAAACAGATACATTTTTAGTTCATTGTTGGAGAGGTGGAATGCGGAGTTCGAGCATGGCATGGTTTATAGAAACCTATGGATTTAAGTGTTTAACATTAAAAGGCGGCTATAAAAATTATCGTAAACAAGTTCTTGGAAGTTTTGATGAACAGAAAAATATTGTCCTGCTAGGTGGAAAAACAGGTACTGGCAAGACAATTATTTTGAATGAGTTAGAGAAACTAAACGAACAAATTATAGATCTCGAAAAACTTGCCCAGCACAAGGGGTCTTCCTTTGGAGCACTTGGAGAAAAAGAACAGCCTTCACAAGAACAATTTGAAAATGAATTAGCATTTCAATTTTCAAAAATTGATTCTCAAAAACAATGTTGGATTGAAAATGAAAGCAGAATGATTGGAAAAAATATTCTTCCGATTGGTTTGTGGGAGCAAATGAAAAATGCTTCAGTTGTTTCAATTGATTTGCCATTGCAAGAACGAGTTAATTATCTTATAAAAGAATATGGAAAATTTAGTAAAGAGCAATTAATTGACTCCACAAAACGTATTGGAAAACGATTGGGCGGTCAGCATGTAAAACGCGCCATTGAAGCCATTGAAGAGAGCGATTACAAAACTGCTTTTGAAATTTGTTTAGTGTATTATGACAAAACCTATTCTTACGGAGAAGAGCAAAGACAAAAAGGGAAAGTGACGCATTATGAGTTTCAGAAATTAGATATTGAGTCAATCGCTAAAGCGATTAGGATGATTTAACTTGCTCGCAGATTACGCGAATTTTCGCAGATAAAATACAATAAAGTAGTTACCTGTAATAGTAAAAATCGATATTATTAACAGCACCAAAAGAATAACACAACTAATGAACTAGTGAACCAATGACGAATGAGCCAATTAAACTAACACAATACTCTCACGGAGCAGGATGCGGTTGTAAAATTGCTCCACATGTTTTGGAAGAAATTCTGAAAACAAATTTTATCGCTCCTTCCGATACTAAATTAATTGTAGGAAACAGTTCCAAAGATGATGCTGCCGTGTATGATATTGGAAACGGACAAGCAATTATAAGTACAACAGATTTTTTTATGCCAATTGTAGACGATGCAACAGATTTTGGAAAAATTGCTTCTGCAAATGCAATCAGTGACGTTTATGCAATGGGCGGAAAACCACTTTTAGCAATTGCGATTTTAGGCTGGCCCATTAATAAACTACCTCCCGAACTGGCGCAAAAAGTTATTGACGGAGCGAGAATCATTTGTGCCGAAGCGGGAATTACACTTGCGGGTGGACATAGTATTGACAGTCCGGAACCCATTTTTGGTTTAGCGGTAACCGGAATAATTGACCTGAAAAACTTAAAACAAAACAATACAGCTAAAGAAGGAGACTTGATTTATCTAACGAAAAAAATTGGAGTGGGTATTTTAACAACCGCAGAAAAAAAAGGAGTTTTAAAAGAAGAACACAAAGGAATTGCAGCAAAACAAATGATGCAATTAAATAAATCCGGAGAATTGTTCGGACGATTAAATTATGTAACAGCCATGACAGACGTTACTGGATTTGGATTATTGGGACATTTAATTGAAATGGCAGAAGGGGCAAACCTAAGTATAGAAATTAACTACTCAAAAGTTCCATTGATTGATGATTTAAATTTTTATACCTCGCAAATGTGTGTGCCCGATAATAGTTTTAGAAACTGGAGTAGTTATGATCCAAAAGTATCAGGAATAACTGGAGATTCGCTTTTAACTCTTTGTGACCCACAAACAAACGGAGGATTATTGGTTACAATAGATTCAAAACATAAAAATGAGTTTGAGGACTTACTTCGCATTGAGGGAATGCAAGCATTTGCTCAGCCAATTGGGAAAGTAAAAAAGAAAGAAGAGAAAGTAATTACATTAATATAAATCCTGTGTTTCAATTAAATCCAAAATTTCATCCGGATTTACCTTTTGGATGTTTTTGGCAGGAATTGGAATATCACCATTTCCTTTATTTAAGCCATTATCACCTGGATCGATAGAATTGTTAATGTCTTTGGCATCATACATCAAACTATTGTTGTAAGTTGATTTTGTTTTACCAAAACGAAACACCAAACCAAAATTTGCAAAAATACTTGCTCCAATTTTTTCTGAATAATAATTTGTATAAGTAGAGTTGTTGTCCTTGACAAGTGTTGTAGAATAAAATTGAATTTTGTTTCTAGTAGTAAATCCCGTACTCAAATAAAAATTAAAAAACTCTGATGGTTGAATATCTAATCTCATACCAGACAAAAATTCATACCGTCCAAAATATAATTTATCATTTTCGTTGACGTTCCCAATTTTGAGTGAATCAGTATTCGCGAATGTATACAAACCACCTTGAGGCTTTGTGTACAAACTTGTGCGGACATGTTTTCCAATCGGAATACACAATGTCATTCCACGTGGAAATTGAACACTAAAATTTGTTTTGTCTAATCGTCCAACTCTTATTCCAACATAAGGCAATTGATAGCGATTCCCCCAAAGGAAAGACCGCGTGTAGCCAACTCTAAAACTGAAACTTGGAGTTGCTGTAAAATTGTAAAGAACAGTAGATGCTAAACGGTAGGTTTTCGTATATTCATATGACCCGTCTTGCGTAACAAATGGAGATAGCTCTACGAAGAAAATACTTTTCTTTCCATTACTATAAAATCCTCTACAACCAAAAGAAAATTTATTTAAATGATGCGGAGTAATGCCTTCTAAATTTAATTTCAAACTAGTATAATTTCCTGTTAACAATAAATTTAGCGTAGAAATTTTTGTGCTGTCTTTATTATAAATATCTCTTGTAACAATAGGGAAATTGTATCCTATTGAAAATTGGTTCACATGATAAGCGCCTAAGAGTTTAGAAATCTGATTAACAGTGTCCAATTCTTTTTTGCCAGTTGAGTAATAGTCGATGTAAAGGGTTTTGTTAAAGTAGTGTTTAGGCATCTTTACCTTCTTAGTAGAGTCACTTGTATTAAATGCTGAAAGCTTTGTAGCAAAAAGTACAAAGCTTATCAGAAAAATTATATGTTGTTTATTCGGCTTCACCGTTCTATCAATTTTCTTTCACTATCTTAATCAATTCCTTTTTAAAATCATCTTCTGCCCTTCTCACAGCTGAAACTTTTTTGACAGGGAGAATTTTTTTGAATTTTTCATAGTATTCTCTGTAGAGTTCAAATTCTTTTTGTTTGAGATTTAACTCTGCTGCTAAATATGCTTCTGCTTCTTTGTCGGTAGCAAAGTCATAATTTGTTTTGGCATTGTATTGCAAGCGGAATGTTTTTCTTCCCGCTTCCAACTTATCATTCATTTCATTGTATAATGGCCAGAATGCTTGAGACTCAGACGCTGTAAAATTTACTTTTTTAGAGATGAACGCAGCTCTCAATGCATCTATTTTATCCTTCTTATCTGCCTGCGCAAAAGAAGTGTTGATGGTGAGCATCAGCACAAGTGCAAAAAGGATATATTTAAAATTCAATTTCATTATTTCTTATTCGTATTAAGAGAGTCTTCTGAAGTTTCGTCTTCTGACAATTGCTCATCCAACAATGCTTCATCTACCATTTCATACAAACTTTCATCATCAAAATTCTGAATATTTTTTTCATTTAAAATTTCATTCTTTTCCAAACAAGCCAAGGTCAAACAATCACCGGAGAGAACTGTAGAATCTTTTCTATTAAAATACCAAATGGCAGAAATTCCAACTATTAAAATAAGACTCGCGGCAATTGCCATTTGAGGTTTAAATAATGTAGCTATTAATTGTTTAATAACACCTGGCTCCTGTATAGAAGAATGAATTTTTTCTTTTACATCGTCTGTTTTGCTTTCAAAATAAGCAGGTGCAACTTTAAAAGCATTTTTCTTGGGAATAGAGGATAATACAGAAAACTCTTTTAATTCAGATTCCATTTCTAATTTATCAACTACCTTTTTCTCTACATTTTCGAAATAGTTTTCTGGAAGAGCTTTTAGAACAGGCTTTTTAGTGCTTGCCAATTGAGGAAACACAGATAGCTCGTATTTATATTCTAAAGTATTTGCAAGAGTCGCGAAATAATTTTTCGGCACCTTAAAAATAGATTTCCGGTTTTCAGAAAGTGTTTTATACGTTGCTAATTCTTGTTCGTGCTCAATCTTATTTAATATCCGATTGGAAAGGGAATTAAAATAACCTTTCGGAAGGGCAAAAGAATTTTTCTTATCCCATTGGGATAAGAAACTTTCTTCCTTAAAGTTATCGTAATTATTTGCCATTTTATTTCACTACTTGTTTAATAATTCTTGTTCAATTTTTTTTGCCCCATAGGGACAAAAATATTTTCTTGCTTAAAGTTATCGCTATTGTTTAAATTTTATTTTTCTATCGATTTAATAATTCTACTTCAATTTTTTTTGCAGCAATGTGATACGATGATTTTAGTGCTCCAACAGATGTTTCCAAAATTTCCGACATTTCTTCGTAAGGTGTTTCATCGTAATAACGCATGTTAAAAACGATGCGTTGCTTTTCAGGTAATGTCAAAATTGCCTTTTGTAATTTCAATTGAATCTCATCGCCTTCAAAATAAGCATCCGAAGAAAGTGAATTGCTCAACTGATATTCGATAGGATGAATGGAAGTAACATTTGTTCGTTTTTGTCTTAAAAAGGAGATTGATTCGTTGGTTCCTATTCTAAACAACCAAGTGTAAATTTTCGAATCTCCTTTAAAATTTCCCAACCCCTTCCACGCTTTTATGAATGTGTTTTGTAGGACATCATCCGCATCATCGTGATCAATTACAATTTTTCTGATATGCCAGTACAATCTCTCCTGATATTGTTTGATCATAAAATGTATTGACATATTTCGCGATTGCTCATTCTGAAACATATCCATTATTTCCTGATCTGTATACTGCTGCATCACCTGTATTTGTGGTTAGACGTAGTGAAAATGTTAAAGTTTAATCGGTCTAGAACTCTGCATGGGCGACCCACAACTAATTGACTGCCAAATAATTATAAAACTGCTATTTTTACAGCTTCTATCACCTCTGTGATTTCCGCTTCTGTTGTGTATTTCCCTAAACTAAAGCGAACGGAGGAATACGTATCCTCATCACTCAGTCCCATTGCTTTTAAAACGTGTGATGGTTCTGCAACAGCAGATGTACAAGCAGAGCCCATCGCAACAGCAATGTTTGGAATTTTTTTAATCAGATTTTCGGAGCGAATTCCCTGAAAACAAATATTGGTTGTATTATAAAGCCGATTCTTAGTGCTTCCATTAATAAAGGTATTCGGACGTTCTGTTAAGAGTTGTTCCAAACGAGTTCTCAATTTTGAAATTCGTGCTGAGTCGTCCCACATATCCAATTTTGCAATGTCACATGCTTTTCCCAGACCAACAATTCCGGTTACATTTAATGTTCCGGAGCGTAATCCCCGTTCATGTCCGCCTCCATCTATCTGAGGAAACAACGTTACTCGAGGATCTTTTCTGCGAACATACAAAGCTCCGATTCCTTTCGGTCCGTAAAATTTATGTGCGCTAAAACACATAATATCAATGTGTTCGTCTTGTATGTCTACATTTATTTTTCCAACCACTTGAGTTGCATCACAAAACAACATACTATTATTAGAATGAACCAAATCTGCAATTTCTTTGATTGGCTGAATTACTCCTATTTCGTTATTCGCATACATGATCGCAACAAGAATGGTTTGAGGAGTTAATGCGTTTTTTAACTCCTGCAGATCAATTATTCCTTCTCTGTTAACATTCAAATAAGTAATTTCTGCTCCCTTTTTTTCAAGTGCTTTACATGTATCTAATACTGCTTTATGTTCTGTTTTAACAGTAATAATGTGTTTGCCTTTCGATTGATAATTTTCCCAAACACCTTTTATGGCAAGATTAATCCCTTCCGTTGAACCGGATGTAAAAATTACTTCCTGCTCCAAACAATTAATCAGATCGGCCACTTGCTTACGGGCTGTTTTAACAGCATCTTCAGCAATCCAACCAAACGAATGTGTGCGGCTGGATGCATTACCAAATTTTTCAGTAAAATAAGGCAACATGGCGTCTAACACTCTTTTGTCGACAGGTGTTGTGGCATTGTAATCTAAATAGATGGGCGTTTTCACGATGTAAAAGTACGGAATAACCTCATCCTAAATCCTTCTCCTTGAAAAAGGAGAAGGACTTTAAATACAACTACTAACTAGATTAGGCTTTTGATGGTGATTATATAAACAATTGCCCTTTTATGATCTGAAAAACAAAACTCATTCTCGTCCCAAAATACATTATTTTCGGGCAAAAGACTCGCTATTTAGAATTATTCTTAACTTTGTATCCGCAATTATGACTGAGTCAAAAACCATAAAAAATCCCCGTATCGATATTCAAAAAATTCGAGCTGATTTTCCCATACTTTCAAAAAAAGTAAATGGGAGAAATTTGATTTATTTCGACAATGGAGCAACGGCACAAAAACCAAAATTGGTAATTGATGCCATTAGCAATTACTATGAAAATCAAAATGCGAATGTTCACCGTGGTGTTCATACACTGAGTCAGGAAATTACTGTTGCTTACGAAAATGCTAGAACGACTATTCAAAAGCACATCAATGCTGCGCACGCTCATGAAATCATTTTCACAAAAGGAACAACCGATTCAATCAATTTAGTAGCAAGTTCATTCGGAAGAAAATTTATTTCTAAAGGAGATGAAATTCTTATCTCTGCAATGGAACATCATTCCAATATTTTGCCTTGGCAACAAGTTTGTGAAGAAAATGGTGCAATTCTAAAAGTGATTCCAATCAATGAAAATGGAGAATTAATTATTTCGGAATACAAACGATTGCTGACGGATAAAACTAAAATTGTTGCGATAACACATATTTCAAATACGCTAGGAACAATTAATAATGTTGGAGAACTGATTGCCTTAGCGCATGTAAAAAACATTCCTGTATTGGTGGATGGCGCACAAGCTGTTCCGCATACAAGTGTAGATGTTCAACTATTGAGTGCTGATTTTTATGTATTCAGTGCACACAAAGTTTTTGGACCAACTGGAGTTGGAATTCTTTACGGGAAAGAAAAATGGCTAAACGAATTACCGCCCTACCAAGTTGGTGGAGGAACAATCAAAACTGTTACGTTTGAAAAAACAGAGTACGCAGATTTGCCGTTGAAGTTCGAAGCAGGAACACCACACATCGAAGGCGGAATTGGACTAGCAGCGGCAATCGATTACATAAATGAAATTGGAATAAAAAATATTGCCGCCTACGAACACGAACTTTTAGTTTATGCAACTGAAGCATTATTAAAAATAGAAGGACTAAAAATTATCGGTAGCGCAAAAGAAAAAGCAAGTGTGATTTCTTTTGTTGTTGATGGACTACACCCCTTTGATATCGGAACGATTTTAGATCAATTGGGAATAGCAGTTCGCACAGGACATCATTGCACACAGCCTTTAATGAATTTTTACTCGATACCAGGAACCATCAGAGCATCGTTTGCATTTTATAATACAAAAGAAGAAATTGATGTTTTTATTGAAGGGTTGATGAAAGCGATTAAAATGCTTCGCTAAGTTCAAAGTTTAAAGTTGGTTAGTTCAAAGTTTTTGTTAGCTAGTAAAATGAAAATAGAAGAAGTAGAAAATGAGATTATTGAAGAGTTTGAGATGTTTGATGATTGGATGCAACGTTACGAGCATTTGATTGACTTAGGAAAATCGATGCCGTTGATTGAGGACAAATATAAAACGGAAGATAAATTGATTAAGGGCTGTCAAAGCCAAGTTTGGATGCATTCTGAACTAAAAGAAGGGAAGATTGTTTATACTGCTGACAGTGATGCAATTATTACAAAAGGAATGGTTGCATTAATGATTAGAGTTTTGTCAAATCATTCGCCACAAGAAATTATTGATGCGAAATTGGATTTTATAGAAAAAGTTGGATTAACAAAACATCTGTCTCCGACAAGAAGCAATGGCTTAGTAAGCATGATTAAGCAAATGAAACTAGATGCACTTGCTTATAAAACCAAGAATTAATTAAAATACTTTTTTGACTTTTGACTTAAAAATTTTTGACTTTATTTAAATATGCCTGCAATTATAAATACTCACAATACCGAACTAACGCAACGAGTAATCGATACGATTAAAACGTGTTACGATCCGGAAATCCCTGTTGACATTTGGGAACTTGGTTTGATTTATGAAATCAACATCGACCAAGAAAGCAATTTACTGGTTAAAATGACTTTGACTTCTCCCAGTTGTCCGGTTGCAGAAACCTTACCTCCTGAAGTAGAAGATAAATTGAGAGATATAGAAGGAATACGTTCAGCAAAAATCGAATTGACTTTTGACCCTTCTTGGGAAAAAGAGATGATGAGTGAAGTGGCGCAATTGGAGTTGGGGTTCATGTAGAAAAAGAATCAAGATGCAAGAATCAAGAATCAAGATAAAGAGCTTTAGAATATATAGCTTACTTGCAGCATCCTTAATTGTTTTGAGCTCTTTTGTAATTCCTCAAAAAAATCCTTCTACTAAAGAAACTATCGTTTATATTTTCCTTTCCGAAACTTGTCCGATTTGTCAGAGTTATACTTTAACTCTAAAAGAGCTTTATAAAAAGTACAGCAATAAGAATGTAAAATTTGTTGGCGTGTTTCCTAATTATTATGCTGATGTAGATAGCATCAAACTTTTTAAAGAAAAATATTCCATTCCTTTTGAATTGATTATCGATAAAAGTGCTGAGCTGACAAAACGATTTAGCGCAACTATCACCCCCGAAGTATTTGTAGAAAACTCAGAAAAACAACTTTTATACTCAGGAAGAATTGATGATTCTTTTTATGCAATTGGGAAAAGAAGGAAAGTAATTACTTCGAATGATTTAGATTATGCATTGAGTGTAATTACAAACAATGAAGTGATTAAATCACACAAAACACAAGCTGTTGGCTGTATCATAAGTATCTCAAAATAAATGCTTATTTTTAATACTCATAAAAATCAAAAATATGAACCCTATCAAAGTGCTTAGTTATGTTATTCTGATTTCTTTAAATTTTATTCTTACTTCTTCTTTTATTAATCCTGGAGACGATAAAAAAAAGAAAAAAGAAATAGAAGACCCTTCTGAATTATATTCGATGGGGGAAATAAAAGCGATGTCGGCTGATAGCATTCCCTATGGAACATACGTTGCATTAAGCAAAGAAATCATCAATCGAAAAGAAAAGAAAATTTACATGAAATCGATTAGTATTGATCAGAAAGGTGAAACTACCGAATACAATTATACCATGAATATTACAGATCCTACATTTACCATAATGGCGGACGACAGTTCTTATACAGGCACGGGCAAATTGCATGGTTCAGAATGGAAATGGAGCAGCTGGAGTTATATTATCAATACAAAAAATCCTGTTGGAAAAATTGATGCTTATAATTACCTTTCTCTTGTTGGCTTAGTTGTGAATAAAGCTTTTTACGGAGCGGATGGAAAATTAATGGTTCGTTATAAAGAGCGCTACAAAGCAATTACAAAAGAGCAATTTGAAATTTTATATTTACAGGTGTTAAAATGTTCTACAAAATAGAAATGCAAAAACATTTCTACATACTATTATTAATTCCTGCTTTTGTAAAAGCACAAACCACTTTTACAGAACACGTTGCTCCTGTTATTTACAACAAATGTAGCTCTTGTCATCACAAAGGAGGAATTGCGCCACTGCAATTTACAAGTTACGAAGAAGTTAAAAAAAACATTGGAATGATCTCAATGGCTGCACTTGATCCAAAAAATAAATTCATGCCGCCTTGGATGCCTGATACAAAATACAGTCACTTTATTGATGAGCGTGTTTTATCAGAAAAAGAAACTGAGGCTATTAAAAAATGGATTGATGAAGGAATGGTTCAAGGTCCAATTGCTGCTGAACCCGATTTGCCTCTTTTTCCAAAAGGTTCACAACTAGGAAAACCTGATCTAACGCTTTCAATGAAAGAATCGTTTTTACATAAAGGTGATAACAATGATGAATACCGCGTATTTATTTTACCAACCAATTTGAAAGAAGGACACAATGTATCAGCGATTGAAATTGTTCCAGGTAATCCAAAAATTGCACACCACATTATTTTAGGCGTTGACACAACACAATTTGCAGAAAGATTAGATGCAAAAGATGAAGGTTATGGGTATGCACAATATACAGGATTTGGTTTTTATCCAACGTATGATAATTGGAGCGGTTGGGTACCCGGACAAAAAACAAGATTTTTCCCTGACGGAATAAGCAATTATATTTTACCGAATTCGAAAGTACTTTTACAAATGCATTATGGTCCGTCACCAATCGATGCCTGGGATTCAACAACAGTAAATATCTATTACAGCAAAAAACCTGTTGATCGTTTTTTAAAAGGCTGGGTGATAAGTCCGAATGATATTAAAGATGGTCCGTTTTTTATAAAGGGAAACACCAAGCCTACCTTTCATGCGCAATACAAGGTGGTTGGAGATTGCAGTTTGATAAATGTTACACCACATGCACACTGGTTAGGAAAAAAATGGGAAGTATTTGCTGTGCATCCAAATGGTGATACTACTAATTTGATTCGTATCAACGACTGGGATTTTAACTGGCAGAATTTTTTCAGCTATCAAAAATTCATCAAACTGGAAAAAGGAACTATCATTTATTGCAATGTTACTTACGACAATACAGAAAAAAATTATCGCAACCCGAATCGACCGATTAAAAATGTAGCTTGGGGAGAAAGTGCAAAAGACGAAATGTTTTTGTTCTATTTTGCTTACGTAGATTACAAACTAGGAGATGAGAATATTGAAATTGGCGGAAGTCAGAATACGTTTGACGCTATTTACAATCCTGAAAAAAAATGCATCAATATCTTTTATAATTTAGCAGAAGCTACCGATGTGGTGATTAAGTTGTGTGATGCAAAAAACAAAGCAACCAACTTAATTAAAAACAAAGAAAGTGAAATGGGTAAACACGGAACACTTTTCAGTACTGAAACATTAAAACCCGGAACGTACTGGTGTAAATTTTCGACAGCTAATTATACAGAGAGTAAAAAAGTAGTGATACCATAGGCAATTAAGCCACACTGGTTCTCGACTCCGCTCGAACTGATGGTAAATAAGCAATGCATCAAAATAAATAAATATCTTTGTTAGATATTATCACAATCAATAATGGCTGAATCACTTTCTGTTTCGGGAAATACAAAAAAAGAGAAGTACGAATCACTTCTTCCTCAAATCAAAGCTTTGATTGAAGGAGAACCCGATTTTATTGCCAACCTTTCAAATATTATGTCGGCACTAAAGTTTGGAATGGACTTTTTTTGGGTAGGAATTTACTTCGTGAAGTACCTCACCCCTGCCCTCTCCGAAGGAGAGGGAGTAAAAAAAGAATTAGTACTTGGACCATTTCAAGGACCCGTTGCTTGTACACGTATAAGTTTGGGAAAAGGAGTTTGTGGAACAGCTTGGAAAGAAAAGAAAACAATTATAGTAGAAGATGTAGACCAGTTTCCCGGACATATTGCTTGCAGTAGCTTATCAAAATCAGAAATTGTTTTGCCCGCATTTGATGCAAATGGAGACGTGATATTGATTTTAGATGTGGATAGTGAAGAGCTAGCAACTTTTGATGGTACAGATAAAATTTATTTGGAACAATTAATGCGATTGATAGAAAGCCTCACCCCGGCCCTCTCCAAAGGAGAGGGAGTTAAGTCCTAATCTTCATGGTGTGTAAAAACAAACATCTTTATTTCTCTGCTCCTTTTTCTGCATTCTGTGCTGTAAAAATTTTCTTTTGTACAATCCTGATTTCTTCCTGTGCGCAGGTGGTTGCACCGGGCGGTGGACCGAAAGACGTTGTTCCTCCAAAAGTTTTGAAATACATCCCGGATAGTGCTCAGCTAAATTTCAATTCAAAAAACATTTATATCGAATTTGATGAATTTATTACTTTAAAAGATTTGAATAACCAATTACTTATTTCTCCGCCATTAGCGAAAACGCCTGATCTCACTATTAAAAACAAAACATTGCACATTGAGCTTGACAAAAACGAAACGTTAAAATCAAACACCACTTATTGCATCAGCTTCGGAAATGCTGTTCAGGATTTGAATGAAAACAATCCCAATGAAAACTTTCAATACATTTTTTCTACAGGAACATTTATTGATTCGTTAACACTAAAAGGAAAAGTGCAAAATGCATTTAATCAATCGTCTGAAAAGGGGATAATTGCAATGCTTTACAGTGATTTAAGCGACAGTGTTGTTTACAAAGCTCAGCCCGATTATTTTGCAAAAACCGATAAAGAGGGGAACTTTCAAATAAATAATATAAAAGCTGGTAAATATAAATTGGTTGCAATAAAGGATGTAAACAACAATTACAAATACGATGGAGAAACAGAAAGCATTGGATTTGTTAATGCCCCGATTGATGTAACTGAAAAACAAAGCATTTTAATTGATTTATTTCAAGAGCCTGCTAAAAAGATTTTTCTAAAAAAATACATTCACGATTCTCATGGCAAGGTTAGTTTCTTTTTCAATAAAGGTTCCGATAGTTTAAGAGTGCTGCCTATAAATAACGACCAGAAAGGTGTTCAAGAGTATCTTCAGTTTTCTAAAAACAATGATACATTAACCTACTGGATAAAAAATTTCCAAAAAGATTCTTTAATCCTTCAAATAAGTAATGGAAATAAAGTACTCGATACCATTTCGTTGAAATTCATAACGATGGAAGATGGATTAAAATCAAAAAAAAATCCTTTGAAGTTAAAAGTTGTGAGTAGCCCGAATGGAAATCAGAGTTTTGATTTGGGAAGTGAATTGGTTTTGAAATTTAATCATCGTGTGATTTCTTATAAAAACCCATGGGGATGGTATAAAGAACAAATTGTTCCGTTAAAAGAAGACACCTCATCTTACTTAAAAAAATTCTATGGATTAGACTATCGTATTAGAAATGAATATGTATTTCTTTATAAATGGGATACAACCAAAAATGTGGAAGACCCTAACAATCCAGGAACACTGATTGGAGGAGTTCAAAACACATTTACCGATTGGAAAGAAAATACGAACTATCATTTACTAATCCTTCCCGGCTACTTCACAGATCTTTTCGGATTAACAAACGATTCCATCAATATTAAATTTAAGACTCGAGAAGAAAAATACTATGGAAGTGTGAAACTGAATTTAACATTGCAGTCTGATGATCTTTTATACATTGTTCAGTTATTAGATGAATCTGGAAACATAGTAAGGGAAGACTTTGTAAATAAAACAACTTCTCTTGATTACAAATATTTGTATCCTAAAAAATATAAATTAAAAGTGATTTACGATGATAACAGAAATTATAAATGGGATACAGGAAACTATTTACAAAAAGTACAACCTGAAAGAGTAATTTACAACAGTGAGTTGATTAATATTCGCTCAAATTGGGATGCGGAGCTGGATTGGACGATTAGTGAGTAACGCATCCCCTGCCCTGCCTCGGAGAGGGGGATTTCTCCGAAATAGTTATTTTATTTCAAAGTCATCGGCATCCAACATTACTGGAAACATTTTTCTAAACTCCATTAATTCAGAGTAACTCAATATTACTGTTTCAATGGATTCTTCTTTTGATTTTGTTTTACTTATGGGTTCTCCTTTTGCATTTAAAACAATCGAATCACCAGAATGGTAAATATCATTGCCGTCATTTCCAATTCGGTTTACACCTACAACACAGCTTTGATTTTCAATGGCTCGAGCTATCAATAATGATTTCCATGGATGTGCTCGTCTTTCTGGCCAATTAGCAACATAAATTAATACATCGTATTGATGTGCTTTTGTGTTTCTTGCCCAAACAGGAAAACGCAAATCGTAACAAATAAGCGGGCAAATTTTCCACCCTTTTAAATCAACGATAAGCCTTTTTTCTCCATGTCCGTAATGATTGTCTTCATCACCCATCCTGAACAGATGTCGCTTATCATACACGCTGTAACTACCATCAGCATTCATCCATACGAGTCTGTTAAAATGTTTTCCATTGTCTTCACAAATAAAACTACCGGTGATAACACACTTTTTTTCATTTGCTTTTTCTTTCATCCAGTTAACTGTATTTCCAGACATTGTTTCTGCAAACAATTCAGGACGCATGCTAAATCCGGTTGTGAACATCTCTGGAAGCACAATTAAATCAGTTACTTCAGAGATGCTTGCGATTTTCTGAGAAAACATCTCGAGATTTTTTTCTTTGTCTTCCCAATGTAAATCGGATTGGATGATAGTAATTTTTAGGTCGTTCATTTTATAATATCTTATTTAAAATTTCTGCCGCCTTCTCCAACGTATCTTCTTTCTTGGCAAAGCAGAAACGCAGCACATGATTGTCTTCCTGTTCGTGATAAAAAACAGAAATAGGAATGGATGCAATTCCGAATTCTTTTGTTAAGCGAATTGCATAATCTGTATCCTTTTCTTTGCTCAGATTTTTGTAGTTCAACAATTGAAAATAGGTTCCTGCTGCAGGGATAAGATTGAATTTGGAATCTTTTACAGCATCTATAAAATAGTTGCGTTTCTGTTGATAGAAACTTCCCAGTGAAATATAATTCTCTCTTTGTTTTAAATATTCTGCCAAAGCATACTGAATTGGGGTATTACAAGAGAATACCAAAAACTGGTGCACCTTCCTAAATTCAGTCATTAAGTTTTTAGGAGCCACGCAATAACCCAATTTCCAACCTGTAGTATGAAATGTTTTTCCAAAAGAAGAAATAATAAAACTACGTTCTGCTAAAATCGGGAAACGAGCAACACTTTGATGCTGTTGATTGTCGAAGATGATATGCTCATAAACTTCATCACTTAAAATCATGATGTCTGTTCCTTTTGTGATTTTTTCTAACATCACCATGTCGGCAACGCTCATCACACTTCCCGTAGGATTGTGCGGAGTATTGATGATAATCATTTTTGTACGGTGATTCATCTTCTTCTTCACTTTCTCCCAATCGATTGTATAATCAGGTGCTTGAAGCTGCATATAGATGGTTTTTCCACCATTTAATTCAATTGCCGGCTGATAACAATCGTAAGCAGGTTCAAAAATAATCACTTCATCCTCCTCACGAATAACCGCTGAAATAGCAGTATAAATAGCTTGTGTAGCACCTGCTGTAATGGTAATTTCTGATTCAGGATCGTATTTCGCTCCGTAAAGGTCTTCTGTTTTTTGCGCCAAAATCTCACGTAAACCAATCAAGCCGGGCATTGGCGCATATTGATTGTTTCCTGCTTTCATATATTTATTCACCAAAGAGATCATTTCTTCGCTGCAAGCAAAATCAGGAAATCCTTGAGAAAGGTTGATAGCATTATTATCCACAGCCAACTTGCTCATCACAGAAAATATGGTTGTGCCAACATTTGGGAGTTTGCTGTTGATTAAATTGGGATAGTTCATATAACTAGTTTAAAGTTTAAAGTTAGAAAGTTTAAAGTTCTAGCTTTATAGATAAGCGAAAATATACTATTTCCATAAAAAGTTTACCTTTACGGACTTTAATTTTAAAAAATCACATCATGACGATTGAAAACAACTCTGTAGTTTCTGTAAACTATACACTTAAGGCCAAAGACAGTGGCGAACAAGTAGAACAAACAAGTAAAGAACATCCTTTCGTATTTATCTTTGGGACAGGTGGCTTGCTAGAAGATTTTGAAAATAACTTGCGTGGTAAAAAAGCGGGTGACACATTCGACTTTTTTATTGAACATGCTAAAGGCTATGGTGTTCGTGATGAACAACACGTAGTAATGATTCCTATCGATGCTTTTTTAGGAGAAGATGGAAAATTTGATGAAGAAAACGTAAAAATTGGAATTACACTTCCAATGGTTGATAATGAAGGAAATCGTTTATATGGTAAAGTAATGGAAATTACAGCCGAGCACATAAAAATGGATTTCAATCATCCTTTAGCGGGAACAGATTTACACTTCAAAGGTGAAGTGTTAGAAATTCGTCCAGCTACTGAAGATGAATTGGCACATGGACACGTTCATGGTGAACATGGTCATCAGCATTAACCCTAGCTATTCGACTTCGCTCAGGTTGACAAAATGTTTTTCAAAAGAATATTTATATCATAACTGAGCGAAGTTTTTTTTGTACTACGGAAAAGACAATGTCTCTAGAGCTGAAATATCCATCTGAAAAGGAGTTTGTTCAAGTTTGTGATTTCATTCATGAATTTGAATTAGACAACCGCACCTTAAAACAAGAAGAGTTTACTGTTGCTTTTCGAGAAGGGGAATTGGTAGGTTTTGGACGTTTACGCGAACATTCAGATTGCATTGAACTTTGTTCTTTAGGAGTTGTGACTAATCATCGCAGAAAGGGAATTGGAAAAGCAATTGTGAAGGAACTCATCCTCCGAAGTAAATCTTCCATACACCTGGTTTGCATCATCCCGGATTTTTTTACTCCATTCGGCTTTCAGATTGTGAAAAGCCATCCACTTGCAATTCAAGATAAGCTCAGCTATTGCACGCAAGAATTAATAGTTCCCGAAACCTATGTTGCGATGTGTTTGCAGAAATAAATACTCCCAGAATTCCTTTCCAATAAGCCTTTCCAATACTATTTAAGATCAAGTCCTTTTGCATGGCTCCAAAACCATTTAATCGACTTAATGGTTATTAATTACATTTAATACAACAGTTAAACACCATTTTAAGCATTTATAAATCCAATAAAAGTAATTTTAATGCGATTTAGTTGCTTTTTATTAACAAAAATCCATAGTTTTGTGTACTTGTTAACATAAAATCTCTCTTTTATGAAAAAACTTACTTCAGAAGAATACAATCAACTTCCTATCCGCGGCAAAGGCCGAAGTTCGCATGTTTTTAACTCGATTGTGAATCTGCAAATTGGAGAAGCACTATTAATTGAAAAAAGCGATTGGAAACGTAAAGCGAGTCCGAGTACATTGGTCCGTTATATCGAGAAAAATCATGATATGCGTTTTACTTGCGGTTCAATTGCTGGAGGAAATGGTTGGGCGGTGAGAAGAATAGGCGAAATTAAAAAAGATGCAACGCAAAAAGAAATTCAGGCTCCTGCTCCGCTTCAAATATCAAACAGCACTTCTGATGCTGATCGCCTTCAGCTAAAATCCGATTTAGTTGTTTTTTATCTAGGCAGAATGGCATTTCATAAAATCGAACGTATCGAAGATTCAATTAAAGCTTGTGTTGGACACTTTTGGAAAAGCGACAGCACAATTGTGAAGGAATTATTCCATGAGATTATTAAAAGTCTGGAAGAACAAGGTCACATCGTTATCGAAAATGGCAAGACTTACATTCCTTTAAGAAGAAATTAATTTCCAATTAATACAAATGCGCCCCAATAAAATGGTTCTTTGTATTTTAATTTGATTTGTTTCTGAGCTTTGATAAACGCGTCTTGTTTATTTCCTGAAACCACGTAGTTTTTATAAAAATTGGTCATCAACTCCATTGTTGCATCATCACTTACCTGCCATAAACTCATAACGATTGCCTTTGCACCGGAAACTTGAAATGCCCGCTGTAAGCCATAAACACCTTCTCCTGCTTTGATATCCCCCAAGCCTGTTTCACAAGCACTCAAAATAACTAACTGTGTATTGTCGAGCGACATGTTCATCGTTTCATACGCAGTTAAAATTCCATTGTCTTTGTTTGACAAGTCACTTGTGCCATCAAACACTTGCTCACAGTTCGCTAACAACAAACCGGAGCGGTGCAAAGGATTATTTTTTGCTTTTGATGTTTCAATTCCCAATACTTTTTCGTCTTCAATGGCACTTGTATTTGCCAAAAAGAAACCATGCGTTGCTATATGCAATACGCCTGTTTGTGCCAATTTTACATTCGTTTCAGATGCCTGCTTTCCTTCGTGAACAGTTGTTTTATAGCCGTTTGTCTTTAAAATCGGATTGATATTGTCAATCTCTTTTTTAGTTCCAGGCAAGGTTGGGATTACTCCTTCTTCTCCATAAAATGGAAAACCTACAAGCGTTGCCGTTTTAATTACTACACTTTGTTGTCCTTTTTTCAATTGCAGCACATCTCTTGAATTGGTCACCAAGACTAAGTTTTTCGAATCAATCAAATATTTTCCTGTTGCATCTTTCAGCGTATTTAAACTAATTTGATTATAAACTCCATCCAAAGAAACATAGATTGTTTTTTTACCTGCGATCGTTTTGTCAATTTCAGCCCAAAATTTTCCATAAGAATCGTTATCCGCTTTTATGTTTTTGATGTTCCCTCTGTACACTTTAATATCAAAGGATTCCAGCTCTACACCATTTTTATTGATTAACAAAATTGGTTGTACAGAATTTTGTGTCAGCACCAATGTTGCATAATACACTTCTTTAGTAAATACAGCATTGAATTTTTTAAATTCGATGATATCAACGATTGCTTCATCAGCAGTTAATTGTTTTGCTAAATCCGAAAAGGTGATAGTAGCTCCGGAATAGCCTTCTTTAAAGGCATTCGACTGTGATGATAATTTTTTCTCTAAGGAATTAGTTTCTCCTTCTAAGGAATCTAGATTTATTTTTTCTTCTGCTAATTCATCTTTTGATAAAGTATACAAGCGTGCTAATAATTCTTTTTGGTCGAGCCATTGTGTGTACATGCTTTTTAATTCTTCATTCCCCCCGGCCAAAATTGCATTTTTCACTTTATTGGTTGCGCTCAACAATAACGCTTTTGTTTTCAGCTGGTAATTGAACATCAACCCAACAAGCTCCGGATTGGTGGCACTTCCATCCACAACAAAAGAGTTAAAGCGTTGCAAACGAGGAGAAATTTTATCCCAAAATTTCGCTTTTTCACTTTCACTCATTGGAGCAAAATACGTATCTATGTATTTCATAGTCGCATCCATTACCAATGTATAATTCACTGCTGCATCTTTGATATTACTTTTTTGCCATTGCAAAATTGCTAAATCTTCTAATGAACGAATGTAGTCAGGATGCGTTTTCCCTAGCAATTCCCCACGCATTTTTTCTGCATTGACCAAAAGTGGTTCTGCTTCTGCCAGCTTGCTGTTCATTCGATAGTAATTTCCTAAATCCACCATCGTAGCTACCGTTGCTGGATGCTTTTCGCCTAACTTTTTCTTATAAATATCATAGGCTTCTTTTAATAAACTTTCTACTTCGGCAGTTTTTCCCATCTGTAAATACAATGCAGCCAATCCACGTTTCAAATACGCATAATCGGGATGGTTTTTACCTAACTTTTTTTCCTTTTGTTTGAGTGCGTTTAAATATATCGCTTCCGACTCTGTTAACTTGCCCATGTCTTGATAAAGCAATGCTAGATTGATGGTTAAGCGAATGTAATTGCTAGAAGATTCTTTTAATTTCTCTTTTGTAATCGTTAAAACTTCAGTCATAAGCTTTTCTGCATCTGAATTTCTTCCCAACAATTGCAACAACATCGCTTTGTTGTTTAAAGCAATTGCATAAGGAACAGAAGTTTTCCCAAGTGCCGCTCCATTATCTTCAATTGCTTTATTAATAAGCTCTTCCGCTTCATTGTATTTTCCTTCGTCTTTTAATAAAACTGCTTTATTGTTTTCAGAAGCAGCATAAGCAGCCGATTTTTCATCTAAGGCTTTCCTCAAACTTAAGGCTAAATCTGAAAATTTTTCTGCTTTGGTATACCTTCCTGTTGTTTGATACAAAAGAGCCAAATTGCTAGTTGTTAAAGCATAATCCGATGATTGAGTTACACCATTTTTTTCATAAATAAACAAGGCTTGTTTAAAATTAAACTCTGCTGTTTTAAATTTATTTGCAGCAAAAGCTAGTTCTCCTGAATTGTTAAAGTTTTTACCACGATCAACGGTTAAATCACTCTCGTCTTTATTCGTTCCTACCTTATAGCCTTCTATCATTGTATTTTTGAGGCGATCCGACTTTTCTTTGGTTTCAAACAAACCAGCATTATCACTAAAAGAAATGGCATAATTAAAATTGGATTCATCAAATTCCTTACTCGATTCATCCATTTTTTTCTCTCCAGCATCTTTTGTTTTTTGAATGGCATCCTTTTTCACTTTATCTAACGACCCTTTAAAGTCGATTTGAGAAATGGATACGGTGGATATGGAAATAGCAAGTGATAAAAAAAGTACTTTTTTCATGGTATTGTAGTTGGGGGAGTTAAATTTCGTATCGAAGTTAGGTAAATCTCATTACATAGACTCAGAAAACAAGTCACAGATTCAGATATTTTAAAAAAATAGAGTCGTGAATTAATTGCCTTTGGAAAGATTAAAACAGTAGTCTTTGGCCTAAGCTCCAATCTATATCAGCACCTCAAACACAAACCCTTTTTCTTTAGCGAATTGAATAAACTTTGGTAAAGCATATTCCATGTTTTTTTGTGCTTTGTAGCTGTCGTGAAACACAATGATAGAACCATTTCTAACATTGTCTCTTACGTTTTGTAAACATTGTTCCGGACTCGTATTTTTGTCATAATCTCCACTCAACACATCCCACATAATTACAGAATACTGTTTGGTAATGAGTGCCAGTTGTGAATTTTTTATTCTTCCGTAAGGCGGACGAAATAATTTAGAATTTACCACCTCCGCACATTTGATAACATTCCGCACATATTGATTTCCGTGAGTGTTCCACCCTTTCAAATGATTGTAAGTGTGATTTCCCACAGCATGTTTTTCATTTAAAATCCTTTGGTAGATTTCCGAATTTTTAGAAACATTTTCTCCCACACAAAAAAAAGTAGCTTGGATATTTTCCTTTTTTAAAAGATCCAGTACCCAAGGTGTAATAACAGGAACAGGGCCATCATCAAATGTTAAGTAGATTTTTTTTTCAGTTGTTGGAACTCTCCAAATGGCTTTTGGATAAATTTTTCGGAGAAGATATGTAGGGCGAACGATGTACATGTAGAAAAGGTGTGATTTAAAACAAAAAAAACGCTCTTGAGTTTTTCAAGAGCGTTTTTAAATTAATCTTTATTGTGGTCTACTTCTGTTTGACATTGGCAAACCATAATCCTGCACTGCTTTCATGTAACGCTCTTGGAAATCTTTTGCAATCGCTTCTTGTTTAAAGTAGCCTGCAAACGATACCAATTGCTCCATAATGCCTTGCGCCTGCTTCAATTCACTTCCATAGTTGCCAATTTCTTCTCTGTCCAATGCATAAATGTAATTGATATTGTTTTCATAATTATCGAACAGTGTTTTTGCTAAAGCATTTGCTTTATCATTTGCTCCTGCTTGATAATATGCAAATACAACAGAATACAATGTTCCGTCAATCGGACAATTTTCAAATGGAGTAACGGCTAAACATTTGTCTAACACTTTTATCGCTTTATCTTTTTTACCTTCTTCAACTAAAGCTGTAGCAAGTGTTCCAGCACGCTGACGGATATTCAACACACAAGAGCTCAAGAAAACGTTATCCAAGAATGTTTCTTTATTTTCCATTCCGCCCCACACAAACTTGTTCATGAAATTATCGTACATAATTTCTGTTGCAACACGTGTTTCCTGCTGACCTTCTTCCTCATTTTGTTTTACAGGAACCAAACGATATGCTAATCCTTCCAGTTGCAAGTAAGGAGCAAGATTTAGATAAGAACTTGCAGGAGCTGTAGCAGCAAAGTAAATAGGACGTTTCCAATTGTTATGAGCTAACAAATCTAAAATCATTAAATCATTTTTCTGAAGATAGTTTGCAGATGCTGTTCCCGCAACAGACGGTGACCAATCGATGCTTTTCACAATACGATTTGCCAATTCTTTAGGAACAGTTCCATTGTTCACAACCGTTGCGCTATCCACAGGAATGCTCATATTTTTTGTTGGGAAGAAATTATACCAAGTATCTTTTGAAACTTGAATAGTATGATCCAAATCATCAAACTTCACAAATTCAATCAAGTCTTTTACATTGATAAATCCTTGAATTTGTTTTCCCTGATAATTGCTAAACAATACTGCTTCACGTGTTCCCTGGCGGTACTGCCATTTTGTAAATGAAAAAGGAACAGGGTCAGAATCGTAAGCTTTATGAACCATTTGATCGATGTACCAATCTGTATTCAAGAGTTCTAAACAAACAACACGTACGTCTGTACGGATTCCTTCCACCTCTTGTGCATACCAAAGCGGGAACGTATCGTTATCACCGTTGGTAAATAAAATGGCATTGGGTGCGCAGGAATTTAAATAGTTGGCAGCAAAATCTCTTGCAATATATCTGTCAGAACGATCATGATCATCCCACTCTTCTTTTGCCATTATTGTTGGAACCGCTAATAAACAAATAGCTGTTGCACCAACCGCGCTCGTTGTTTTGTTCATCCATTTTCCTAAAAAATCGAAAATAGCCAACACTCCTATTCCTATCCAAAACGCAAAGGCATAAAACGAGGCGGCATAAGCATAATCACGTTCACGTGGCTCTTCCGGTTTTTGATTCAGATAAATTACAATGGCAATACCTGTGAAGAAAAACAATAATCCAACAACTGCAGCATTGCGTTTGTCTTTTTTGATATGATAGTACAATCCGATTAATCCCAGAATAAATGGTAAACCGTACAATACATTTTTTGCTTTGTTATTGTCTGCACCATCAGGCAATCCTTTCTGAACGCCAATTTGGGGATTTTCCAATATCGGCAACCCACTCATCCAATTTCCATCAGTAGCATTTCCATGACCTTGAATATCATTTTGACGGCCAACAAAATTCCACAAGAAATAACGCGAATACATTTGTCCGATTTGATATCTGAAAAAGAATTTTAAATTTTCTCCAAACGTTGGAATTTCTTTGGAAACTTTTTCTCCTGTTTGAGGATCAGTAATTGTTTTGTGCTTGTAGTTTTTAGGATTTGTCCATCTGCGATATCCTTGAACGTGTCTTGGATTATCACTCCACATACGTGGGAAAATGGTACAAAAATCTTTGTCGTAAACACGAATAGCACCTTTACGCGGATCGCTGATTTTATATTCTCCTTTTTCTAAATCCTGAACATATACAGGATTTCCATCTTCATCGTCAACAGCAGGTGCCGAGTAATATTGTCCGTAAAGAATTGGCCATGTACCATATTGTTCACGATTCAAGTAAGATAACAAGTTAACGGCATTCTCAGGATTGTTTTCATCCATTGGTGGGTTCGCTTGTGAACGAATAACAAGCACCAAGAAAGATGAATAACCAATTAAAATTACTGTGAAACAAAGGATAACTGTATTCATAATCGGTTTCACTTTTTTAGCTGTATAGCTTAAACCCCAAACAATACCGCCAATCAATAAAACACCGTATATAATTGTTCCGCTGTTGAAAGGCATTCCTAAACTATTTACTGCAAACAATTCCATTTTAGCTGCCATCTTAACAATCAGAGGAATAACACCTGCCTGAATACTACCAAGAATTACAATGGATATGATTCCGGTAAAGATTAAGCCATTACGAGAAACTTTTTGATTTTTTTTGAAATAATAAATGAACACGATTGCGGGAATAGCCACCAAATTCAATAAATGGACACCAATAGACAAACCTATTAGATAAGCGATAAGAATGATCCAACGGTCGGCATGCGGATTTTCATCCACTTCGCGCTCCCATTTTAAGATACACCAGAAAACGATGGCAGTAAAGAAACTGGACATCGCATAAACCTCGCCTTCAACAGCCGAAAACCAAAATGAATCGCTAAAAGTATAAGCCAAAGCACCAACAGCACCCGCTCCGAAAACTGCATACATATTAGCAGAAGTAAATTCGCCTCCTTTTTCAACAATTTTACGTGCTAAAGCGGTAATAGACCAGAACAAGAACAAAATAGTAAATGCGCTACACAAAGCCGACATGGCATTAATCATCATTCCTACTTTGGATACATCACCAAAGGCAAATAAACTGAAGAAACGACCAATTAAAACGAATAATGGCGCACCGGGAGGGTGACCCACTTCCAATTTATAAGCACAGGCAATGTACTCACCACAATCCCAAAAGGATGCGGTAGATTCCATTGTACTTAAATAAGTGAAGGCTGCAATAAGGAATACAAACCAACCGATAATATTATTAAGACGCTGATAATTAGTGATATTATTCATATTTTTTGCTTTGATTATAACGCTTGCGAAGATAATTAATAAAATGAACTGGAAAGGCATTTTAAGGCTAATTTTTGTTAAACTATCTATGTATCATAAGGCTAAGAGTGAACCGAACTAGTGCATTAAATAGTTTAATCACGACCACTTAGCGATTAAAGTACGACCAAATTCAAATAAATTTTTGAGGGTTGAATAAATTTATTATTTTTGCAACCCTGTTCGCGGAAATGCGATGGTAGATTGTCCGATGGTGTAACTGGCAACACGTCTGTTTTTGGTACAGAAGAGTCTAGGTTCGAGCCCTAGTCGGACAACACTCAAAATGATTAACCCCTTGATTGTGAAACACTTTCAAGGGGTTTTTCTATTAATTAGCCGACATTTAGCCGACAAGTTTACTTTTATGGCTTTTTTACTTCTTTGTTGAGGTGGTATCGAAATCGAACAATTCTGTTATGTCAATTTCAAGGGCGGTAACCAATTTATAAAGCGTGAAGGATTCTAAACTTGCCGTTCCTTGCTCAATTCTTATAAGTTGTCTTTTGCTAATTTCAGTCATTACCTCCAAATCCAACAGCGTTAATCCTTTCTTTGACCTCTCATTTTTCACAGCGGTTGCAACTTTCTTCAAAAACTGTTCACGCTTCATTCAACAAACTTGCTGAATTTTGATATTTAACATGGTGTCTTCTGAGTCAC
>Ga0163151_10002866_pt1 | contig 25799 bp, 18 predicted proteins | sample OliLakLV19MP5IB2_FD_145596 | JGI IMG/M metagenome (GOLD analysis project Ga0163151, IMG submission 145596) | Freshwater microbial mat bacterial communities from Lake Vanda, McMurdo Dry Valleys, Antarctica - Oligotrophic Lake LV.19.MP5.IB-2 | ecosystem: Environmental > Aquatic > Freshwater >...
CAGGGTAAATCAAATAAATTATACCATTTTCAGAAATAGCAACGGGTTGTTTATGAATAATTGGTCTCTTTCTTACTGATTTTGTAGCTTCGTCAAGCAGCAATCGAAATTCATTCACCGTTTGTATGTTCTTTATGGCAGGTTTATTTGTAAGAGGGTTCATAGATGAAAAATTTCTTGGATCATCTCGCATTTACCGCTTGGCAAATTATTCAGAAAGTAACCTACCTTATTCTGTAAGTCAGGGATATAGGTTTTACAAATATCACATATTATCTCGTAATCTGTTTTTTCGTAATGGTGCGAAATGAAATCGCGAAACCGTATAATTGGCTCAGGATATGTTTGAAGATATTCTTCAAAAAAATCAGGCATTTGTTTTTCAACCCTTTTAGTATTTTCTCCTATTATTTGAAGACGCATAGTAATCGAATCCTTAAGTTCAACCCCTTTTTCCGTAGATATAAAATCTGTATTTTTTTCAATCCCTTCAAAACGATTCAAAATAAGTTGAAGCGATTCAAGAATATAACCAAGCCTCTCCGTTACGATCGAGTTAAACATGGATTATTTCCTTTTGTATAGATTGTAAAAATTGTTGAGAAAGATGTGGCCCTCTACGAACAATATGCACCTTTGCTGAAAGTGCTTTTTCAAGAAAAATATTCAGATTAATATACTTTTTAAAAGTAGGTTCATTTAATTCAACATATATATCAATATCGCTTGCAGCATTTTCCGTTTGCTTGGAATAAGAACCGAATAAAGCAATATCCACTACGCCAAATTCTTTTTCAAGATAAGGGCGGTTAGCACGTAAAATGGTTATTATAGATTCCCTGTTTATCACATTAATCTTCAAAATTACTGAAAAATTATTACGTTTTAACTGTGAGAGTTAAAAGCTATGTTTGGCGGACTCAGAGGGTGCGCCAAACCTTTTATGTTTTAGGCAAGAATCGAGTTCAATATTTTCTCCTTCAATTTTAGAGGAAAACACAGCCGCGACAGAAGTATAAAAACTAAATGATTCCATGCTCAATTCGCTGTCGTGGAGGCTTTGAAAATGTTGTTCAACATTATTGTTAATGTTTAAACAATACTGCATAAATAATTCGGTTGGAATAAAATTAAGCTTAATTTCCATTAAGTTGTTCGTTAGAGCTCAACGTTTTGGTTTAATTAATTCTAACACCTTATATAATTCATCAATTGGCTTGCCATCTATAATTGCTTTCGCAAGTGAATGACCATGACAAACATTTTTTGATTTGCATGTAGGGCAAAAAAGATCAGACATCATTAAACCCCTATATTTGCTAAAGGGTGTTAAATTAAATATCAATGAACAATCCTTGCAGAGCCAATGATATTTAAAAGACAATGATTTTCCTTTATAAAAATGATTCCGCAACGGTATAGGTAATGAGATTCCAAATTTACTATACATTGTTGCATTGAGGTTATATAAATAATCTTTCATATTTGGTTAATTATAACAAGATGTTTACAAAGGTATATTTGTCGCAAAAAGTGCATAAATCTTCCCCAAAGCACGAATTAACTGTTGGTTTACAAATATAGTAAAAATTTTGAAATCTCGTTTTATTTTGACGGCATTTATGTCTGGTTGGGTTTTAGAAAAATAATAGGTCTCCTTTTTTAGTATCAGTATTTTTGTGCTTGATGATGATATTTTGTAAATAATCGGTTAACTAAACACCGATGGGAATTAGATTTGTTTTGCTGGCTCAAATTGAGGTACATTCTACACTTCTTTATTTCCTTATAATTTTAAGCCGGGCTTCTGTGGGTTCTATAAATGCATTGCACTGCTTTAAATATTGCTGCATTTCATCCATATTATCTCCGAAAATGTTTTCACTGAACTCATGACCCCTTTGCAACATTTTTATATAGGGTTTACTATCACCTCGTTTTGTCAATTTCTTTAATGCTCCAAGGTAATCATCTCGGTAAACTGTTGGAATAATAATTTTTGACTGGCCACCCTTTACCAATTCTGCATTCATCATCACCCTTGCTATTCTGCCATTTCCATCTAGAAAGGGATGCACTTCACTTAAAACAAACATCATGTAAGCTGCTTTAGAAAAGGGATGTTCCAATGCTTTGTAGAAATCGAAACTTTGTATCAGTGTTCCCTTTACCAAATTAAAATCAACAAATGCTGTGCTACCTGCAAAATTGTTTTTGTCTTTAAATAAACCAGGATTTTTAGTCTCTCTTGCACTCATTAAAATTTTGTGCCGATAAGAAAGTATATTGATTAATTCATCAGGTGATTGCGGAGTAACGGAGATTTCCTTTCTGTTTGAAACAAGTTGATAGGTGCCTAATACATCATGACTGTCGTCATTTCTTGAAAGCAGCGGTTTATTTGTTTCAATAATTTGTTTTGCTTCATCAATTTCAAAAACGGTTCCTTCTATGTAGTTTGAAAAATAACTTTCAAAGAATGCAAAGTTCCGAAACGACTTAGTTGTAGCATTTCTTTCCGGTCGGTTTTTAAATTCATTCTTTTTCAATGCACGAAAGAGTTCCTCAAACAATTTCATTCTGTTTGGGTCGAAAGGAGAACCGAATGCCCTTGCGATGGCAAGAGGAGAGGATAGTATTTTTGAGGTATTTGTTGTGAGCAACGCACTTATTATTTTGTTAAGTCGTTCAAATTCTTTTTCCATTTTAAGTATTGATGCAATTGATTTAGCACGGTCTCTCACTTTGTTTATTTCCTCTTCTCCATTTACACGGATAATAAGTTCTAACTTTTCTTCAATTTCAGGTAAGGTCAAACATTTTGAAGTTGATCCAGTTTTTTTTGATGTTTGCAGATTTTCTAAAAATGCTCTTGGCTTTTGTGAGGCATACAATTCACCTGATATTGCGTTGTCGCCATCTATGGCTTTGTGACCTTCGAGAAAACGAATGGTGATGCCGGGAAGATGTATTTTCTTTGTGTAGGTGTAAGTCAAAAAGATTTGCCCTGCTTTTGTCGGTTGAAATTCAAAAGCGGAACGGTGGCTCAATAATGCACCCGGATACAAATTTCCAAGTATCTGAAAGAGGTTTCGTTTTATAATATCCTCAATGGAATCTGTGAAGTTTGAAGAATAAATACGTGGGGCAATCTTTCTTATTTTGCCCGCCTTTTGCAGTTTGGAAATTTGTTTTGAAATTTTTGGCAACGAAGATCCGAAAATAATTTCCTGAAGATGTATCGGTAAAATATTTTCCATTAGAGAAGCAATATATGGCAAAAATAGTAAAAATTTTCCATTATGACTCTATTTATTGTAAATATCTTCCATTATAAAGCATTTTCGAAGAATAATATTTTCCAGTAAAAAGGCAATCTCAAGCGCACTTGGCAAATATTTTCCAGTTAAAGGCATTATTTGGAAAAAATATTCCATAATGTTAAATAATAATATCCTATTTCTTGCCGAATTCTGCTCCATCCTACTATGCAATGCTGAATACCGTGGCCATCACAAAATATCCCGCATTCAGCGATTAAAATTTTGAATCTATCAAGCTTAATTTGAATTTGTTTTACCAATTCTTTTTTGATAAATCAATATCCTGTTTATTTTTGTATCCATTCTATTGTATATGAACATTGTATAAAAGGCTTCTTGCCTTTCCTTCCGTTTAACTTCAATAAATCTGCAGCCACTGGTTGGACTGTTTTATTGAGGTGGTTTTAACATACAGTTTTCATTTTCAAATTATTTTATCATGACCGTTCAAAAAAAAGCAATATTCAAATTATTTATACAAGCGCTTAAAGGAGAAAATGTAGATACTACCACCGGCAGTGTCGACAGGGTTATTTTCATGCTCGCAATTCCCATGATATTCGAAATGTTCATGGAGAGTTTATTTGCCGTGGTTGATATTTTCTTCGTGAGTAAAGTAAGTATTCAGGCCGTTGCTGTGGTGGGATTAACAGAAAGTACGCTCACAATCATTTACTCACTCGGTTTCGGATTAAGTATCGGTGCAACTGCTTTAGTGGCACGAAGGGTGGGAGAAAAAAATATTGCAGAAGCAAAGGTTACCGCCGTTCAGGCAATTTATGGTGGCATAGGAATTTCATTAATCATTTCTATTATCGGAATTTTCTACTCGCGCAATATTCTGGAAATGATGGGTGCAAGTGCCAGCCTCGTCGATTATGGTGTAAGTTACACTCGTTTAATGTTGTCGGGAAACATCACCATCATGTTGTTGTTCCTCATCAACGGAATATTTCGTGGAGCAGGTGATGCGGGAATTGCAATGCGAAGTCTGATCATCGCAAATGGTATCAATATCATATTAGATCCCATGTTTATTTTTGGAATAGGACCTTTTCCCGAACTTGGACTTTTAGGTGCGGCCGTTGCAACAAATATCGGAAGGGCAGTTGGAGTAAGTTATCAGATTTATCATCTCCTAAATGGAAAATCACTTATTCATCTAAAGGGAAAGATTTTCGGATTAAAAGCGGATATCATAGCCAAACTCGTAAAAGTTTCTGCAGGCGCTACCGGTCAGTTCATTATTGCTTCTTCCAGTTGGATATTTTTGATGAGCATCATGAGCAATTTTGGGGAACAGGTGCTTGCGAGTTATACCATTTCTATCAGAATTCTCATTTTTACCATTTTGCCGGCATGGGGAATCAGCAATGCCGCTGCCACTTTGGTGGGCCAGAACCTCGGTGCAGGACTCCCCGAAAGGGCTGAAAAGGCTGTATGGCGCACGGGTTATTTTAACCTCATTTTCATGGGTATTGTAACTGTCATCTTCATGATTTTCCCGGAAAACTTTTTGCGCATATTCACGGAGGAAGAGGTAGTGATTAAGGAAGGAGTGAAGTGTTTGCGCATTGTTTGCTTGGGCTATATCTTTTATGGATATGAAATGGTGCTGGCAAATGCCTTTAATGGTGCAGGAAACAGTAAGGTGCCAACTTTGATCAGTTTTGTGGGATTTTGGCTCATACAAATACCATTGGCATATTTCCTGGCTGTTACATTGGGACTCAATTCGTCCGGTGTTTATATGGCGATCCCAATCTCCGAATCGCTTATGGCAGTAGCCTTTATCATCCTTTTCAGAAGGGGAAAATGGAAGCTGATAAAAATATAAACCTTAAAAAAATGCAGGATACAACCCTTTCTTTCAGTCATTCATCAATAAAACGGATGTCGTTTTGTAACTTTGCGGCGCAATTTGGAAACTATTTTAAGAAATGAAAGGCGTTCAAGACAACATTCATCCCATATTCGACAGGCTTTTACTGCGAAGTGATAAAGAGGAGCTTTTACGGCAGAACGCAAAAGTGATCTGGCTGACCGGCTTGTCCGGGTCAGGTAAAAGTACCATCGCAGAGCAACTTGAAAAAATATTACACGCGAAGGGTAATCTTACCATGTTGTTGGATGGAGATAATATCCGTTCCGGGATTAATAATAACCTTTCCTTTTCTGATGCCGACAGAATTGAAAATATCCGACGAATTGCAGAAGTGAGCAAATTACTTCTGAACTGCGGAATAATTACAATAAACAGTTTTGTAAGTCCGACCAACGAGATCAGAAAAATGGCGAAGCAATTAATTGGGGAAAATGATTTTCTGGAAATTTATATTAATGCACCACTCGAAGTTTGTGAGGCACGTGATGTAAAGGGTTTATATAAAAAAGCAAGGGCAGGATTGATACCTGATTTCACCGGAATTACTTCGCCTTTTGAAGCACCGGAAAATCCAAATTTGGAAATCAGAACCGATCAAATGGAAATTGAGGAGAGTGTGAAGATGTTGCTTGACTTTATATTACCAGTCATTAAAAAATAAATAAACCGGAATACTTAAACAATATTCCGCATTCAATAATTATAAATTAATAAAAACAGTATACATGAGTTACAGTTTAACGCACTTAAGAGAATTGGAAGCAGAAAGCATTTTTATAATGCGTGAAGTTGCGGCACAATTTGAAAATCCTGCATTATTATTCAGCGGCGGAAAGGATTCTATCGTTATGGTTTATCTTGCAAGAAAAGCATTTTGGCCTGCTAAAATTCCATTTCCTTTAGTTCATATCGATACAGGTCATAATTTTCCGGAAACGATTGCTTACCGCGATTGGTTGGTAAAAGAAGTTGGTGCCCGTTTAATTGTTGGTTCTGTGGAAGATTCCATTCAAAAAGGAACTGCAATTGAAGAACAAGGTATGAATGCAAGTAGAAATGCATTGCAAACAACTACACTTTTAGAAACTGTAGAACAAAATAAATTTGATGCCGCAATGGGTGGTGCTCGTCGCGATGAAGAAAAAGCACGTGCAAAAGAAAGATTCTTTTCTCACCGTGATGAATTCGGTCAGTGGGATCCAAAAAATCAAAGACCTGAATTATGGAATTTATTTAATGGCAGAAAACATATCGGCGAACATTTCCGCATATTTCCAATTTCTAACTGGACAGAAATGGATGTTTGGCAATATATTTTCCAGGAAAATATTACGCTTCCAACATTATATTTTGCACATCAGCGCGAAGTAATTGAAAGAGATGGAACATTTATTTCTACACATCCGGAATGGGTAAAATTACGACCAAACGAAAAAGTAATCTCTAAACAAATACGTTTCAGAACTTGTGGCGACCTTCCTATTACCGGTGCTATTGAAAGCGATGCCGACACCGTAGAAAAAATCATTTATGAAGTAGCAACAACTCGTGTTACCGAAAGAGGAAATCGCTCTGATGATAAACGCAGTGAAACATCAATGGAAGACAGAAAAAAAACAGGATACTTTTAATTATTTAATCACGGTATTTTCAATTACTTAAACTCAAGCTTAATTAACTTTTTATATGCAACATTTAGTTCAAGAAGACGGAACATTTAATAGCCATGGATATCTTAACATGGAATTATTGCGCTTTACAACTGCAGGATCTGTAGATGATGGAAAATCAACTTTGATTGGAAGATTATTATACGATTCCAAATCCATTTTTGTTGATCAGATGGAGGCAATAGAAAAACAATCTAAACAACGCGGCGAAGAATATGTAAATCTTGCATTATTAACCGATGGTTTAAAAGCAGAACGCGAACAGGGAATTACCATTGATGTTGCCTATCGTTATTTTGCAACACCTAAAAGAAAATTCATTATTGCAGATACACCGGGCCATATTCAATACACAAGAAATATGGTAACGGGTGCATCTACTGCAAACCTTGCAATCATTTTGGTAGATGCGCGTCACGGTGTTGTGGAACAAACATATCGCCACTCCTTCATCGCATCTTTATTACAAATTCCGCATATCATTATTTGTATAAATAAAATGGATCTTGTTGATTACAGCCAGGAAAAATACGATGCAGTAGTTGACCAGTTTCGCCATTTTGCATCTAAATTGGATGTGAAAGATGTACGCTTTATTCCAATTAGTGCATTATTTGGCGACAATGTAGTTGACCATAGCAAAAATATGCCTTGGTACGAAGGAACAACGCTATTATATAATTTAGAAACCGTACACATAGGTTCTGATCATAATTTAATCGATTGCCGTTTTCCGGTTCAGCATGTAATTCGCCCGATGAGTAACGAGTATCACGATTACCGTGGGTTTGCCGGAAGAGTTGCAGGTGGCGTATTTAAACCGGGCGACGATGTAATGCATTTACCATCAGGATTAACATCAAAAATTGCTGCAATTAAATCTATCGACGGAGATATGGAAGAAGCATTTCCACCGGAAAGTGTAACACTTATACTGGAAGATAATATTGATATCAGCCGAGGAGATATGATAGTGCGTGAAAATAATGTTCCTAAAGTAGGGCAAGAAATTGATATCATGTTGTGTTGGATGGATGATAAAAAACCATTGCAATTAAATGGTAAATATGCCATTAAACACACAACACGAGATGCTCGTTGTGTAGTAAAAGAAATACTTTACAAAGTAGATGTAAATACACTGCACCGAATTCAGGATGTTGACAGTTTAACGCTTAATGAAATAGGCAGAGTAAAATTGCGCACAACTGTTCCATTATTCTACGACGAATATCGCCGCAACAGAAATACCGGTTCCATCATTATTATTGATGAAGGAACAAATTCAACTGTGGGTGCAGGTATGATAATTGAATAAATATTTTTTAATTTTAAAAAGGCATCATGTAAATATGATGCCTTTTTTTGTGCCAAATTCTTACAAATTTCAAAATAAACACGCCATAATTATGGTTGTTAATTCGTGCACCTGCATGACGGCAGTCAGGTTCGTAGCAACTTTTTTTTGTCCACAATACGGATGAAAAAAATTAGCCACGAATGCACGAATGAAAAGAGTAAATAAATTTCCTAATTTAAACAACCCGTCCCTTTGGCTGTTCATTCGTGCATTCGTGGCAACTATTTTTTTGTCCGCAATACGGATGAAAAAATTAGCCACGAATGCACGAATGAAAAGAGAATAAATTTCTTAATTTAAACAACCCATCCCTTTGGCTGTTCATTCGTGCATTCGTGGCAACTATTTTTTTGTCCGCAATACGGATGAAAAAATTAGCCACGAATGCACGAATGAAAAGAGAATAAATTTCTTAATTTAAACAACCCGTCCCTTTGGCTGTTCATTCGTGCATTCGTGGCAACTTTTTTTTGTCCACAATACGGATGAAAAAATTAGCCACGAATGCACGAATGAAAAGAGTAAATAAATTTCCTAATTTAAACAACCCGTCCCTTTGGCTGTTCATTCGTGCATTCGTGGCAACTTTTTTTTTGTCCACAATACGGATGAAAAAAATTAGCCACGAATGCACGAATCTGATAAACCAAATTTTATTTGAAAATTGACTTAATAATTTCGCCTCAAAAACACTCCATAATTTTGGCTGTTCATTCGTGGCAACTTTTTTTATACAAAATACGGATAATAAAAGCCACGAATGCAAGAATCTGATAAACCATTTGTATAATGGGTAATTTTATTATTTGCCAGGCCTCTCCCTACCTCACAAAGGTTCCATTATACTCCATCCCTGCCCCAATAATTTTTATATAATAATTCCCCGCAGGTAATTCCTTCACATTCATCTGAATAATATTATTATTACCAGAATAATTCAATTCAATTTTTTGTCCAACGGTATTATATAATTCCAAAATATAATTTTCCGCTATTAAATCAATATCAATATAGATAATATCACTCGTCGGATTCGGATAAATTTTTATTGCATTAATTGTAATATTATCAATTGCATTTGACAGGTCAATTACTTTGCAATACGTATTATTTCCTGCTGCATTAGATGCTGTGAGACACACATTATAGCTTCCAACAATTGCATAGGTATGCGCAGTATTTTGAATGCCGGAAATTGCTCCATCTCCAAAATCCCAAACCCAATCTGTTGGTTCGTTAATAGAAATGTCGGTAAATGATACCGTTAATGCACCTGTAATTTCATAAGTAAATCCTGCAATTGGAGCCGATTCGCCATTATTAATGATCACATTCAGGCAACTCTCATCGCTGCCTCCCGGTCCCTCAACAGTTAAACAAACATTATAGGTTCCATCTCCCACAAAAGTGTGATCTGGGTTTTGTAAAGCGCTGAAATCGCCATCATCAAAATCCCAAGACCAGGAAGTTGGGCTTCCAGTGGACAAATCTGTAAAACTTACATCCGGATCGCCACTAAAGGAAAAAAGTGCATTTAGCGGAGCATAACCATCAATTACGATATTTTCACAATAGGTATCTGAACCAATATCGTTGGTTACTGTAAGACATACTGCATAAGTGCCATTTTCAGCAAAGTTGTGCGTTGGGTTTTCCAGTGTTGAGGTAATTCCATCGCCGAAATCCCAGAACCATGCATCAGGTTCGTTGGTGGAAAGATCGGTAAATGTTACAAATGGATCTCCTGTATGCGAAAAATTGGCAACCGGAGCGGTATAACTTGATATTACAACATCCTGACATGTGGTATTGGAGCCCACTCCATTTGTTGCAGTGAGGCAAACATTATAGGTACCGTTAACGGTGTAAGTATGTAACGGGTTTTGCAGTGTGGAAGTAAATCCATCATCAAAATCCCAAAACCAGGAAGTTGGTCCGCCCGTGGAAAGATCAGTAAAAGTGACAATTGGATCACCTGAATGAATAAAATAAGCGGTTGGCGACAAATAACTATCGATAGTAACATTAGCACAATAGGTATCAGAACCGGCCATATTGGAAACGGTAAGACAGACCGTAAATGTTCCATTTGTTAAATAGGTATGCACCGGATCTGAAAGGGTACTGGTAAAACCATCTCCAAAATTCCAATACCAGGTATCAGGATCTCCTGTAGAAAGATCAACAAAAGAAACATCCGGGTCGCCAAAAGAAATAAAATCGGCAACAGGTTCATTTATGGCTACTACAGTTTGGCAAACTGTTGCTTCACCATAGTGATTGTATCCGGTAAGACACACCTCATAGGTTCCAGCAGCATAAGTATGTGTTGGGTTTAATGCGGTGGAAGTAAATCCATCTCCAAAATCCCATAGATAATCTTCGGCATCTACCGAAAGATTGGTAAAAGTTGCAGTAAATCCGGGACTTAAAGTGAAGGTAAAATCAACCGTTGGGTTATAAGGTTCAAACCGGGTTTCCTCCCAGGCAACATATTTCATATTGTTAGTTAAAATATCATCGTCACCGGGTGCCGGATCTTGTGAGGTTCCTGGTTCATTGTCCTGTAACCACATCACATGAAATTTATTATCTACCGTGTTGGGACTTGCGCTTGGATATGCATTTTCTTTGCCCAAAAATGCGGAATAAGTAAGGTTGATTGGCGCCGACCAAGTGTCTCCTCCATCATCAGAATAAGTGCCAAAAAGATCGGAGTAATTTTGATCGCTGGCGGAAATTTCTCCCTCCACAGGCATCATATACGACATATAAATTCTGTCTATATCTTCGTCATAGGATGCAGTTGGCATAAAGGTGAAACTTTCCCAATTGTAGGCATCAAGATTATCGGTTATTCCGCTAAATGGGTCGCCATCACCATCCCAGTCAATTACAAATTCTTCATGTAAGGTTGCTGCAACGTCTCCGGTCTTCCAATGGTAAATTCCCGCCTTTAAAAAATCGTAATAAAATCCGGTAACACCTGCAACATCTCTAATTTGCATCCTTCCTGCAAAAACATGAACGGTGCCATCATCCGTAATTATCATTTCATGCCTTCCGTCGTTCGTATCCACCCAATCATAATCGCCATCTCCATCCCAATCGGTAGTTTCTCCCGGACCGGCAACATAATTATCGATAGGAAAATTTAAAAGTACCGTAGGACTTGCATCCCAGGTCAAACCTTTATTTCCGGAATGCATAAGAATAAGATCCGAAACAAGACTTCCATAAAGCACATATACATCATTTCCATAAACTACAACCTGATAACAATCCGGTAAAATCAGGTCGCATCCCCAAGCTTCCGTAGTATTTGGGAGCGCATATTCTAAAATTGCCCAGGTTTCCCCTCCATCATCCGATCTTGAAAACAACAAATCCTCCTGACTGGGCTTCATAGCTACTACATAAATATCATCTGTTCCTTCCGGACAATATGCCATCGGATACCATCCATCAATAACGTCGGATCCGCCTGTTTCAGACCAGGATGTTCCGCCAATAGTTGTGTTTTTAAACAATAAAACCCTCGAAACATCATCTGCAACAACTACTTCATGGCTCATTACAGTGATTATTTCTGTGGAGTAAGTTTTTGCGGTTTCAAGTCTCGATGTAGGAAATGAACCCCAGGAAACTCCGTTGAAGTGATTGTAGTAGGTTCCGAGATTGGTAAAGGAAGGCGTAAATGTGCTGGAGCCCATCCATGCTGCAGTTATCTTTCCATCGGGGTAAGCAATCAAATGGTTGTTGCTAGATCCATAGGTTTGATAATCGTACGTAGTGGTGCCTATCGTGAGTGGAATTTGTGAAAATGTTATATTGAGGAGAGTGATCAATATAGTGCTTGAAAAAATCTTTTTCATATGCTTATTTTTTTGGATTCATTCCTGATATAAGAATACGTATAATTATTAATATTTCAAAATTGGGTAAATATTATAGGGATAGAAATTGTCACAATATCCGAAATTTCATCGGCGATCTTGTGAATATAATCAAACGGCGTAGTAAAATTAAAGATGGATTTTTTGCTAAAAATAATCCTGCAGGGTAAAAAAAAATAGTATTTGAATGAAAATGAAGCGATAAAACATTTTAAATCATACAATGGAAGGTGTTTAATTAAAACACGAAATTATTTTATGTGTCACATAATATGCTTGTATGAAAATATTTTTTTGATTTTTATATAATATACCAAAATGGTAATATACTATTGTTGATTATTTAATTCTAAAAACCGCAAAAAAAAATGCTGCATTTTAAATGCAGCATTTTTTAAAATTAGTATGGTAATTATTTTCAGATATTGATAAATCCCGAAAATTTATAGTTTAACAAATTGTCCTACATACAATTTTGTGCCATTTGCAAACTTAATAGAATAAGTTCCTGCCGGCAACGATTTGGTATTGATCTGTATTGTTGTACTGGTTAAATTAGATATCAATCCACTCGTATTAATTTGTTCACCTAACGAATTATAAAGTGTAATTCCCTTCAAGTCAACAAGCGTTTCAGGCATTACCACAGTGGTTTGATCGGTAACAGGGTTAGGATAAAGATTCAGAGATTCGGCATTAGAAGATAAAATACCAACCTGACTCACATTAATGATCTCACATTTATCCATACTTCCATAATCATTTATTGCTGTCAAACAAATATTATATTCTCCCGGTAATGCATAACTATGGGATGGATTCTGTAATCCTGAAATTGCGCCATCACCAAATTGCCACAACCAATCCGTAGGTTCGTTTGTAGAAATATCAGTAAAAAACAAAGTAAGTCCGGTAAGCGTCCAGGTAAATTCAGTTACCGGAGCTGAACCTAAAGTTGTAATTACAACATCGGCACAATAGGTGTCAGATCCACCGGCTGCCGTTGCTACAAGACATACGTTATAGGTTCCGTTTGCGGCAAAGAAATGAACTGGATTTTGAATGGAACTGATTGCTCCATCATCAAAATCCCATGCCCAGGCATATGGATCATTAGTTGTTAGATCGGCAAATGTTACGTTAGGGTCCCCACTGAAAATAAAGGAAGCGATAGGAGATGGGTAAGTACTTATTGTTACATTTTTACAATAGGTATCTGCACCCGCAGCATTTGATGCTGTTAAACATACATTATAAACGCCATCAGCTATATAATTATGTGTTGGATTCTGAAGCGTTGAGGTTCCACCATCATCAAAATTCCAACTCCAAGAATCAGGAATGTTTGTGGAAAGATCGGTAAAACTTAAAAACGGATCACCCGAATTACTGAAATCGGCTACCGGAATATAGATGTAAGAATCTATAACAACATCCTCACAATGTGTACTGGAGCCAACAAGATTGGAAGCGGTAAGGCACACATTGAAGGTTCCATTTAAAGCATAGGTATGGGAAGGATTTTCGAGCGACGAAGTTCCTCCATCACCAAAATCCCATGACCAAGTGGTAGGGCTATTTGTGGAAAGATCAGTAAATACAACGTTTGGATCGCCCGTGTAGGAAAAATCAGCTAAAGGTGACAAGTAAGAATCAATTACCACATTTTGACACACTGTATTTGATCCAACTCCATTGGTAGCTGTTAAACAAACATTATAGGTGCCGTTCTCGGCATAAGTATGAACGGGGTTTGCCAAAGTTGAGGTGGACCCATCATCAAAATACCAGAACCAGGAGGTTGGACTATTAGTAGAGTTATCGTCAAATGTAACTATTGGATCACCTGAATGTGTGAACGATGCTAATGGTGCTAAATAAGAATCAATTGTAACATTCTGACAGGAAATATCCTCACCTGTTGCATTTGCAGCAATAAGGCAAACGTTAAACACTCCGTTTGTTAGATAGGTATGCACGGGATTTTGAAGTAAGGAAGTTCCCCCGTCACCAAAATTCCATGACCAGGAGGTTGGTAAATTAGTGGAGTTGTCATCAAAAGTAACTGTAGGATCACCTGAATATGCAAAGGTAGAAACCGGAGCAAGGTAAGAGTCAATAATAACATTCTGACAAACGGTATTTGATCCAATGCCATTCGTGGAAGTTAAACAAACATTATAAGTGCCATTTAGTGTATAGGTATGAACAGGATTTTGTAAGGTGGAAGTTCCGCCATCATCAAAATTCCATGCCCAGGATGTAGGGGGACCAGTAGATAGATCGGTAAAATTTACAACAGGCTCACCGGTAAAAGAGAATGCTGCTAGAGGTGCTACTGCAGCCTCAATTACTACGTCATAATCCTCTGTTTCGCCATATCCATAAGTTTCACATGCTGTTATGCCAACTGTATTCCAAACTTCCCTAACTCGCAATCTCGTTAGGCCGGAGAGTGCAGTAACTGGCACGGTAAAGTTGATATTGCCCGTAGCAAAAGCTGCAAGTCCTGTCACTTCTCCTAGTTTTTCACCAACTCCAAATGTTCCGTCCTGGTTATAATCTATCCAGGCAGCAACTCCATTATTTGATATATAAGTACCAACTGAAATTTGGATGGTATAAGTTGTCAATTCTATAAGATCTGTTGAAACCCCTGTGTAATAATTATAAAATGGTGCAGGTAAAGCTCCGGTAACATTATCTATATCCTCCAATTCAACATGACTAACATAATCACCGAAAGTTGTTCCGGTGGTATAGGTTGGAATACAAAAACAGGTAAGTGGATCGCTTTGTGTAACTAATACGGCGTCAGAAACCTCAATATCGCCACTGAAGGTGCAGGTAACCTTACATTTATAATAATAGGTGCTTGTTTGTGTTGTTGTATAAGTAGAACTAACTGCACCTGTTATATTGGAATAGGCAATTCCGTCAGAGGATCTTGCCCACTGATAAGTAATTCCCAATGCAACCACAGGAGCAATTGAAAGTGTAAAACTTTCACCTATACACACATCGGTTAAAGTGGAGGAAGCTGGGCCAATTGACGGAAGAACGGCACAATTGGATGCAGCACTAACTACAAAAGAAACCTGAGGTCTGTAATCAGGCCCCCCTGGTGAAGCTTCATAATATAGCGGACCTGTATACCCACAAAGTAGTTCAAAATCGCTGATATGAGTGTGAGATCCGTTAAATCCTAAAGGTCCGGTCCAGGTTACTCGCGCATTTTTGGTAAATACACCTGCGGGATTTCCACCACAAATTTCAACAATAACATTACTTGCTCCGTCCCAGAAAAAAGGAATGTCTAATACAAAATTATTAATGCCGGCTACCGGAGTGTAATCCGTTGGTCCCCAAACAGTTGTTGCTCCCGGTTCCCATGTGGTTAATCCAAGAGAGGCAATACCGGAGGTCAACAATTTAATGGTGTATCCTTCTGTTACATCAACCGACGCCGGAAGCGTAATTACATCCCAGCTAATCTCAGAAATAAATCCAGCGGTCATTCCTGCTGCCGTTAGTTCTGAAGCCAGGTATAAATGCTGGGTGCGCATATTCTTATAGTAATCACCAAACGGTGACGGATATACCATAGCTCCATTTGTGCCATTATCAGCGCCAATAGTATATGTTTGGGCTTCTGTTCTGGAGGTAAATAAAAATAAAACAAAAATGGGGAGAATTAGGCTGATTTGAATTTTTTTCATTGATGTGTATTTTGTTGATCTGGTTTGTTTAGGTTATTAAAATTTTTGGGATATCAAAAGTAGTTAATGAAATGGGTTTTTATAAGCAAAATCCCACTTTCTATGGGTCAAAACTGGTTTTGGACCGTAAAATTAATGTCACATTTTTGAGAATATTATCAAAATTAATTTCAGCAAAATGCCCATAAAAATTATATTTTATTAGATTGTATTCAAAAAATAAGCTATTTTACCCTATCACATTTAGTAGTATAATTGACATAATTATTGTTTTGTTAAAGTGCGTATTTATTGACTTTTCCCCACCTTAAAGTAATTCACGGAAGGCTTTGTTTGGCAGATTTCCAATCAGTAGAGATGTTTTATCAATAAGATGTCAAAATTGGCCTCTTTGCAAAGGTTTTTTCCTATTTCTGCCTTTTTGAAATTTGTTAACCTTTAGTTTATGTAAACAAACATTTTTTCACATCCGATTTATTATTCACCAAACAGAAATCCGAAAATAGGTTTATTTTTATACAACTCTTACTATAAAATTAATGCTATGAAACATCTGATAACAACAATTTTTTTATTGTCAACGGGTAATTTATTTGCACAAAACACAGATAGTGTTCCTGCTGATCCCATTTATTCATTTGTTGAATTTAGTCCTGAATGGAAGGAAGGAAAGGAGGCTATGTATGCTTACCTGTCTGCAAATATTAATTATCCGAAGGAAGCAATGACTCATTGTATATCCGGTAAAGTATACTTACAGTTTATAGTGGAAAAGGATGGTTCTATTAATGAAGATGTTAAGGTTTTGCGAGGGATCGGTTATGGTTGCGATGAGGAAGCATTAAGGGTAATTAAAAATATGCCTGCGTGGAACCCGGGAAAACAAAATGGTAAACCGGTAAGAGTGTATTTTAATCTGCCGATAAATTTTCAAATACCTGATTGTATACCTGCAACTCCTAAGGATAAATAATTTATTTTCTGATACGCCAATCCACCGGATAATAATTATTTACCCTGTTCGGTAAAATTTTTATCCAGCCTAAGGGAATATTTTGATAGGTGCAAATTGCCCAACCTGACTTATCAGTATTGATCAGTATATTTTCTTTTCTAAGATATTGTATAGCGGTTAACTCATCAATTTCAATTGCTGGAATTGCAGTATTCAACAATTTACTCATAACAAATGCATGTGCAGGGATTAATTCTCCTCGTATTAATTTTCCTATTTCTGTTCCTGCCTGCACCACTCTTAAGCAGGAGGCTAATTTTTTAATTGTATTATAAAACTCTTTTTGTATGCTAAATATGGAATCCTTAAATATAAAAAAAATGTATTTTTCGGGATTAATTATATAAGGAGTTATGTTATTCACCTCCTCCAAACTCGCTGCTGCGTAAGGCATGTAGGAGCCTGAACCAATATCTCCCTGTGATTTATTTTCTATATTTTTACGTAATATACATGCAAAAAAACCCTCCCCTGCTAATTTGTCAGGATAAAACCGATGTCCGAATTCTGTGGAGATAATATTCCATTCGGACGGAATATTTAATTGTTCAACCGACATGCCAGATTCGGTTATTAAATATTGTACAATATCTTCATTTTCTTCCTTACTGAAACTGCATGTAGTGTAAATTAATTTACCACCAACTTTTAGTGATGGAAGTATATCATTTAATATTCTTTTTTGTCTTTTTTGACAATGGAAAACATTTTCCTCACTCCATTCCTGCATTGAGGCTTTATCTTTCCTGAATAATCCCGATCCGGAACAGGGTGCATCTACTAATATCAGATCAAAAAATTCCGGCAAGCTTTTAAAATCAACCGGGTCGTTATTGCTAACAACCACATTTGTTTTGCCCCATTTTGTAAGATTTTCTTTTAATACTGAAATACGCGTTTTAATAATTTCATTACTCACCAACAAACTTTCCTCCGTTATAACAGAGGCAATAATGGTAGATTTTCCTCCCGGTGCTGCGCAAAGATCTAACACTTTTAATTGCTGATTAATTTCAGGTATTTGCTTTAATATATATTCCACAAACATGCCGGAGGCTTCCTGAACATAATAGGCTCCGGCATGAAATAATGGATCAAAAACAAATTGTGGTCGCTCCGCTAAATAATATCCGTTTTCACTCCAGGGAACCTTGGTTAAAAAAGAATGCGCATATTTTTTATTATCATTCAAACGCAACGAAACAGGAGGTTTTAATTCATGCGCAGCTACAAATCGCTCTTGATCAAATCCCGGGCAGGATAATAAATGGGTTAAAAATTTATCTGGAAATACCATGAATTGTTTTGCTGTTTGCTATACTTATCTTTAGTGCAAATTTAAGTGCCTTATCGTTATGGGAAAGGTGAATTTGGTTTTGATCTTCATAATTTGTTAATTTTGACTTAATATACGCCACACATATGAATGTATACAAATACTTATTGGGGTTATTTATAGTATTTTCTTCCGTTTTAAAGAGTCAGGTTGTAATTAATGAAATTGCATCCAGAGGGACAATAACTGACGTAAGTGGCGAACAAAGTGATTGGATAGAACTTTATAACGCCGGTGCAACTCCTGTAAACTTATGGAATTATGGTTTGAGCGATGATGTTTTGAATCCATTGAAATGGAAATTTCCGGCCCTGACAATAAATCCTGATTCTTATGTATTGGTATTGGCAAATGGAAAAAATATCATTACCAATATCAATCACTGGGAAACAGCAGTTAATAATGATGATGTATGGAGATATTTCGTTGGCACTTCCGAACCTCCCTCCGATTGGGAAACTCCGGGGTTTAATGATATTAGTTGGTTAATCGGCGATGGAGGAATTGGTTATGGTGATGGTGACGATAATACCGTAATTGGAACTACACCTTCTGTTTATATGCGCCAATCTTTTAATGTAACAGATCTTACAGTTTTGGAAAATGCAAAATTTCATGCTGATTACGACGATGCATTTATTGCCTATTTAAATGGAGTGGAAATTGCGCGTTCTACAAATATTTTCGGCACTCCACCTGCTTATAACACTTTGGCTACTCTTGATCATGAAGCCGCAATGTATGCAGGATATGATCCTGAATTATGGGAAATTTCTGCCGCAATAATTAATAGTTTGTTGATAGAAGGCACAAATTTTTTATGTGTTCAAGTACATAATGCTGCTTTTGCATCTTCCGATCTCAGTTCTAATTTCTGGTTGTCGTTTGGAATTAATAATGAAGTAGAATATTTCGAGGATGTCCCCGCATGGTTTCCCGGTTCAATGGAATACAATCAGACAAATTTTAAAATAAGCAACACTGGAGAAACAATTTATTTATCGGATGTAACCGGAATTATACTCGATTCGAAATATACAGGCGACCTGGCTTTATCACAAAGTATTGCACGTATTCCTGATGCGGGAAGTTGGTGCATTACTACAGGCATATCTCCTTTCATTTCAAATAACACTGCCTTTTGTTATGGAGGTTATGAGCCAGATCCTGTATTTTCTATTAACTCCGGATTTTATACCGGAATTCAAATAGTATCCATTTCTTCTGTTTCACCAACTTCTATTATACATTATACAACCGATGGTTCCGAAGTTACAGAAATGTCACCAATTTATACTGATGCGATTATTATTGATGAAAATACTGTCATCTCCGCAAAATGTTTTAGCTCCGGAATTTTATTGCCGGGAAAAATGATCAAACAAACGTATTTTATTAATGAAGATGAATATACACTTCCCATATTATCAATTTCTATTGATCCGGGAAGTTTATTTGATTTCGACACGGGTATTTATGAATTAGGTTGTTGTTATGATGGTGCTTATCCCTATTATGGTGCAAATTTCTGGGAACCATGGGAGCGTTTTGCACATATTGAATATTTTACGGAAGATGGAATTCCACAATGGAATAAGGATATGGCACTGGAAATACATGGCGGCTGGAGCAGGGCAGAGGCTCAAAAAGGTTTTCGCGTAGATTTTAAAAACGAATACGACGGCGAATTAGATTATCCTTTATTTGGTGCGAAACCGGAATTAAATTCAATAAATAATTTTAATTTAAGAAATGGTGGTCAGCATGTTTGGACTTATAAATTTCAGGATGCAGTTCTTGCAAAAGTGATGAAAGAAACGCATATCGATTATGAAGAATGGCAACCTTGCATGTTATTTATAAACGGCGAACCATGGGGATTATATGAAATTCGCGAAAAAGCTGATGAACATTTTGTCGAAAGTAACTATGGTATCGATAATAATACAGTTGATTTTTTAAATGCATGGGGAGCACTCAATGGAAGTGATACAGGATTTATTAATTTATATTATCAATTGATGGCACTGGATCCTGTAACCGACGATTTTTATAATAAGTTTGAAGCAAATGTTGATGTAAAAAATTATATGGATTATTATATCGGAGAGATTTATTATCAAAATGTTGATTTTGGTGGATATTACTGGGGTGTAAATAATACCAAATTATGGCGCGAACAAAATGGAGGTAAATGGAGATTTTTAATGTACGATATGGATGGAGCAATGGGATATTTTGGTTCTGTTCCTTCTGATAATTATATCGAGTTAACTCGTAACCCATACTATCCAAATGTTTTCTCACAAATTTTTGATAAAGTGGTAGATAATACCGAATTGAGAAATTATTTCGTGAACAGATTTGCCGATCTTATAAATACAATTTATAAATCAGAAAATTTTGATTCGATAATGTATGAAATGCGCGACTCTATTGCTTCGGAAATACCGCATCAGGTAGAAGTTTGGGGTGAACCTACAATCGGGACAATGGATTATTATTTAGATTATGTAATTGATTATAATGTGACCAGGCGAAATACCGCAAGAACGCATACTAACACATCATTTGATCTTGACGGACAACGAACCATAACATTGTCGGTTGAACCTGAAGGAGCAGGGTATATCAAAATTAATACGATAATTCCCGGAGTATCACCTTGGACTGGCATTTATTTTGATGGAGTACCGGTTACAATATCTGCCATAGCAAATCCCGGATATACATTTAGCAATTGGGAAGCAAATGCGCTTATACCTCTTGGATCTACCGAAGCAACGCTTACCATTAATCTCGATGAATCGGAACCTTTTGTTGCAATATTTAATGGTACGGAAACAATTCCGGAAATAATTGTTTCTGAAATTAATTACAACAGCAATAATTCCATTGATGCTGGCGATTGGGTGGAAATATATAATAATAGCGCCATACCTATTGATTTAAGCGATTGGAATTTAAAGGACAGATCTGACGCGTATATTTTTAATATTCCTTTCGATACTCAACTCGATCCGAATGATTATTTGGTAATCGCAGAAAATATCGAAAAATTCAATAGTATTTATCCCGGTGTTACAAATGTTATGGGTGGATTTTATTTTAATTTCGATAACAACGGCGACGATATTAAATTGTTTGATCTCGGTAACAACCTGATATTTAATGTTGCATATTCCGATTCTTTATCATGGCCAAAAGGTGCCGATGGAACGGGACGAACATTGGAATTAATCACTCCCGGAGCAGATCCTAATAACCCTTCCAATTGGTTCGATGGTTGTTTAAGAGGTTCACCAGGCACTTATTACACTGCTTGCGAAAACGACATAGTTTTCGGCGAAATTAATTACCGCAGTGCAACGGTAACCGATGCCGGCGACTGGGTCGAATTATGGAATACCACTGCTATTGATATCGATATTTCAGGGTGGAAATTTGTTGATGATGAAGATACTTTGTTATATACCTTTTTACCTGGTACAATTTTAAATGCAGGGGAAAGATATGTTGTTGCAAATGATCTTACAAAATTTGATGCGCGTCATCCAATCATCACAAATGTTACCGGTCCTTTTTTATTTGGTTTAAATGGAAGTGGAGAGGAATTGCGGTTAATAGATAATGCGGGAGTAATACAATTCACAATAATGTATGACGATATTTTACCCTGGCCGCTCGAAGCAGATGGATTAGGCAAAACACTGGAACTGCTCGATGCTACCGGTAAAATGAATGAACCGGAAAATTGGTTTGCCGGCTGCCCCGAAGGATCTCCCACAACAGAATTTGATGCTGATTGTACTGTTTCTATAAATGAAAATAAAACAACATTTTTTGTCTCCGTTTTCCCTAATCCGGCAAATGAATCTGTATTTATTAATATAGAAACAATAGCAAATAATAACATTACATTAATCTATTCCGATAACTCCGGAAAAATTTTACAAAAAAGAGAATTTAATGCTTCCGAAATAATAGAAATAAAACGTAATAATCTCGCCTCCGGAATTTATTGGATAAAAATAATTTCCGGTGATGATGTGGTGGTTAAAAAAGTGATTTGGATGTAGCAGTGAAAGCCGTGGTTGGTGTTTCTCACCAACCACGGCGTATGAGAACATTGTTGATAGTATTGCCTTGTTCTATCATCGTCTTACATTTTGTATTTACCAATGTAAGGAATAACATCTCCACCTATATACAAATACCCATTATGCTCCTTTACAGACCCTGCTTCGAACAATGTTTTACCTTTGGTATCAAAAAAGGTGTCTATTATGCTTCCATTTGCAGAAATATTAATAACCATTCCAAACTTATCAGCTTTGGGCTGTAAAAAATTGGGCAAACTATACACCAGTTTTTTCATTCCAATTTTCGGATGTATTTTATCCAATGCATCATTTCTTTTTGTCGTAAATCCTAACCAATAAGTTCCGTTTTCTCTTATTGAAATTCCATTTGGAAACCCCGGTAGATTGTCGATAAAAATTTCAGTGGTACCAGCTTTAGCCCCTTTAAGCCAATATTTTAAAATTCTGTATTTGGTTGTTTCTACCATTAATAAATAATCTTCGTTTTTTGAAACCACTACTCCATTGCCAAAATAGGTGCCACTTATAAGTGTTTTTAAAGTTTTGGTTTCTATATCGTAACAGTACAACCACCACGAGGAATCATTTCTAAAATCAGTTTTCTGCCGTATTTGATGTTATAGGCTGATATTTCGGAAGTATTTGTGAAATATATTTTTCCGTCTGATGCTATATCTAAACCATTTGGGATGAGAAAGCGATTGCCTTTCTCATCTTTATCGGCCAAAATAGTTGCAACTTTATTGGGACTTATACTTATTAAACCTTGACGGTGACTAAGTGCTATTAGGTTTTTTTCTTTGTCAAAATGCAATCCCGCCACCCAAGAACCTGAATTATAAAATTCTTCAATTCTACCTGCGGTATCTATTTTTAAAATTCTGCCATCACGATCGCGCGGTGTTGAAATTTCAAACGTCCCTTCCGCTGTTTTGAGCTTTTTGGACATGCGACCATTCTTGCGATTGCCTTGTCCTCTTTGTTCTTCATCTAAATGAGTGTCAAGTTCAGCCTCTAATGCAGCTTCTAAAAACTCCTTTAACAAAGGGGCAAACGCTCCATCCTTACCAAATAAACTCTTGCCAGAGCGAAATTGCTCAATGGTCTTTTTCTTGAGTGCTTCGTAATCGAAGTCCGGTTTCTGTTTTCCCATCTTTAAACTGATTTTCAAAATTCATTAATTTTTTTGAATCTTGACACAGTTTAATTTACACTCTCAATGCATGCTGTGCAATAAGATTTTTTTGGGCTGTCAATAATGATGAATATGCGCCTATGATACTCTGCCCAACAAAGAATTGTTTATTATACTCTTTACCTTCATTATTGATAAAATAAGCCCTAACGACACCCGATTTCAAAAATGCAATTTTACGGGCAATTTCATTCTCCCTAATAAAATATTCATTTTTCGACAGAAATTCTTCCCTGAAAAATGGAAAAATATCGTTCCAAGTGTCCTCGGTTAATGTTGAAATAGCATTGAAGTATGATTTAAGTTCGAGCATTTTAGAGTTATGAAGTGTTTTAATATTTTGAAGTCTAACGGGTGGCCTTTGATCAGTTTGTAAAATTAGTTTATCCCCAGTCATAAACAATTTCAACCCCTTCAACCTTATAAACCTTCCCAACCCCTTCAACCCCTTCCCCTCCCTACTTCTTTCTCTCCGTAGTAAACAAAACGAGTTGTTTCAACGAATTTTTACTCTCACTTTCGGGGAAAGTATTGAGCAGATCAAATGCTTCTTTTTGATATTCAAACATTTTCTTTTCTGCGTATTCAATTCCACCCGAACCTTTTACAAAGTCAATCACATAATCCACTTTTTCTTTGTTCTTATTTTCATTTTTAATAATGTAAATAAGGTTGCGTCTGTCGCTTCGCGATGCATTTAATAAAGTATAAATTACAGGAAGTGTTAATTTTCTTTCTTTTATATCTATACCGGTCGGTTTTCCGATATCATCATCTCCATAATCCAACAGATCATCTTTTATTTGAAATGCAATTCCGATTTTTTCTCCGAAGGAACGCATTAATTCTATGATGTTTTCATCCTGCGTTGAGGAAGCGGCGCCGGCACTGCACGCACTCGCAATTAAGGAAGCCGTTTTTTTGCGGATAATATCAAAATAAATATCCTCCTTAATATCAAGTCTCCTCGCTTTTTCAATTTGCAGTAATTCCCCTTCGCTCATTTCTTTAACTGCATTGCTGGTAATTTTTAATAAACGATGTGCATTATTATCCAACGACAACAATAATCCCTTTGCTAATAAATAATCACCAATAAGAACAGCTATTTTATTCTTCCATAAAGCATTTATCGAAAAAAATCCCCGACGTTCATAAGCATCATCCACAACATCATCATGCACTAAGGTTGCTGTGTGCAATAATTCGATCATGGAAGCAGCGGTGTAAGAAGTTTCTCCTATCCCACCACATAATTTTGCACTAAGCAACACAAACATCGGACGCATCTGTTTGCCCTTGCGTTTAACAATATAATACATCACCCTGTCGAGCAACGCCACATTGCTCTTCATCGAAAGTTTGAATTTTTCCTCAAAAACCTTCAATTCTGATGCTATTGGAGCCTGTATCTCTGATAATTTGGGCATGTGGGCGCAAGTTAGGTTATAATGGGCAAAAGTTGGGGGTTAGGGGCCAGGGTTCAGGAGTCATTGGTCAGGAGTAAAACTATTCGGTAAACAATGATCGGACTCACGGCTCACGCCTCACGATCATTTGTTCGGAGTAAAACTATCCGGCAATCTATGACCGGACTCACGATTCACGCCTTCCTGCCTTCCCGCTTCACAACATCCCCACCAACTCCATAAGCCCGTTCACCATCTTAAAATTATTTTGGTTCGTTTTATTTTCAGGGTTGAACCAGATGAAATGCATACCGGCATTTAAGGATCCGAGGCCGTCGGCGTCGGGGGAATCGCCAATGTAGAGACAGTGTTCCGGTTTTGTATTTATTAATTGAACGGCGTGGTCAAATATTTTTTTATCGGGTTTTAATGCCTGCGCACTTTCTGCTGTTACCACTGCTGAAAAATATTGCATTAATCCGGTATTGTTTAGTTTAAAAAATTGCACTTCTTCAAATCCATTGGTGATAATATGCAGTTGATATTTTGTTTTTAAATAATCCAACATTTCCAATGCATTAGGAAGCAGATCTTTTTGATTTCGTGTATGCAAAACATAATGATCGGCAGCATCACTTGCGAGTTTGTAAGAGTTTACGCCAAAATCATTCAGAGTTATAAAAAATCGATTCAGCCGCACTTCCTCACGTGAAACTTTTCCAAATGCATAATCCTGCCACAGATATTCGTTGCGAAATTTATATTGTGTATGAAATTTTTCGAAATCCCTTATTCCTTTTTTCTCCAATTCAAATTGTGTATATATTTCTGCAAGAATACGTTTTGAGTTTCCGTTGAAGTCCCATAGTGTATTGTCGAGATCAAAAA
>Ga0163151_10002871_pt1 | contig 25762 bp, 24 predicted proteins | sample OliLakLV19MP5IB2_FD_145596 | JGI IMG/M metagenome (GOLD analysis project Ga0163151, IMG submission 145596) | Freshwater microbial mat bacterial communities from Lake Vanda, McMurdo Dry Valleys, Antarctica - Oligotrophic Lake LV.19.MP5.IB-2 | ecosystem: Environmental > Aquatic > Freshwater >...
GCGTTAACATGTCTCTGCGCGTTATTTCTGTAAGCAAATTTATTGCAACAACAGACTTCCCTGTTCCAGGTCCACCTTCTACAATCAGTACTTTCTTTCCTTCCGTCTTAGATTTTTCGGTTAACAACAATGCTGTTTCGTAAACAAGCTTTTGCTCATCCAACATTATAAATTCTTGATTCCCTTTTAACAAGGATGCTAAACTTTCAGCCAATTGTTTAGATGGTCTAATCTTGCCTTGATCAATGCGATAAAGAATTTCGCCATCGTCACCTGTTTTCACAAATCGCTTGATAAAATCCCTTAATTTATGAGGATCTCTTTTTAAGAAAACGGGAGCTTTTTCTAAATAATCAGAATAAAACGGATTACGAATGACAGTATCTTCAACGTAATTGTGAAGATAAGCACAAGGGCTTAATGTAATATTTTCGTTTCTAACAGTTTCACTGTAATCCTGCAATAAAGCCGCATAAGACCAAGCTTGGTAGGAAGGATGATTGGTTTCATGCAAACCTTTACCTAAAGCAGTTCTTACAATGCCATCCTTTTCACTCATCTCGGCAGACTTCCATTGCTTCAATTCAATAATTACCACATTGGGTTTATTGTGTTCATCGTTTCCCGAAATAACAAAATCGATGCGCTTGCTCGTTTGTGGGATTTGACATTCAATAGCTACTCCAACATTATCAGGAATAGAAGAATCGTTGAGAACAGAAGACATGTAGTGAAGTGAATTCCACCAGGACTCTACTTCTTTGCCAGAAGTCCGTTTATGAAAAATTTCGAAGAATTTCTTTTCAATTGTTAAGTCGATATCCCCTCTTTCAACTTCTTCCTGAAATTCTTTTTTTGTTGAACGATATACTATCATTTATAGCTCATTGTATTTCTTAGCAGATCCCTTTGCCTTATCAACAGGATATTTTTCTCCGTTGCATTTTATTTTGTCAAGTACAATTTGTTTTACATCAAAGCCATGCTTGTTAGCTAATAATAAAGAATAGGCTAAAACATCTGCCAGTTCTTCTTTTATTTTTGCTTTATCTACACTTTCAGAATCTTTCGCATCTTTCCAAAGAAACAACTCATTTAATTCGGCAGCTTCAATTGAAATAGCAACAGCTAAGTTTTTAGTATCATGAAATTGTGACCAATCGCGTTCGTCACGAAATTTAACGAGTGCTTCTGTTATTTCTTTTATGTCAGACATATATAAAAAGGGTTATCGTTTTATCCGTAACTAAAATAAGGTGAATATTTGGATAAACAAAATGCTTTCGAGGAAGCCCTCCCTATAGTCCTTCGGACCTGCCCACTCCAGAAGGAGACATTCTTCGTAAGAATATTCTTAAGTCACATGTTACTTCCACACTTTCCTGCGTTATACTATATAAATATTCCAATCATGGCTCATTCACCAAACTACACATTACATGATTTGACTCCTCCAGAGGATGCTCACTTAGTTACTAGAAGATTTTTTTTGAGTTTGCCGGAAGAGGAAAAATCAAAAATTTATAATTTGTATAAAGATGCCAGAGCATTTGATGAATGGTATGCCCGCTTATCAAAAAAAACACAAAGAGAAGAATATGCATGGTTACTGTTAGATGGCAGAGGAAAAAAAATAAGTAAAACTAAATTTCAAATTGTGGAGGACAAAGCGTTGCGGATAAGAATGGTTAGGAAAATTGAGAAGCTGAAGAAAGATGGGAAGCTAGAAGCCAATTATAAACTCAAATAGTATAAAATAAATCCATTGAGCCTATTTCAATTCTCCTTTTCAAATTAATACTATCTTTAAACATGGAAGAGGAAAAACCAAAACATACCCGCAGAGAACGCTATAAAGGAACGCACCCAAAAGCTTTTAAAGAAAAATACAAAGAACAACAGCCGGAGCTTTATGCTGCAGACATTGAAAAGGTGATGGAGCAAGGGAGAACGCCTGCAGGAATGCATCGTTCTATTTGTGTAAAAGAGATTATGGACATCCTTAAAATTGTTCCGGGAGAAATTGGCTTGGATGCTACCTTAGGTTATGGAGGACATAGTTTGGAGATTTTGAAGTGTTTGAAAACTCCCCCGACCCCCTCGAAGAGGGGGACACGCTCCGCGCCTCATCCGTCCTTCGGACACCTTCTCCCTCAGGAGAAGGGAAGCGGAAGTAATTTTTTTGGTCATCTCTATGCAACGGATGTAGATCCCTTTGAATTACCTCGTACCAAAGAGCGCCTTGCTGTATTAGGTTATGGACCTGAAGTATTGACAATCAAAAAAATGAATTTTTCGGGGATAGACATTATTGCTGCAGAAGCTGGTCCACTTAATTTTGTTTTAGCAGACTTAGGTGTGTCGTCCATGCAAATAGATAATCCGGAGCGAGGTTTTTCCTTTAAAGTGGAAGGTCCTTTAGACTTGAGACTTAATCCTACAAGTGGGAAATCGGCTGCCACGCTTTTAAAAACTATTTCTCAGGATAAATTGGAAAACTTGTTTATTGAAAATGCTGACGAACCATTTTATGAACCAATAGCAAAAGCAATTGTTACGGCAATTTCAAAAGGAAGAATTGTAGAAACAACAACTGTATTAAAACAAATTATAACAGAAGCATTGGAAACTCTTCCGAGAAAGTTGAATAAAGATGAGATTAAGAAATCCTGCCAACGCTGTTTTCAGGCTTTGAGAATTGAAGTCAACAATGAATTTGGAGTATTGGATCAATTTCTAGATAAACTTCCGGATGCATTGGCGCCAGGCGGACGAGTAGCTATACTTTCTTTTCATTCAGGAGAAGATCGCAGAGTAAAAAAAGCATTTCAGTATTTTTTTAGAGAAGGTATTTATAGTGAAGTTGCACCCGATCCAATAAGGGCATCAGCGGAGGAATGTTTTGCAAATCCAAGAGCGAAGAGCGCTAAATTGAGATGGGCTGTGAAGAAGTAAGGGAGAGCTGAGTCGGGAGTTGGGAGAAGACTGTATATTATTGGAACCCCGAATCAAGTTTGGGGTTCTATTACACTGCATTTACAATATCAATTTCTTTATCTGCAGGATATAGTCCAGGGAAAACAAAAGGTGAAAACGAAATGGGATAATGCACATAATACATCATGTGAATGCCTTCCTTTTTTATTGTAAGAAGTTCCATTTCAACTAAGCTTTCGGCAATAAGTTTTATAGTTTTATCAGAAGTATTGGTTATGCGCATGGCTTCTGCTTTGGAAATTTTTCCTTTTAAAAATAAATCCATCAAAATATATTTTGCTTCGGCTTTCATTTTCCCTTTCACTATCATAAAATTTGCAAAGCTTTCAATACGCTTGAGCATATTTTCAGCATCCATCATGGTGTACATAAAATCAATTTGATCAATCGCTACTTTTAAAAAGTATTCGCAAAATTCAATTAAAAATTTATTGGATAAATTTCCTCTACCATCATAATCTCCATGTCGAAGCAAATCGGCATTTGCCAATCGCTCTTTGTATTCTTTGTTTGTTCGAGCTAAGCCACGAGAAATGGACCACAAACCGGAAGCATGTGTTTTTTCTAGCATAAAGCAAGCATCAGAATACAAACGCACCACTCTTCCGTTTCCATCTAAAAAGGGATGAATCCAGGCCAAACGATGATGAGATGCTGCAATGGAAATAATGCGTTTCAACTTATTCTCATTCATATTAGGATGATATACTTTTTCGAAACGAGCCATAAATGTATCCAACTTTTTATAATGAGGTGCAATATGTCTCCCTACTTCTACTTCCATATTTCTAAAAGCTCCAGGAACAACTTCCTTTTCATTTCCTTCTTTTGTTTTTACATGTCGAAAGGCTTTTGGCAAGTAATCATAAAATAGCTTGTGAATTTTTTTAAGATAAGCGGATGTTACAGGGTTGTATTCCGATTTGTTTTTAGCTTCCTCCAAAATGGATTTATAAACACAGATATGAGCATGTGCTTCTTTTTGAAGATTACGTTTTTCTTTGTCTTTTGAATAATCATTTTTTAAAGCACGTTCAATATCCAAGGGATGCGTATCATGCCCTTCTATTAAATTAGAATAGTAGCTATTCATAGGACTTAAAAAATCGGCAACAGCTTCGGTAGTAATTGGGTGTAAACAGCCAGATAATTTTGCAGCCTTTTCAAGCAACTGAATAGCCAATGCATCCAATTTGCCAGAAGTATCATCCGGAAATATAGGTTCCATTGCTGTTGGGTCAGTATACAATTCAATCCTCTTTGCCATCCCACAAAGGTAGGTCTTTATTCAATTAGTATAACAATTATAATTAAATAATTCCGATGGTTATTCCGATGGTTGCAATATCATATTTAATTGATTTACTTACTATTATAATAATAAAAGACAATACTATAATAATATTTCCGATGGTTATTCCGATGGTTAAAGATGGGGCTTGAGAGCAGACAAAGAAGCTAGGAGAAGTAGCCGAAACAACCTGTATCAAAATAGCCAAAGGCGATAAAATCATATTTTAAGCACAGTAACAAAAAAATCATTTTTTATCATAAAAATCTTACTAAATCTGCGTTGCTATCCTTACGAATGCTCATAGTAACTCCATTTTCACTAATTTAGCTTCATGCTTAAACGTATCTCCATTATCCTGCTATCTCTATTGCTTGTTTGCAATGTTGGATTCGCTCAAAAAAAGAGCCCCAAAGAATTAAAAAAAGCTGCAAAAACCTTTATGGGTTACGAAGATTATAACCGTGCCCTGAAAGAATTATTGAAGGTGGCGAGAAACTCTCCGCACGACATTGAGCTAAACAGAAACATTGGAATTTGTTATCTAAATGTGAATGACGATCGTTCAAAAGCCATTCCGTATTTCGAGTTTGTACTATCGAGGGACGTTTACAAATACGATTTACTATTGTATACAGGCATGGCTTACATGTATCATTATGAATTTGATAAAGCCATAGGCTTCTTTAATAAATACAATAAAGAAGCGAATCCAGAGGAAATTGAATTGTCCAACCGCTATATCGAAAATTGTGAAAGCGCAAAAGAACTAGTCAAAAAACCTGTGAATGTGTCATTCGAAAATCTTGGCAAAGACATCAACTCCAAAGCGCCAGATTTTTATCCATTCGTTTCGGAAGATGAAGCCAACATGTATTATACAACCCGTAGATCTTCTACTCTTGGAAAAAATGAAAGTGATGACGGTTATTATACGTCCGACATTTATGTTTCTAAAGTAGAAAATGGGGAATGGACTAGAGGCAAAAATGCAGGACCATTGATTAACACAGAAGAAGATGAAGAATGTGTGTATCTAACACCGAGCGGAAAAACAGTGATTGTATACATGTATCACGAAGCAAGTGCAGATGAACTTTTTATTTCTACTGTAACTGGCAAAAAACAAACGCTACCGGAAGCAACCGTTTTGGGTGGACCAATAAACAAAAAAGCATACTTTGATTTGGAAGCTTGCGTAACAGAAGACGGCAACTCATTAATTATTGCTAGTGATCGTCCAGGTGGATTTGGTGGCTGCGATCTTTACCAAGTACAAAAATTACCAAACGGAAAATGGGGGAATCCAAAAAATTTGGGTCCAACTATTAATACTAAATACGATGAGAATTTCCCTATGCTGGATGAAAAAAATAATATTTTATACTTTTCATCTCAAGGACATACAGGAATGGGTGGCTATGATATTTTTAAATCGAAATTTATTTCGGAAACAGGAGCGTTTGGACCACCCACAAATATTGGCTACCCGATTAACACTCCAGAAGATAACATGCAAATAAGTTTGGCACAAAACCGAAGAGATGCTTACATATCAGCTTATAGAAAAGAAGGGTTTGGAGACTTGGACATTTACAAAATCACGTTTAATGATATTGAAAGAAATCTATCAGTAATCATAGGGAATGTATCGACAGTGGATACTTCTAAAAAAGAGTTAGAGGCAACAATCACCATTCTGGATAAAAAAACAAATGAAGAAATTGATTCTAAAGAAGTAAATCCACAAACGGGAAAATATATTTTTGCTGTGGAACCGGGAAAATACATTTTAAAGGTTAGCAGTGCTGGCTTTTCAGATTACACACAAGACATCAATGTTTTTGATAAAGCGAACTATGTTTTCGAAATTGAAAAAAACATTGTGTTGCAAAAAGCAATCAGCACTCCTATAAAAACTACCAAGTAAATTACAGAATACCTTTGGGAATTACTTTCATTGCTCCTGCTTTAAAATTCTTCTTTACACCTGCAACATTATCAGGATTGAAGTTATAGGTAGTTTCCCAACAATTCTCAGACTTCAGTTCTTCTTCCATTCCTTTTAATACTGCTTTGGTAATTTCGGGAGAATAAATTATGGTTATACATTCCGTATTCAAATTTGCGGAGCGGGGATCTAAATTAAATGTTCCTATCACCGTTATTTCACCATCAATTACCATCGACTTTGCATGTAAACCAAAAATCGGAGTAAAATCGATGCTCTTCTGCAAAGCCCCTGTCATAATACTTTTACGAATTGCTGCATCAGGCTTGTATTCAAATACCCTTACTCCTGTTTTTAATAATTCCATTCTATCACGCTGGTATCCGCTAAATGCTTCCACATTATCTGTGGATGCTAAACTGTTGGTCATTATTTTAACTTTCACTCCACGAGCAACTGCTTCCTTAAACAGATTCTTTCCTAAACTGGTGGTAATTAAATAAGGTGTTTGAATGACAATGGAATGCTTGGCATTTTTTACCAGTTCGATTAAAGCACTCGTGCTCACACCACCTCCATCTAATCCATGAGTGCCATCATTTTTACCCGGCAAATCACTCACAAACACTACACTGTCCACCCACTGCAATCTTCCTGATTTTTGTATCGCTTCAAATGTTTTTGGAATGTTTTTAATTTCGGTTCTTACTTGTGGCCAAAAATTATTTGAATCACAAGCGTATTGATGTAGCGTTTCAAATTGTTGTGAAGTTTTTAATTGATATTTACTAGCATCAATAATAGATACAATATCTTGACTAATACCACTGTTCCAAAATTGTTCGAACGACTTTTCTACATTTCTAACAACACCACCAATCAGCAACACATCTCTGTCACGAAAATTATATTCATGATCGAAATCAAAATATTCATCAGCAATATTTCGTCCGCCTGTAATTACTACTTTGCCATCTACCGTAAATGTTTTGTTATGCATTCGTTGGTTCGCGTTCCTGAAATTGGCATTCAGACTCCCAATTTTCTGCAAAATATTTTTTCCAATATTAATACTTGGATTGTAAATTTTAATGGAAATATTTTCGTGAGCATCTAAAGTCAATAATTGTTCTTCATCGGCTTCCACCATAATATCATCGATGAGTATTCTCACTCTTACACCTCTGTCGGCTGCACGCACTAAATAATCGACAGCAATCAATCCGACATTATCGGTAGAGAAAATAAAATACTGAACATCGATTGTTTTTTGAGCATTTTCGCAAAGCCACGCACGAGCCACCATAGAACCACCACCATCTTCCAGAGCACAAACACCTGTTTTATTTTTAAAATGATTTGTAAGGGAGTCAATAGAAGAAAGTCCTGTTTGTTGTTCGCAATGAATGCTGGAACAGAAGTCAAGGGATTTTGCGACTTCTTTTGGTGCATCTGACGAACAAGATATTGCTACAGAAACAAGAATTAATGCTATAATTTTAAAGATTGTTTTCATGTGACTATAAAGATATTGAATTAATAGTATTAACAACCTGGCCAACAAAATTGGAACGCAGATTTTTATGATTATTATAATAAAAATGATTTTTATTTATTTAGGTAAATATGATTTATCGCCTGTAGCGATTGGAATAAAACAACGATTGTGAAGTAAGAAAAGGATACTTTCATCATTTATTTCTCAGCCCAATCAAAAATACCCAAGGCGCAATTGCAGCAAAAAAATGTTTGACAGAATGTCCGCTTAAAGGAAAGAAGTAGGCAATTTCCAAATCGAATCGTTCAAAAACTTTAGCAATAACGTAGGCCAACAAAACAAACCATAAATACTTTGCAGGATAATTTCCTGGCTTAAACAAAACCATAATAAGAGGAATCAATACCATAGGAAAAAATTGAATCGCCATGTACATTCTTAAATCGCCACAACCAATTGATTCGGAGTAATTCCAATAAAACACTGAAGCAATTCCTAAAGTCAAAAGTGAAATCAAAAGAATACGTGAATGTTTTGTCCCGATAAATTCTCCGATAATTATTGAGAAAAAGGACATAAAAGAAATCGTCATTGGCAATCGATCCCACAACAGCGTTAGATTATTAGGATTCCAGTGATAGTAGGATGAGCCCAATCCGGTTAGCAGTATTCCGAAAAAGAAAATAAAATAACTGGGTTGAAGAACAGGAGCAATTCGTTTTTTAGTATTAAAAGTAACGAATAACATTCCCAACCCTCCAATAATTAAAAAAGGCAAATTGGAAACTACATTCCAAAAGTTAGGAATAGAAAAATATTCACTTCTATCAGCAAAATGATGGTAATTAATATCCTGACAAATTGGAGCAATAAAAGTCATTCCAATACAGCCGATAAAAAGCAACAGCACAAGTGCTGTTACTTTTTCTTTCTTGCCCGACATAGCCTTGGCGGAGTCGGGTGTTTTAGTTGCCTCTTTCATATTTGCTCTTGATTATCGAGTTTATTTTCTTCCTTATCGCTCAGTTGGCAATCGCGTACATTTTTTTGTACAGCAATGGAACCAAACAAGGCAAGCATGAACGACATTCCATAAAATCCTTTTTCACTTAGTAATAATGAAGCATTCCACAAACCAATAATTAATAATAAAATGGAAAGGATGGTGGAGAACCAACTTATTCCATAATAAATTCCGGTTACAGGAATTCCTTCTAACTGATCCCGAACCGCTTTTTGCAAGGACACGGCAGAGAACAATCCAAACATTAATACAGTGAAATAATAACCTTTTTCATTTAACAGCATTTGAGCGTTCCACAATCCGATGTTGTAAGCAACAGCTCCGGTGAATAGTGCTAACCATGAGGCAGCAATAAACGCATTTGATGGTCTTTTCATTTTTTTTAGTTTTAAATTATGGGACAAAATTAGAGAGGAGATATGAGGGAGTTTTTGATAAATGTCAAAAACGAAGATTTTCGCTTCTTGATGGGTATTTTATACTATACCACGAAGGATCATTAGGTTCACCTTAAACATTTGAGTGTTTCAATATACTTTCTTTACCTAAGTGGTTTTAGCTCCGGAATTTGCCTCTGTTCTTTTCTGCTTAATCAGAAAAGAACCAAAAGAATCAAGGCCGGACGATTGCTTCCCGCGTCTTCGTAAATCACATTCGTCTCAGGTTTTATTATTTCAGAGTAATGCGTGGACGACCACGAAACACTTTGCATTCATGAACTTCATATTAATAGAATAAGAAAAAATGAAAAAGTTCAAATCAAAAATTTATGGCCTCAAAGCGAGGCGATTTGCGGATAAAATAAAAATCTTTAGGTTGGTTGAAGTTTATCCAGAGCGAAGTCGAAGGGTTGACAATCTTTCTTTTGTTCTTTCTATTGGAGAATCAAAAGAAAGAACAGAAGAAAATTACGGAGCGAAGATTTCTAATGTAAAAACTCTGTAAATTGAAAGATTCTTAGTTGCGAAGTGAAGTGCTAATTTAAACCTCAGCTCTTATTCTACTCAAGGTCTCTTGCGTGATTCCTAGATATGAAGCAATTTGTCCTAAGGAAGTTCTTTGTAATAAAGAAGGCTTTGACAAAACAAAATGCTGATACCTTTCTTTTGCGGTTTTAAACTGCAGACTCAACAAACGCTCTTCTAACTTTATATAATACGTCTCCGTAATGATCCTTCCGAGTCGTTCTGTTTCCGGAAATTTCAAGTACAAACTTTGTAAACTTGCATAAGATATTTGTGTGAGGGTGCAATCTTCTAATGCTTCTATTGTTTCGAAGGAGGGTTTAACTGCAACAAATGCATAAAAGCATGTTGCAAACTCTCCTTCCTGTGCAAACCAATTGGTAATTTCTTTTCCATCATCCAAATAATACCCTCTCAACAATCCTTTTTCAACAAAGTACATATCGTTACAGCGATTGTCAATATCTATGAGCGATTCATTTTTTGAAATGGAAACTTTTTTGGTTAGGGCATTTAACTCCGTTTCCAGCTTTTTAGACACCGTAATAACAGAAGACAGGTGAGATAAGAATGTCATATGTACAAAGCTAAATAATTTTTCTTATCTTAGAGTTGCAAAAAAAGGACAAATGAAAAAATATATACTCTTCGTTACGCTATCTGCATGTTTTATTTTTAACTACAATGCTTTCGCTCAAAGCGGTGTGTTTTCAAAAACCTATTCCAACCCTTCTTATTGGTTGGAAGGGAAATCATTTGTTCAAACTACAAACAACACTTATATGGTTGCAGGAGCCTACGGATATCTTTTAAAATTAGATTCAGCAGGGACTCTATTATGGGGAAAGAAAATAGGTGATCCTTATCTAACATTTAAACACATTATTGAGACCAAAGACACCAATTATTTAATTGTTGGCGATAACTACAACCTGACTGACAGCATGCCCACGATTGTTTGCATTAAAGTGAATTCTTCAGGCGACACCATTTGGTCTAAAGAGTTTACTCAATCTTCAAACAGCTATTCACTTTCTGTTATTGAGACTTATGACAATGGTTTTGTCATCTCGGGTTATCTGGATTTTGCAACCCCTCCTTATACGAAAATGCTGCTTATAAAAATTGACAGTATGGGAATTACACAATGGAGTAATGTCATTAGTAATGGAAATTGGGAAAATTATTCCTACGATGTTCAACAAACACCGGATAGTGGGTATGTGATCAATTCACTTACAGTAAATGATACCGGATTAGATTTTGCCGTAAATGCGGCCTTGACAAAACTAAATTCTAGTGGAAATGTTGTTTGGTCAAATACATACAGCCATGCAACAACCCCAACCAATACAATGACCACAAGCATGGAAGTTACACCTGCAGGAATTGTTACAACATTAGCAATTCTTCCAGGTAATGATCTTGTGATCATGAAAACTGATTTTTTAGGAAATGTTATTTGGAGCAATTCATATAATAACCTATCGGCAAACGGCTTAGATTTAAATACAACCAAACCTCCAATTCATCGCACATCGGATGGTGGTTATGTTGCACTCACGGCCAATTTGCTGCGAAACACAATTCTTAAAATCGATTCATTAGGGAATGTACAATGGAATAGGGATTTTGAGGCTTTTGCTATTGACGTAATCCAAACATCTGATCTAGGATATGCCATACTGGCCAGCGGAATACCGGGAAGTCTTTTAAATTCGTTAATAGTAGTAATGAAAACAGATTCTTTGGGAAATGGATCAACTTGTATTGCCAACGACTCAACATACTCTCAAATTTATAGTCTAAACGCTACCCCGATATCAACAACGCAATATGCAGACGGTTCAAGCGCGAACTACTATCCGTTGGTCAGCTCATTTACAATTTACACTGATACGGCTTGCTTTCAAAATTTTGATGGTATAAATGAAAACTTATTGGGTAACATTTCTGTATATCCTAATCCTTCCACTTCCTTTTTTACATTTTCCGGACTACAAGGCAAGTGCAGCATTGAGATTTATGATGTGACAGGAAAAATCATTCTCACAGAGATCACCTCCGAAGAAAAAATGAATATAAATTTAGATTCACAATCAAAAGGCATTTATTTTTACAGAGTGATAGAAAAAAATAATAATATAAGACAAGGAAAAATTTCTTTACAATAATTCAACTATGAAACAAGTTTTACTCCACTCCATTTTCTTATTTATTTTCTTTTCAGCAAAAGCACAAGACACCGCAATTCTATGGCAAAACAGCATTGGAGGAACTACCGATGATTATGGCTATTATGTAGAAGCAACAACTGATGGCGGGACAATTGTATTGGGATCAACTACTTCAGCAGATGGAGATTTCAGCTCTAATTTTGGCGATTATGATGTGTTGCTTACAAAACTGAACAGTGCAGGAGGAATTCAATGGATAAAAAATTTAGGTGGCTCTTTGTTAGAAGAAGGTTATACTGTTCACCAAACCATTGATGGAGGATATTTCGTTACAGGATACACGCGTTCGAGCGATGGACAAATTGCTTTGAACAATGGACAAAGAGATATTTGGGTTGTAAAAACAAGTGCACTCGGAGTTATACAATGGGAAAATACATACGGTGGAACAAGCGATGACCGCGCATACTTTACAACACAAACAAGTGATGGAAATTATATCATGGCAGGTTATACCGAATCCAATGATGTTGATGTAACATTTAATAATGGCGGTGCAGATGTTTGGGTAGTAAAAATAGATACTGCAGGAACTCTGTTATGGCAAAAAAGTTTAGGTGGAACAGGAGGAGATTATGCTTCACATATTTCACAAACTCCAGATGGAGGATACATCATTTCTGCCTACACCGATTCAAACAATGGAGATGTTAGTGGTTATCACGGAGGAGGCTCAGATGTTTGGACAGTGAAAATCAATAGCACCGGAACCATTCAATGGCAAAATTGCTATGGTGGTAGTTCACTGGAATATTCTACAGCAGCCTATTCAACTGTTGATGGGGGATATATTTTTTTAGCCTACACTGCATCATCTGATGGTGACATTACAACTACTCACGGAAATTTTGATACATGGTTAGTGAAATTAAATTCGACCGGAACAATCCTGTGGCAAAAATGTTTGGGCGGAACCGACTCGGATGCAAACTATGCTCTTTTAAAAACAATGGATGGGAAATACATTATTGCAGGATATACTTATTCATCGGATGGAGATGTTACGGGACATCACGGTGGTGGTGAAGCAGATTATTGGATTGTAAAAGCAGATACAACTGGAGCTATTGAATGGCAAACCTGTCTAGGTGGAACGGGTGATGACCAAGCATTTTCAATTACTCAACTAACTGACAGTACTTATGTTGTTGCAGGCTTATCTGCATCAACAGATGGGGATGTTATAGGAAATTCTGGAACTTATGATTGTTGGGTGGTACGCTTGGGTCCTGCTCCATTGATTACCGATATCAATAATAATTCTAAAAAATTAATAGACGTAATCTTATATCCGAATCCATCGAATGGTGAATTCTGTTTTAAAAATCTAGAAGCAAACAATCTCATTGAAATTTATGATGTTTCAGGCAGATGTATTTTGAATAGAACTGCCTCGAACACTTCCGAAAAAATAAACATAAGCGATAAAGCTAAAGGAATTTATTTTTATCGTGTGCTAAGAAAAGATGGAACACAATCTCAAGGGAAAATTTCTGTTCAATAAATTACAACTTCAAACCCATCACACAAATATCATCTACCTGTTCTAAATTACCCTTCCATACTTGCAAGGTTCTTTCCAAAAAGAGCTTTTGCTCTGCCATAGATAACTGGGAGTTTTCCAATAGCAATTTTTTAAGAGGCTTGTACTTGAATTTTTTTCCTTTAGATCCACCAAACTGATCGGCATACCCATCTGTAAATAAATACAACACATCCCCTTTTTTCAATTTTAAGTTATGAGTCATAAAAGGAGTTGGCTGTTCTATTTTGCCAATAGATTGTTTGTGTGCAACAATTTCATGGAGTTCCTGATTACTTACATACCATAAAGGATTATTTGCTCCTGCCCATTGCAGCTCAAATGTTTCCGTATCAATACTTGCCAAGGAAATATCCATTCCATCTTTCACATCTTTATCACTTCTTGAAAAAGCTTCTAAAACCAATTCTCGTGTTTTGTCGAGAATTTTTCCCGGTTCGGTAATACCAAATTCCAAAACCGTTCTGTTTAAAGCATTACTACAAACAACACTCACCAATGCACCGGGCACACCATGACCAGTACAATCAGCAACGGCAACCAATACTTTTCTCCCTACTTTCTCCATCCAATAAAAATCACCTGCAATAATATCTTTGGGAGCATACATCACAAAGTTCTGATTCAAATTTGTTTTCAGGAAATTTTCAGACGGAAGAATGGCCTCCTGTATTCTCCTAGCATACGTAATGCTATCCATGATCTCTGTCTTTTGCATGGTGAGCGTAGCATTGATGGAATTAATGAGCATGTTCTGCGACTGTATAGTGCGCAAACGTTTAACCGACATAAAAACAGCATAGGCTAGAACAATCATAATTAAAATAACGGCAATGATTACATAGTTTTTACGTTTGTTCTTTTCTTCTTCAATCAATCTGTCTTTTTTAAGCTCTGCATTTTTTTCATCTATTTTTTTTGCTATTTCATATTTACTTTCTTGGCGTAGCAATGCTTTGGTTTGCTCTTCATTCTCCATTGCATTTTTAAGATTTGCATATTGCTTCAAGTACGAGTGACTACTATCCACCTGTCCTTGCTGCTCATAAATAAGATATATCTTTTGATATAAATTGTATTGCTCGTATTTCGCATCAATTGAATTAGCCAAAGAAAGAGCTTTTGAATAATTTTGAAGCGCGCGTCCAGCGTCTCCTCTACCTGCATCAATATCTGCCACTCCCCACAAGCCATAAATCATCCCAAACTTATTGTCAACCTTCGTATTTAGCATATACGACATTTGATAAAAATTGTAGGATTCATCCAAATCTGTTTCCACTTTATGCTTATTGTATTGCTGAAAATACGAATCACCTAAATTGATACTAGCAATCGCTTGTCCAATCACGTCACCAGATTTTTTGAAATAAAAAAGTGTTTTTTTGAAATAAAACAATGCAGAATCGGTTTCACCCAATTCGATAAAAATATTCCCAAGACTGTTAAAAGAGATTGCTGTTTCCCTTGTATAATTTACAGAGGCATTTATTTTTTGAGCCTTTTCAGTATGCTCTCTCGAACGTTTATAATCTTTTAACTTGTAATACAATTTACTAAGTCGATTGTTAATCATAATACAACCTACACGATCGTTTAGCTGTTCGTATATTTGCAACGACTGAAAATAATATTTAGCCGTTTGCTCATAGTCGCCCAAATCATAGTAATCGCTACCCAACATCATATAAGTAAAAGCTAGATTGTCTCGACTTAAACTTGTATCCTGAGCAATCACCAATGCTTTGTTGTGATAATACAAAGCCAATTTATATTCACTTTTATGCCAGTAGATATAACCTAAATAATTATAGCAAAAAACTCTTTCTGCGGGATAATTTCCTTGATTCAACTTGTCGGAGAGATACAAATGTTGTAATGCATTTTTATAATTACTAATACCTTCATAATATGCACCTATATAATTATTTGCAACAATACGTTCTTTTGCGTCTTTACTTTCAGTAACAACTTTTTTTAAACTATCAACTACAGAATAATTGCCATTTACTACAAAATAAGGAACATTTCCTCTAGAGAAAGAGGAAAAAAACATTAAAAATACAATACTGATAGTAAGTCGAAGGAATAAGCTATTCATAAATAAGCGAAAAATCATGAAGCTAAATATACTAAAAATAACAATGATAATTTGTTATTTAATTACCCGTTTTAAAACGGATTATCAAAAAAAAAATTTATAATTTAGGTGCATAAAATAAGACAAACAGTATGACAGATATTCGTGCGGAAAATTCAGTAGCTTCTATTGCCTCTAAATTCATTAACAATACTAATAAAAATGTGTTTTTAACCGGAAAAGCCGGAACAGGAAAAACGACTTTCCTCAAACACATCATCAAACACACCTACAAAAATGCTGTTATTGTTGCACCAACAGGTATAGCAGCCATCAATGCCGGTGGCGTTACCATCCATTCACTTTTCCAATTGCCCTTTGGAGCATTTGTACCTGTTCGGGATGCAAATTTCGAGTTTAATGAAAACATAAAAATCAATACTCCAAACACCCTCTTCAAAGGATTTCAGCTCAATGCAAGTAAACGAAGATTGTTACAGGAACTGGAATTATTGATTATTGATGAAGTAAGTATGCTCCGCTCCGATTTACTTGATGCAATTGATACTGTTTTAAAAAGTGTAAGAAGAAAAAACCATTTACCTTTTGGCGGTGTGCAGGTTTTATTCATTGGCGACCTTTTACAACTTCCTCCTGTAGTTAAAGATGATGAATGGAGATATTTAAAATCACATTATAAAAGTGCATTCTTTTTTGATGCGCAAGTTTTGCAACAAAGCAAGCCTTTATACATCGAATTAGATAAAATTTATCGTCAAGCTGACAATACTTTTATTTCCATCTTAAACAATTTAAGAAGCAATCAGGTTACAAAACAAGACATAGATAAACTTAACTCCTATTACAATCCCGATTTTAAACCAGATGTTAAAGAAGGATATATTCAGTTAACAACACACAACAACAAAGCGGATACTTTAAACCGTGAATCCTTGCAAAAGCTGGAAGGCAAATCTTTTTTCTTCAAAGCAGAAATAACTGGTGACTTTAACGAATACGCCCACCCTGTTGAGGAAAATATGGAAATGAAAAATGGCGCACAGATTATGTTCATCAAAAATGACCCAACAGGTGCTCAACGTTTCTTCAATGGAAAAATCGGAATCATATCTACTATCAGTGAGAAAAACATTGAAGTAAGCTTTAATGATGGCAGCAAACCTGTGAGTATAGAAAAATACGAATGGCAAAATATTAAATATGCAATAAACGAAGCAACCAACGAAATTGAAGAAAAGATAAACGGCACCTATACTCATTATCCTATAAAACTTGCATGGGCAATAACGGTTCATAAAAGTCAGGGCTTGACCTTTTCAAAAGCAATCATTGATATCGGACAAGCTTTCGCACCCGGACAAGTTTACGTAGCACTTTCTCGATTAACCAGTTTAAATGGATTGATTTTATCATCTCAAATAAACACTAGCAGTTTAAATGTAGATGCAAGCATTACAGAATATTCGAATCAAAAAGAAAGTGATGAAACGTTAACAACCCTTTTTGAAACAGAATCGTTTGTATTTTTTCAAAACTATGTGGTGCAGTGTTTTAACTTTGCTACTCTAAACCATTTGTTAACTGTACACATTGAGAGTTATCAGAAGGACGAAAGTAAATCGGCCAAACAGAAATATTTTAACTGGGCATTTGAATTAAAGAAAGAAGTAGACACAGCAAAATCCGTCTCCGATAAGTTTCTGAATCAGTTAAAACAAATTTTTCAATCCAAACAAGCCGATTATAAAGAACAATTGAAAACGAGAGTAGAAGCAGCTAAAAATCATTTCGTTCCAATTTTAAAGCAATTTTCAAAAACAGTTCTAAAACAAATTGAACTTTTAAAAGACGAGAAAAAAGTAAAAACTTATTTGGAAGAGCTTTCCGAAATTGATGCATTATTTTTCAAACAACTGCAGCTCATCAACAAAGCGGAAGCAATGGTAAAGAGCGCTACAGAAAATTCAGAATTTTCAAAAGATAAAATAAACACCGCATCAGAAAACAAAGAACGAGTAGAGGAATTAAGCACAGTAAATATTAAAGTAAAAAAAGAGCGAAAGTCGCGAGCTTCCTCTCGCGATGGCGAGCGAAGTCTCGCCAAAAAAATAGATACAAAAAAAGTCAGTTTTGATTTATATAAAGAGGGCAAAACAATTGAACAAATTGCAGAAGAACGGAAAATGGTGAGTATGACCATTGAAGGACATTTGGCACATTATGCTGCCCTGGGAATGGTGGATGTAAAGCAGTTTGTAAATGAAGAGAAAATGAAAAACATCATCACCGTTTCCAAAACATTGGATACTACTTTATTCGGACCAATCAAACAATCCTTGGGTGAAGAGTATACTTATTCCGAAATCCGTTTTGCAATGGCTTATTATCACAATTCAAAAAAATAAGACCTCCCTCCCTGCCCTTCTCCGAAGAAAAGGGGGAGTGAATCCTAAAAACACTTACTGCAAAAAACTAACTTTTCATTCTAATTTCAGTTCAACTTATTCTTGCTAAGATATTACCTTCTCCTTAGAAGATGCATTTATGATGAGCTTATTTTCCTTATATTTGAAAAAGAACTAAAATCAATTGTATGTCGGAAAGAAAACACCCTCAAGGATTACCATTTTTATTTTTCGCTGAAATGTGGGAACGTTTCGGTTATTATTTAATGATCGGAATCTTCACGCTTTACCTTAAAGATACAGTAGACGGATTCAGCATGACGGAAGCAGAAGCCTCCGACTTATACGGAACCTTTATCGCCTTTGTGTTTTTAACTCCATTTGTTGGAGGCTTATTGGCCGATAGGGTTTTAGGTTATCGCAAATCAATCACCATTGGCGGACTAATGATGGGAGCAGGATATTGTTTAATGTCGGTGCACAGTTTACCAATGCTTTATATTTCTATGTTGTTGGTAATTATTGGAAATGGATTTTTCAAGCCGAACATCTCTACACTCTTAGGAAATCTTTACAACGAACCAAAATTTAAAGAAAAGAAAGATGCCGGTTATAGCATTTTTTATATGGGAATCAATATTGGAGCATTTGTCTGCAACTTTTTCGGAGCAGCATTGTACAATATGCTGGGCTGGGGAGCAGCTTTTATTGCGGCTGGTATAGGTATGTTTATCGGCATTGTTATTTTTTGGATTGGAACAAAACATTATGAACATGTGGACGTAATCAAACCTGTTGAAAAAGGAGACATGTCTCTTGGAAGAATATTCGCAATCATACTTTTGCCTTCCGTTATTTTTGGATTCATCGGCTATTTTTTGAATGGAATAACTTCACCAACAAATCCACATGGAAATTTTGTTGGCTCCGATACAACGGATGCATTTTTGTTAGGATGTATTCCAATTATTTTTTTTTACGGAAGATTATGGTACAAATCACCTCCTAACGAAAAACGCCCGATAGCTGCTATGCTTGCTATTTTTGCAGTAGTGATTGCATTTTGGGCAGTGTTCAAACAAAATGGTTCTACCCTAAACACCTGGGCAGATAGATATACTGACAGAGAAGTTCCAGCAGCAATACTACCTGGAGTTGGCGCATTGCAACTTGCTACAACTGTAAAATATGAGAAAGAGGAAAGAGTAGTAATGGACGATCAATTTCGCATTCTGGATAAATCTAAAACCGAATTATCTTACCCTTCTTATTTCAAAAATATGAAGGAAGAAGATTTACCTAAAAAAGAGGGTGAAGAAGTAAAATTATTTACAACCAATTTATTTCAATCTGTTAATCCAGGTTGGGTGATTGCATTAACACCACTAATTTTGGCATTTTTCGCGTTCTTACGAAGAAAAGGAAAAGAACCAACAACTCCTGCAAAAATCGCATTCGGATTAGTAATTTCAGCGCTTTCTTGTTTGGTAATGTATGCAGGAGTTATTGCAAGTGAAAACGGAGCAATCAAATCTTCTGCTTGGTGGTTTATTTCTTCTTATGGAGTAATCACAATAGGAGAATTATTTTTAAGTCCGATGGGGCTAAGCTTAGTTTCAAAATTAAGTCCGCCCCGCCTAACCGCGTTAATGATGGGAGGGTGGTTTTTGTCAACATCCATAGGAAATAAATTATCTGGCGTTTTGAGTAGCTTGTGGGATGGTTATGAAAACAAAGCTAATTTCTTTGTTGTAAATTTCTGTTTATTGGGAGCAGCGGCATTATTGTTGTTCTTAATGTTAAAGTGGCTTAATAAAATTTTCAAAGAACACAATGTTGGATAGTTCGGATTAGTCAGTTCATAGTTGAGAGCTAATTAGAACGTCACCCTGAGCGGAGTCGAAAGGCGAATCAACGATAAACCAAATGTGTATTGCTTCGAAGAATGCCTGCTTCGACTCCGCTCAGCATGATGGCAAATTTAACTTTATATTGAAAAAATAACAGTGAAAATATTATGAAACGCATTGTCTCTTTCTTCATTTTAGTATTATTCTCTTCTTCGGTTTCTGCACAAGAAGAAGTAAAAGCTGCTGTGGATACTGCAGATGCGAGTTTTGCATTCTTAAAAAGCGGGAACATCAAATGTGATTCTGCCGAGGTAAATTTAAAAAGAAACAACCCAAAAGGAGCTAACAAGTTATACTCCGATGCAATAAAAGATTTCAAGAAAGCGCAAAAATTAAATCCTACTTCTGCTGATGCAAGTTATCGTTTAGGAGCAACCCAAATAAAAACAAAAGATTATAAAAATGCTGTTAAAAATTTAGATAGTGCACTTGCTGCTGACCCCAACAGAGGAGAGTTTTTTAGAGAACGGGGTGTAGCAAGAATGGGTATGGGCATTGATTCTTTAGCCATCAAAGATTTCAATAAAGCTATCGATAAAAACTATGACGACTATCAAGCTTACTATCTGCGTGCAACCATAAAACTAAAAGGCAGAAACCCTACTCCGGCATTACAAGACTTTACCCATGCTATTGAATCAAAAGTAGATTACAAAGAAGCATACCTCATGAGAGGAAAAATTTATTTAGAAAAAGCTAAAGATTATGTTTTGGCTCTTAACGACTTTAATAAATACATTGAATTGGATCCCGATAATATTGAGGTTTATCTGTTAAGAGGAAAAACAAATTATCAAGGTGGTGCATTCAAAAGTGCCGAAAAAGATTTAAGCAGATACATTGACATGGAACCCGACAATGTTGAAGCCTTGATTACCAGAGGAGCAACCAGAATTAATCTTGCTAACTATTCAGGTGCTGTGAAAGATTATGATGATGCAATAAAAATTGACCCAAAAAATGTAATTGCCTTAATGAATAGAGGAACAGCAAAAGGTGCAATGAAAAATTATGCAGGTGCTTTGGAAGATTTAGATTTAGCAATAAAACTAAAATTTGATTATTCATCAGCCTATGTGAACCGCGCCTTGGTAAAATATGCCAACCACGATAAAAAAGGTGCTTGTAAAGATTTAGAGAAAGCAGATGCACTTAACAACGAAAAAGCTACTGGTCTATTGCAACAGTACTGTAATGAAGGAAAAAAGTAATTCGGAGTTCGTTGTTGGTCGTTCAATTATCTAAGCGTGAGTTCGAGCGGAGTCGAGAACAAGAGAATTAGAAGCTCGGAATTAATAGTTAGCCGTTTGTTGCTTCGAGAAGCCGTCCAAACTCCAATTTTACCATCTAATAACCTTCCAAAATAAACGCATTCTCTCCTACTCTATAGATAGTTGTTGACTTATAGTTCTTGTTAACATATTCCAGCTTAATAAAACCGGTTGTTTTATCATCCTGAAATGCAGAATCAAAACGTTTTCGTTTCATAAGATGAGAACGCTTACTTCCTGAACCACTTACTATAAAACGGGTTCCTTTATTTTTAAAGCATTGCAGATTATGTTCGTGCCCTGATGCATAAACAATGTTATCGTATTTATTAAATGACGACAGCATTTTTTTACGCATCCTTCTATAACGCAGGCCCGACAAATCCTGAGAATACAACCTATTCAAGCCTAATAATCCAAATAACTGAAGTGGAGTACAATTGATTACAAAACGAAAAGGTTGTTTTCGCCTTCCATGCTGTCCATTTGAATAAATAGGATGATGAGCAGCAATGATAACTTGTTCTTCATTTATTTTTGCAAACGCAAGCAAACTATCCAGACGTTTATAAAAAAGCACTTTTGTTTCTTTCTTTGAATCAATTGTATTTTTTTTATAAAAATGCAAGAACCATTGTGTATCAATAATGATTAAGCGCAATTTATCATTCAGCATGACAGTTTCAGGACCTGGCAGTCCGCCTTTTGGCAAAAAGGTGGTTTTTTCTTTATTGGCAACAGTCGAATTCTTTTTTAAATAATCCTCTACATATATTTCCTGATTTTTTAAAATACTTAATCCATTTCTTTTTTGTGCTTCCCAATCGTGATTACCGGGAATGAAGAATACATTCCCTTTATATTCTTTTAAAATTTGCAATTGCGATTCCAAATGCAACACCGATTCTTTGCTATCCTTTTTTAATCCGCTGGGATAAACATTATCACCCAGAAACACAACCGAGCTATTGGGATTTGAAAGCAATTCTTCTTTCAACAACAAAAGGGCTTTTCCTGCAGTTGTATCTTCACCAGCATCTCCAATCAAATAAACTTTGTAGGGTGTACCATCTTGAGCAGAAACACACAGACATACAAATAAAAAAAAGACCTGAATCAGCTTTTTCATAATAACATTTTCATAAAGTAATTAATCAATACAATCAGAGTGGTTCCAATAAACGAATACTTTATTACACTTGCGCCATTATTAAATTTAAAAATCAAATGTAAACTTGTAAACAACAAAGTAAATATAGTTGGTAACAAAGCAGGATACAATTGTAAACTTTCCAATACATTGCCTTTTAATAACTCAATTAAGGAGCGTTGCATTCCGCAACCAGGACAATCAATTCCACTAATTGCCCTATACGGACAAGCCATAAAATGATTTTCGAGCCAATGAATTAAGAAGTCCATTTCTGATAAAATAAAAAAGTCTCCCGATAATTCGAGAGACTTTCCGTGAATTTTTTAGCTATTAATAATGCATGTCCCAGGGCATTCCAGAAAGTACGCTACCAAGAATTGCAATGTATACTATAAAGAAAACCACATAACAAGCAGACAAGCATAAACCAATAATGCCGCATACTCTACCTGCTTTCATATTTTTAAAAGATGCTTCAGTATACATTCCTGGATTTGCTTCATATAATTTTTTCGCTTTTCCAGATAATACTAATGCGATTATTCCTAAAATTAAACCTACTATACCATAACAAAAACATCCAACGATAGAAATAATTCCTAATACCAAAACTGCAGTAGAGTTTGGTAACATTTGTTGTCCGAATTGCTGATTAAATTGTTGATTTACGGTTTCTTGATTGGGTGTTCCTTGATTTTCCATAGTTGTTTAGTTAATTATGAATCGAAAATAGTAAAGAATTCGGAGATGGGCAAAATTATTTATTGATCAATTGTTTGTGCAAGCTCAAAACCTGTGGAATCAGCAGTTCCTGCTCATTATTTGTAATCACAAAATCGGAGCGTTTTATCTTTTCTTCATCGCTCATTTGAAGCTCAATCCTTTTTTTAACCACTTCTCTGGAAACGCCATCCCGTTTCATTGTTCTTTGAATTTTCAACTCCAGTGGTGCTACAACTGTCAATACTTTATCAACTTGCTTGTATGCTCCACTTTCAAATAAGATGGCTGCTTCTTTTAAAATATAAACTGCGTTGTGCTTCTTTAGCCAGTTTTCAAAATGTTGCCCAACTGCAGGATGAAGAATTGCATTCAATTTTTCTAGCTGTTCTTTATTATTGAACACAATTGCAGCTAATTTTTTTCTATCGATTGTCCCTAAGTCATTCAAAATAGAATCGCTAAATGTTTTTATCACTTGCTCTTTCACCAGCTGATCCTCCTCCAGCAATTTTTTTGATTCGTCATCCGCATAATAAACAGGAATGCCCAGCAATTCAAACAACCTGCAAACAGTTGTTTTTCCACTTCCTATACCGCCTGTTATTCCTAGCTTTAACATGATATTATTTTCGGATGATGAATTCCACTCTTTCGTTGCTCAATTTTACGGAGCGAACCTTTGCAGGAGATTTCACAAGCTGAACTTTTAATTTATTACTTCCTTGCTCAATTTTTGAATAGTCGACTGCAATTTTAAAATCGGAAGGATTGATTTTCCCATAATCATTGAAAGCAACTTGATATTTCACAGTTATTTTATCAGGAAATGTTTTTAAATTTAATCCATTCGGTAAATTCTCCACTTCCACAGGTAGTTCAACCACAGCTTCTGTATACTTTGTAACATTGATTTTCAGTTTTACAGAACTGTGTGAAAAGTCTACTTGTTTCATTGCAGGTGATTTTACAAGTTTCAAATCCATCAAAATGGTATTCTCCTGGCTTTTTAAATTATAAGGCGCTGTCTCAACAAATGAAATAGAAGACAATACCTCCTGAGTACCCGTAATTTCAATTGATTTAGGCTCAATTTGCATGCTATCGGTTTGTTGATATTGCTCAGCAAATTCTACATTCACATTAACCTTTACGGGCACCATTTTACTTATTTTTTTATTGTAATTGATAAAAACGGTATCCGGATTAATGTGAACTACCTTAATAGCATTGTTGAACTGACTGGTAATTTTATCCAAACGATTATTGCAATTGATGTAGTAACTATTCCTGACTGCAGTTGCTTTGGCATCTTTGATATCTAACAATACTGTTTCTCGGTGTTGTTTCAGTTTATAGATAATAAGATTAAAACCTGAGGATTTTATTTCTATATCTATGATTTCAGGTAATTGATTGACAATAAGTTTGTCCTTCGGAAGATTGATGTATTTAACGGGGAAGGTAACAGAAATAGAGTATTGCTTTGACAGCGACATCAATAGCCAAATAAAAATTGAAATCAATAAACAAAAAATAAAAGTAACCACTCGTCTGTTATTACGAATGGCATCCTTAGGACTTGACTTACTATTTTTAGAAAATATTGATTTCAATTTTAAGGCTATTCATATGATTCCTAAAAATTATTTTTGTTCTGCTCCCAACAAAGTAGAAGCATCCATTGAAAGTGCACTTTTTTCAATTTTTAATTTCACACCACCTTCAACAGTAATCATGAATGTTGTTTCTCCAACATCCGAAATTTTACCATGAATTCCGCCAATAGTAACAATCTTATCACCTACTTTAATATTTTCACGGAATTTCTTTTGCTCTTTTGTTTTTTTCAACTGAGGGCGAATCATGAAAAAATAAAATACTACGATAATTAATACTAACGGAAGAAACTGACCTAACTGACCCATAATTGTTTATTGTTTATTGTTTTTAATTGTTAATTGTTATTTATTAATCTTTTACTTAATTACTTAATTACTTAATCACCTAATTACTTAATCACCTAGTAACCCTATAGTTAATCTTCCTCCGGCACATCTACCGTTGCAGCAATTGTCAAAACAACTGTACTAGGTGTACAATTTGTAACAAGTGTAACTGTTTTTTGCACCAAGCCTGATTTACCAGCACTGTCGAATTTTACATCTACTTTTCCTTGAGCACCTGGTTTAATTGCACCTTTTGGGTAATCAGGAATTGTACAACCACAACTTCCTTGAGCAGAAGAAATCACTAAATCGGAACCACCGTTGTTTACAAACACATAAGAATAAGAAACGATTTCACCTTGTGTGATTTTTCCGAAATCGTGTTTTGCATCTACAAAAGTAATGCTTGGTGCGGAGCCGGGAGTTGCTGTTTTTCCAGAAGCGGTTGCAGGTACATTCACAACATCTGAGGAAATGGTTCTATCTCCATCTTTGGGATCTTGTCCGCAAGAAATCATCATTATAGATGATATAAATGCTACTAATAATTTTGTTTTCATAATTAAAAATTCTTTTTCATAATTTACATATTTCTTGTCGGAGCAAACAATGACGCTCCTAAAAAAGAAATCAAATCTCTACTCCATCAATCCTCTACCAACCTTAGCAATCTTATCATCCCTTTTTAAATCCGCAACAATTTTATCTAAAATTCCATTGATAAATATTTTACTTTTTGGAGTACTA
>Ga0163151_10002873_pt1 | contig 25736 bp, 29 predicted proteins | sample OliLakLV19MP5IB2_FD_145596 | JGI IMG/M metagenome (GOLD analysis project Ga0163151, IMG submission 145596) | Freshwater microbial mat bacterial communities from Lake Vanda, McMurdo Dry Valleys, Antarctica - Oligotrophic Lake LV.19.MP5.IB-2 | ecosystem: Environmental > Aquatic > Freshwater >...
GATACTGGAGGTTCAATTCGTCAGCCGGCTAACTTTTGCGGGATTGTGGGAATTAAACCTACTTACGGCCGCGTGAGCCGCTTTGGAATTGTCGCGTTTGCCTCAAGTTTAGATCAGGCGGGTCCCATGGCCAAAAACGTTAAAGATTGCGCTTTAGTTTTGGAATCAATATCTGGCTTTGATGAAAAAGACTCAACGTCCGCACAAAACCAAGTGCCAAATTGGAGCGAAAAAACTTCAAGCAACGTCAAGGGACTAAAAATTGGTCTTCCTAAAGAATACTTTTCGGGAAAAATGGACGCCGACGTAAAGGCCCGCGTTGAAGAAACAATTGCAAAACTAAAATCAGCCGGAGCTATTATTGTTGATATTGAGCTGCCCTCAACCCCACATTGTATCGGAGTATATTATTTGGTATGCGCAAGTGAGGCCTCAAGTAATTTGGCCCGCTACGATGGAATTAGATACGGCTATCGGTATGGCGAGGGGAGCGAAAGACTTTCGCTTGAAGAGCTGTACTCTGAAACTAGGGGCCGTGGTTTTGGGTCCGAAGTAAAGCGGCGAATAATGATTGGCACTTATGCACTGAGTAGTGGTTATTACGATGCTTATTATTTAAAGGCTTGTCAGGTGCGACGAATGATTCGCGAAGAATTTTCAGAGGCATTCAGCAAGTGTGATGTGATTTTATCGCCTGTCACAACTTCGCCAGCATTTAAAATTGGCGAGCGCATTGAAGATCCGCTAACCATGTATTTGAATGACATTTTTACCACCTCTGCAAATCTGGCGGGCGTACCTGGAATGAGTGTCCCCGTAGGTTTTTCGAAAGAGGGACTTCCTATCGGTGTACAATTGATGGGTCGACATTTCGATGAACAGACGCTTTTCAATGTGGGGCAATGTATTGAAGAAAACGTAAAAACTTCTAGGGAGTTGCCAGATGTCATTCAATGATTATGAGCCAGTGATCGGCCTCGAAATTCATGCACAACTTTTAACTCAGAGTAAGTTGTTTTGCTCTTGCTCAACAGAGTTTGCTGCTCCCGACAACGAAAATACCTGTCCTGTATGCACGGGAATGCCGGGCGCACTGCCGGTTTTAAACAAGAAGGCAGTGGAATTTGGTGTTAAAATCGGATTAGCTTTGAATTGTAAAGTTCAAGAAAAATCAGTTTTTGCTCGTAAAAATTATTTCTATCCCGATCTGCCCAAGGGGTATCAAATTTCTCAGTTCGAAAAACCAATTTGTGGACCTGGTTTTGTTGATATTAATGTCGATGGCGCTAAAAAAAGAATTGGGGTAACGCGAGCGCATCTCGAAGAAGATGCCGGCAAATCTGTACATCAGGGCGAGCACTCTTTGATAAATCTCAATCGAAGCTCCATGCCGCTAATGGAAATTGTTTCGGAGCCCGATCTGCGCTCGGCCCAGGAGGCGGCAGAGTACGCACGCACAGTCAGACAACTTTTACGTTATATTGGCGCGTGTGACGGCAATTTAGAAGAGGGTTCACTTCGTTGTGATTGTAACGTGAGCGTGCGAAAAAAAGGCACTCAAAAATATGGTACTCGGGTTGAAATTAAAAATATTAACTCTTTTCGCTTCGTAGAGAAAGCCATTGAATATGAAATTCAAAGACAGATCGACTGTCTGGGGTCCGGCGAATCCATAAAACAAGAAACTCGCCTTTGGGATGTCGATAAAAACAAAACTTTTTTGATGCGCTCTAAGGAAGAGGCGAATGACTATAGATACTTTCCGGAGCCAGATCTTTTGCCACTAGAGGTTTCGCCAGAAAAAACCGCGCAAATTAAAAAAAGTTTACCGGAGCTTCCTTTCGAAAAAGTGGCCCGCTATCAAACAGAACATGGTCTTCCAGAGTATGATTCTCTTGTTCTAACTCAAGAGCGGGAAATTGCCGAGTACTTTGAGGCGGTGGTTTTGGCGGGTGCCAATGCCAAGGTCGCTTCCAATTGGGTAATGGGCGAGCTTATGCGAGAACTAAATGAATCCAAAAAATCAATTGCGAGCTCTCCGATAAAGCCAAGCGCGCTAGCAGAACTGATCCAACTTATAGGTAACAATACGATCTCCGGAAAAATAGCTAAAACTGTTTTCGGAGAAATGTGGAAGAGTTCAAAATCAGCTGCGGAGATAGTTAAAGAAAAAGGACTGGTACAAATTAGCGACGCCGGGGCAATTGAAGCCGCGATCGATAAAATGCTGGGGAACAATCCTTCACAAGTGGCTGAATATCGAGGCGGTAAAATAAAACTGTTTGGCTTTTTTGTGGGCCAACTTATGAGAGAAACAAAGGGTCAGGCTAATCCCGAGATGGCCAATCAACTCCTCATGAAGAAACTAAAAGGATAGCAATTGCGTGTGGCTGGCATCGACCTAGGGTCAAATACTTTTCTCTGCCTTATTGTCGATATAGTTGACGGTAAAATTCAAAAAACGCTTTATGATGAAGTGCGCGTGGTGCGTCTCGGGCAAAATCTTTTTGAATCCAAAAAGTTTCACCCAGCCGCTCTTAAGCGAGCCGACGAATGTCTGGCCACCTATTCTGAGAATATAAAAAAGTATAATGTAGAAAAAATTTTTGCAGTAGCAACGAGTGCCGCTCGAGATGCCGAAAACAAAGACGAACTATTTAAAATTGGCCTTCAGCACAATATTCCAATTAAAATTATCGATGGCAAAACAGAGGCTCAGGTCACATATATAGGCTCAACGGTAGGAGTCAGTGAGAGCGAAAGTGTAGCGGTTATTGATGTTGGTGGTGGTTCGACAGAGGTGGTGTGCAAAGATTCCGGTGGGCAATTTATAAAACACAGTTTTAATTTGGGATGTGTGCGCCTCACCGAAAAATTTATTTCAAAAGACCCCATCAGTAAAACTGAACTTGATAACCTTAAATGCTTTATTGAAAATAGCATTTCGGAAAAATCTGATTTATTAAAAAAAATGCACCCAATGCGAATTATTGCCGTGGCCGGCACGCCTACCACTTTGGCAGATATTTTGTTGGGTGGTGGTTTTGATCAAGAAAAAATCGATAACTATTTCATCTCGTGTGAGTTGCTGGTTGAGTGGATTGAGCGACTCTCTCAATTATCAAACCATGAGCGGCTTAGTATTAAAGGCATGGCAAGAGGCAGAGAAGATGTGATTGTCTCAGGTTTAGTGATCCTCTCAGAGCTTGTGAAAGTCCTTGGCCTAGAAGGGATCTTTGTATCTACTAAGGGTGTTCGCTACGGCGTTGCCATTGAGGGGTATCGTGGCAAGCTCTAGATTAATTTTAGTTTTTACTCTTATTTGTTTTAGCGCGCTGAGCGCAGAAAACATAAAGTTTGAAAGACAGAAAATCATTGTAGCTCACAAAACCATAGAAGTTGAGCTTGCCGACACTCCCGAAAAACTTGCCCGCGGGTTGATGGATAGAACCAATTTGGCAGCTAATGAGGGAATGCTTTTTGTCTTTTCTGACGAACAGGTAAGAACATTTTGGATGAAAAACACCTACATTCCTTTGGCGATTGGGTTTTTTGACAAAGAGAAAAATCTTGTCGATAGTCAAGAAATGGCACCGATTAAAAGTAGCGTTGAGATTCCAAAAACTTATCAAAGTAAAAAACCAGCCAAATATGTATTGGAAATGAACAAGGGATGGTTTAGCAAAAATAAAATTCCATTAAAATCCAAATTCTCCTTCGTAAAAAAGTCTAGTCTTTAGCTCCTAAGACCTGGCCCTAAGTCGAAATTTTTTTTTTCTAGATTAAGGTCTAGCGACTATCATTGAAAAAGTTTTCTTGTTCGGCCGATTATGTTGTAATGAAAGAGTTAGGGAAATAGATACAGAAACTGAGGATATACTTATGTTAAAACGTCTTCTACTGCTAATAGCGTTAGTTTACACCTTGTCACTTTTGGCGGGATGCTCTTCGAGCGATTCTGCTGAAGAAGGAACTGAGGCTGCGGCCGCAACAGAAGAGTCTGGCGGCGAAGAAAAAGCTGAGGAAACCGAATCAGAAGACAGTAGCGAAGAGGCAGATACGGAAGAGAGCGAAGACGGTGAGGAAGTTGCCGGTGACGAGAGCGAAGAAGGTGAAGAAGGCGAAGAAGGCGAAGAGGGCGATTCCGAGGAGACTGCCTCAAAAGACGAAGAAGAAGAAGAGGAAGACGAGGAAGAAGAAGAGGACGTTGCCGACGTTGGAGACGAAGAAGATGCGGCTGAGCCAAAAACAGAAGTTAAAGACGAACCCGCCACCGAAGTGGCCGATGCAAAGCCGACAGAGCCTACCGCTGACCCCACATTTAGTGAATCGGCTGCGAATGAGACGCCCGCAATGGATACCGCCCCAGGATTTGTGCCAGTTAAGAAAATTAAAGATACCCCCTATAAAGTTGGAGGAGTGTTAGCAAATTCAGTTTATCTTGCTCGCCCGGGAGACTCAGCAGAGTCTATCAGTCAAAAAATATATGGAACCGACAAATCAGAAGACATATTTACGGTTAACCCAAATCTCAGAAAAGGTATAAAAACAGGAGACAAAGTTTATTATAACTCGCCTCAACGTCCCACCGACGACACAAAAATGATGGTATATTATGAAGACGCGGGAATTGCGCCCCAAATGTATACCGCTACAGAGGGTGACAACATACGGAAAACTTCGAAAGAACTGCTTTCTGGTGATGATAATAGTTGGAAAGAAGTTTGGTCGACAAATATGGATGTCGAATCTAAGGGTGAATTAGCTGTAGGCACTCAGTTAAGATATTGGCCCGCAGGCGCGGCTCCTCAACAGGCGCCACCACCGAGCGAGCCTCCGCCGCAACAAATTGCCGAAGTTGCTCCTCCTCCGCCCCCAGCAGATATTCCGCCCCCGCCTCCGGCTAGTGATTTTCCGAGTGATGTTGTTGCGAATACAAATTCTTCGCAAGACAATATAGATATTCCCCCGCCACCACCTCAGGCGCCACCCCCACCAGAACCACTGCGCTCGGCGAAAAAAGCCGAAGGCACTTCAATTGCTAGCTTAATGGAAGATCCTCAAAACATGATGATTATAGGCGGAGCTGTCTTCGCGATTATAGCTCTAGTAGGAATTGCTTTTACTAGAAAGCGAAGATCTCGAATCGATTTTGGTCAAACGCAGGTTTAAGATATCTTTTTAAAAATTGTATCCAATACGTCTTTTCGACCATCACGAGAGACGCTCACGAAATACATTAAGTCGTCGACAATTTGCACGTCACGATTATTAGTAGGCTCAAATTTAATACCAATGCCGCTTGTTCCCGCCCAAATTACCCGGGCGGCAATTTTTCGTTTTCTGCCACTGACTTGAAAAACCACCATGAGTTTGTCTCTAGGATTCAACGATTCGTTAATTTCCAGAAAAGCGCCCGTAATGCTGATGTTTTTCAAAACACCTTGGGTAGATTGTCGGGAATAGCTTTTTCTGTATTCTATATCGACGTATAAGGGAATCCTGCTTGCGGGCTTGCTGTCTGTCATTGTATCCATTTGAAACTCCTCATCATAAATAACTGATCGGAAGTCTGGACCAAAGGTTTAGGACTTTTGTCCAAATGGTTCCGAAAAAGCATCAAATTGAGACACCTTCTTGAATTAAAACGCTGTCGCAACGCAAAACAAGAGTGGGCAGGTCATATTGACATTTGGTGCCAATTATCGAATACTAGTCTTAAGTCTTTATGTATATCCTAAGTCAAAAGACAATCGAAAAAGTTAAAGGAACCTAAAAATCCAAGTATTCTCAGAGTTTAACCCAGGCAATTTTGCTATTCCATAAGGAGAGGTACCGTCGTGGTAGAAAATGACCAGTCACCGCCTGTCGATAAAGCGGCAGATAAAGCGGCAGATAAATCAGTAGATAAAACAGAAAAATCCAGCAAAGAAGTTGAAAGCCAGGGAGTGGATTCGGGTCCTAAATCGGCCGAAAGCGATGACCGCGGAAGGCGACATAGTGGTGGTGGTGGCGGCGGAAGGCCCTATCGCCCTATGGATAATCGAAAATTTCAACAGAACAGAAACAATCGGCCTCAGCATGGTCGATATGAAAAACGCCCCCATAATGGCCCATCAAGGGATACTAGAGACGCCAGGGATGACGGCGGCTTTCAGGGCGAAGATATGAATCGACAAGAGTCCTCTCACCAACCAGAAATTACTGAAGAGCAGTTGGCGAAGATTACGCTTTCACCCGAAGAGCGAAATGACTTACGTTCAAAAAACTTAAAACGTAAGCGCATTGAAGAACTAACAGTTGTGGCCAATAAACTCTTAATTGAAAATGCCGCAGGTCTTCGTCGTCAAGAACTCGTATTCGAAATTCTCAAGCGCGCGGCTAAACTAGGAGATATTTTTGGTGATGGCGTACTAGAAATCCTTCCTGATGGGTACGGGTTCTTAAGGTCTCCGGACTATAATTATTTGCCAGGGCCAGATGATATTTATGTCAGTCCCTCACAAATCAGAAAATTCGGACTTCGCACCGGTGACACAATTAGCGGAACGGTGCGCCCGCCAAAAGAAGGAGAGAGGTACTTTGCCCTATTAAAAGTAGACTCGCTAAATTTCGAACAGACCGAAAAAGCCAAAGATAAAATTTTATTCGACAACCTAACGCCTTTATATCCTCAGGAACGACTCAAATTAGAGTGGCGACCAGATGACTATACGACACGAGTCGTAGATTTAATGGCGCCAATTGGAAAGGGTCAAAGATGTTTAATCGTTGCTCCCCCAAGAACGGGTAAAACAGTTTTGTTGCAGAATATTGCCAATGCGATCGCCAATAATCATCCCGAAGTGACATTGATCGTACTCTTGATTGACGAACGACCTGAAGAAGTCACAGACATGGCCAGAAATGTTAAGGGCGAAGTAATTAGCTCTACATTTGATGAGCCACCAGGTCGGCACGTGCAGGTGGCAGAAATGGTCATTGAAAAAGCGAAGCGCCTGGTGGAGCACAAACATGACGTTGTCATTTTGCTCGATTCTATCACCCGTTTGGCGAGAGCATATAATACTGTGGTGCCTCCCTCTGGGAAAATTCTATCGGGCGGTGTTGACTCCAATGCCCTTCATAAACCAAAAAGATTTTTTGGAGCAGCAAGGAATATTGAAGAAGGTGGTAGTTTAACTATTATTGCTACGGCATTGGTTGATACGGGTTCGCGCATGGACGAGGTTATTTTTGAGGAATTTAAAGGAACAGGTAATTCTGAAATTCACCTTGATCGCAAGCTAATGGAAAAACGAATTTTCCCTTGTATGGATATTAATAAATCCAGCACACGAAAAGAAGAATTGCTCCTTAGTAAGGCAGATTTAAGTCGTATTTGGATCCTTCGCAAAGTTCTAGCACCTATGAATGTTGTGGATAGTATGGAGTTTTTGTTAGATAAATTGCACGTTTCTAAGACGAATCCTGATTTTTTATCGAGCATGAACGGATAGTAAATAATTGATATTACTTATCTAAAATGAACCGAGTAAATTTTGGCACATTTGCCAAGCATTAAACTCCTAACTTGTGGAAATCCCGGTGGATAAATTGGGTCTCGACAATGCTTATACGGTATGCTAAATCCTCCTATTCTGATTATATTTGGAGAAACCGCCATGAAAGCCGAAATTCATCCCCCGTTTTATAATGATTGTGTTGTTACATGTGTTTGCGGAAACACTTTTAAAACCGGGTCGGTTAAGAAAGAAATAAAGACAGATATCTGTTCCGCCTGCCATCCATTTTTTACAGGTAAGCAGAAAATTTTAGATACTGAAGGGCGTATTGATCGATTCCGCAAAAAATACGCAAACGTTCCTTCCGCTGCTTCTAAAGCTAAAAAGTAAAGCCCCCATGTTTAAGAAATTAGACGACGTTGAGCTTAGGTACTCGCGTCTGCAGGATCAATTGCAGGATCCTAAGACGGCAAGTGATGTTGCTAAGCTTTCGGCCGGCTTAAAAGAAAATTCGGAGCTCACCCCCATAGTCGAGACCTATCGACTCTATAAAAAAACAATGGCGGAAATCGCATCTAGCAGAGAGATCTTAGAAAACGAAAAGGATGAGGGCCTAAGAGACCTTGCAAAAGAGGAACTCTCAAGTCTACAAGCGGTTCTGTGGCAAACTGAGGACCAGCTAAAAAAGCTCTTGATCCCAAAAGATCCTAATGACGATAAAAACATTATTTTAGAAATTCGCGCCGGAGCAGGTGGCGACGAGGCGAGCCTTTTTGCTGAAGAGTTATTTAGCGGTTATATGCATTATGCTAATCGCTACAAGTGGAAGGTCGAAGTACTGTCAGTCTCCTACGGAAATGTGGGTGGCTACAAAGAGATAATAGCAATGATCATGGGTGAAAAAGTTTACTGTCGCCTAAAGTTTGAAAGCGGTGTTCATCGTGTTCAGCGTGTACCTAAAACTGAAAATCAAGGCAGAATCCACACCTCAACAATTACTGTAGCAGTTTTGCCGGAGGCAGAAGAGGTAGACATTAAAGTTGACCAAAAAGAAATACGTATCGATGTTTTTCGATCTAGCGGAAAAGGAGGTCAAAGCGTTAATACTACCGACTCTGCCGTGCGAATTACCTATTTACCTACGGGAATGATTGTCAGCTGCCAAGATGAAAAATCACAATTAAAAAATAAAGAAAAGGCAATGAAGGTACTGCTTTCTCGATTGCTCGCGATAGAAAAAGAAAAAGCTCAAAAGAACGCTTCTGATGCTAGGCTAGCACAAATCGGTACAGGCGATCGTTCAGAACGTATTCGGACATATAACTTTCCACAATCGCGTATTACCGACCATCGAATCGGTCTTACCGTTCATAATATTAATGAGGTTGTTGCGGGTGACTTGGATGGTCTCATTGAACCACTTTTGGCTCACCACCAAGCTGAATCCTTAAAAGCCGCCGAGAACATATGAAATTAAAAGAGCTAGTTAAAATACATACAGACCGACTGCACAGCCTGAAAGTTGAGTCAGCGCGCCTGGATGTTGAACTCATCGTTGCCAATTGTTTGGAGCTGAATCGAACAGATTTAATGCTCCAGGAAAATCAGACAATCTCGAATTCGGGCCTCAAAGAAATAGAAAAAGACTTGGAGAGACGAGCGGCTGGAGAGCCCGTCGCATATATTTTGGGGCACAAAGATTTTTATAAAGAAACATTTATTGTTAACTCAGGAGTATTAGTACCAAGACCTGAAACCGAATTAATTGTCGAAGAAGCCCTTTCTTGGATAGGGAACAAGTCGACCTTAAAAATACTTGATTTGGGTTGTGGCAGCGGATGTATCGGATTGAGCATTATTAAAGAAACTTTGGGCAATCAAATGTGTGGGATAGATGCTTCAATCTCTGCGGTGCAGATATCTCTTATTAATGCAAAAAAACTAAAGGTCGACAGTCGCTGTAAATTTATTCACACAAATGTTTTAAGCCTTAAAGTAGATTCAGTGAATCTTGTAGTGGCAAACCCACCTTATCTCGATGAGTCTGATACTTCCATCGATAGAAAAAGTCTTAACTTTGAGCCAAAAGAGGCGTTATATTCTAAAGAACAAGGATTTTTTGATGTCAAAGAGTGGCTCAAAAAATCGGCAGAGTTACTACTACCATCGGGATTGTTATTAATGGAAATTGGCGTCAATCAAGGAGATCTGGTGAGAGAGTTTCTAACGTCTAACCACTTATTTTCGGAATTCAAAATCCTCAAAGATCTCAGCGATCGAGAGCGAGTGATTAGGGCGATTAAATAATGGATAAGATTCATATCAATGGCGGGAAAAAACTTAGGGGTCAGGTTGCAGCGAGTGGCGCCAAGAATGCGGCGTTGCCGCTGTTGTTTTCTGCTCTCCTCGCAGAAGGTCGACATGTTTTTCACAATATTCCAAAGCTAAAAGATATCGAGTCTACCTCTCAGCTCTTGGTTCAGTTGGGTTGCGAAGTAAAAATCGATAACAAAACATTGATTGTTGATGTTAAGCCATCAGCAATAATTGAAGCCCCTTACGATTTAGTTCGAAAAATGCGCGCTAGTATTTTATGCTTAGGCCCCCTCCTAGGCCTCAGAAAAAAGGCCCGCGTAAGTCTTCCGGGCGGCTGTGCAATCGGCACCAGACCTATTGATATTCACCTGGAAGGATTTAAAGCGTTAGGAGCAAATGTTAATGTAGAGGCGGGATACGTAAACGCCGAGTGTGAAAAGCTAGAGGGGACCTCAATTTTATTTGATAGTCCAACGGTTGGGGGCACGGAAAACATTATGATGGCAGCGACATTGGCTGAAGGAAGAACCACCATTGAAAATGCGGCAAAAGAACCAGAAATTGTAGACCTCGCGGAATACCTAATAAAAATGGGTGCAAAAATTAAGGGTGCGGGAACGAGCATTATAAATATAGATGGCGTGAACAAATTAAAACCGGCAGAACACACTGTCATTCCTGATCGAATTGAAGCTGGTACTTTGCTGATCGCTGGCGCAATTACGGGCGGCGAAGTTACCGTATCGAATTGTAAACCTGAACATATAGACGCGTTAATAGCTAAACTTAAAGAAAGCGGCTTCAAAATTTCTGAGGGCAAGGATACAGTCACAATTCATGAGGCCTCTAGCTGGAAGGGCGTAGATCTAACAACGGCCCCCCATCCGGCTTTTCCGACAGATTTACAGGCTCAATTTATGGCCCTTATGACGGTTGCCGAGGGCGTGAGTGTAATTACAGAAACTGTATTTGAAAATCGATTTATGCACGTGCAAGAATTAATGAGACTGGGGGCCAATATTACTCCTAAAACTAGAGTGGCCATTGTCAGAGGCAAAAAGAACAGTCTGGTTGGCGCGCCAGTTATGGCAACTGATCTAAGAGCCAGTGCCTCGCTAGTGATAGCAGGATTGGCGGCAAAGGGCGTAACTACAGTGGCGCGCATTTATCATTTGGATCGAGGATATGAAGAGTTAGAAAAAAAACTACAATCTTTGGGTGCAGAGACCAAGAGAGTTTTATAATAGGAATCAATTAGGAGACAGCCATGAATAAATTATTAGTGATAGCACTAGGATTAACAATTTCATTAACCGCTTTATCTGAGGAGAAAAAAATGGACGCCGCGAAAACCAGCGCAAATCCAAAAGTAACACTTGAAACGACAGAGGGAAGTATTTTAGTAGAAATATTTCAAGACAAAGCCCCTGAGTCAGCAAAAAATTTCTTAAAATATGTTGACGACGGATTTTACGCCGAGACGATTTTTCATCGAGTTATTGAGGGCTTTATGATTCAAGGCGGGGGATTTACTAAAGACATGAAGCAAAAGAAAGCTTTGCCGTCGATCAAAAATGAATCCTCAAACGGCTTAAAAAATGATAGAGGCACTTTGGCTATGGCCCGAACAAGTGATCCCGGTTCAGCCACCTCGCAATTTTTTATTAATGTGGTAGACAATGCCTTCCTGAATAAATCTCAGTCTGCTGATGGACATGGTTACGCGGTTTTCGGCAAAGTTGTGGATGCCAAAGGTCTCGAGGTAGTCGACAAAATTAGAAAAACAAAAACTGCTGCGCAGGATGTGCCGGTCACACCAATTGTTATTCTAAAAGCAAAAAGGATGTAGATTAAAAATGGCGGAGAGTTGCATTTTTTGCCGAATTGTTAAGGGCGAAATTCCGAGTAAAAAAGTATATGAAGACGAGTGGGTGTTGGGACTAGAAGATTTAAATCCTGCCGCTCCCGTCCACTACCTTTTTTTGCCAAAAAAACATGTGCGCTCTTTAAATGAGTTAAATCTTCATCAGGATAGTCAAGATGGAGAGCAGTTAATTGCTAGGATTTTTTCTGCCATTTCAAAAGTCACTAATAAAGAAAACATAAGCGATCCTGGTTACAAGGTAGCAATAAATACCGGGGTCAAGGGTGGCCAATCAGTGTTTCACCTTCATGTTCATTTACTCGCGGGTAAGGATTTTAGCTCGCACTTCAGCCATGTCTGACAATAACGCTCGGTGGATGGTTAAAGATAAAACCGGGCGGATCGTGGGCCCACTGACGACGGTGCAGGTGCTCGACCTTATTTCGCAGCTCATTTTATCCGGTGAAGAAATGGTAGCAAGGCATCCCAACGGTGAGTGGATTTCCATTTCAAAGGAGGCCGAGTTTTATGATCGGCTTCTTGAAGTTTTATCATCGGGGGCCTCAACAGATGACGACCCTGATACGAAAGGACCAAATCCGGTAGAGCCTCAGTTTGAGCTGGATCACCCCGGATTTGCAGTTACAGAAGCGGCGCCAACAGAAAAAATTATCAGTGGCCCCAGCGAGAAAAATCCCGAGTCCGACCCCACAGTTTTGCAGACCCGTACAAGGCCAAAAGTCATCGACCTGAAAGAACTGAAGCCAAAGAGTAAAAAAAGATCAAAGGCAAGGAGGTCTAAGCTTCCTTTTTTTTTGGCTCTTATTCTCGGGCTAGTCGGCGCACTTTTAATTTTTCCTTCGGGCAAATCTGAAAATAAAATGAGACTGATAGCCCCAAGAAAAGGGCAGCCAGCACTTAAACAGGCTGAAATTGAAAAAATGTTTAAACCAGTTATCGCGGAGTTTCAAAAAGACAATTTTGACTCCTATCGGAAAGCAATGAACATTTTGGTTCCTGTTGCCGAGGGGGCGCCAAGAAATGCCTCTGTCCACCAACTACTCTGTTTGATATATCGAGAACTTTGGCCCTTTACCAATCAGGATCAAAAAGATGAATCCGTAGTCCTCGCGGTCTCTAAAATGACCGAAGAAATGGACCCAGGCGGAGTGGCCTCAGCCACCTGCCGTTTAGTATCAATGATGATTAAGGGACGAGTTCCCGATGCCAAAAACTTGGTGGATTCCTCGATTGAATCCTATCCCACTGCTGCGGTGTTTTACGAAATTAAAGGCGAACTTACGGGTGGCCAGGCAACGTCATTTATGTTTTTAGACTCTCGGGCGGGAGCATCTTACATGGAAAAGGCCGAGCAACTCTGGCCGCAATGGCTAAAGCCCAAGGTTGCCACCGCGGTCTTCGCGGAAAAATCAGGAAATGTCTCTTTGGCCCTACAGAAATTGAGAGAGACTTTGCAAGTCAATTCACAACATGATGTCGCGCGAGCTTTTTATGGAATCTTTACTTATAGACGACTTGGAAAAAGCGAGGCGGCTGTCGAGCAGCTGTTGCCAATTGCAGGTAGTCGGCAACTTCACCAACCCATTGCTGCAGAAGCTAATCTTGTTTTGGCGCAAATTTACGATAAGTTTGGAGACAAATCTAATGCATTGAAATATGCGCAGAAATCTTATCAGTTAAACCCCGGTGGCAGGGCTGCTCAAAACTTAATTAGAAGGTATGGTGGAGACCCCTCAGCAATTAAAGTTTCTGAAGACCTAGTCGGCGCACTTTACATAGGGGATCAGTTTTATTTAAAAGGTGATTTTTTTGCAGCAATGGCAGAATATAAGGCTGCTTTTGAGGTCAACAAAAAAAATGGTCTGGCAGCACTCAAGGCCGCTAAATGTTATTGGAAATTAAATCAGTTTAAAGAGGCTTTGGTGTGGCTAGATAAGGCCATTGGCGCAGATTCAAAACTCATCGAAGCTTACGTGACTAAAGCTGAATATTATACCGAGAGATACGATTTTTATGGGGCCGATTTAACTCTAAGAAAGGCCCAGTCTGCCAATAAAAATAATTATGAAATTCTTAGGGGATACGCTTTGCTTGAATTGAAAAGAAATAATTTTCAGTTAAGTGAAGCCTATGCATTAAAGTCACTTAAAGTACACGATACAGATTTGCAGACTCACATTATTTTGGCAAAGGCTCAATTGGGCATGGCTAAATTTCAAGAGGCTTTTGTCACCGCCGCAAAAGTACTTGAGCTTGATGTCAACTCTACAGAAGCTCAAGACACATATGTAAAAGTTTTGGCCGCGGTCCAGGGCGTTGACGCCGCGGTTTACTATACTAAGGGGGTGATAGAGAATTATCCTCGAACCCTGGGATATCGAGTAATATTGGCGGATCTTCTTTATCAAGATGAAAGGTATACCGACGCCGAAATGATGTATCGGCAAATTACACAAATCGATCCCACCAAAAAAGAAGCGTTCTGGGGACTTGGTCGCAGCATTCAGGCTCAAGGAAAATACCAAAACGCGATCGATCCGCTTTTGAAGGCGGCCACACTAGATCCTGGCGACGCCAACTCCTCCTTCTATTTGGGTCAACTTTACATGGCGGCAGGACAGAATGAAAAAGCACTCAAGAATTTTGAGCGAGTCGTTGGAATTAATTCAGTGTTTCCTCGTGCTCACTTGTTTTTAGGGAAGGTAGCCTTGGCGCTCAATAATTTCGAACTGGCACTTAAAGAAGCCGAACAGGAACAGGTAGTCAGCCCCAATTCAGCAGAGGGTTTTCTTCTTGCGGCAGAAATTTACACTCAACAAAAACGCTATTCAAATTGCACTCAAGAACTTCAAAAGGCGCTAAAATTAAACGTCGCCGGCGCCATGACTTATGTAAATATGGCCAAATGTTATCGCTTATCTGGCTCTCCTGATGCAGCGATATCGATGATCAACATTGCCCAAGAGCGGGAGTCGGGCCTGCCTGAAGTCTATTTGGAACTCGGCCAAGGCTACGAAATGAAGGGCGACAACATTGCTGCAATTGAGGCCTATAATCAGTATTTAGTTTTATCACCCAACGGAAAAGATGGCGCGTTTGTTCGACAAAGGATACAATCTTTAGGAAAGTAAACGGGGGAGCTTCAATGTCAAAGTTAGCTAGTGCAATTCAGTACAAAATAAAATCGACAACGGCAAGTGTCTCGCTAATGTTTTTTAAAATCTTATCCGGCGCAATTATTGGACTTACCTTAGCCATTATTGGCCAGGAAATGGTTGGCTATTCGACATTTATGTTTACTTTCATCATCGTAGTATTTACGGGGATATTTATGCGTGTTACTAAGAATTGGGGATTTTTAATGATGGTGATGTTTGACTTATTCGCATTTATGTCTGGATTATTATTAAAAATGTATATTTTAGTAAACGGATAAATAACGAGAAGCCTATGATCGATCTTAAAGAACTTGAAAAAGACGAGTACTACAAACGCTATTCACAGTGCCTAATTAATCGCAGCTTTGATCCACAAAAGCTCGAAGAGTTGTTAGGCCTAAATAAAGAACGCAAAAGGCTTATTTCTGAAGCCGAATCTTTCAAGGCCCAGCAGAACAAAATGTCTGAAGTCATTGCAAAACTAAAAAAAGAAAAAGCCGACGCCTCTAAGCAAATTTCTGAAATGCAAGAGCTCAGCAGTAAAGTTAAAGATCTTTTTAGTAAGGCGGCCGAGGCTGACAAAAGGGTTACGGAGGTTCATGCTACGCTTCCGAACCTCTGCCACGAATCGACTCCAGTCGGAAAGGCTGAGGACGGTAACAAAGAAGTGCGTCGATGGGGCGAAATACGCAAATTTTCATTTAAACCCAAAGAGCACGGCGAACTAGGAACACTGCGAGGGCTGTTAGATCTAGAGCGTGCAGCAAAGGTAGCTGGTGCGAGGTTTTGGTTTTTATTAGGTGATTTAGCGCTTATGGAGCGTGCCTTGATAAATTTTATGTTAGACATTCACACTACAAAACACGGCTATAAAGAAATAATGGCGCCATATATGGTGAATACCAATAGTATGTTTGGCGTGGGACAGTTTCCAAAGTTTTTTGAAGAGAGTTTTCATGTTCAAGGCACAGATTATCACTTGATTCCCACCTCTGAGGCGTCCGTCACTAACTACTATGCGCAAGAAATATTAGACGAAGAAATATTGCCGCAAAAATTCGTGAGCTTTAGTCCGTGTTTTCGGGCTGAGGCGGGTGCCTATGGCAAGGACACAAAAGGAATTTTAAGAGTACACCAATTTCACAAAGTTGAATTGTTAAAATTTACTCATCCGTCAAAATCCTGTGAGGAGCATGAGGCCCTTACCCGTGACGCTGAAGAAATATTAAAAGCGCTTGAACTCCCATATCGAACAATGGCCTTGTGCACGGGTGATATTGGTTTTAGCGCGGCGAAATGCTATGACTTAGAGGCCTGGTTGCCAGGACAAAATGCTTATCGTGAGATTAGTTCGTGTTCGGTGTTTGACGACTTTCAGGCACGACGGGCAAACATACGTTTTCGGTCAAAAGGTGGCAAACCGCAGTTTGTCCACACCATAAATGGGTCAGGACTCGCAATTGGCCGCACCTTAATTGCAATAATAGAAAATTATCAACAAGAAGACGGCTCAATTGAAATTCCCACTGCCCTTTTGCCATACATGCACGGTAAAAAATCAATCTAAGACAGCAGAAATTTTTTTCGGGCCGCAGCGCGAAATTCACGCAATTCTATTTGATATGTTAAGGGCTTAGCAATAACTCTGAATGCGGCTGGAGAGATGGCTGAGCGGTTGATAGCACCGGTCTTGAAAACCGGAGGCCTCGCAAGGGGCTCGGGGGTTCGAATCCCTCTCTCTCCGCCAAATTTAATTTTATCAATAGGTTGCGGGCAGTAGGAAAAAACCCAAAACCCGTTGAACCACTTTAAAACCGTAGAACCCAGTGGTATGCGGTCCCAAATGGGTCCCAAAAATAATTCAAGTGAGAAGTTTTTCTAACCGCTTTCTTATGAAGGCCATATCAGTCTGAGTATTGGCCGCTAGCTCAGTAAGTTCCATAAGCTCCGCCAATAACTTCTCAGAGTTTTTCAAAAATTCGTCGCGCTTATTAGGATACAGACAAAGAAATCTTTCGGTGAGTATATCCGACCGATGGCCCGCTTCGTTTTCCGTTACTCGATTGTCTAGTAAGGCCCGAAGGTTGTTAACCATCTCATCGGTCAATTCTTTTGATTTATCATTAACGAAAATATTTGTTATGTTTTCCATTATCGTTCTCCCTAAAGAAATTTAAATCCCAGCTAATAAAAAACCTGACACTTCTATCGCCATTGCGTCGGCATCTTTCAAAACGTGTCGGCCATATATGTCCCAAGTTATTGATGGCTTTGCATGTCCCAGTCTTTTAGCGACTGCATTGACAGGAACGCCATTGTTTAAAAGTAATGTCGCGTGAGTGTGGCGGAGACCATGAAGCGAGAAGCCTGTAAAGCCCAAATCCTTAATCCCACGAGTGAAGGCTTTAGAAACCCCACCAGGATTTAGCGGCTTGGGTGTAGCTAGCGGATCTCTATCGACTAACCACTCAGGGTTATAGAAGATCAAATGGTCTTCTTTTATGTGCTTACCAAAAGTAAAAGCCTTTTCGCGTGCCTCTTTTTTCATCTTTCGAAGAAGGCCTACAAAGTTTTGGTTGATACCAATCGTGCGAATACTGCTTGGAGACTTGGGGTCTTTAAACCTGGTGCCGAACTTCTTAGTGCACTCAATAGCCCGGTTGACAGAGACCGAGGATTTTTCAAAGTTAATATCTTTCCATCGCGATGCTAGCACCTCACCCCTTCTCATGCCCGTGGCCGCCAAAAAGCATACTAATATGTAAATTTCATTTGGCTCTAAAAACTTAATTAAGCTGGTGAGCTGTTCTTGATCGAGTGCAAAAACTTTTTCTGCTCCGCCGCTCGCTAAATCATTCGCGTGTCGGCTCGCCACTTTTGGGGGCTCAACCTTCGCCATTGGTGAGACTGCAATGAACCCTTTTTGAACCGCAAAGCCAAATGCAGAAAAACTGACAGTGTGAACGTGAGAAACTGTGCGACCACCGAGCTTCCTTCTTTCTTCGCCGTTCGGGCCAATGCCCTTTGCGAGGTTGTTAAAAAGAAAGTCGAAATCCAACGAATTGATTTTTAAAATAAGTCTATTGCCTAGATAAGGAATAACGTGATTCTTCAATATCTCAGAATATCCTTCATGTGTTCGAGCGGCGACTCTGGGCTCTTTGTATTCTAAGAATTTTGCACATAGCGCCTCAACGGTCATTTTATTGGGATCAATATGCGTACCTTTATCGACTTGATTTAAGAGTTCTCTAAGTCTTGCTTCGGCAGCTTTTTTGTTGCCACGGACTGTCTCGGTACAGCGGCGTCTTCTGTTTGTAGTTGGATCGCGACCAATTTCATACTTTAACTGATAAGAGTCGCCTCGTTTGGTTATTGTTCCACTTGCCATGGTTACTTCGCCTTTCGTTTAAGTGCATTAAGCCGATTATTTGCCTGTTTCTGATGACTTTTGGAGCACGCGTTTTTATTTGTTCGTGTGACTGGATTTCTAAACCACTCACTACACCAATCGCAACGCAGGTATTGCCAATGGCCGCCAGAAAGTTCCTGAAAAAACCGGGCTAAGATATAGGTGCGTAAATCTTTAGGGTGAAGCTGAAAAACAAAGTTTTTCGCGTCTTCAATATTGGTTTCATTCCTTAAGATATCGGGACGCGCAAAAAACACTAGGTCGGATGCTTTCATGTGCTTATACATTTCAAAAGTTACGACAGTATCTTTTATTTTGCGTCCAGGCTCATTAAGATCAAAATATTTATCAAATATTTTTCTATTTAACTTCTGCCGCCTAATTGATCTTCGTATTTTATCTATTTTACCAGCGAAGAAAATATATTCTAGGTAATAAACTTCCTGCTTTGTCGGGAGATCTAAGTGTCCATATTTGGCCGCAAACTTAAGTGATCTATCAAAAACATTACCATCTTTTTTTTTGCTTAAAATGTTCAGTAGATCAGAAATTATGTTTGGTTGTGCCGCAGGAAAATATGTCACTAAGTCTTCACTTTTTTCTCTGTGGACAATTAGGTCTGTCGATCCTTTATAAGAGAGGTCATTTAATCTTTCGATTAGAGTGGACTTCCTGCTAACTATTCGAAGATCATCGGCACGCTTGGCAGGTACTCTTTTCCATTCGAAGTAATTGTACTTAAAAGGCGTGTATACCTCGGCATCAGCAGATTTATTTTTTTTCTTTGTCACGCCATGCCCCTCTAATAACAAGTCATTCCTATATATAAGACGTTTAAGACCGTCAACTCCTCTGAAAAGTCTACAGTACGACACTATGATGTTTTTATGATGTTTTTGGGGCCTTGTTCGTAATGTCGCTTTTCATTATCTTTGGTTCAAAGGAGAAACTATGTATTACGAAACTGTAAAATTCTTAAGAACAAAACCAAGGACAGAAGCCATGACAAAACCAAATGATGAGATTGCGGTACTTACCATAAAAGAGGTCGCGACATTATTGAAGATGTCGATATCAGCGGTAAACGAATCATGCATTAAAGGCGAACTGCCTTCGATAAAAGTTGGCCGCCGAAGACTAGTGCCAAGAAAAGCATTGCTTGAGTATATCGAAAAAAATCAGTTTAGCGCTAAGCCGAGGTTCTCGCCCAAATGACTTCGGATTCTTTTCCAACCAAAGATATGCCCAAGACTAAGTTAGAATGGGCGCTTTGGTATGCAGAAAAGGAAATGTTAGTCTTCCCATTAATAATTAATAACAAAGAGCCATTAGTAAGAAGATTTCAAGTTCTGGCCACAACTGATCCCAAACAGATTAAAAAATGGTGGACCAAATTTCCAAATGCCAACATTGGCGTTCTTACCGATTACAATTACGATGGTAAATATTTGAATGTTGTAGATGTGGATAATAAAAATGGAGCCTCAGGTTCAGATACCCTTGAGGCGCTAGCCGATGTTGACAAAGTTTTACCTCCAACCTTTACAATACAAACACCTTCATGGGGCTTCCATTACTATTTTTTTTCCGACGGTCCAATAAAGAGCGCGGCGGGAACGCTGGGCATCGGACTCGATACAAGATCAGAAGGTGGGTATGTAGCTGGAGCGGGCTCAACTTACTCAGTTGATGGAAAACTAGTTGAATATAAAATATTCATCGACAATGAAATCGCCGAAATGCCTTGGTGGGTTGCCGAAATGGCGCCAAAAACTAGTAAGGCTAAAGAGGTTTCAGGCGCCAGCGGAAAAGTTGAAGGCATTAATCAAGAGATAGCTAAAGCCCGCGCCATAAAATATTTAAATAACTTACCCGAAACTCCAGCGGGAGAGAGAAATGACACAGGCTTTGAGTATGCCTGTAAAATAAAAGACTTTGGATTGCATATTGCGGCTAATGCTGAAGTAATGAAAACACATTGGAAAACAAAGACCCCAATGGAACATGATGAAATAATAAAATTTGTAAACAGCGCTTACAAGAATGGCCAGAACGAACCAGGGTGCGATCCCTCTGCCGAAGATGAGTTTGAAGTAATTGAAAAAAGCCCTGAAACTCCAATTGAAAAAAAAACCGAAGCTCCAGTAACAGAGAATAATATCCCTCAGAAAAAAAAATATTTCCCCTATGGGGTCGCTGGGGAGATGCCAATCGAAACTGACGACAACTATTTAATTATGAACACTTTGGACGCGGTGATCTAAGTATGCTTTACGGAGCTCCTGGCGGTGGAAAAACAACGGTTGCAATGTCGCTGGCACATCATATTGCCATGGGGATAGATTGGAATGGCAGAAAGGTAAAGCAAGGCGGCGCTATCATTCTCACTCTCGAAGGTAAGTACTCTGCGATAATGCGAATACAAGCGCAAATAAAATACATGAATTTAGAAAATAAGTTTATCCCATTCTTCATGATTACAGGCCCATTTAGTGCCTTATCGAAACCAGATGTTGAAAAACTTATTAACACAATATTTGAAATTGAGAATAAATATCAGATAAAAATCGAAGTCCTAATCGTAGATACACTATCGAGGTCTACGGCTGGTAATGACGAGAACAATGCTAAAGATGTGAGTATGGTTGTGAAGACTTTCGACTTTATAAGAGAATTGGCAAAGGTCGCCATTATTTTAATTCATCATTCGGGAAAAGATAAATCAAAAGGCGGGCGCGGTAGTAATGCCCTTCTTGGTGCCGTTGGTACGGAATTTATGGCCGACAAAATTGATAACCAACATCAAATCTTTTTTACGAAGCAAAGGAATTACGAATGCGCGCCTCCGATAGCTTTTAATTTAAAACCAATTGAATTGGGGCACAGTAAATCTGGCAAAGTTATCACTTCTGTTGTGGCAGAATTTACTAATATTGTTGATGCAAAAGAATTTGATAAGAAGCCCCTCGTCGGCAATGCGGCTGATGTTTACAACACTTTGGCTAAATTACTCCATGCAAAAGGAAAGTCTGGACTTAGACCATCCATAACTAGGGAGGATTGGCGCGTTACATATCGGACAACTTATTGTGCTGCAAAAACTGAAGACAGTGCACGCAGAGCCTTCGAACGTGGCTTAAGTAAATTGGTTTCTGAAAGCTATGTGGAGGAAAAAAATGAACACTATTGGATCAACTGAACTCAAATATATGAGACTTGGTCGGACAAAAGCGTTTGTCCGCCGGACAACATTTCGGACAACATTTCGGACAGCCTCGGACAAAAGCGGACAAAAATCTAACTTTGTAAGTGGCGGTAATATTAGACTTATTGAGCGTCGGACAAAAACGAACAAATATGAACATCTAAAACTTACACTCCGGACAACCACTTTCTCTCTCTGGAAGAGAGAGAAAGATGTTCGGGCAAGGATAATTAAAGGGATTATTAAATGGCTAATACATACTAAATATACCCCAGATTTCCGAAAGTTCCCGCGCGCGTGCGTGATTAGTTTTCCGCCCCCCCTAGAAACGCTTACCTGCCTCGTGCGTGAGAAAAAGCGCGTTTCTAACATGGCTGGGTCCCAAATCACGGTCCCATTTGAAGCTGATCAAGCGGTAAGACATGGGTTTGATTTATTTTTAGCTAACTTAGAAATCGGTTTACTAGACCGGAGACTCATAACAACTCATAAGGCATCACAACAAATTAACGGAGGAAAATTAAAATGAATTTGTTTCTAAATAAAGACGAAAAAGCCCAGGCAGCTTTGGCGACCCTTGAAACCATTGAGGCCGACCACGCTTCATTGACCGAAGAGCTGCGTTTAGCTGATCTAGAGGTGGGTCGGTTGGATTTTGAGAAGACCAATGGCGAAATGGTGGACGAAGCCTTAAGTGAAGCCAGGCGGAGGCTTAAGAGCTTAAGAGAGCTAGTGTCATCAAAAGCATCGTCAAGAAAATGGGCCGAAGACTATTATCGCAAAGCTATCGAAGCCGCGAACAAAGCGAAGAAAGCGGGCGTAGACAAACTATGTCGCGATGTTCTCAACGACAAAATAGGTCCAGCATCAAAAGAAATAGATCGATGCATTGAAGACATTGCGGTCCATTGGAAAACCATAATTGAAGGAGTCCACTTTCTATCCGATAATTTGAAGGATAAAGACTGTCCAGTGACGTCTAGCTCACTAAGCCCAGACGCTTTAGGTTCAGCGCTCCGTGAATACCTTGGAAAGCAGGGATTGCCCGGATCGAAGCGTGGCATAACCCCTGACTCACAAATCTTGAAGTTTTCAGAGAAGGCAGCGGACGGAATTGGATGGGCAATGCGCTTCTGCCAAGAAAAATCCGTATGACTTGCAAACAAAAAACATTTGGACATTCCAAAAGACCCGGCCCCCCGGCACCGTACCCCCAAAGTTGCGAGTCCGATGTCTGTATTACGTACCCCTTACCAACACCATTTATTTTTTATTATTTTAATTTTTTTATTGAGAAATTTGCAATGGGTTGTGTTTATCGCAACGCTCGAATTTGTCTCTCACTATTGGCAGATTTATTTTCAAAAAAATATATAGAAATTTCTAGCAAAAGGCAACTTATTACTGTTACAAATCCCAACCGATTTAAATTTATTAACCTTTTTATATAATTTTTTCTTAAGGAGAAAAATATGAAACGTAAAGCACAGAGTATAGCAACTAAATGGCAAAAGAGAGTTGTCGAGGTCAAAGAGTTTATAAAACAGTGGGGTAAAGCTCAAGATGAATTACGCAAGGCCAACGAAATGTTGGACTATTTAGATAAAAATTCGCCCTTCAAAAAAGCGTCTTTGTTACGGGGGAGTAAATGAAACCAGAAACTAAACTTCCAACAGACCGCTACGGGGCCAGACTTTTTATAGAGTTGGTAGGTCAAGCTTTGAAAGAATATGAGAAGTACAATCTTTCTGAAGGTAGAAATGTTAGCCGAGCTACCCCTGCCGATTTGGCCGCCTTTAAATTGTCCGACCTTTTAAACGCTGCCATGTCATGGGGCCCAGTGGAACCAGAAACTAAACTTCATGACCCAATAATCACAGCCCACCCGGACACGGTTACTGAAATTAGTCACTGCCTAGATTTTTTGAAAAAGGAATTAAGCCGAGTGACTCCTAGTCAAGTGGCTCCTAGTGAAGAGTGCACTATACCTCACGAATTTCTATGGGGGGCCATTAAGCTTCAGCGCCTAACATTTTTTGGAAGCAAGAATGAAACGATAATGGATTTTAGTGGAGGGGAGAGGCATTGAAACAGTTCACTAAAATTGAATGTCCGGTAGTAATTCTTAGCAGAGAAACACTCTCTGATATTGATGAGACACTCACATATTTAAAGGGGCTAGTAGAAGAGAGTAAGACTGGCACTAGCGAGAAATGCATTTTGTCTGGCTTATTTCTCAAGGGTGTTTTTGATTTACATTATTTTGCAGCGGTTGGAGTTAACTGCGAGGCGGCACTTTTACATCTTAAAAAGGAGGAAGAAAATGAAAAAGCACTCAGTGGTCATTAGAGTTAAAGGTCTGAAAAGGCAGTTTGAGTATATTAAAGTACTTTCTGAACTTAAGCGTAAAGGTAAGTTAAAGGGCGTATGGTATATTTCTTTAAATTAGTTTTTAGTATTGAGCCCCTGTCGTTCAGAAGCCAGCAAAGCTTTTGGCAAAGCGACAAGGGTTCATTTGTTCCTGCTTCAACAATTTTGCCGGGTCCAATTTCCTGCCCGACGAGGTTGTATGAAGCAGGAACTTTTTTAATAATGATATCTGCTTAGGGTTGAGCGGATTTTTATAAAGCCATTGGAGGGCAGAGCGTGGAGCAGTCGAAATTACTGACAAGGACGGAGCTAAAATACATTGATGAGCTTTTTAAAGTTAGAAATGCGGTTAGAGCCGCAATGAATATTGGTTGGGGAAAGTATTCAAAGAGTCAGGCTTGGCACTATTTGCATGAGAATTTTTTAACTACTACGGAAATTCGGCGGCGGGACCCTAGGCTAATTTTCGGGGGGCCAAAGCGCATAGAGGGCTTTCTCATGTGGGGCGCTAGAGATGGCCTTTTAGATCCTGAAACTTTTAGTGAGAGTCAGAATGACTGATAAGAAAAAAGGTAAGAAGCCAGGACTCAATATTAAGCAGGCAAAATTTATTGAGAGATTAGCAGAGCATGGTGTTCAGGTGCGGGCGGCGGTCGAGGCGGGATACTCGCCTAAAAGTGCTAACCAACAAGCTTCAGAACTACTTCATAATTATCCAAAAGTTAAAGAAGCAATTGAGGGCATTACTAAAAAAGTTTTTGATAAGGCAGAATACAATGTCGAGAAAGCGCGTGCAGAACTATACGCACATATTGCAGGCGCTATAGCTGATAAGCAGTGGTCAGCAGTCTCAAAATTACAAGATAGTCTAATTAGATTAGCAGGCCTTTACCAAGATAAACTCACACTTGAGCGTCATGAAGTTGTCGATGTTCACATGGCAATATTTGAAGCCAGAAATAGAGTTGCAGGAGATTTAGGTACACAGCTTGGCCCAGATTTTAAGCGCTGGCTTAGTGTCGATGAATTAGAAAAGTTAGCAGAACCAAAAAAAGAAATAGAAGAAAAAGAAATAGAAGCGAAAAAAGAAGACCCAGATATTTTTAAATAATTTAACAGGAGGATTTATGTCAGAAGATAATGGAGTGGCAATTGGTGGTTGGTCGGAAGCCGTATCATCAACTGATTCAAACACTCAGACCCAGGCAGTACCGCATCAATCGGGCGGTTGGTCTCCATCGGTGCAAACTCACCTTGCGAAAGCAGAAGTTGAAAGCGGGAGACTTTCACGCGAACAAGCTAACGAGATGTTAAGAAGTTCAGGTATCGCGGAACTTCCAGCGGCTCAGAAAGCCACGCATGAGCTAGATATTCACTTTCCAAAAGCTGAGTCCACACAATTTCAGATCCCTTCAAATGGCGTTCTAGATTTAAATAAGTCTGAGGGTGCAGGTCTTCACAATGATCTAAGGAACTGGTTATCGACCGCTGAGTTTACAAAAGAAATTGGCAGTCACGTTGCCAGTGAAATTGGAAGTTTTGACCATGAGGGTTACCAAAGGATGGGCGATGCTGAGAAAACCTTATTTGAAGCGAGCGAAGACGATAAGTTTTTTAAGGTCTTTGGCAACGACTCTGAAAGGAAGCTAGCCTTGGCCGGTGAGTTAATTCGCGAGATTGAAGTTAAGAGGCCTGGCTTCATAAACTTTCTTGAGAGATCTGGCTCAATAGACCGCGCTAGTGTTATTGCGCAATTTGCGATGCAGGCAGATAGGTTGGACTACAAAAAATCGAGTCAGAAATAGATATTATTTAGTTCACTTTTTTAGTAAAATTAATAATTAACAAGGAGGTATTTTTTGGGTTTTTAAAGAGATTTTGTTAG